>OLHU01000124.1_pt1 | contig 14023 bp, 10 predicted proteins | sample 1609321 | NCBI WGS metagenome assembly OLHU01 (sample SAMN05416716, study PRJEB24817) | seawater metagenome | isolation source: Sea water | place: Canada:Atlantic | collected 2013-07 | reverse complement strand
GCTTATAGGGCCATTAGCTGCCTCAATGATAAGCTTAGCTTTCACTGAGCCAGCATTTTTTTCTGTAATAACATTTTCTCTAGCAGCCGGTATTAATATGTCACATTCTTTTTTAAATAAAAGAGCACCATCTTTTATAAACTTGGCTTTGGTATAGTTCTCAAAAGATTTATTTTTAGCAAAGAATTTTTTTGCGTGTTCTACGTTTATACCATTCTCGTTATAGATACCGCCGTTATATTCGGCGATGCCAATCAATTTAACATTTTCATCTTCAGTTAAGAATTTAGATGCATGGTAGCCAACATTCCCTAAACCCTGAACAATTAAAGTTTTGTTTTCTAAATTTTTAGAAAGTCCAAATTTCTCAAGAAGGTCTGTATTTTTATAAAACTCTCTAGCGATAAATTGAATTCCTCTACCTGTTGCTTCTTCTCTTCCAGGTAATCCATTTTTATTTATTGGTTTTCCTGTTACGCATGCCGCAGCATTTATATCAGTTGATTTAAGTTTTCTATATTCATCTGCAATCCATGCCATTTCTCTAGATGAAGTTCCAATATCAGGCGCTGGTACGTTTTGAGAGGGACTTATTAGATCTCTTTTAATTAGCTCCTGAGCAAACCTTCTGGTTATTTTTTCAATTTCAAACTCTTCCCATTCATGAGGATTAATTTTCAGACCTCCTTTTGATCCTCCGAATGGCACATTGATGATTGCATTCTTATAAGACATTAATGCAGCAAGGGCTTCAACCTCATCTGCATGAGTTGCCATATCAAACCTTATGCCACCTTTGGTTGGTTCCATATGCTCCGAATGAACTGATCGCCAGCCTTCAAATGTATGTATATCACCTCGAAGCCTAACGCCAAATCTCACTGTATATGTTGAGTTACAGGTGGTAATTTTATTTGCAAGCCCTTTTGAAATAGGGACAAACTTTATAGCTTGGTTAACAAACCGTGTAGTGTCTTCTAAAAAATTATCCATAATAACCCCCTGTTATATAAATACTTTGGCCCTAAAACTATTGAAAAAATAGCAATGAGAGCTTTAATCATAATATTAGCTTAATAAAAAATTAATAATAGTAATTTTTAATCTATAATGTGGCGTTTCGTGGCGGGCGTAGCTCAGTTGGTTAGAGCGCTGGATTGTGGCTCCGGAGGCCGTGGGTTCGAACCCCATCGCTCGCCCCATTTATATTAGGTAAATCATATGACTAGTAAGTTAAAAAAACTCAAGGATTTAGAAAGGAAATTAACAGTTTCAATTCCAGTAGATGAGTACAATTCAAAATTTGAATCCAAGATTAATAAAATAAGAGGAGAGGCTAAACTTGACGGTTTTAGAAAAGGTAAAGTTCCAACTGATGTCTTAAAGCAAAGATATGGAGCGTCGATTCATGGAGATGTTGTTAATGAATTAATTCAAAACTCATATCCTCCAGCATTGGCTGAAAATAATTTAAGACCTGCATCACCTCCAACTGTTGATCTAGAGAGCGAAGATCCTACTAAGCCGATCTCTTACTCTGCAACTTTTGAAGTTTTTCCAGACATAACACCTAAGCTAAGTAGATGGACTAGCTATGAAGAGGTTACGATCTCAATTGAAGAAGATGACATAGACTTAGCTATTAAAGATATTGTTAAAAGATATGGTGATTGGGAAGACGTAAGTAGAAAATCACAAAAAGATGACCAGGTTATTTTAGATTTTACAGGAACTATTAATGGGGAAGAGTTTGAAGGAAATTCAGCTAAAGATTTTAAATTAGTTCTCGGAAGTAATTCTATGATTCCTGGATTTGAAGATTCTATTATCGGAAAAGATCCATCTGAATTCTCAATTAAATCTACCTTTCCAGACGATTATTTTAAGAAAGATCTTGCTGGTATTGAAGCTGAATTCAAGATTAACTTAAAGACTATTCAGGAGCTAAGCGCTGCAAAAGTAGACGAAGAATTATTTAAAAAGCTTGAAATGGATGTGAAGGATGAAGCAGCTTTTAAAGAAGAGATTACTAATAGAATGAAGAAAGAGGTGGCTTTGCAGGAAAAAGACCTTACCAAAGAATCTATTTATGAAACTCTTTTAAAAACTAATAAAATATCAGTACCGAAGGTCACTGTTAACGAGCAAGCCGACCTAATGCGTAAAGATGCTTTAATGAGGATTGGGCATACTGAAGAAAATGCTGGAGATGACTTATTTCCAATAGATTCATTTATGGAAAATGCTGCTAAAAGAGTAAAGCTCGATCTGCTTTTTTCAGAACTAATTAAGCATTTTGAGATAACTGTAACTAAAGAAAATGTAGACGCTTATATTGAGAGAGAATCAACTAAATATAAAGACTCTGAGCAATTCAAACAGTGGGTTGAAAATCAACCTCAGCAACTAGATCAATTTAAAATGATAGTATTAGAAGAGCAGCTAGTTGAAAAATTAGAAAATGCCCTTAAATCTAAAGGTAAGGTAATTAAATTTTCCGAACTTTCAAATAAATAGGTAGATATGAACGACATACAATCAGCATTAGTTCCGATGGTAATAGAGCAGACTCCAAGAGGGGAGAGATCTTTTGATATTTACTCAAGACTTCTTAAGGAAAGAGTTATATTTCTAACTGGTCAAGTTGATGATTATATGTCTAACCTTGTAGTTGCTCAGCTCTTATTCCTGGAGTCAGAGAATCCAGAAAAAGATATATCAATTTATATTAATTCACCCGGTGGAAGTATTTCAGCTGGTCTTGCTATATACGACACTATGCAATTCATATCTGCATCTATTTCAACATTATGTATCGGTCAAGCAGCTAGTATGGGAGCAATTCTATTAGCTGGTGGAGACAAGGGTAAGCGATTTGCTCTACCAAATTCTAGAATTATGATACATCAGCCTCTAGGAGGTTTTCAGGGTCAAGCTTCTGATTTTGAAATTCATGCAAAAGAAATTCTTCATATGAAAAAAGTTGTTAATGAGATCCTTGCAAAACATACAGGCCAAACAATTAAAAAAATAGAAAAAGATACTGATAGAGATAATTTCTTAGATGCTACTTCTGCTAAATCTTATGGAATAGTTGATAAAATACTTAATGAAAGAGGTCCAATTAATGGCAAGTGAAACTTCTTCAGATAAATTAAATTGTTCTTTCTGTGGCAAGGTGCAGGATGAGGTTAAAAAATTAATCGCCGGCCCTAGTGTCTATATTTGCAATGAATGTGTTGATCTTTGTAACGACATCATAGAAGAGGAAATTAAGAGTAGCGAAGATGATAATTCTCTGGAAGAACTTCCATCCCCTTTAGAAATATTCAATAAGCTTGATGAGTATGTAATTGGTCAGGAAAAAGCAAAAAAAGTTTTGTCAGTTGCTGTTTATAATCATTACAAGAGATTAAAAAAGAATACTTCCAAAGATGCCGTTGAGCTTCAAAAAAGTAATGTATTACTTTTAGGCCCTACTGGTAGCGGTAAAACTTTACTGGCCCAAACTTTAGCTAAAATATTAAACGTTCCCTTTGCCATAGCAGATGCAACAACTTTAACTGAAGCTGGCTATGTGGGAGAAGATGTTGAGAATATTATTCAAAAATTATTACAGAAATCTGACTATGATCCGGAAAGAGCTCAGCTAGGAATTGTCTATATCGATGAAATTGATAAGATTGCCAGAAAGTCTGACAACCCATCCATTACAAGAGATGTTTCAGGTGAGGGTGTCCAACAGGCATTATTAAAATTGATTGAAGGAACAGTAGCCTCTATACCGCCTCAAGGTGGAAGAAAGCATCCACAGCAAGAGTTTATCCAGGTCGATACCTCAAATATTCTTTTTATATGCGGTGGAGCATTTTCAGGCCTAGACAAAGTTATTAGTTTAAGAAATAGTAATATTGGGATAGGTTTTGGAGCTGAAGTCAGCTCAAAATCAAATGTCTTACCTATTACTAGTAATGTAGATGACTTAGAACCAGATGATTTGGTTAAATACGGTTTAATTCCGGAATTTGTTGGCCGACTTCCTGTTATATCAAGTCTTCATGAGCTAGATGAGCATGCGTTAGTTAGAATACTTAAAGAGCCTAAAAATGCCTTGGTAAATCAATATAAACATCTTTTTGAGATTGATGATGTTGAGTTAATATTTAGAGACGAGGCCTTGGTCGAAATAGCCAAGCAGGCTATAAAAAGGAAGACAGGAGCCAGGGGCTTGCGTTCAATCATGGAAGAATTATTGATGGAAACAATGTTTGGTCTTCCAAATAGTGACTTGGAGAAAGTCATTATTGATGAGAATACAGTCATGTCTAAATCAGAACCTATAAGGCTTCTTAAAACAACTACTAAAAAATCATCATCTGCCAATTGATATTTTCATAACAATCCCTATATTGGAGTTATGAAAGAAATTAAATCAGATCTACCCTTAATTCCCCTCAGAGACGTTGTTGTCTTTCCTGGAATTGTAACTACCTTATTTGTTGGCAGACCTAAGTCTGTGCAAGCCCTAAATGCGGCCATGTCATCCAACAAAAAGCTTGTTCTTGTAAGTCAGATTGACCCAGTTGTTGAGGATCCATTATTTGCTGATATGCATAAGGCAGCCTCTATAAGTAACTTACTTCAATTAATTAAATTACCTGACGGAACCATGAAGGTTCTAGTGGAAGGTTACAAGCGATGTTCTATCGAAAAAGTTATAGATAAGGATGATTACTCAGTTGCCCGTGTTACAACTATTGATGACATACCTCTAAAGGAGGCCGATGCTTCAAATTTAGTAAGATTTATAAAGGCAAAATTTGAAGATTACATCAGTATTACTAAAAGAATACCCCCCGAAATTGTTTCAACAGTTGATTCTCTCGATGATCTTTCTAGGTTAATTGATTCTATATCAAGTCATCTTCCAATCGATGCTTCCAAGAAGCAACAAGTTTTAGAAATTGCCGATCTTAAGATAAGGGCTGAGAAATTACTCACCTTTATAGAATCACAGCTTGATGTTGTTGATGTTGAAAAAAAGATAAGAGAACGTGTTAAAAAACAAATGGAAAAATCTCAAAGAGAATATTACTTAAATGAGCAAATTAAAGCAGCTCAAAAAGAATTGGGTGAGATAGGTGACGAGGGAGATGAATTAGATATTCTTGAAGAAAAAATTGAATCAGTAGGTATGCCTAAAGATGCTCTTAAGAAAGCCAAAAGTGAATTATCAAAATTTAAGCATATGTCTCCATCATCAGCAGAAGCATCTGTTGTTAGGTCATATCTTGATTGCATGATAGAAGTTCCATGGAAGAAAAAATCTAAGATTAACTCAGATATTCAATCATCTCTTGATATCTTAGAAGAAGACCATCATGGACTTGAAGAGGTAAAAGAAAGAATTATTGAGTATCTAGCAGTTCAAAAAAGAGTTAAATCAATGAAGGCCCCGGTAATATGTTTAGTTGGCCCTCCTGGTGTCGGTAAGACATCATTGGGTGAATCCATAGCTAGAGCAACAAATAGAAAGTTTGTAAGAATGTCTCTTGGTGGCGTGAGAGATGAATCTGAAATTAGAGGCCATAGAAGAACATATATCGGATCTATGCCAGGCAAAATAATTCAAAAACTATCCAAGGTCGGTGTTAGAAATCCCTTATTTCTACTAGACGAGATTGATAAAATGGGTATGGATAGCAGAGGAGATCCTGCTTCAGCACTCCTTGAAGTATTAGATCCAGAGCAGAACAATACTTTTAGTGATCATTATTTAGAGGTTGATTACGATCTTTCGGAGGTGATGTTTGTATGTACTGCTAATAGCTTGAATATACCTACTCCTTTATTAGATAGAATGGAGATAATAAGAATACCTGGTTATATAGAAGACGAAAAATCTAGCATTGCCAATAAGTATCTTTTACCAAAACAAATAGAAAGAAATGGCTTGAAAGATTCGGAGATTAATTTTGATAAAGAAGTAATTCTTTCCCTTATAAGATATTACACAAGGGAAGCTGGGGTGAGAGGACTTGAAAGACAGATAGCAAAAATACTTCGTAAGGTTGTCAAGGATAGATTGCTAAATAAAAAAACTACCTCCGCTCCAACTAAAATTACGAATAAGAATTTAGAAAAATTCTCTGGTATAAAGAAATATAAATTTGGTATTGCAGAAAAAGATAATGCTATAGGACAAGTAACAGGTCTGGCATGGACCGAAGTTGGAGGCGAATTACTAACAATTGAAGCTTCACATGTAGACGGTAAAGGCAGAATAATTAAAACGGGTTCCTTAGGTGATGTTATGCAAGAATCAATTCAAGCTGCTCTTACAGTTGTAAGATCCAGAGCTAGTTCACTAGGAATAAAATCAAATTTTTATGAAAAGCATGATATTCATATTCATGTCCCTGAGGGAGCTACACCTAAAGATGGTCCTAGTGCTGGTGGTGGAATGGCTATTGCTCTTATATCGATTTTTACTGGCATACCCGTTAGGGCTGATACGGCCATGACTGGAGAGATAACCCTTAGAGGTCAAATATTAAAAATTGGCGGATTGAAAGAAAAGCTTTTAGCAGCTAAAAGAGGCGGTATTAAGAACGTTATTATCCCTAAAGATAACGAGGCTGATCTAGTAGAAATGCCGAAGCAGATTATAGAATCTCTAAATATTATTCCTGTTGAATGGATTGACGAAGTTGTATCTTCAGCTCTAATTGAAGAGCCGACGCCGCTATCAAAAATTGCAAAGACAAATAAAGACAAGTCATCTTCCAGTGATCCGTCAAAAACCGGAAATAAACAAACTCACTAAAACCCTTTATTTACTTGACTTTTTTTTACTAAAAGCCATTATATAAGTTCATTTATATAAATAAATTTACACAGAGGAGTGTTTAATATGAATAAATCAGATTTGATCGACGCGGTTGCAGGTAGTGCAGATATTTCTAAGGCCTCAGCAGGCAGAGCTGTTGATGCTGTTTTAGGCGGTATCGGTGATGCTTTAGGTAAAGAAGAAACAGTATCGTTAGTTGGCTTCGGAACTTTCAATGTAAGACATAGAGCTGCTAGAGAGGGTAGAAATCCTCAGACAGGCGCTTCAATGCACATTGCTGCTTCTAAAGTACCAGGATTTAAAGCCGGTAAAGGCCTTAAAGACAAGGTTAAAAACAGCTAAGTTTTTTAAACTTTAAAAGGGTGCATATGCACCCTTTTTTTATTCTATAATATACATACTATGCTTGAATCACTAAGAAACTTTTTAACGGGCCCTAGACTATTTATAGTAATCGCATGTTGCGCATTACCATTTGTATTTCTTGGCACATCATCACTATCAACGGCCTTTGGCGGTTCCTTGGGAACTATCAATGGCGAAGACGTATCACAAACAGATTATCAGATTGCATCGAATATCACAGTTGAGAGATTTAAAAATTTCTACGGAGAGGACTTTGATTTCGCTTTACTTGATGAGGACATGCAGATTGCTCAAATTAAGCAAGAATTAATAGTTCAAAAGGTACTTTTATCTAAAGCTAGAAATCTAGGAATGGTTAATAAAAATTCCAAGAAAGTTGCTAAGAAAAACATTATTAAAAATCCAGACTTCCAGATTGATGGGATTTTTGACGAAGGAATATATGAAGCTCAAGTTAACTCCAATGGACAAACTAAAGACAGCTACATAGATTTGATGACAAACTTAACTGCTACTGAAATTTATAGATTTGCTATTTCTTCAATAAATTTTGCAACTGAAGAAGAGTCACTTGAGTTAGCAAAGCTATCAGAACAATCAGTTGATGTAGATTTTATTAAAATTGATTTTGATCAATTAAAAGAAAGCATATCAAGTAGCGATGAAGAGCTTAATGATTACTATTCAAGTAACGAAGGTTTATTTTATTCAGATGAGGAAAGATCATTTAGCTATATTGTATTAACTTCAGATAATTATAAAGATAGAGTCTCAATTCCTGAGGGCTTTGTTGAGGATGCCTATGCTGAGTATCTACTTAAAGCAAACGAGAGATCTCAGACAAGAATATCTCACATTATGATTGACAAAAATAATCATCCATCTACAGAAGACGCTTATAAAGTTGTTGATGATATAAAATCTAAGATCGAGAACGGCAGAAGCTTTAGTGAGTTAGCATCTATTTTTAGTGACGACATCGTTTCAAGAGATACTGGTGGCGACTTAGAATATTTTTCAGATGTCTTTCCTGTGGAATTTGGTGAAGCAATTAAAGGTATTGCAGTTGGTGGAATAAGTTCTATTGTTGAGCTTGATGACTCTTTCCATCTAATTAAGGTTACAGAAATAAATGAAGCTGATATCCAGCCGTTATCTGAACTTAAGAGCAAAATTATTACTGATTTAGTTGACTCGGAATCTCGCGCATTAATGAATGATGATTTTCTTGAGCTAGAGGATATGATTTCTGCAAATTCCTCAATGGAATCAATTGCAGACGTCTTGTCACAAAAAATCCTATTCAGTGATAGTTCTTCTGCAAATAATTTTAAATTTGATGTCAGTGATAGAAGGATTGCTGAGTATTTATATTCCTCTGACTCAGAAGTTGATACGACCCATGCAATAGAGCTTGAAGATAGCTTCATTGTTCTTTCAATTAATAATATTAAAGAATCTTCTCTAATTGACTTTAACGATGTTAAAAGTAATGTTTCAGATTATTTATCGAGCATGAAAGCTGTCGAGAAGAAAACACTTCTTGTTGAAGAGGTTAATGCCGCCAAATTAGATGGCAGTCTAGATTCAGTGATTTCGGCTTATGCATACATTGTTAAAGATAACTTCGTAGAAGTTAAAAGAAATTCTTCGCTACTTCCTCCTGAGATACTCTCTGAGCTATTCAAATATTCTTCAGGTGAGGCTATGTCAATGGATTCAAACAATGGTGATACGTTCATGATTGACGTTTTGAAAGTAACTCAACCAAGCGGTGAATACCTTTCAGAAATAATAGAACAATATCAAAGTATTGCCGAGCAAAGGGTGACTCAAAATATGTCGACTATTATTAACGAAGATCTTTTTGATAATGCCAGAATAAATCTAAACAATTCAGTATTTTAATAATGAGACATTTATACCTAACGCTAACAGTTATTATCTTTATTTCCGGATGCTCTTCAAGCCTAAGTCCTGTTGATGATGGTCTTGATAAGCAAATTTTTCATTTTGGAAACGGCTCTGAACCCCAAGGGATTGACCCTCATATAGTTACAGGAGTTCCTGAGCACCATCTTCTTATCTCTTTATGCGAGGGCTTAACTTCCTCAAATCCAAATGGAGGAGCTAATCTTCCTGGAGCTGCTGAGTCATGGGATATTAGCGAAGATGGGACTTCATATACTTTTTATCTTCAAAAAAATGGCAAATGGTCAAATGGCGAGCCTTTAACAGCTCAAGATTTTGCATGGTCATGGAAAAGATTATTAACTCCGTCTTTGGGCTCTCAATATCCTGATATGCTTTACTACGTTAAAGGTGCCTCAGATTACCATAATGGTATTACTGATAATTTTGATGATGTTGGTGTTGAGGTGATCGATGACTATACATTTAGAGTTCATTTAAATAACCCAACTCCATTTTTTCTTGGCCTACTAAGTCATTACAGTACATGGCCTGTTCATAAAGATACAGTTTTAAAGCATGGAACAATAGATGATAGAAATGGTCAATGGACTAGACCAGGTAACTTTGTTTGCAATGGCCCTTTCAATTTAAAATCTTGGGAACTTAATAGCAGAATCGTAGTTGAAAAAAATCCATTATATTGGGATTCAAATATAGTTAAGTTAAATGAAATTCACTATTACCCAGTTCAAAATGTCATGACTGAAGATAGAATGTTTAGAGCTGGGCAGCTTCATGTGACATCGACACTACCTTCACAAAAATGTCCTGTATACATTGAAGAGAAAAATCCAGATTTAAGAGTGGACCCATATATGGGAACCTATTTTTATAGACTTAATACCAAAAATCCTGTTTTAACAGACGTCAGGGTTAGAAAGGCCTTAGCTTATTCAATAGATAGAAAGAAATTAGTTGAAAAAGTTACAAAATGTGGCCAAATACCTGCTTATTCTTTCACACCTCCAGGCTCAGCAGGTTATCAGCCTGATACAGAGATACCATTTGACCCTGAACTCGCTAAACAGCTATTAGTAGAAGCCGGTTACGGTCCTGAAAATGAATTTCCTAAACTAGAAATTTTATTTAATACTAATGAAGATCATAGAAAATTAGCGCTTGCTATTCAGCAAATGTGGCAGCAAAACCTAGGTGTTGATATTGTTCTGGTTAACCAGGACTGGAAGGTCTATCTAGCTAGAGAGATGATCGGAGACTTCCAAGTTTCTAGAGCTGGTTGGATAGGCGACTATGAAGACCCAAATACATTTTTAGATACTCTTAGGCCAAATAGAGGAAATAATAAAACTGGATGGGAGAATGAAGAATATGACCGCTTAATTGAACAAGCTAATTCAGAGAATAGCCAAGAGGTAAGATATGCTCTTTTAGGAAAAGCAGAAAAGATATTGATAGATGAGATGCCTATAATTCCTTTATATACATACGTACGTTCTTACCAGCTTTCTTCAGATGTTAAAGGGTATTACCCTAATTACTTGGATCACCATCACCCTAAATATATCTATTTAGAAAGAGATTAAAACATAGATGTTCAAGGTATTTATCAAAAGAGTATTGATGGCTATTCCAGTTCTTCTGGCTGTTGCTACTATGACTTTCTTTTTGGTAAAGCTTGCTCCTGGAGGGCCGTTTGACGCTGAAAAAGCTGTTTCACCGCAGGTTTTAAAAAATCTTAATGAGGCCTACAATCTTAATGCATCTCAGTGGGAGCAATATACAGATTATATGTCAGGTATTGTAAGGGGTGACTTTGGTCCATCCTTTAAATATCCAGGTAGATCAGTAACAGAGATGATTGGTATTGGGCTTCCTATAACTTTTGAGTTAGCTATATATGCTATTTTGATTGCACTTGTAATAGGTGTTTTCTCGGGTGTTCTTGCCGCCTTGAAAAGAAATACTCTTCTAGATTTTATACCAATGGCAATTGCTATGATTGGTATTTGCGTTCCAACATTTTTAATGGGGCCTCTTTTGGTTCTAATTTTTGGTATTAATCTTGAGTGGCTCCCTGTAGCAGGCTGGGGTCAATTAGCTGGAGACAAAATATTACCTTCTGTAACCCTAGGCTTTGCTTACGCAGCTTATATTGCTAGATTGAGTAGAGGCGGTATGTTGGAAGTTCTAAATCAAGACTTTATAAGAACAGCTAGAGCTAAAGGACTTACTGAAACAATGGTTGTAATTAAACATGCTATGCAAGGGGGCTTAATACCGGTTGTATCGTTTCTAGGACCTGCTATCGCTGGCCTACTTGCAGGTTCGTTCGTTGTAGAGACAATATTTCAAATACCTGGTCTTGGAAGGTTTTATGTAGAAGCTGCTTTAAATAGAGACTACACAATGATTCTTGGCACCACTATATTTTTCTCAGCAATGATTGTATTTTTTAATCTTTTATCTGATTTAGCTGCTCTTTGGTTAAATCCAAGATCTAGAGATATTTCATGAGTAACAGCGCTTCACTTTGGTCTGATGCAATTTACAGACTAACAAGAAATAAAGCAGCAATGGTTGGAGGCTCTATTCTTATCATATTGATTTTGTGTGCAATTGCAGCACCTTGGATCGCTCCATATCCTTATGCATATCAAGATTTGGATCTAGGGGCATCGCCTCCATCAGCTCAACATATCCTCGGGACTGATATCTTAGGAAGAGACCTATTTAGTAGAATTTTATACGGAGCAAGAGTTTCTTTGCTTGTTGGTTTTGTTGCAACTGGAGTTGCATTAGTCATTGGTGTCTCATGGGGCATAGTAGCTGGATTCTTTGGTGGAACAATCGACTCTGTAATGATGCGTATAGTAGATATTTTATATGGGCTTCCTTTCATCATTTTTGTAATTTTACTAATGGTTATATTTGGAAGTAACTTATGGCTATTATTTGGTGCCATTGGTGCTGTCGAGTGGCTAACAATGTCTAGAATTGTTAGGGGGCAGGTTATAGGCTTAAAAAATCAAGAGTTCGTTTTAGCAGCAAAGGCTATGGGCGTAAGTAATTTTTCAATGTTTAGAAGACATTTACTTCCTAACATTCTTGGTCCAATAGCTGTTTATGCAACATTAACAATTCCGCAGGTTATGCTTTTAGAAAGCTTTCTTAGTTTTCTTGGTTTAGGGATTCAACCGCCTATGAGTAGTTGGGGAACCTTAATTAAGGATGGTGTTGAGTCTATGGAAGAGTTTAGCTGGTTATTAATATACCCAGGTATTACATTCACAATTACGTTGTTTGCCTTAAATTTCTTTGGCGATGGCTTGAGGGATGCATTAGATCCTAAGACAACCGATAGTTAAAAAGCACTAATACTAATTTTTATAATCTGACCTGGCATTAAATCAGAGTTTTTAAAATTATTAATATCTTTAATACTCTTTATACTGACATCAAAAAGATCTGATATCTTATAGAGATTGTCACCTTGCTTAACTGAGTAAAGAATTGTCCTTTTTTTTGAATCCATATTTCTGTGAATATTTTTATTACCTATAGTGAGCTGTTGCCCAAGTTGAAGATATGAAGACTTATTTAATGAATTCATTTTAGCCAGATCATCTATATCAATATTATATTTTATTCCAATCTCCCAAAGAGTATCGCCTTCAGAGACTATATGCATTTCATAAGGAATAAAATTATTAGTTTTAGTTTTGCTTAGAGGAATTAGAAGAGTTTTACCTAAAGAAAGCACCTCACTATTCATATAGTTAATTTGCTTAATAATTTTGACCTCTGTGTCATATTTTATTGCTAATTTCCATAGACTATCACCTCTTTCAATGACATGAGATATCCAATTTATATTATTTTCATTATCAAAAGGATTATCTAGACTATCTAATAAATAGTCTTTTTCAATTGGGATATAAAAAATACTTTCATCTGCTGGAGCAGATGCCCATTTTGTATAGCCTGCATTTAACTTGTAAACAAGCTCTGGTTTGATATCAAGATATTCACTTAAAACCATAATCTCTACCTGTCCTGGTATCTGTATTTTTTTTACAACAGGCTCAACTGGAATACTAGGTAAGATAATTCCATATTTTTTTGAGTTAAAAATAAGTTCCTTCATTGCAATATATTTAGGAACATAATTAGAAGTCTGATTTGATAGGTTTAAAGACCAGAAATCAGATTCCAAGCCTCTTCTTTTATTTTTTCTAATTTGCCTGTCTAGATATGTTGGACCTGCATTATATGAAGCTAAAGCAAGGTATATATCTTGATCAAACCTCTCTAAAAGGTATTTAAAGTAACTTATAGCTGCATGTGTTGACCTGAATGGGTCGTGCCTGTCCTCTGTCCACCAAGATTTATCTAAATTAAATAACCTTCCTGTTTTAGGCATAAACTGCCAAAGACCTACTGCACCGGATGATGATATTGAGAAAGGGTCATAATTACTTTCGATAAAAGGAACTAATGCTAACTCAACAGGGAGATTTGCCGCCTCCAATTCCTGAACAACGTAGTAAATAAAATAGTAAGATTTATTTAGATATTCACTAAATGCTTCTATGTCCCTTAAATGGTTATTCATGTAATAAAGAGTTTGGCTGTCTATCTCATCGACAGTTTCCATAGAAGATTTTTCTATGATGTATTCCCAAATATTTGAAGCTTCGAAATTATCAACTTGGATTTCATTTATAGCATTATCATCATCTGCATAAACTGCCACTGACTCTGTGGAGAGCTCATCGACAGAGATAGCCTGTTCAAGCTGGCAACTGCTGATTAAGATTAAAGTCGCAACTGTTAAAAATTGTCTTTCCATTCCCTTATTGCCTTAAATACATC
>OLHU01000121.1_pt1 | contig 14052 bp, 9 predicted proteins | sample 1609321 | NCBI WGS metagenome assembly OLHU01 (sample SAMN05416716, study PRJEB24817) | seawater metagenome | isolation source: Sea water | place: Canada:Atlantic | collected 2013-07 | reverse complement strand
ACCCGACAAGGAATTTCGCTACCTTAGGACCGTTATAGTTACGGCCGCCGTTTACCGGGGCTTCGATCAAGAGCTTCGCTTACGCTAACCCCATCAATTAACCTTCCGGCACCGGGCAGGCGTCACACCCTATACTTCCTCTTACGAGTTTGCAGAGTGCTATGTTTTTAGTAAACAGTCGCAGCCACCTGGTATCTTCGACTACGTTTAGCTCAAGGAGCAAGTCCCATCACCAAACGTAGCGCACCTTCTCCCGAAGTTACGGTGCTATTTTGCCTAGTTCCTTCACCATAGTTCTCTCAAACACCTTGGTCTACTCGACCTAACCACCTGTGTCGGTTTAGGGTACGGTTTCTTATAACCTGAAGCTTAGAGGTTTTTCCTGGAAGCATGGTATCAGCTACTTCCCACTCGTAGAGTGGTCGTTATCAGTCCTCAGCCTATATGGCGTTCCGGATTTACCTAGAACACCAGCCTACAACCTTGAACACGGACAACCGTCGCCGTGCTAGCCTAACCTTCTCCGTCACCCCATCGCAGTTATAAAAAGTACAGGAATATTAACCTGTTTCCCATCGACTACGGCTTTCGCCCTCGCCTTAGGGGCCGCCTCACCCTGCCACGATTAGCGTTGGACAGGAACCCTTGGTTTTTCGGCGAAGAGGTTTTTCACCTCTTTGATCGTTACTCATGTCAACATTCGCACTTCTGATACGTCCAGCTCGCCTCTCAGCTCACCTTCATCCGCTTACAGAACGCTCTTCTACCATCTTAAATAAATTTAAGATCTGTAGCTTCGGTTTATGATTTAGCCCCGTTATATCTTCCACGCAGGCCGACTCGACTAGTGAGCTATTACGCTTTCTTTAAAAGATGGCTGCTTCTAAGCCAACTTCCTAGCTGTTTGTGCCTTCCCACATTGTTTCCCACTTAATCATAATTAGGGACCTTAGCTGACAGTCTGGGTTGTTTCCCTCTCGACTACGGACGTTAGCACCCGCAGTCTGTCTCCCGTGCTCATACTTGTAGGTATTCGGAGTTTGCATCGGTTTGGTAAGTCGGGATGACCCCCTAGCCGAAACAGTGCTCTACCCCCTACAGTAATACACGAGGCACTACCTAAATAGTTTTCGAAGAGAACCAGCTATCTCCGGGTTTGATTAGCCTTTCACTCCTATCCACAGCTCATCCCCTCATTTTTCAACATAAGTGGGTTCGCGCCTCCAGTCGATGTTACTCGACCTTCACACTGGCCATGGATAGATCACCCGGTTTCGGGTCTAATTCCAGCAACTGAGCGCCCTATTAAGACTCGGTTTCCCTACGCCTACCCTATATGGTTAAGCTTGCTACTGAAATTAAGTCGTTGACCCATTATACAAAAGGTACGCCGTCACAGAACAAGTCTGCTCCGACTGCTTGTAAGCACAAGGTTTCAGGTTCTATTTCACTCCCCTCGCCGGGGTTCTTTTCGCCTTTCCCTCACGGTACTGGTTCACTATCGGTCTGCATAGAGTATTTAGCCTTGGAGGATGGTCCCCCCATATTCAGTCAGAATTTCACGTGTTCCGACCTACTCGATTTCACTTAAATTAGTCTTTCGCATACGGGACTATCACCCACTATGGTCAAACTTTCCAGAATATTTTGCTGGACTAAAATAAGCTTAAGGGCTGGTCCGGTTTCGCTCGCCGCTACTACCGGAATCTCTGTTGATTTCTTTTCCTCTGGGTACTTAGATGTTTCAGTTCCCCAGGTTCGCCTCTTATACCTATGTATTCAGTATAAGATAATATACTTACGTATATTGGGTTTTCCCATTCGGAAATCCTCGGATCGAAGCTTATTTACCAGCTCCCCGAGGCTTATCGCAGGTTATTACGTCCTTCATCGCCTTATGCAGCCAAGGCATTCACCTTGTGCTCTTCCTTTACTTGATCATATAACCTTAAAAAAGGTTATATTATTTTTTTAGAAGTTTTATCTTCTTTTTTGAGAGTAACTTAATAAAATATATTAATTACTTTTTGAGCGTCTACATAAATGCAGACGCTACTTTTTAATTGCAGTGATCTTATGAATAAATAAATTTATTCACTAGAAAATTACATACCAATGATTTTACAGAACAAAATGTTCTTCTTTATAATATTTGATTACTCGTGTGGGCGTTTAAAAACGCGATTTATCGTTAAGGAGGTGATCCAGCCACAGGTTCCCCTACGGCTACCTTGTTACGACTTCACCCCAGTCATGAAGCACACCGTGGTAAACGCCCTCCCTAAGGTTAGACTATCTACTTCTGGTGCAATCCACTTCCATGGTGTGACGGGCGGTGTGTACAAGACCCGAGAACGTATTCACCGCGGCATGCTGATCCGCGATTACTAGCAATTCCAACTTCATGGAGTCGAGTTGCAGACTCCAATCCGGACTACGAGAGAGTTTCTAGGATTAGCACCACCTCGCGGCTTAGCGTCCGTCTGTCTCTCCCATTGTATCACGTGTGTAGCCCTACTCGTAAGGGCCATGATGACTTGACGTCGTCCTCACCTTCCTCCGGTTTATCACCGGCAGTCCCCTTATAGTTCCCGACCGAATCGCTGGCAAATAAGGGTAAGGGTTGCGCTCGTTATCCGACTTAACGGAACATCTCACGACACGAGCTGACGACAGCCATGCAGCACCTGTATCTTGGTTCTTAAAAGCACACTCTCATTACAAGAGCTTCCAAGTATGTCAAGAGTAGGTAAGGTTTTTCGCGTTGCATCGAATTAAACCACATGATCCACTGCTTGTGCGGGTCCCCGTCAATTCATTTGAGTTTTAGCCTTGCGGCCGTACTCCCCAGGCGGACAACTTAAAACGTTAGCTGCGCCACTAAAAGACATAGTCTCCTAACAGCTAGTTGTCATCGTTTACGGCGTGGACTACCAGGGTATCTAATCCTGTTCGCTACCCACGCTTTCGCACCTCAGTGTCAGTACAGATCCAGGAGGCCGCCTTCGCCACTGGTATTCTTCATAATATCTACGCATTCCACCGCTACACTATGAATTCTACCTCCCTCTATCGTACTCTAGTGAGTTAGTTTTGGATGCAGTTCCTAGGTTGAGCCCAGGGCTTTCACATCCAACTTAACAAACCACCTACGCGCGCTTTACGCCCAGTAATTCCGATTAACGCTTGCACCTTCCGTATTACCGCGGCTGCTGGCACGGAATTAGCCGGTGCTTATTCTGCAGGTAACATCAAGGTTATAAGGTATTAGCTTATAACTTTTTCTCCCTGCTTAAAGTGCTTTACAACCCGAAGGCCTTCTTCACACACGCGGTATGGCTGGATCAGGCTTGCGCCCATTGTCCAATATTCCCCACTGCTGCCTCCCGTAGGAGTCTGGGCCGTGTCTCAGTCCCAATGTGGCTGATCGTCCTCTCAGACCAGCTAAAGATCGTTGCCTTGGTGAGCCTTTACCTCACCAACAAGCTAATCTTACGCAGGCTCATCTAGTAGCGAAAGCTTCAAAGAGAGGCCTTCTTTCTCCCGAAGGAGGTATACGGTATTAATCCGGGTTTCCCCGGGCTATCCCCTTCTACTAGGTAGATTCCTACGCGTTACTCACCCGTCCGCCGCTCTACTCATATCCGAAGATACTTTCTCGCACGACTTGCATGTGTTAAGCCTACCGCCAGCGTTCAATCTGAGCCATGATCAAACTCTTCAATTAATATCATGTTTTGTTGATTTTTATAAAAAATCTAAATTATTTTTTCTCGTTTATGAACACCCACACGAGTAACCAAATATTTTTAAAGAACAACCGCCTCTGAGGACGGACGCGTATTCTACCTAAGTTATTTTCAGATAGATACCTTTTTTTATTAGTTTTTTTCTTTATCTACTAATTTTTGTGAATTTAGGAATTTCATCTTAGATCTAAGCTCTTTTCCAACTGTTTCAATAGGGTGTTCTTTTGTTGCTTCGCGATTTTTTTTCATGAAAGGACCTCCTGATCCATCATTACTTTGCCTGCAATCATTTAAGAATTGATCAGCAAAATTGCCTGATTGAATATTTTCTAAGACGCCTTTCATTGCTAACTTAGTATCGCTTGTAATGATCTTTGGCCCGCTAAGGTAATCGCCATATTCTGCAGTATTAGATATGGAGTAATGCATATTGGCTATCCCACCCTCTTGTATAAGATCTGTAATTAGCTTTGTTTCATGAAGGCATTCAAAGTAAGCCATCTCAGGACTATAGCCAGCTTCAACTAGAGTTTCATATCCAGCTTTGATAAGTGCAGTAATGCCACCACATAGAACTGCCTGTTCTCCAAATAAATCTGTTTCAGTTTCTTCTTTAAATGTAGTTTCCAATACTCCAGCTCTTGTTCCACCATTAGCTTTTGCATAAGATAGCGCCACCTCTTTTGCTGTAAAACTTTTATCTGTTATCGCATCTTCAAAAATAGCTATTAATGATGGCACTCCACCACCTTGTGAATAGGTACTTCTTACAGTATGTCCTGGACCTTTCGGAGCAATCATAATTACACTATTGCTAGCCTCTGGAATAATCTTTTTAAAATGAACATTGAACCCATGAGCAAAGGCCAAGATGGCATCACTTTTTAGGTTTGGTTTGATCTCTGTATTATAAATATCTTGCTGGAATTCATCTGGAGCTAATATCATTACTAGGTCTGCATTTTTTACTGCATTTGAAACAGTATCAACTTTCAGTCCAGCTTCTTCTGCTTTGTTTCTGGAAGATGAACCTTCCCTTAATCCAACAGTGACATTGACTCCTGATTCATGAAGGTTGTTAGCATGTGCATGCCCTTGGGAACCGTAACCTACAATAGTTACATTCATGCCTTGTATTATCTCTAGGCTTGCGTCATCTTCATAATAAATTTTCATCTAACAGAACTCCTTTAAAGTATGTTGCTTCTTCGTTACTAACAGCTATAACATCAATAAGTCTATTTAGCTGTCTTAGTATTTGTCTCATTAGTATGTCTGAGACAGTTGTTTGAATTGTAAGTCTCGAAATTTGATTTGGTTCAAATTTAGTATTTAACTTATCTTCGATATTTTTATATGGTGCAAAATCTTCAACAACATCAACGTGGAGATTTTCGATGTTGTATCCTCTTTGATGAAATAATCCAATGACCCTTACCAAAGCACCAGGTTTATTTTCCATAATCAATATCAACTTTCTTTTGATCATGTTTTTTTATCCTTTGATAACCACATATCTTCCAAGCTATTGTTCGCCACAAGCATTGGGTAAACATGTTCAGATGGGTCAACATAAATATCAACAAAAACTAATTTATCTTTCATGGCAAAAGCTTTCTCAAGACCAGACTTTAATTCAGAATTCTTTTCAATTTTTATACCCACATGACCATAAGATTCTGCTAGTTTTACGAAGTCAGGCAGAGAGTTTTTGTATGTGCTTTCTGAGTGCCTTCCTCCATAATTCATATCTTGCCACTGCTTGACCATTCCAAGGGCTTCATTATTAATATTTATAATTTTTATAGGTAGGTTGTACTGCATGCAGGTAGAAAGCTCTTGAATACACATTTGGATACTACCCTCTCCAGTAATACAAAGAACCTCTTCGTCAGGAAAAGCTAGCTTTACACCCATTGCAGATGGCAATCCGAAGCCCATTGTCCCTAACCCACCGGAGTTTATCCATCTTCTAGGCTTATCAAAGTGATAATACTGAGCAGCAAACATCTGATGCTGTCCTACATCAGACGTAACGTATGCATCTCCATTGGTTATCTGATAAACATGCTGAACAACTGCTTGGGGTAGAATTTGATGGCTATCTGATTCATCTTTATAAAGCTCATAATTTAGTCCATGCATAGATTTCCATTCTTTAATCTGTCCATGCCAAGGCTCTAATGCTCCTTTGTCATAATCTTGTATTCTTACTTTTAAAGTTTCTTTTATTGCTTGTAATGAATTTTTTACCTGACCAAAAACTGCAACATTAGCTTCAATGATTTTTGATACAGAAGAATGATCTACATCTAAATGTATAACTTTGGCCTTGGGAGCAAACTTAGAGGGTGAATTAGTAATTCTATCGTCAAATCTTGCACCAACTGCGATTATTAAATCTGCGTTATGCATTGCCATATTAGCTTGATAAGTACCATGCATTCCGAGCATACCCAAGAAACGGTGATGGGTTGCTGGATAAATACCAAGGCCCATTAGAGTATTAGTAACAGGAGCATCCATAATCTCATTTAGTTCATAAAGGATCTCTTCTGCATCACTTGCGATAGCGCCTCCGCCTGCATAAATAACAGGTCGACTTGATTTAATTATTGCATCTACCGCTCTTTCAACCTGACTTTGTTCCGGATCAATGGGCGGGTTGTAAGATCTAATATTTATCTCATCGGGATAATGATAATCAAATAAATTTTCAGGGGCTGTCATGTCTTTTGGTATATCAATTACTACCGGTCCTGGTCTCCCCGATGTAGCAACATAAAATGCTTCTTTAATTGTTTTTGGAATATCTTTGGCATCAAAAATAGTATAACTATGTTTAACAATTGGCCTCGATACTCCAATCATGTCGGTTTCTTGAAAAGCATCTGTTCCAATTAAATGACTTGCGACCTGACAAGATAGAACAACCATTGGAATAGAATCCATAAAAGCTGTTGCGATTCCAGTAATGGTATTAGTTGCACCTGGCCCAGAGGTTACCAGAACAACTCCTGGCTTACCGGTAGCTCTTGCATACCCGTCAGCTGCGTGGGCAGCACCCTGCTCATGCCTCACAAGAATATGTTCAATTTTATCTTGTCTAAAGATAGCATCATAAACATGGAGGGCTGTTCCACCCGGGTAGCCATAGATTAACTCAACGCCTTCATCATGAAGAGCGTGCATAAGCATGTCAGCACCAGATAATTTCAATTTTTTACCAAAAACGTATAGGAATAAGGTTTATATTATTTTATAGGTCAAAAAACAAGTTTTTATTAGTTTTTTTATACTCCGGTTATATGTAACGGTGAATATCGGCTACTAAATTTTCCATATCACTAGGCATGGGAATCTCAAATGAAAGCTCTTCATCTGATTTATTACATCTAAAAGATAGTAATCTTGCGTGGAGAGCAGTCCTAGGAAAGCTTCTAATAATATTTATTAACTCACTAGAGCTATCTTTAGCAATTGTTTTTCCAGGGTCGTAAGTCCTATCTCCAATGATAGGTAATTTTTTCGATGCAAGATGAACTCTGATTTGATGTGTTCTACCAGTTTCAATAGCCACATCAAGTACTGAATAATTTCCTATTTTTTCTTTTAACTTTACAAATGTAAGGGCTTCCTTCCCGTCTAACCTTATGCACATTTTAGTTCTATTATTCTTATCTCTACCTATTGGCGCGTCAACTGGAAAGCTTCCAATAGTAGATCCTGAAACAATTGCAGTGTATTTTTTTGTAACTCTTCTTTCTTGCATCTCATCGATAAAATAATTACGGAACTGATCATTTCTTGCAACAAGTAAAACACCTGAAGTGCCTTTATCAAGCCTATGAACTATTCCACATCTTGGTAAATTTGCTAATTCAGGGAATTTATTAATAAGTCCATTTGCCAAGGTTCCATCAAAACAACCAGAACCTGGATGCATTACTAAGCCAGAGGGCTTGTCTATGATAATAAAATCTTCAGTTTCATGAAAAATACCAAAGGGTATATCTTGCGCATCCCAAGATACCTTCTGCTCTTCTATTGGATTTATTTCAATACTGTCGTCCTCGTGCACTAATGCTTTTGGCTGCCCTGGTTCTCCATTGACCAAGATCCGTCTATCGATAATCCATTTTTTAATTTGGGTTCTGGAGAAGTTTGAAAATAGTTCCGCAGAGGCTTTATCAAGCCTGCACCCTGCTAATTCAATTGGAACTTTTTTTATTGATGTCATGTGAACTTTTTTAAAAAAAAATAATCTAAATAGATGTTTTAAAGGTTAAGTTGTAATAATGAAGGTAAAATACGCGGATGATTAAACATAGTAAACAAATTATAAAATTATTATTAGTAGTCCCTATTGTAGCTACTTTATTGACTGGTTGTAATTCTGATGGGCAAGAAATAGAGCAGCCTGAAAAGATATACTACGATAGAGCCCAAAGTAGAATGGAGTCTGGTAACTATTTTGGGGCGATTGAATCATTGGAAGCAATTGAATCTAGATATCCTTTTGGGAAATATGCAGAGCAGGCCCAGGTTGAGCTTGTATATGCACATTTTATGAATAAAGAGACTGAGGCCGCTCATTCTGCAGCAGAAAAATTTATAAGGCTTCATCCTAGACATCCCAATATAGACTATGCGTATTTTATGAAAGGAATCTCAAGCTACACGGTAGATAGTGGGATTATGTCCAGGATTACAGATACTGACCTATCTAACAGAGATATATCTGGAGCTAAGCAATCTTTTTCAGAGTTAACTGAATTTCTTACCAGATTTCCCGATAGCCAATATGGAGCTTATGCAAAACAAAGAAATATTTATTTAAGGAATATGATCGCTCGAAATGAACTAGCGGCTGCCGATTACTATCTAACTGTTAATGCTCATGTTGCGGCAATTCGCAGAGCTAATTATGTGATTGAAAATATCCCTAACTCAAGCGAAAACTTTAGAGCTTTAAAAATATTAGAAGCATCTTATGAAGCACTTGGATATTCAGAGCTTCTTGAAGGCGTTGTTAAGATTATATCTCTAAATTATTCTGACCAAGAATCTCAGAGCGTAAGTGAATCTAGCAATTGGTCTTGGAATTTTTTAAAAGATACAAAACCAACTTCAAGTGACTAAATAAATGCTTTTTCTAAAGTTATTTCCTTTATTAATCATTCTTATAATTTTTATATTGGTAGCGGTTGCTAGGTCTTATATGCGATCACTAATTTCGCCTAAAGAAAAAAAGCTTGATCAAATGATTGCTTGCTCTGAATGCGGAACTCAGGTGCATGAATCTCTTGTCGTAAAGAAATATGGTGCAAGTTACTGTTCTAAAAATTGCTCTAGTATTTAATTCTCTTCATAACCATGTACATAGCTGGTATATAAAGCAAAGCTGTCATAGTTGCACCAAGAACTCCAATACTCATTCCCCAGGCGAGAGGCCTAAAGAAAACACTAGTAAACATTAAGGGAACGAAGCCTCCAAGCGTTGTAAGTGAGGTAGTTATAATGTGTCTAGTTGACCTGATAACAATCTCTACTATTTCAGCCTTTGAGGTTGATTTTTTTTCTACCTCTTCTTTTATATGAGACAGCACGATAATAGAGTCATTAATTGATAAGCCGATTAACCCTACAGCTCCAACTGCTGCTATAAAACCAAAATTTTGCTGGCCAACGAATAATCCCAAGAAAGATAGCCCCATTGATAGGATGGCAACAGATAAAATAAGCCCGGTTTCTCTAAATGAATTTAATGCAAAGACTAGACCAACAATTATTAGTATCAAAAATACAAAAGTAGAGGAAAGTAAAGAAGCTTGAGATTCATTCCTAGATTCTGCCTCACCAGCTTGTTTTAGAGTAAACCCAATAGGCAAGTTTGATTCGAATTCTTTAATTCTATCTTTCACAAAATTCTCTGTAGACGTAGTAAGCGATCCAGTCCAAACCCATCCCTCAATATTATTTACCCTTTTGCCGTCCAGCCTTGTGATAGTTGAGATTTTATTAACCAATGAAGTTTTTCCAAAGCTATCTAGATATTCTATCCCTCCTGTTGAAGGGATGGTTAAAAACCCAGTATTACCAGTTATATTTTTAGAGTTAGCGACCCCCTTAAGCCTAATTGGAATCTCTTTATTAGAATCCAGCATTGTCCCTACTATTATCCCATTATTAGCTGCGTATAACTCTCCCACCAAAGCACTGGCATCTCTTCCTGATAGAGAAATACTTGAACTATCTAGCTCAAACTCAATATTTGTATTTGATTGCGAGGAGTCTGATATTGTTGTGCTGATTCCAGGAGCGTTATTGATAATAAGCTCAAGCTCCTCACCTAACTGCAGCAATACATCAGGGTCATCACCAAAAATTTTATAACTAATATCAGAGAATACAGGTGGCCCTGAAGTGAAACTATCAACAATAATTATAGTATCTGGATTTTTTGAAACTAGCTTTCTCGAAAGTTCAGGTAGATTTTTGACCATTTGATTAAAATCTTTGGCATAAAAAACGGATTGGGCAACGTTATTGGAACCTTGTTTTTCTTCACCCCCCACTACATTCATCAATACCCTAGGCATTCTTCTGCCAATAAACCAATAGTCCTTTTCTATCTCTATTAGATTACTGTCTATTAATTGCTGTCTTATCAACTTTGACTTTTCTAAGGTTTGTGAGGAAGAGGCATTTGATGGCAATTCTATATTTACTCTGAACATATCTCTATCTTGTGTAGGGAAAAAATCTTTAGGCAGCGTGCTAAAAAGAATAAATCCTAAAACTGGGAATGTTATTGAAATAAGAATTGCTCTTCTGGGTATTGCGAAAGCCCAAGTTAGGAATTTTCTGTATTTATTAAGAATCTTCTCATTTCTATAGCCTTCTTTGGCGATATCAACATTCTGAAAGTAGGGTATTTTTTCCATATAACTCATCAGCACAGGAACCATCAAGAGTGCTAAAACCAGGGAAGATATAATTGACAGAATTACAGTAATAGCAAGACCGCCAACGAACTCAATACTTGAGCCCTCTCCTGTCACAATAGGAAGGAATGAAAATACGGTAGTGCCGGTAGCTGCTGCCAATGGCGTTATGAGATGTTTTAAAGTCTCAGAAATTGCATCATTTATAGGCAGGCCTAATGACCTTCTATACTTGTAATCCTCTACAACAATAATGCCGTTATCAATCAATAAACCTAAAGCAATAATAATTCCTGTAATTGACGTCTGGTGCAAAGGCAAGCCAATAAATTTACATCCCACTAACACTAGGCAAACAGAAAAAGGAAGAATTAAGGTTACAATTAATGCAGACCTTGGCCCTAAGAAAAATAAACTCAATCCCAAGACGAAGAATATAGCCAATGAAAAACTTTTAATAAGCTCATTAAACTTTTTCGAAGTATATGCAGACTCATCGTAAATCAGATCTATTGAAATCTCTTCGGGAATGGTTGATCTCATTTCATCAACAACCAATGTCGCCCTGCTAACAAAGTCATGCACCCTTTGAGACATTGCCCCTGTTGCAGCTACCGATACAACAACTTGCCCGTTATATAAAAAAATGTCTTCGATTGGAGAAACTGGTTTTTTTGATATCTCTGCAATATCTTTTAACTGGATTATTTCTGCCTCATTAATAACCTTTATTGGTATTTCTGAAATCTTTTGAATACTTTGAATATTATCTTTTAGCCTAATTAAGAATTCTGAGTTTACATCTGATGAAACTCCAACAGGTTTTTTGCTATCCAAGGATTGTATTGCTCTTGAAATATCTTGATAGGTGAGTCCTAAAGATGACATCTTTGCTGAATTTACTTCAATTAGCACTTCTTCCTCTGCAGCTCCAAAAATAGCCGTTCCATGAGACTGTCCTATTGAACTTAACTTTCTCTTTAATTGATCTGCCAGTCTAGACATCATGATTAAAGGTATCTCACCTTCACCATTCCAAGATATAGCATATTGAACCGTTATAGGGGGTCCGCTGCTTCTGTCAAGAAGTATGGTTGCTCCAGGAGGAGCTCTAATTTGATCTAGCTTATCTTGAACTTTCGACCATGTTTGCTCTATAAGCTCTGGATCTACACTTTGCTCAAACTCAACAACAACAGTTGCGAAACCTTGGGAGATGATCGATTCTAGCTCTAAAATTTCTTCAACTTCCCTTAACTTTACTTCTAGGTCATTTATTACTTGGGTCTCAATTCTTTCAGGCGATGCGCCTGGATAAAAAACTCGAACGCCTCCCCATCTTTGAGCTAACTCTGGATTTTCTTGAATAGGCACAGATAAAACTGAAGAAATTCCCGCTAGAAGAATAAAAGAGAGAGTTAGAAATAATATTCTAGGTCTTTCTATGAAGAGAGTTATAAATTTCATTATTAATCTATGAACTTACCTTCAATGGTTTTTTTAGCTCCACCTAGAACAACCAAATCACCATTATTTAAAGTGCCGTTAACAAATGCGTATTCATCTTCATAGTAAATAATATTGACCAAATCTTTAGTAACTATTCTCTTTTCATTAATAGTATAAACAGCCCAAATGCCTTGCTCTGATTGTGATAACGATTTGATTGGAACCCAAGTACCTCTTTGGCTCTCTTTTATGCTCATTTTTAATGTGACTATAGAGCCTGGGCTAAAAAAGGTATTAAATCTGAAAATTGCCAATCTATTACTAGAGCCTCCAGGAGACATTGGAGCTAGCCTTTGAAGTTTTGCTTTGACTAGACTATCTTCAACTTTAAAATCGTAACTCTCTCCAACATTAATCTTTGATATATAGTCAGTAGGTATAGATATGTGAGCTTCTATATATCTAGAATCTAGAACCTCTAAAATTGGAACTCCTCCATTTATTACGGATCCTGTATCTAAATATCTATCCTGGATAATTCCATTGAAAGGTGCCAACAATTGGGTTTGCTCAAGCTTTACTTTGTAAAAATCATATTGAGATTTAGAAACTAACTCTTCAGAACTAGCCTTATCTAAATCTTGAGAGGATATATGCCCCTGTGACCTTAAGTCTTTATATCTATTTAATACCTGGGCAGACAAATCATATCTAGCTTTAGCTTGATTTAATTGAGCCTGAGCTTCTCTGCTATCTAGGCTGGCAAGAACTTGCCCTTTAATAACCGAATCGCCAATATCAACATTTATGGATCTAATCTTGCCTGGGATTTCAAAAGCTAATTTAGATTGCTCTATTGGAAGTAATTTACCAGGAAACTCTCTAGTTACAGAGTACTCATTAAGCATTTTGACTTCTAAAACCTCTAAAGCAGAAACTGAAGAGCTAAAAGAGATGCTAATAAAAATTAGATTTATATATTTTGAAAGATTTATATTCATTTTATTTTTGTTGACTTTAATCCTCAAAGAAATTAATGTTTGCAGTGTAAACATCTTAACTAAAATGTATGCAGTGTCAACATTATTAACTATAAATGTTATTATTGTTTAAAGTAAAAGGTATAAATGAAATCATATCATCACGGGAATTTAAAAGAAGAGCTTATAAGCTATGCTTGCACTATATGTGAAAGAGATGGATATACCAAGTTAAGCATTCGATCTCTAGCAAAAGAAAGTAATGTTTCTCAAACAGCTCCTTATAGACATTTTAAAACAAAAGAAGAGGTTTATGCAGCAGTTGCTGCAGAGGGCTTTAACAAACTTTATAAAGCTGTATTTGTCGAATCAGATAAATTAACTCTTAAAGATTTTATTCAGTCTTGTAAAAACTATATTGATTTTGGTTTACAAAATGCAAATACCTATGATTTGATGTTTGGAACGGCTGTTGGTGATTTTTCACAGCATCCTGAATTAGTAGATACCGCAGACAAGACCTTTGAAAGTTTAGTGCTTAACCTTTCTTCATTCCTAAAAGAAAAAGATGAAGATATTCTTGCTGGGAAATCAATAACTGTATGGGCTTTGCTTCATGGGATGGTTGGCATCCTTAGAAAACAATCGATAACTGATGGTGACGTTTACGCTAAAGAATTTGGTCCTATGGGCACTACAAGAAGAATAAGCTCCGATCTACCAGCCTATCTAGAAAGAGTACTTACTGGAATTATTGAGAGCTAAGAACTTCTATTTCTATTATCTCCGAGAAAACTGGTTTCTCATGAGGAACATGAGCATAATCACCTAATAACAGTTGAAGAGAATACTTGCCTGGGTCTAAGGAAATTATTGCTTCAGTCCTGTCTCTTATACACATCTCCGAGCCCACGAGACGGACTCCTA
>OLHU01000119.1_pt1 | contig 14209 bp, 8 predicted proteins | sample 1609321 | NCBI WGS metagenome assembly OLHU01 (sample SAMN05416716, study PRJEB24817) | seawater metagenome | isolation source: Sea water | place: Canada:Atlantic | collected 2013-07 | reverse complement strand
ACGAGATAGGAGTCCGTCTCGTGGGCTCGGAGATGTGTATAAGAGACAGACTGGAAACAAAACAAAGGGTATCCAACGAAAGAACACAGAGAGGCTATCCGAATTTATGGCCCTACAAAATACCACCGGACATCATTTAGACTTTTAGCGGAGTAATAACCTATTGAATTATAAATCTTATCTTTGTGTGATGGCGAATAAAGGATATCCATCAATGCGTAGAATTTTATATTTTTTAGTAGTTTTTCTGCTAATTTTAAGTTGTAATAACATGGAGAGCGCACAGCGCTCCATTGAAGACTTAGTTCCTAACAATGCAGACCTTGTAGTTTCAATCAACTCTCTTGAGAGCTTTAAAAGTGCGCTAAAAAATACCGACTTAGTCACCAAAACAACTTTATTCAATCCTTTAACTAAAGTACTAAAGCCGTTTGATAGCATCCAAAGCAAGAGCCCCCTATTGGTATGTGTTACAAGAAAATCTCAAGAAAACGTATTCACTTTCATAACGCATCTTAAAAACATAAAATCAAAGGACAGTCTATTAATCCCATTTGTGACTGTTGACAGTGTTTTGGTCGCCTCAAAATCCAAGGAAAGTTTAGACGCCATTCTAGCACAAAAAAAATCGAACTATTCTAAACTTTTTAAACGACGTGACACGACTGCTACTTTTTCTCTCTATTGCAAAGCACTTCCTGCTCTAGTCTACTTGTCATCTTTTCCTGTTGGGGCTGTTTTTTTAGACTTTAATATGACTCCTGAAAGGGTGACTATTAATGGTACATTACTTGAAGAAAAATCTCGCAATAAATGGTTTAAGGTTTTTGAAAAACTAGAACCTCAATCCCAAAACCTTCAAGCCATTTTCCCTTCTGAAAGCCATAACACTAGAGTCTTTAATTATAATGACTTTGATCAACTGCAACAAAATATTGACTCTATAGGATATGGCTCAAAAACAACAGAATTAGCGAAAGCAATTTTCAGTACCACTAAAGAAGTTGGAGTCTTTGAAACCAAACAAGGAATTGGTATTGCTTTAAAGTCTATTGACATTAGTGCCACTTATGAAACTTTAAATAATTACCAAAATGAACTAACTAGTTTTAAATCTATTCCTCTATTTGAGTTCACAGAGCCTTCGTTATTCAATGACACTTTCGGACCTCTCCTTCCAAAAATAAGCCCAACGAAATTCATCACTTTAGGAGATTATCTCGTTTTTTCTGATTCGGATGCGGTCTTACAACTGACCATCTCGAATTACTTCAATAAAAATACACTAGATTCCTCTTTATTATATCAAACACTTCAAAAATCACTAAGTGACGAGGCGTCTGTTCAGGCCTATTTCAACAACCATCGCTTGGCAGAACTATTAAGTAGTCAATTCAAAACAACCATAATAGGGGCCGAATTGAATGCCTATAAGCTTTCGGGATTACAATTGGTGAAAGACGACAATATGGTGCACTTAAACGGAGTCTTACAAAAATCAAAGCCGAGAGCCTCAAAAAGACTAATCTCTGAGGAATTTAGCTTATTGCTTCCAGATGATATACTAATGGGACCCGTCTTTGTCTCTAATCACAAAACTAAAGGAAAAGATATTTTAGCTCAAGACATCAATAATAATCTATATCTAATTTCCAATAAGGGTGTAGTACTATGGAAAAAATCACTTAAGAGTGCTATTTTGGGTAAGGTAGAGCAAGTTGACTTATATAAAAATGGACGACTTCAGCTAGTATTTTCTACTACAAATAGATTACACATTATAGATAGAAACGGAAAAAATGTAGGAAAGTTTCCTCTAAAATTTAAAGATGAAATCACACAGCCAGTATCAGTCTTTGATTATGATAAAAAACGTAACTATCGTTTTTTAATCACTCAAAGCTCAGACCTTCTGATGTACGACCTAAACGGCAAGCTTGTACAAGGATTTAAATACAAGGCTTCACAAACTATTGGAAAACAACCCGTTCACATTCGACACCGCGGAAAAGACTTTATTGTATTCAGCGCAGGTCGCCGACTCAAACTGCTTGACCGACGGGGCAATGTGCGAGTGAGTGTTAAAGAAAATATCGATTTTTCAAATGAGTCTATATACTTTTATAATTCGCTATTTACAACAACCAACACCAACGGCGAGTTGGTTCAAGTGAATACAAAAGGAAACGTGAGTCGTCAAAACTTAGGACTAGACCAAAACCATGCCATCACTTCCACCTCTAAAACACTCGTGACTCGAAGCGAAAACAGGCTGACTATCAAATCAAATAGTATAGACTTGGATTATGGAAGCTATACCCCCCCTTCAATATTTTATCTAAAAGATAAAATATATGTAACCATCACAGACTTGCAAGCAAAAAAAGCATGGATATTTGATAGTCAAACTAAGGCCCTTCCAAAAATTCCTGTTTTTGGAACTAGTGCGATTGACATCGCAAATGCTGATAGTGATTCCGCCCTTGAGTTTGTGACGAAAAGCGACTCTAATAGCATCATCTTATACCAAATGTATTAGGATTTAATGGCCTCAAAAAGGGTGAGGAAATGTTTTAAAAGCTTTTCTTTTACTTCAATTTCATTCACCGTCACCTGTCCTAATTCAACATTTAATGAAGTCACTGCTTTCCCGCGAATACCACACGGGATTATATTATCAAAGTAGCCTAAATCTGCATTTACATTCAACGCAAATCCGTGCATCGTAACCCAGCGGCTTGCACGAACACCCATCGCACAAATTTTACGTGCAAACGGGGTGCCTACATCCAGCCACACTCCTGTTTCGCCAGGGCTGCGCTCGGCTTTAAGGCCATATTCTTTAAGAGTTAATATGATTGTGTCTTCTAAAAATCGAAGGAATTTATGAATGTCAGTGAAAAAATTTTCAAGATCTAAGATCGGATACCCAACTACTTGTCCTGGACCGTGATATGTAATGTCACCTCCACGGTTTATTTTATAAAAAGTAGCTCCTTTGGATTGTAATTGCGCTTCTGACAACAGGAGATTAGACATATCACCGCTCTTACCCAATGTATAAACATGTGGATGACTAACAAATAACAAATGGTTTGGAGTCACTAGCCCTGCTGATTCACGCCGGTTTTTTATCTTAATATCGATTGTTGCTTTAAATAAAGTTTCTTGGAAATCCCAAACATCTTTATAGTCTCTAAGCCCAAGATCTTGTACGTCAATCGTTTTATTCATAGTTGGCAAATATACAAGATTATGACTTAGGGTTATTCAAAATAACAAGAGCAGCTATTACGCCTGGCACCCAACCACAAAGGGTTAATAAAAATACAATAATGATAGACCCACACCCTTTATCGTAAACCGCAAAGGGAGGAAATAAAATAGACAAAATAACACGCCAAATAGTCATAAAAATTGTTCTTAAATTACACTTATAAATGTTCGGTAAAACTACAAAAAGAACCTTACAAAACCAATCTCGGATTTATTCAACATAAATTGAAATCTTAAGCAATAGTCAGTATCTTTGTCACATTAAGAATCTTTATAAGAGTACTATGTCGCAGCTTTCAGAACAAGAAATTGTCCGTCGTGAAAAACTATCAAAATTACGTGAACTAGGAATCAATCCTTATCCCGCAGATTTATACCCTGTAACCCATAGCAGCGCTAAGGTTAAATCAGATTTTTCAGAAGGAAAAAAGGTTGTAATGGCCGGTCGCCTAATGCGAAAAAAAATACAAGGAAAAGCCGCTTTTGCCGAACTACAAGATAGTGAAGGACGTATACAAATTTATATTAACCGTGATGAAATATGCCCTGGAGAAGATAAAAGTAAGTACAATGACATTTTCAAAAAACTGCTAGACTTAGGAGATTTTATTGGAATTGAAGGTGAATTATTTAACACTCAAGTAGGAGAAAAAACAGTGTTAGTCAAAAATTTTACCCTTTTAAGTAAAGCTTTAAAGCCGCTACCCCTCCCAAAAACAGATGCGGAAGGCAATACATACGATGAATTTAATGATCCCGAAATGCGATACCGTCAACGGTATGCAGATTTGGTGGTCAACCCCCATGTTAAAGAAGTATTTATAAAGCGAACAAAGCTCTTTACAGCCATGCGGAATTTTTTTAACAAGGCTGGTTATTTTGAAGTAGAAACGCCTATCCTTCAATCCATACCTGGCGGTGCTGCAGCAAGACCCTTTCTAACTCATCATAACTCCTTAGACATTCCTATGTTCATGCGAATTGCATGCGAATTGTATTTAAAGCGATTAATTGTTGGAGGGTTTGATGGAGTTTATGAATTCGCAAAAACCTTCAGAAATGAAGGAATGGACCGTACCCACAATCCTGAGTTTACAATGATGGAAATTTATGTAGCCTATAAAGACTACAACTGGATGATGGATTTTACTGAAAAATTATTGGATTTTTGTGCCACAGAAGTAAACGGTAGCGCAAAAACAACTTTTGGGAATCATGAAATTAATTTTAAAGCTCCATATGCAAGAATTACTATGACTGATTCCATCAAACATTTCACTGGATTTGACATTTCGGGGAAATCAGAAAATGAAATCAGAAATGCTGCCAAAGAAATGGGTATTGAGGTAGACAATACTATGGGAAAGGGAAAACTAATCGATGAAATTTTTGGCGAAAAATGTGAAGCAAATTACATACAACCAACTTTTATTACTGACTATCCAAAAGAGATGAGCCCATTAACTAAGGAACATCGATCTAAACCTGATCTTACAGAACGGTTTGAATTAATTGTTTGTGGAAAAGAGTTAGCAAATGCTTATTCGGAACTAAATGATCCTATCGATCAACGAGAACGTTTTGAAGATCAAATAAAATTAGCAGGGCGAGGAGATGATGAAGCAACTGAATTTATTGACCAAGATTTCTTAAGAGCCTTGGAATATGGTATGCCACCTACATCTGGAATGGGTATTGGCATGGATCGATTAATTATGTTTTTAACCAATAATTCTTCTATCCAAGAGGTGTTGTTTTTTCCACAGATGAAACCAGAAAAAAAGGCGGTTGTTTTAAGCGAAAATGAAAAAGTGATTTTCGATGTCTTAAAGTCAAAACCTGAGATTCAATTAACTGAACTGAAAGCACAATCCGGACTGAGCAACAAAGGCTGGGACAAGGGGATTAAAGGATTAACTTCAAAGGAGTTAGCTAAAGTCCATAAATCTAATGACGTGCTAGTTGTTTCCTTTTTAGGATAATCCATACTTGGACTGGTTTCGTTTGTATTTTAATTGATTTTAACTAAACAATTCTTACCTTCAATTTTATTTTTAAACCAAAAATTAACCGTAAATGAAAAAGCTAATCTCGTTGTGTATTTTGCTCTTCGCAGTCGCACCCTTTAATTCCTGCGTAAGTATAAAAGAAATCTTTAAGAAAAAACCTGACGTTTCTAAGACGACTGAAAAACCCGAACCAAAGCCTAAAAAAGGAGACATACTTCCTTATGTTAAAGTAATCACTAAGGAAGCTAAATCTGATAAGGGTTTATTCACAGTTCATAAAATTGATGATCAGTTTTTTTATGAAATTCAAGACAGTCTATTTAATAAAGAGATGTTGATGGTGACTAGAATTTCAAAAACAGCTTCTGGGTTAGGATTTGGAGGAGGAAAGCAAAACACCCAAGTATTAAGATGGCAAAAGAAAGGTAAGAAAGTTGTCCTAAGAGTCGTATCCTACGAAGTATTTGCTGCAGACTCCTTACCGGTTCACGAAGCCGTAGTGAATTCTAATTTTGAACCTGTACTCTATACATTCCCTATAAAGGCTTTTAGCACAGACTCAACGGCAACCGTAATTGAAGTAACTGATTTTTTTAATAAAGATGTAAAGGCATTAGGCTTACCTTCTTACTCTAGAAAACGCTATAAAGTATCCCGTTTAGAAAGTGATAAATCATTTATTGAAAGTGTTAAAAGTTACCCTAAAAACATAGAGGCTCGCCATATTAAAACCTATGCAGCAAGTAGTCCTCCGTCAAATTCTAGTACCGGAACAATTTCTATAGAAATCAATAATTCAATGATTTTATTACCTGAGAATCCTATGAAGCGGCGCTACTATGACAAACGAGTTGGTTGGTTTGCAAGAGGACAGGTTGACTATGGCTTAGAAAATCAACGGAGTAAAGAAGTAACTTTTTTAGACCGCTGGAGATTAGAGGTTAAAAAGGAAGATCTTGATAAATATAAAGCAGGTGAACTCGTCGAGCCTAAGAAGCAGATAGTGTATTATGTCGACCGTGCAACCCCTGAAAAATGGCGCAAATATATCAAACAAGGCATTGAGGATTGGCAAGTTGCTTTTGAAGCTGCAGGTTTTAAAAATGCCATTATTGCTGCCGACCCTCCATCCGTAGAAGAAGATCCTGAATGGAGTGCAGAAGACGTTCGCTATTCTGTAGTTAGATACCTAGCATCCCCTATCCCAAACGCCAATGGGCCACATGTAAGTGATCCGCGTACTGGTGAGATTTTAGAAAGTGATATCAATTGGTATCACAACGTTATGACTTTGCTAAGAGGTTGGTTTTTTGTTCAAACAGCCGCTATTAACCCTGAGGCAAGAATGCCAGAATTCAAAGACGAAGTTATGGGACGCTTAATTCGTTTTGTGTCTGCTCATGAAGTTGGGCACACTTTAGGGTTACCACATAATATGGGCAGTAGCTGTGCTTACAAAGTAGAAGACTTGAGAAGTGCAGAATTTACCCAAAAATACGGAACAGCTCCTTCAATAATGGATTATGCCCGTTTTAACTACGTGGCGCAACCAGAAGATGTTGGTGTGGCTTTAATGCCAAATATTGGTGTTTATGACAAGTATGCTATTTCTTGGGGCTACAGACCAATTCTAGACAAAACAGCAGTAGAAGAAAAAGAAACGCTAAACAACTGGATACTGAAGCATGCAGGGAACCCAATGTACCGTTTTGGACACCAACAGTCAGGGGACGTTGTAGATCCAAGTTCACAAACAGAAGACCTAGGGGATGATGCTATTTTGGCAAGTATGTATGGCATTAAAAATCTAAAGCGAATTGTTCCAAACCTAATTGAATGGACGACTTCTCCAGGAGAAGATTATTCTGATTTGAGTGATATGTACGGACAAGTCCTATCACAATTTAATCGCTATATGGGACATGTAGCGAATAATATTGGAGGAGTTTATGAAAACTACAAAACAGCAGACCAACCAGGTGCAGTTTACAATTACGTTACAAAATCTCATCAGAAGAATGCATTACAGTTTATCAATGATCAGTTATTTTCTACCCCACAGTGGTTGTTGGAAACATCCATTTTTGAACGCATTGAATACTCGGGTTCTATAGAACGTATTCGAACCCTACAGGAACGTACTTTAAAAACAGTACTAAGCTTGGGTAAGATGGCACGAATGATTGAAAACGAAACTATTAATGGCTATGAAGCATACTCTGTACGAAATATGACTTTAGACTTAAGAAAAGGAATCTGGACCGAGATTTATAACGGACGAAGAATTGACACTTACAGACGGAATTTGCAACGCGCACACATTGACAGACTCGCGTATCTAATGACTGCAGAAAACCAGAGCAAAAGGCGGGGTAGTGATTATGTCAAGTCTACAGCAGTCAACACAAGTCAATCGGATATTAGAGCTATCGTAAGGTCAGAACTAAAAACCTTGAAGAACCTAATTAACTCAAGTATTTCAAACACTTCAAACAGCATGAACAAAATTCATCTTAGAGACGCTGTAGAGCGAATCAATATGATTTTAGATCCAAAATAACAAACCACAAGCAAAAAAGCGTGAAAAACGATTTTTTGGTAATCCTATAAAAAACCCCCAAACAGTTAGTTTGGGGGTTTATTTAAATTGTGTTTATGTTTTTCTCAAAGCGGTTATGAATCCATAAAATCACAATACCAAAGGCAATAGAGCTAATAATAAGGCAATTATTTAATAAACCATCTACAGAGAATGACAAGCGAATAAGAATCGTTGATATAATAAAACCAGAGTTTCTGATTACTTTATGAAATTGATCGGTATAGAAAAATGAAAATAAAAGTAAAAACACATCAACAATAATCAAAATAGCAAAGAATTGGTCAAAGAAAATACTGTTAACATCCTTTATAGCAACTGATAAATTAGCAGGTGTACCATCAAAAACCCAACTTGTAAAAGTCACCAGTCCAATCCCAATAAAAATAGGAACTAAAATCGTAGCCATAAATTTCTTAATTGATATAAATTGCTCGAGTTGAGCTGGGGCAAGGTTATTAATTTTCTTTGAATCATGTAGTTTTTGACGCTCTAGTGAAAATATATAGATCATAAAAAACAGCAACAGTGCAGTTATGATATCATAAGTAAAGTTTAGATCGCTTTTAATGTCGAACCAATCTGAGTTGAGTTCTAAATTGGCTAAATCTTTAAAAATTCTTCGGATTACAATAAGTGTAATAATCTCATACTGCTTCCCAATGTAGGTAGTAATTGACCTTGGCAAATAGAAAATCAACAGATACACTTCGTAAATAAGAATAAATGAAAATGGCGTGTAAATTGCCGCAATAGGAGAATCAAAAAAACCAACACTTTCTGGAAGAATAATCACATTACTTTTAACCAAAAAAATGACAATTAGATGAGCTAAAAAACTTAGTATTGAGATTACAAGAATAGTACGCTCCACTTTGTTTTTTACAGATTCGGATAATACGGAATCATATAAAAAATTTCTTAGTTTTGTAATCATAAATTATTGATTTAAAATTGGTTAAGCTACCCGCTAAGTCTCAAATTTACGAAAAAAAACGACGGCATCCCTTTTTGATACACAGAGTTTATATTCCTCTCTAAGCCAATTTGTTTGAGAGCTTAAACGCAATGGCATCAACGCAGTTAATTCCATCTATAGCAGCAGAAATAATTCCGCCTGCATAGCCGGCGCCTTCACCACAAGGGTATAACCCTTTCACGTTTACATGTTCTAGAGTTTCTACATTTCTAGGAATTGAAACAGGCGAAGACGTTCTGCTTTCTGGTGCATGTAAGACAGCCTCATTTGTGTAGTATCCCTTCATTTTTTTTCCGTAAACAGAGAATGCTTTACGCAGACGTTTAGATATGATTAGTGGTAAAACCGTGTTTAAATCTACTGCGACGATTCCTGGCTGATAGGATGTTTTAGGGAAATCAACAGAACATTTTTGCTCTACAAAATCAATCATTCGTTGTGCTGGGACTTGCTGTGTTTTACCAGCAACTTCCCAACAATCGCGTTCTACTTTTTTCTGAAAATCAAGACACACAAAAGGGTTCTCTTTGGAATAATTAGGCAAGTCTTTCGGCTCTACACTCACCACAATACCAGAGTTTGCATACGGATTGTTTCGTTTACTAGGACTCCAACCGTTGGTCACTACTTCTTCTTGTGAGGTCGCACAAGGCGCAATAATGCCACCTGGACACATACAAAATGAGTATACACCCATTCCGTCTATTTGCTCAACTAGACTGTAAGAAGCCGGAGGTAAATAAGGGTTTTCTACATCGCCATGGTATTGTATCTGGTTAATCATATGCTGTGGATGCTCTACACGGACCCCCAAGGCAAATGCCTTCGCTTCTAAGTGAACACCCTTGTCGTGTAATAAGTAAAATATATCTCTTGCTGAATGTCCCGTAGCTAGAATTATATTTTCAAAGGACTTCCAAGGCTCATTATTTACTTTAATAGCTTTTATTCTATTATCTTCAATTTGAATATCGGTTAACTTGGCATTAAAATGAACCTCTCCGCCTGCCTCCAAGATTGCTTCGCGCATCGCCGTAATAATAGCTGGTAATTTATTAGTTCCAATATGGGGGTGGGCTTCAACTAAAATATCTTCAGATGCTCCAAAATGAACAAACCACTCAAGTGCTTTAAGAACATTTCCTCGTTTTTTTGAACGTGTATATAGCTTTCCATCAGAATAGGTGCCAGCACCACCTTCACCAAAACAATAATTTGATTCTGGATTGACTGTTTGTTCTTTATTAATCGCTGCTAGATCTCGTCGCCTGGCTCGCACATCTTTACCTCGCTCAAAAACAATTGGTTTTAAGCCAGCCTCAATAGCGCGCAAAGCCGCATATAATCCTGCTGGACCGGCGCCAATAATAGCAATTTCTGGTTTTGAATGCACGTCTTGAGATATAAAAGACTGCGGCTTTGTTCGTGTTTCACCCAGCAGCCAAAACTCGATTTGTAAGTTGAGTTTAATGGAGGTTTTACGAGCATCAATAGACCGCTTACGAATGCGCCAATCTATAATATCCCCACTACGCAACTTAGCCTTAAATAGACTAGATTTAAGGATAAACTCTTTATCCTTTTGCTGGGCTGGTTTTATAGTAATTTGAACTAGTACACTCATGGTGCAAAGGTAATTAAAGTTTAGTGGAAATTATAAACTAAAAACCTAATCAAAACTTGTGGATCTCAATTAAACAAATAATGAATTGAACTTAGTTATTAATTTTCGATTAGTAACTTTTTAAGTTCTTTAATTTGCCTTTGTTGTTCTTTAATGGCGTTAATAAGTACAGGTATGAGTCCTTGATAATTTACAGACAATATTTGATTGCTATCATTTGTTGTTTTTACTAACTCTGGAAATGCTTTTTGAACATCCTGTGCTAGTAATCCAATTTTAGACTCAGACTCGTTTGTTTTCATCGTATAGCTTTTTCCATCAATCATCAGTAATTTAGCAAGCGTACTTCCTAAAGAGATAATATTAGACTTTAATCTCGCATCTGAGTTTATTGTTAAATCTCCTGAAAGTGTTGCTGAACCGTCATAGTTAACCACAAATGCATTCGAAGGATTATCTCCTCTTTGCAAAGCTGATGTATTGATATCTCCATTTCCAATGACAAATGCCACCCCTGCTGGTGCACCCGTATACTGACCATCCGCATAGTAATACTGATCGGCAGTTGGATCTCCGATACCTGCAGCATTATTGACTCCAATTGCTAACATTCCTAAGTTATCTGAAATTGTTCTAAAACCCATAGAAGTTGACGCTTGATTTGTGGCGCTAGTTCCTCTGTTTAAAGCCATTGAAGCATCCGCAGAAGCTGTATTATATTTCCCCATTGCTGTAGCGCTACCTCCAGATCCAACTTCAGCGTTTACATCCCCTGCTACATTTTGATATCCAGATGTAAAGTTTGTAGTTCCCCAAGCTATATTTTCTTGACCCAAAGCAACTGATGCTGCGCCGGCTGCATGATTTTTAAACCCTATTGCAATCGTACTTGCACCTTCGGCCCAATTTTCTTTCCCAAGTGCTATAGTCGCATCGCCAGTAGCATAGTTGTAATTACCCATCGCTACAGAAGAACCTCCAGAAGCGGTGTTTCTAAAACCTGTGGCAGTAGATACATTTCCGATCGCTCTAGATGCATAACCTGCAGAAAATTGACCTGCGTTGCTGGAATCTTGTGGACCACCAGCTTGAGTGGTCTGAGGACCCGCTATAGTATTAAAGCCCATGGCTACTGAACCAAGACCAGAAGACCTATTGTAAGCATTGGCTCCAAAAGAAGCCCAGCCTAAAGCACCAAAACCTGTAGATAACATAGACTGATTACCATCTCCTAAAGTATAAAGTGGGTGACCAGATTCTGTGTTATTTCCGAAAGAAGTGGCAGCATCTGCTGGAGTCTTCTCTGAAACAACTAGATCAACACTCCAATCGCCGATATTTCCAAAGGCACCATTAGAGTTTCCGTTTCCATTACGTGAAGCACCTCTAGCTGAAGAAGCGTAAATTCTTCCAGATGCGGGTGTTCCTCCACCATCCTCTACAAAAACAAGAGCAGATTTTTTATCAACATCCGCAGCAATATTCCCGACTGATTCACCATTAAATATTTCATTTAAGGCAAACTCCACATTTTGAGGTGTAAGCTGTACATGCCCTTCATTTTGAGTTGGCATACTCCAAGCATCAAATGGAGTATTATCTGGATTCGTCATCTGATCATACCAATTATTTGTAAAATAATCCATTGAGCTTATGGAAGGAATAAATGTGAAATAGCTTGTTTGTAGTTGAGAAATAAAACTATCAACTACAGGGTCAGTTGCAGCATATGTTGAAGCTAGTTCTGAGATATCAAAAAGACCCCCAGGTGCAGTATCAATACCGTCTGTATGCCCATGTGATTGCGCGACGGCTTGGCTATTAATATCACAAAAACAAAACCAAGGAGCATCTACAAATATCTGACTAACAGTTATCGTTTGGGTTGCGTAGGGCGTAAACCAGGCGTCCAAGTAAGCATCAGTTCCATCAGCAACGCCTGGCATATAAGCATCAAGCACTTGTTGGCCCGGACTGACTGCATTTCCATTTAAATCATAAAAAGGAGCCACAGGACTGCTGCCGTTTATGATTGATACGTTTCTTGTGTTTTGAGGGAATTCAGAGGAATTAACAGTATCTATCGCGTTATAAAAAATATCAAAAAAAGGATGAGGCTGAGGGAGCGCGCTGTTATTGTTAAACTCAGGTCCTCCATTAACCATGTGTGGCTCAAAATGATCCCATAACATTTGTCTGGCAGCAGGCGACTTTAACATACCGTCTACAAGGGGTCTTAAAGATTCTACACTAAAATCTCCAGCCCATGTATCAAGACCATATGCCAAGTAATTAAACATATGCTGAAAACCAATCGGAATATTAGCGCCCGCATGTGGAGTATCAAAGGAAATATAAAGTCTAGTTTCATGATCTAAGCCAATACTTTCCATATAATTTAAACCATATCTGGCAACCAGACCTCCCATACTTGGACCAATAATCACATTCTGTTTATCTCCAACTTTTAAATTATTAATATACTTAATCAGTTCAACCAAAAGCATTGCATTACGTTCAATATAATCAGCACCTCCCTTAACCCAAACCTGATCTTCTTCTCTAAAATAGGTGGGGAAATTTAAAACGACGACATCATATCCGTTCTCACGAACGATATCTCCTAAGTTTCCACCACTGTAGTTTAGCGCCTGGTATATGGTATTAATGTTTCTTGAGTCTAACGGATCAAATCCATCTATTAAAAAAATAGGCTTATCTAGAACTCCATCAGGACTATAAAAAATATCCATCTCCCCCCAACCCTTAAAAGGGTATTCGTTATATGGCTGTATATAAGGTGGATCTGTAGTGCCTGACGTAAACCCAACTATGTTTTGATTATTTAGTGTATTTAATTCTTCATTGGAGTAAATAACGTTCAGAGATGCACGACTCTCTACAACTTGTTGATTGTCTAGAGTGATTCTGAATTGCAGTAATTTTTCTCCTTCAGATTGGTAATTAATAGGTGTATTAGAACCAATATTTATTGTCCTAAACCCTTGATTATCGTCAAAGTCAACCTCAATATTTAAAATATTCTTTTCTGAAGTATTAAAGAATGTATCCTCATACAAACTAAAAACTACATTTACCCCTCTTTGAATGGGCTTCAAAGCTGCAGCAATAAGAAGCTGATGCTTATCGAATATTTCTGTTTGTTGTCCTACTCTTTGAAACGTATTACCATCGGATGTTTCTATTAGATTATTGTTTGAAGCAACTTCATTAAAAGTGTCGTATTCTGTAAAGAGGAGTGCCAAAGGCACTTCTAAGCTCAATAATTCCTGAGTTGCTTTGGTCTTTAAAGTGCTTAAACTAGGTAAGCGTTGTTCAAAATCTGAAAACGAAATAGCTTTGAAAGCTTGATAAAAATTATAGATATTATGAGTTTGAGTTGGATAATCATTAATATCATGAATTGAGCTATGATTATATAATATAGAGGTTTGCATACCTCTTTTATCAAAGTCAGGAAACATGTTATTTATGTTTTGCGAATTCACTAATAAGCTACTAAGACACACACATATATAAATCACCTTTCTCATAATAGTCCTATTTTAATTTGTTTTTAAGTTCTTTAATTTGTTTTTGCTGTTCCTTAATCGCGTTAATTAACACAGGTATCAGCCCTTGATAATTTACAGACAATGTTTGATTACTATCATTTGTTGTTTTTACTAACTCTGGAAATGCTTTTTGAACATCCTGTGCTA
>OLHU01000111.1_pt1 | contig 14872 bp, 12 predicted proteins | sample 1609321 | NCBI WGS metagenome assembly OLHU01 (sample SAMN05416716, study PRJEB24817) | seawater metagenome | isolation source: Sea water | place: Canada:Atlantic | collected 2013-07 | reverse complement strand
TCTACACTATCCTCTTCGTCGGCAGCGTCAGATGTGTATAAGAGACAGGATTAAATGCAAGTAGCCTTTCTTCTAAAGAATTAGATTATGCTCAAGATCATCTTCGAATACTATCAGGCCTTTACGGTGTATTGAGACCTTTAGATCTCATACAACCGTATAGATTAGAAATGGGGCGTAAGATTGCGACAAAATCAGGAAATACTTTGTATGCCTATTGGAGTGATCGTATTGGAAATGAACTAGATTTGATATCTGGGGGTATAATAGTAAATTTAGCATCGAACGAATATTTTAAGGCTACAGGTAAAAAAATGAATAGTAAAATTATTACGCCTAGCTTTAAAGAAGAGCGTGGTGGTGAATTAAAAATGATCGGGTTTTTTGCAAAAAAAGCTCGAGGATCAATGGCTCGGTTTATGATTCAGAATAGCATAAAGGATTTGAAAGATTTAAAGAGTTTTAATGAAGATGGTTATAGTTTTCGCTCTGAATTGTCAGATACAAATAATTGGGTATTTACCAGAAAAACTGTTTAAATTTAAAGGAACTATGTAATGGCAAAGACCAGAGTAGCTGTTGAATTTGGTATGGGTACATCCTTACGAAGAAAAGATTATACAAAAGCTGCAGAAAGTGCTCTTAAAGATGCATTGTGGCATAACTCTTTAAATATGAGTGCTGCATTTGGATTTGATAAATCTGATATGATTGTTGATGTAGAAGTTGCAGTTCAGCAACCGGATCAAGTTAATCTAGATAAATTGAGAGATATATTACCATACGGTAAAGGTTCATTTAAAGCTGTTTTTGGCGGATTAGATATCGAAAAAAATGAGGGCGGTACCACTGTAATTGCAAACGCTGCAGTTATTGTTTCGTATGATATGGAGCCGTCAAATGCATAGATTAATTCTTGAAATGGGAATGGGAAATGATTTGTATGGTATGGATTATACAAAGGCAGCAAAACGTGCAGTTGAAGATGCTTTTAGGCATTCTACATTAAGTATATTTAAATCATTAAATCTTGATGCAAACAAAATGCATGTAAAGGTAACTGTAGGAGTTTTTGAGCCTGATAAGGTAGATTGTAAAGCGGTTGCAGCTATATTACCTCGGGGTATTTCTGAGGTTGTTTCAGTCAATGGGGGGCAAAATATAGATGACCCATTAAATAATTCCGTCCATATAATCGCAACGGCTGCGATAGAGGCTTATTACCCTATTAATCAATCTGACTGGAAACTTAGTTAAATATATTTATTGTTTTATTAAAAACGACATATAATGTCGTGAAAAGAATTGATAAAATCATTCCTATATGAAATTTTGTGTTAAAATTTCATATAGGAATGATCAATTTGTCTATAAATTTTCTCAAAACTACTGGAACTCTTGGAGCTGATTTGCGTGCTTTACGAAAGTCGCGTGGAATTACTTTGATTGATTTGTCAGAAAAAATGGGACGATCTGTAGGGTGGCTAAGCCAGGTTGAGCGGGATATTTCTTCTCCTACAATAAATGAATTGCGCCAAATTTCTAAAGAATTTCAAGTGCCATTATCACTATTTTTTGGGAGTTCTGAAGCAAAAGCTAACGAAGTAGGTAGAATTGTTCGAAAATCAGCAAGAAGAAAAATTGGTGGTGGAGCCATTGGTTTAGTAGAAGAGTTACTTTCACCAGATTTGACAGATGATTTTGAAGTATTACGATCTGTTTTTAATCCAAATGCAAAATTAGAGAACTTTGTAACAAGGCCAACACAAGAGGTTGGTTATATAGTTTCAGGAAATTTGAATCTATGGATCGAAGATGAGATGTTTGAATTGGAATCAGGAGATAGCTTTAGGATTCGTGGTGAGCAATTCAAATGGGCTAATCCTAATGATAAAAATGCAATTGTAATTTGGGTTATTGCGCCACCTATTTATTAGAATAATTAACTTAATATAAACTATTAAAACACATAAAATGAATAAGAAGGATGATAAAATGTCAGAATTACCAACATCTGCTAGAGTAGTTATAATTGGTGGGGGAGTAGTTGGTACTTCAGCACTTTATCATCTTGCTAAGGCGGGATGGAAAGATTGTGTTTTATTAGAAAAAAACGAATTAACGGCAGGTTCAACATGGCATGCAGCTGGTAACGTACCAAATTTTGCGGGCTCATGGGCTGTGATGAATATGCAAAGGTATTCTGCAGAAATGTATAGAACACTAGGTGAAGATGTGGGCTATCCTATGAATTACCATGTGACTGGTTCTATTAGATTGGGACATTCAAAAGAGCGAATGCAAGAATTTGAGCGTGTGGCTGGGATGGGGCGATATCAAGGGCTGAAAATGGATATTTGTTCTCCTGAACAACTTAAAGAAATTCACCCATTTATAGAAACACATGATCTTCAAGGAGGCCTTTGGGATCCATTAGATGGCGATATAGATCCTGCTCAACTAACACAGGCTTTAGCTACTGGTGCGCGAACTGAAGGAGGTCATATTGAACGTTTTTGTCCTGTAAATGGAATTGAGCGCGATGGTGGGGAATGGATAGTAAAAACAGATAAAGGTGACATAAAATGTGAGTATGTTGTTAACTGTGCAGGGTATTATGCCCAACGTGTCGGTGAAATGTTTAAGCCTTTTGGTGGGCGTACTGTACCTATGGTTGTCATGTCTCATCAATATTTTTTAACAGAACCAATTGCTGAATTAGAAGCTTGGAGTAAAGAAAATAATCGTAAAATACCTCTTTTAAGAGATGTTGATTCTTCATATTATTTAAGGCAAGAAAAAAATGGATTAAATCTTGGTCCTTATGAACGCAATTGTAAGGCGCACTGGGTGACCCCAGATGATCCAATGCCAGATGATTTTTCTTTTCAATTATATCCTGATGATTTGGATCGACTTGAATGGTACATGGAAGATGCAATGGAGCGGTTACCCCTATTGGGGACAGCTGGAATTGGAAGAAATATTAATGGACCAATCCCTTATGCGCCTGATGGAATACCAATGGTTGGTCCGATGCCTGGAGTTCCAAATGCATTTGAAGCGCATTCTTTTACTTTTGGAATTGCACAAGGAGGGGGGGCTGGCAAAGTTCTCTCAGAATGGATTATGCATGGCGAAACTGAATTAGATATGTGGGCACTTGATCCAAGAAGGTATACTGATTATGCAGATCATGATTATTGCTTATCCAAAGCTTTAGAAACTTATGGTCATGAATATGCAATGCATTTTCCTCGTCATGAATGGCCAGCTGGTAGAAATAAAAAGCTATCCCCTAATCACGATGCGTTAATAGCTGCTGGTGCTCAAATGGGTGCCTATAATGGCTGGGAGCGTGCAAATTGGTTTGCTAAAGATGGTGATGATATATCAGAAGAAGCCACTAAAACATGGAAAAGAAATGGCCCGTGGGCTGCGCGAATAAAAGATGAAGTTGAAGCATGTCGAGATAGTGCAGGTGTTTTAGACATGCCTGGGTTCTCTCGTTATAATTTAACTGGTGAAGGTGCGGCTGAATGGTTGAGATGTCAAATTTCAGGAGCATTACCTAAAATTGGTCGAATGAATCTTGGTTACTTTGCTGATAGTAGAGGACGCATTGTAACTGAGGTTACAATTATAAGGTTTGGTGAAGATGAATTTTTATTGATGACTGCAGCAATTGCACAATGGCATGATTTTGAATTCTTGAAAAAATCATTGCCTTCAAATGGTGAATTACAATTAACTGATGTTACAAAAGAATATTCGACTCTATTATTAACAGGGCCAAAATCCCGTCAGATTTTAGCAGGCATTACAGAAGATGCAGACCTTTCAAAAGGTTGGCTTACACATCAAGATGCAATTGTTTGTGGAAAAAAGGCAAAATTATTTAGAATTTCTTTTGTAGGAGAATTAGGCTGGGAAATTCATACAAACTTTGAAGACACACCATCAGTATTTTCAGCTGTAATAAAAGCTGGTGCAAAACCTTTTGGAATGTATGCGCTAAATTCCATGCGAATTGAAAAAGGATATAGAACTTGGAAGGGTGATTTATCAACTGATTATTCGCTGTTAGAGGGTGGTATTGAGCGTTTTGTTAAATTTGATAAGCCCCAAGATTTTCCTGGTAAAGCAGCTTTACTAGCCGAAAAACAACAAGGTTCTAAAAAGAGATTCGTAACCTTAATAGTTGATACTGATTTTGCAGACGCTCCTTATATGTCAACAATTTGGCATAACGATCAAGTTGTTGGGGAAACTACATCTGGAGATTGGGGCTACCGAATAAATGCTTCTATTGCATTTGGCATGGTGCAATCAGACCTTGCTGCACCAGGTTGCGAGCTTCAAGTTGAAATATTTGGAAAACGATGTAAAGCAATTGTTCAAAATGATGAATCCTTATGGGATCCAAAAAATGTAAGAATACAGGCATGAGTATAACTTTTCTTGATGGTGGTATGGGCCAAGAATTAGTTGCTCGTGCAGGCAGTTCTACTTCATTATGGTCTGTTCAGGCGTTGCTGGACAATCCTAAAATGGTACGTTCTGTACATGACGAATATTTTTTATCTGGAGCTGATGTTGCAACAACAAACACATATTCTATTTTGCCAGATAGGCTTGAAAAGCATGGTTTAACTGATAAATTAGAAGAACTGCAAAATTTGGCTTGTCAATTAGCTGTTGATGCACGTGATTTTAATGGAAAAGGTATTGTTGCTGGATCATTAGGGCCACAAGGATTTTCGTACAGGCCAGACTTAGCACCTCCTGCAAATGTAGCAGCTGAGATATATTCTAAATTATGCAAAATCCAATCTAATTATGTCGATGTATTTATTGCAGAGACCATGTCTTCCATTGACCAAGCAAGAGGTGCATTAATGGGTGCCTCAGGTTTTAACAAACCAATTTGGTTAGCTTTATCTGTAAATGATAAAGACGGTACAAAACTACGTTCGGGTGAAAATATTAGTGATATTTTGCCGTTATTAAATGAATACAAACCTGCCGCTGTTTTGATAAATTGTTCTGCTCCAGAAGCTGTATCTACTGCTTTGCCTTTATTAAGAGAGGCTAAAATTCCAATTGGAGGTTATGCAAATGGATTTGTTGAAATTGCAAAAGATTTCAACAAAATTGGTGCAACAGTCGATATGTTAAAATCTAGATCTGATTTAAACCCTGAGGAGTATGCAAATTTTGCAAAAGATTGGATTAATTCAGGGGCTACATTAATTGGTGGATGCTGTGAAGTGGGCCCAGCACATATTGCTGAACTCAAGCGAAAATTTGGTTAAAAAAGATTATATTCTTAAATTAAAACCTTATGGGATAAGGCAATGAGTAACGATGTAAAACAAAAAGATATGAAAGTAGATATTATCTTATCTGATGGTTTTGTTATGACTGAACTATCAGGGGTAGTAGATGTTCTTCGATTAGCAAACAGAGTTGTTGATAAAAAATTATTCACTTTTCGATATGTAAGTCCTGAACCAGGGATTGTTAAATCTAGTGCGGAAACTTGGTTAAATGCTTCAGCATTATCGAATAATCCAGATGCAGATATTGCAGTATTTTTAGGAAATTCAGATTTAAATTTTACATCACGTGAAATAGAAAAAGCAGTGCATAAATATAGATATACAAATGCAAAAGTTGTTCTACTAGCAGAAGCAGCAGCAATTTATATCTCTGCTAATTCTGATGATGGATTTGGTCATACAACGCATTGGGAAAATCGCTTACTTTTAGAGGAAAGAAGTGGGCTTTATGACATTGCGCCGTCCCTTGCAGTTTCTACTGATAAAATTGTTACGTGTGCAGGATTGGTATCAACTTATGATATTATGCTTCAGATTGTGGCTGGATATTTATCAAAAGCAAAATTATTAACAATATCGAGTATTTTATTATTAGATAAAGTTAGGTCTTTTGAAACTAGGCAACCTGGTGCAATGGATGCCTTAAGTGCTGGTAAGGATAGTCACATCGATCAAGCGATTAAAATGATGCAGTCCAATATAGAAGAACCATTAAAAACTACCGAATTAGCAAAGGTTCTAGGTCAGACTACTCGTTCTTTAGAAAGACAATTTTTACGACATTTGGGTAGGAGTCCTGGTCGATTCTATCGTGAATTAAGATTGATCCGTGCACAAAATTTTTTAGTAAACACTGATATGAGTATTTTGGAAATAGCCGCTGCATGTGGATTTGGAAGTAATTTTGGAAAAATTTATAAAGCTTATTATGGTAAAACACCACGAGAAACTCGAAAAGAGCGTTTGGTTTGATTGAAGGAAAAAAAATGACAAATATCCCAAAAAATGCACGAGTAGTGATTGTTGGTGGTGGAGTAATTGGGTGCTCAGTAGCCTATCATCTTGCCAAAAAAGGTTGGAATGATGTCGTTCTTTTAGAGCGCAAACAACTTACATCAGGTACTACATGGCATGCTGCTGGATTAATTGCACAATTACGTGCCTCTGCAAACATGACAAAATTAGCTAAATATTCCCAAGAGTTATATGGAAACTTAGAAAAGGAAACTGGAGTTGCTACTGGGTTTAAACGCTGTGGGTCTATAACTGTTGCCTTAACTGAAGAAAGAAAAGAAGAAATATTTAGACAAGCTGCAATGGCACGTGCTTTTGGAGTGGATGTTGAAGAAATTTCTCCTGAAGAAGTTAAAAGTAAATATGAGCATTTAAATATTGATGGCGTTAAAGCTGGAGTTTGGTTGCCTAAAGATGGCCAAGGTGACCCAGGAAATATTACTCAAGCCTTGGCAAAAGGTGCTCGTAATAGAGGAGCTAAAATTTTTGAAAATACATTGGTAACTGGAATAACAAAAAAGGGAAGGAGAGTTTCTGGAGTAAACTGGAATTCGGAAAACGAGAGTGGTTATATTGAAGCTGATATGGTTGTAAACTGTGGTGGTATGTGGGGCCATGAAGTTGGTCGAATGGTAGGTGTAAATGTTCCCCTACATGCTTGTGAGCATTTTTATATAGTAACCGAACCGATCAAGGGATTAACACAATTGCCAGTGTTGCGAGTGCCTGATGAATGCGCATATTATAAAGAAGATGCAGGTAAATTCTTATTGGGAGCATTTGAACCTGTATCTAAGCCATGGGGAATGGGTGGAATTCCAAAAGATTTTGAATTTGACCAGTTACCAGAAGATTTTGATCACTTTGAACCAATCTTAGAAGCAGCATGTGAACGCATGCCCATGCTTGCAGAAGCAGGAATACAAACATTTTTTAATGGTCCTGAGAGCTTCACACCAGATGATGCATATCATTTAGGACTTGCACCGGAATTAGATAATTTTTGGGTGGCGGCTGGTTTTAATTCAATTGGAATACAATCAGCTGGTGGTGCAGGTATGGCATTAGCTGAATGGATGGATACTGGCTCAAAGCCATTTGATTTAGGCGATGTTGATATATCAAGAATGCAACCGTTCCAAGGAAATAAAAAATATTTGTTTGAGCGATCTAAAGAAACATTAGGGTTATTATATGCTGACCATTTCCCATTTTTACAAAAAAAGACTGCTCGAAATATTCGTCGAACACCATTTCACCACCAATTGCTAAGCCAGGGAGCAGTTATGGGAGAAATAGCAGGTTGGGAGCGGGCAAATTGGTTTTCTGAAAAAGATCAAAAAGCTTCTTATGAATATTCATGGAAAAGGCAAAATTGGTTTGATAACGCTGCTCGTGAACATTGTTCTGTGCGTGAGAATGTTGGTATGTATGACATGTCATCATTTGGAAAAATTAGAATAGAGGGTCGTGATGCGACTAAATTTTTAAACTTTGTTGCAGGTGGCCAATATGATGTAGAAATTGGAAAAATAGTATATTCGCAATTTTTAAATAATGCTGGTGGTATTGAAGCTGATGTTACAATTACTAGACTCAGTGAAATTGCTTATTTAGTGGTAACTCCTGCAGCAACAAGATTGGCTGATCAAGTTTGGTTAACACGTAATGCAATTAATTTTAATGTGGTAATTACTGATGTTACCGCAGGTGAAGGCGTTTTGGCTGTTATGGGGCCAAATAGTAGAAAATTATTACAGAAAGTTAGCCCAAATTGTTTTGATAATGAGATAAATCCTTTTGGAACTTCACAAGAGATCGAAATCGGAATGGGCTTAGCTCGCGTGCATCGTGTAACTTATGTTGGCGAACTTGGATGGGAGATTTATTGTAGCTCAGATCAAGCGGGTCACATTTTTGATACATTATTTGAAGCAGGAAAAGATTTTAATTTGAAATTATGTGGCATGCACATGATGGATAGTTTGCGAATTGAAAAAGGTTTTCGACATTTTGGCCATGACATTACATGCGAAGATCACGTTTTAGAAGCTGGCCTTGGTTTTGCAGTCAAAACAAATAAACCAAATTTTATAGGGCGTGATGCAGTTTTACGGAAAAAAGAAAGTGGTTTAGATAGACGGTTACTTCAATTTGTTTTGACTGATAGTGAACCATTACTTTATCATAATGAGCCAATTTTACGGGATGGTAAATTAATAGGCCACTTAACTTCTGGAAATTATGGCCATACAATTGGTGCGGCAATTGGTTTAGGATATGTTCCGTGTAAAAATGAGACAGTTGCAGATATTCTGGCATCAAATTATGAAATTGATGTTGCCGGGTCAAAGATAAAAGCAAATGTGAGTATAAACTCTATATATGATCCAAAATCAGAACGTGTAAAAATATGATATAGATGTTTATTAATCCTAAAAAAGTACCAGTGACATCAATGCTTTTGTGACTTAACTAAGATTTATGAAGTCTTTTATATATACTCCCCCACAGGCATCTTTGGATATATTATATATTGATCAGGATATTTTAGTCGTTAATAAACCGTCTGGGTTATTATCAGTCCCTGGCAAAGGCTTATATCATCAGGATTCATTAGAATTACGAATAAAGGCTGAATACACAAACTCATTTTTAGTCCACAGATTAGATATGGATACAAGTGGAGCAATGATTTTTGCACTAAATAAAGTGACACAGCGATCATTAAATATGCAGTTTGAGAAGCGTATAGTAAAAAAAACTTATGAAGCTAGAGTTTTTGGAAATATAAAAAATGATAGTGGATCTATTAATCTACCGCTCATAGTGGATTGGCCTAATAGGCCATTGCAAAAGATAGATATCAAGATGGGTAAAAGTGCATTAACCCACTGGCGAGTTATAAAAAGAGAAGAAAATGTAACTCGAGTTGAGCTTATACCAGAAACAGGCCGTACTCACCAATTAAGAGTTCATATGATGGCATTGGGCCATACGATCTTAGGGGACCGTTTTTATGGTAATAGTAATGAAATAAATTTAGCAGATAAATTGCAACTGCACGCAAAAAAGTTAGTTATCAATCATCCTAAAAGTAATAAAGTGCTGACATTTGAAGCTCCCTTACCATTTTGATTTATTATAGCTTATTTTAAAGAGCTTATTATTTTTATATTAAGACACTTGCTGATTTATATTTGAAAGGATAATTGGGAGGTAATAGAAGGTGACCTATGACAACTGATCCAGTAAACTTAACGGCTGATTTAATTCGTTGTGAGTCTGTAACTCCCAAAGAAGCAGGCGCTATAGTTCTTTTAGAGGAACTATTATCACAAGCGGGTTTTAAATGTAATCGCGTAGATCGTGGGGAAGTATCTAATTTATTTGCGCGTTGGGGATCAGGGAAAACAATAGGATTTAATGGTCATACAGATGTTGTGCCTGTTGGATCATTAGTTGACTGGAGTGTTGATCCATTTGGCGCAGAAATAAAAAATGGATTTTTATATGGTCGTGGCTCTACAGATATGAAGTCCGGTGTGGCAGCTTTTGCTGCTGCTGCCATAGACTTTGTTCAAAATTCGCCTCCAGATGGTTCAATAGTATTAGCAATAACTGGTGATGAAGAAGGTCAAGCTAAAGATGGAACTCTTGCCTTGCTTGATTGGATGAATAAAAATAATGAAATTATTAATCATTGTATTGTTGGAGAACCTACTTGCCCAGAAAAGATGGGTGAAATGATGAAAATTGGTCGTAGGGGTTCAATGACAGCCTATTTTACTGTCCGTGGTATTCAAGGTCATTCAGCTTATCCACATCGTGCAAAAAATCCATTACCTGTCATGGCAAAATTAATATATGATTTAACATCTCATGAATTAGATAAAGGATCAAAACATTTTGATGCTTCAACTTTGGCAGTGACAACAATTGATACAGGAAATACTGCAAACAATATTATTCCTGCTGAAACTAAAGCTACAGTAAATATTAGATTTAATGATAAGCATACTTCTGAAAAAATATCAGCCTGGTTAAATAAAATCATTAATAAGATTGCAACTGAAAATAATATTGAAATTAATATTGAAATACAGGTTTCTGGTGAAAGTTTTGTCACGGCACTTGGAGAATTTTCTAGTTTAGTTTCAAACTCTGTTTATTCAGAAACTGGAATCTATCCTGAACCATCAACATCTGGTGGAACTTCTGATGCTCGATTTATAAAAGATCACTGTCCTGTCGTGGAATTTGGTTTGGTTGGAAAAACGATGCATCAAATAGATGAGAGAGTATCAATTGACCAGATATATAAATTAAAAGCTATTTATTTTAATATAATAAAAAATTATTTTGCGTGATTAAGTCCCAACTTTTTATAATGCTGAAAGAACCAATTCCAGGGGAGGTAAAAACTCGACTTGGTAAAGATATTGGTATGACAAAAGCAGCTTGGTGGTTTAGACATAATGCCTTAAATCTAATAAAACATTTATCTGCTGAAGCTACATGGGAAACTATTTTAGCTGTATCGCCTGATAAAGAGGGAATGGATAGCCGTATTTGGCCAAATGGTTTACTGCGGTGGCCGCAAGGGAGTGGTGATCTAGGGGAAAGAATGGGCAACATTTTTAGAAATGCTCAAAAAGGACCTATAGTGATTATTGGTGCAGATATTCCAAATATTAAAGTTCAATACATAAAAGATGCATTTGATGCTTTAGTTAATAACGATGTAGTGATCGGCCCAGCATATGATGGAGGGTATTGGCTAATAGGTATGAAGCGTCGATCTAAATCTATACCAAGCACAATTCTAAAAAATGTCCGGTGGTCTACACCATTTGCTCTAAATGATACCCTAAATAGTTTTGAAGGGCTGAAAATTAAGAAAATTGTTCAACTTAGGGATGTCGATACTAAAGATGATCTTAGTTTTTTAAAAAAATCAACAAAGAATAATAGCGAATGACCTTAATCAATGAATATGTTAGATAATTTAAATGAATAAAACTCCCTCAAAAGAAGACATTTTAAAATGGGTGCAAGAGCATCCAGAAAAAGCGTCAAAGCGTGACATTTCTAAAGCTTTTAATATTACTGGAAATGCTCGAATGGAATTAAAGCGGATGCTTCGAGAACTGCGAACAGATGGTCTAATTTCCGGATCAAGAATTGCATTTAGAAGTTCTAGTGAACTGCCTCCGGTTTCTGTTTTGAGAGTTTCTGAATTGGATAATAATGGTGAGTTATGGGCAGAACCTGCTGAATGGAATTCAGAAAATGATCGTCCAAGAATTTTGTTCGTTCCCAAAAGTAGCGATGCTGCTTTAACTATTGGAGACAGAATACTTTGTAGAATTACTCCAACTGAGAATCAAGAGCATCAATTAGAAGCACGATTAATTAGGCGAATTGGCTCTGGTCCAGATTTGGTCATTGGTATTTATCGCTTAGGTTCGGAAGGTGGTAGGCTAGTACCAATTGATAAAAAAAATTCTTGGGAATATAAAATTTCTAATCAAGATGCTAAGGGCGCTAAAGATGGAGAATTAGTTGAAGCTGAACAGATTGGTCCAAGAAAAAGATTAGGGTTAGCGTCTGCTAGAATTATTGAAGTTCTTGGCGATCCGATGGCTCCAAGATCAATATCTTTAATTGCAATTCATCAACATGAAATCCCTGATCATTTTCCTGATGAAGTAATTTTAGCTGCAGAAAAAGCAAAGCCTGTTGAGCTAGGCGAAAGAACAGATTTAAGACATTTACCTTTATTTACAATTGATCCCTCGGATGCGCGTGATCATGATGATGCAATCTGTGCATTACCAGATGATGATACCAATAACCCAGGTGGACATATTGTTTGGGTAGCAATAGCAGATGTTGCTTATTATGTTCAGCCAGGATCAAGTTTAGATATTGAAGCTCGTAAGCGGGGTAATTCATCCTATTTTCCAGATAGAGTTGTACCAATGCTGCCTGATGCTTTGTCTGGTAATCTATGTTCTTTACATGAAGGTGTTGATAGAGCGTGCATGGCAGTTCAAATTAAGCTCAATTCTAAAGGTGTAAAATTAGATCATCAATTTTACAGGGGCATTATGTGTTCACCTGCATCCTTATCATACGAGCAAGCACAGTTAGCTTTTGATGGAAAATATGATGATGCAACTAAACCTCTTGCTACTGCGTTAAAAGATTTATTCTCAGCATATAAGAGTGCTGAGAAGGCGCGTGATCAACGTCAACCTTTGAATTTAGATCTACCAGAGCGAAAAATAGTCCTTTCAGATGAGGGAAAAGTTTTATCAGTAGATTTTAAAAATCGTTTGGATGCACATAAACTAGTAGAAGAATTTATGGTTACAGCAAATGTGTGCGCAGCAGAAACTTTAGAAGCTGTAAATGAAAGTTTACTTTATAGAGTGCATGAAGAACCAACACTTGAAAAATTAAATGCCTTAAGAGAAGTCGTAGAAGAATCTGGATTTCAATTAGCTAAAGGGCAAGTGCTTAAAACGCAGCATTTAAATAAATTACTTGCTGCAGCAGAAAATTCTGAAGATACTGAAATAATTAATATGATGGTATTGAGATCCATGTCTCAAGCTTATTATTCCCCATCAAGTATAGGGCATTTTGGCTTAAATCTCCGTCGTTATGCACACTTCACCAGTCCTATACGCCGATACGCCGATTTAATTGTACATCGTGCTTTAATATCTGCACATAAATTTGGAGTTGATGGCTTAAGCTTATCTGAGAAAGACCTTTTAAAAGAAACTGGTGAATGGATTTCTGCCACAGAGCGAAGATCAATGTTAGCTGAACGTGATACTTCAGATAGATATCTTGCAGCGTTTTTATCGGATCGCATTGGGGTAGAGTTTACTGGGCGAATATCTGGAATTGCTAAATTTGGACTTTTTGTAAAACTTGATGAATCAGGTGCAGATGGGATCATTCCATTGTCAAAACTAGGGCGAGAATATTGGCAATATGATGATCAAGAACGCACATTAAAAGGTCAGGATAGTGGCCGAGTAATTTCAATTGGAATGTCTTGTAAGGTTTCACTTGTTGATGCAACGGCTATCACGGGGGGAATATCTTTAGAAATGCTAGAATTAGAGGGTAAAGCAATACCAAAGGGTTCTAGCAGGCAAGCTAGCCACAATGGACGCCGAATAAGTCGTTCAAAAGATAAAGTTAAACGAAAGAAAAAATATAAATAAATGTTTTAAAATCACTTTATTGTTTTAATTTTTTTTGTGGATTACTGTATGTCTTAAAACATTCTCGGGCAGGGGGAAAAATGATCAAAACAATAATGGTTTTAACCAGTAGCATAATTGCATTTTCTATGCCTTTATTTGCAGAAGGCACTGATAATACTCAAACTATTTCAGTTCAAACAGAAAAATTATTTAAACAATGGATTAATAGCTTTAAAAAAGATGCAATTTCAAATGGAATAACTAATACAATATTTGATACTGCTTTTAAAAATATTCAATTAAATAGTAGAGTAATAAAAGCGGATAATAAACAAGCAGAATTTTCACGAGAAATTTGGGATTATCTAGATACTGCTACTTCCCCTAAGAGAATTACTAATGGTAAAGAAAATTTCAGTAATTATTTAAATACATTAAGAGAAATTGAGTTCAAATATGGAGTTGATGCCGAAGTTATTTTGGCAATCTGGGGGCTGGAAAGCTCTTATGGGAAGCGCATGGGAGATATAAATATTATTGAAGCTTTGGCAACATTAGCATTTGATGGGAGGCGTGAAACATTTGGTAAACAACAATTATTAGAAGCTTTAAAAATTATACAGCGTGGAGATATAACGCCAGATAAAATGATGGGATCTTGGGCTGGAGCAATGGGCCATACTCAGTTTATTCCAACTAGCTATCAAGCATATGCTCAGGACTTTACAGGCGATGGAAAACGAGATGTCTGGGATCCTTCAGATCCTTCAGATGCATTAGCTTCTACTGCTAACTATCTTGCTGAGTTTGGTTGGGTAAATAACCAACCCTGGGGTATTGAAGTAAAGTTGCCAGAAAATTTTAATTATAGGAATGCTGATTTAGAGGTGAAAGCAACCCCTGCGCGCTGGTCAGAATTAGGATTGAAAACTATTTCAGAAGGGCCAATTCCAAATTATGGTGAAGGCTCTGTATTTTTACCTGCAGGAGCAAAAGGCCCCGCTTTTATTGTTTTTAAAAACTTTTTTGTAATTAAACGATACAATAATGCAAATTCATACGCCATGGCTGTTGGTCATCTTGCGGATCGAATTATGGGAGGAAATTCATTTTTCAATGAATGGCCAAGAGGGCCGGGCGCTTTGAAGTTTAAAGAAAAAGTCGAATTACAAGAATTGCTCAGCAAACATGGTTATGATGTAGGAGAAGCTGATGGAATAATCGGCCCTAATTCTATTTCCTGTCTCTTATACACATCTCCGAGCCCACGAGACGGACTCCTATCTC
>OLHU01000110.1_pt1 | contig 14896 bp, 16 predicted proteins | sample 1609321 | NCBI WGS metagenome assembly OLHU01 (sample SAMN05416716, study PRJEB24817) | seawater metagenome | isolation source: Sea water | place: Canada:Atlantic | collected 2013-07 | reverse complement strand
ACGAGATAGGAGTCCGTCTCGTGGGCTCGGAGATGTGTATAAGAGACAGCCTATTGATTGAGCAGCGTCTTCTATAAATGCGATATTCTTTTCTTTACAAAAATCTATTATATGTTTTGTTTCTGACATGTTACCAAATAGATGTGGATATACAATTGCTTTTGTTTTATCCGAATACATATTCTTTATACTATCAAGTGACAAGTGATAAGACGATATATCAATATCACAAAACACAGGAGTGGCACCAACCATTGATATACATGACGCTGTAGATATCCAAGAGAAGTTTGTCGTAATAACTTCATCACCTGGTTTGATACCTAGACTGATTAATGAGAAGTGTAAGGCGTCTGTTCCGTTACTACAAACAACAGCATAGTTTCTTCCTGTTAGTTTAGTAAGACTTTTCTCTAGGAACTCGACATTCGTTTCCTGTTCTTTTTGCATAGTAGTATCAAAAAGTTCTAGGTATTCTTCTTTGTTTAGTAAGTAATCTTTATGCCAACTGTCCATATATAAACTCCATAATTTTTTCTTGACCTTTTGCGGTGGGGTGTTGGTCATCTTCAGATATGTGCATACCTTCTATTGCAAGATCATTCATTTTTCTCAATACCAGTTGTTCTACGTGATAACCTCCTAATGGTCTATATGCTGGCCAACCTATAAAATTTTTATCATTAATATTTTTTTCATAATCTAATATCATCTTTGATAATATAACTCTGTCTTTAGTTTTGTCACCAGGATAGATATGTTTTTCTATAAAATTAGGATCAGGATTTAATCTATTTTTACCTACTTCGTGGTCATTTTGAAATAAACCATTTAACCAACCTTCAAATAAAGAAATCATTTGAAATTGTTTGTAAGGTAAATTATATCTTTCACATAATACTTGAAAACTATACCAATATCTCATAGTTCTTTTTACCCAATAAAACACATCACCTTTAGTATCAACTCTACTATTTTTCCATACTAATCTTTTTGACTCTTGCCAACTTCTTCTTTGAGATTGAGACCAAGCGGCTATCACCAATCCTATTCTATCTTTATCAACACTTTGTATTGTATCTACTAGTGTTTCATAAATATAGTCATTACCAGCTCCGCACCTCCCAAGATTAATACAGTCCATGTCTAATTTTTCTGCTAACATCTCTGGCCATTTAGGCCAAGATGTATCTAATTCTGGGTGTATCATAGTTCGGAAATGTTTATCACTAAAACTATCGCCACTAACTATTAATATTTTCTTCATATTTTATGTTTACCTACTAAATTACCTCATAAGATATAACTTTACCTTTACCATCTAAATAAGTCGATTTTCTAATTGGATCATCTCCTCTATCTGTACAATGATGAAGACATATCTTTGGTATCTCTGGCCAGTTTTCAGTTCTTAAATCTTCTTCAAATTTTAGCCAAGGTTCTGAAAGTAAAATTTGTTCTATATCTTCAACTTCACTTACCTTACTAACATTTGTTAATCTTTGTAATTGAGGAGTTGCTAAGTCTTCTTCTTCATCACAATAGCAACAAGGTATTAAGTGACCTCTATTAGTATATGCAGTTTGTATCTCACCTTTGAGACATTTTGGTTTAAATTTAGCCATTTTTCCAACTCAACTTATATTCATTTGTAGGCATTAAAGGGTCGTTATGATTTAACCACCTTGATGATTGTAATATAATAAAAGCTAATCCGTTATCTCCTGCCATTTGTTTTGCTTCTTCAAGGTGTTCCTGATTATATCTAAATACAATATATTGCCACACAGGAAGACTAGTTAAATATTTTTTTGATTCACACATTATTTTAAATAATTTTTCACCGTCCTGATTGACTCTATAATTATGACTTTCATTTGGTAGACCATCTATACCAAATATCCATCTAGCATTTGTATTTGCTTGAAATGCTTTTATATACCAAGATATGTTTTTTTGTGATGAAGCATTATGAACATTTACCTCAATATTTACAGACTTCAAATATTCTAATATTTCAATAAATTTAGGGTGATGTACAGGGTCAGATAGTTGACCGCAAAAATCAAATTTTTGATAATGTTTAGCAAGTTTTTTAATATCATTTAAAGTTACATCTTGTCCATAAACTTTTCTTCCTTTGTTTCTAAAAGCGAATTGTCTTGCACACCTAGGACATTCTAAAGAACATCTATGTGTAATATCAATATTTAAACCTTTGCGTTTTCTATTAAAAAATTTTAAACTTCTATTCATATTGTTTTTATTGTATTCACTAATATACTTATGTTGTCCTTATAAATCTTGTTTGAAGGTACGGGTCTATTCCAATATACCATACCACCGTCTTTGATGTTCTTATCTCTCACATAATCTATATTTTTACCTAACCATTTAAACTCAACAAATAGTCTAGGCGCTGGATCAAAATTGGGTTTTGTATAAACATATGTTTCAAATTTACCTAGTATGTTTTCAATAGGAGCAAATAGATTGTTTAACTTAGGATTAATCCACTTCTTATTATAAGTCACAATACCATGATCTGGATATTTGTGTATATGTTTCTCTATCTCTTTATAGTATATTTCGTTTGTTCCTAAAAATAAATGTTTGTATTGTATATCATTTGTTATAGGTTTGTATTCATCAAAGTTAATTATCTTTTCGTATTGTGTTCCAACCCCATTAGGATATACATCAAAATCACATAGATCATAAATCTTTTTAGGTTTAAAATATTCTAACGCCATAGGATATTGTTCCACATGGTTTTCTGAATAAAGCGCTATGACATTATTACTGAATAGTAAATGTAAAGTTAATAATTGGTCTTTAGTATATTTGTGTTTATCTAGGTAAGGTAAGGTTATCATACTTCTACCTAAGACTAAAGTAATCTCATTTTTAGAAGGAGTGTAATCATCAAAGATCACATTTTGATAAGTCTTATATTGATCTGTAATAGATTTTATATAGTCTTCGTTTGTGAAATCGGGATTAGGAATAATGATTAATTGTGTTTTAATACCTAGAGAGTTTAAGGCACAACAATGTTCGTAACTGTATCTTAAAAGACCATCACCCGGTTTGCCTGTACATACTATATTAATTAACATACTATATTATATCATATTTTAAACAAAAAGTCAATGTTATACGACTATTTATAAACCATATAAATATGATTATGAAATACTATATCACTGGTAAACGCAGAGGTCTTGGTAAAGCATTATCTGAAATATATGATACAGTTGAAACCATGGAAGAATGTGATGTTTTCATTAATTGTAAACATGATGGTTTTAAACAAGTTGAGTTGTTATATCAGGCAGCCGAGTTAAATAAAAGAATAATCAATATTGGATCAAACTCGCCAGATGAAACCAAGAAAATTAAATGGATTTATGCTGTTGAAAAATCAGCACTAGATAAGGCTAATCATCAATTATTTTATCAAGGTATTAACACAACAATAGTTAGATTTGGTTATTTTGATTCACCTAGAGTTGCACATATAGATAAAAAGAAAATGACAATAGAGTATTGTATGTCTGTAATTGATTGGATAATAAATCAACCACATAAAGTTAAAGAGATTACAGTATGTCCTTAGATTTAGAAAAAATAAAAAAAGAATTACAAACTTTACCTAGTTATGATGAACAAATCAGCCTTCAAGGCGTAAAAGATAACTTGGACCCTTTCTGGGGTATAACTACGTGGAATGAAAAACATAAAATGGGTATGAAAGAAACGGATTTTAATATACCATTATTTGATATACCATATATCAATTCAATCATAAAAGAATTAAAAATGTATAGAACACGAGTAATGAATTTAAAATCAAAAACTTGTTATACTTATCATAAAGATTTATCAAAAAGAATACATATACCTATACAAACAAATGAAAATTGTTTTATAATCATAGACAAAAAAATAGAACATTTACCAGCAGATGGTAATTATCATGTTGTTGATACAACTCAATATCATACAGCCATAAATGCGTCTTGGGAAAATAGAATACACCTAGTAGGAATAATAGAAACAATATAAATATGTTTACATACAAGGCAATAGATTTAAATATAACAAAAGAAGATATAGATTTAATTACTAAAGAAATCAAATCTATTTCAAGTGGTTGGTATTGGAATGAATATAGAAACTGTGAAATATTAAGTATATTTGATGAAGACTTTAAATGGACAAAAGAAGGTAATACCTGCACACACTTAATAAAAGTTTTTAAAGAGAAGATAAAACCCATTATGTCTAGTGAGGGTAAAATTCATATTTTAAAAACAAAGAAAGGTAGTCATATTCCTACACATATAGATTGCCAACAAATAGAGATACCAGAGTTTCATCAAAAATTAAGACTTGCTTTGACAGGTAAACTAGATAGTCTATATTTTTTAGATGAAGATGGTAATAAAGTTTATGCACCCAATACATATAACACTTATATTTTAAATGGAGGCCATCCACATGGGTTAGTTCCTAATGAAGAAAAAATTACAGTTTGTATAGGAGCGCCTTGGATTGGAGAAGATAATTATTCTAACGAATTATTTACAATGAATGTAACACCACCTAAACTAAAAAAAGAATGGATAAATGATTAAACATATTACAGAAACAGAAGCATTAGATTTTGCGTCTAAACAAGAACATAAAGATAATTGGCATAAAGATTTTTATTATTGGAAAAGACATCTACTTGCTTTAAAAAACTGGCCTTGGTTAAAGAAGTTTTATAAGGGTGGTAACTGGTTAGGTCATTTTGATGATAAGTTAAATGGTATCTATTGGTATAACTTACAAGGTGATGAAATATACGATGGATTTTTAATATCATCTAAATTAGGTGTAGGTATAAGATTAGGTAGATGGTTAGAAAAAAATATAAAATATAAAACAAATTGGTCTTGTTGTAGTAAACGATATGTTAAGTTTAACGAAAGACTAGGATTTGAAATTAAAAGTATGGACAATATAGAAGAACAGGAAGTGTTTTTATTATGCAGAAAGAAATATTAAGTTTTAGTAAAATACATAGTGGTGCTGAACAAGTAATTTCCGCTAAGTATGATGAATTGTTAATGAGTGATGGTAAGGTTTATAAAGATACAATGTCTGGTCTTTGGAATGTACCTTTAGGTTATTCTAATGAAAATATAAAACAATCTATGATAAATCAATTAGTTAAGTTACCATATACAAGTAACTTTTCTGGTTATCATAGTGAAACAACTGAAAAATATGCTAATGAAATTTGTAAAAGAACAAATATGAGTAGAGTATATTTTACAAATAGTGGTAGTGCTGCTGTTGAAACAGCAATTAAACTATCAGGTAAACAAGTTGCTGTGTGTGGTAAACATAGTTATCACGGCTCTACTATATTAAGTGCTAACGCTAGTGACCAAGATATTAATAAGTTTTGGAATATACAAAACCCTATGAGTGTGCATAAGTTTGATGGTGCAGATCAATTAGAAAGTATATGTAAAGGATTATTTGATTTATCTTTTGTAATTATAGAACCTGTCATAGGTGCAGGTGGTGTCTATGAATGGCAACCTGAAGTATGGAACATATTAAAAGAGTATCAACAAAAAGGTGGTGTAGTTATACTAGATGAAACAGTTACAGGTTTCGGTAAACTAGGTACTATGTTTGCCTTTGAAAAATATAATATAGAACCAGATATGATTATATTAGGAAAAGGTATAACTAATGGATACTTTCCTATGGGTGCTTGTTTAATAAATGAAAGAATAGAAAAGACAGTTAAAATGTTTAATCACGGTTTTACTTATTCAGGACACCCTATCGGTTGTGCTGTTGCTTTAGAAACACTTAAAGAGATTGACAAATTAGATTTAGAACATAAACAAATAAATGGTATTACAAGACAATATGGTTGTATGGGTGCGATAGACTTTGAAACACCAAGACAATCATTAACATTTATTAAGAAGATGAGAGAGTTAGGTTATATATTAGAAGATGGATCAGAAAATGTATCAACTGCTGTATTCTGTTTACCCTATATTTTTAAAGATCATAACGAGTTTGAGGAGGCAATAAAATGTACCATAACGGATATATAGAAACATTACCTGTACAGTTACCAGAGGTAGAAGATAAGATAAAAGATTATTTTGCTAATCATTATAATCACAATGACCTAACAGTAAATAAGAAAATTATTTGTGATGATTTTAAAGCAAAATTTATACCCTGGTTAAATCAAGGTCATATTAAGTTTAAAGGTTTAGAAAAGTTTCCATATGTTTACATTATTAACGGTGTTTCAGAATTTATACCTACGGTTTTAACTGAACATAAAATAAGACCTGTGTGTGTTGAAGGAGAATACATTGCTTATCCAGCACACGCTAGAGTATTAGTTAAATCTGGCGTTAAGTTAGATAATAAAACAGATGTTATAAGTTTACCTTTTTGTAGAACAGGAAATATTCATTCTGAAACTTGTAAGATACTAGAAAAACCATCTTTAGTTGACCTTGCGTGGGCAGGCAATAGTGGTATAAAAGAAACTTTTGATTTAAGTAAAGTTAAATATGCAGCCTTTAGTTTTAGTAAATGTTTTGGCGTTCAATATCATAGAATAGGTATTGCATATAGTAAAGTACCTATACAGACATTAGAATTAGAAGCAGGTTTTACATATGTTAATGTGGTAGGAGTAGATTTAATGAGGCATTTAATGTCTATACCTCCTCACTATTTGTATGATAAATATAAACACATAGCAGATAAGTTATGTAAAGACAATGGAGTAGAACCAACTAAACATTTGTGGATTGGATTAAAAGACGGTAAACGGCACTCGTTGTTAAAATATTGGATAAATTATTTAAATGACAACAGATAACCAAGAGTTTCATAACATACTTAAAACGGTAGATTTTGCTGATATATCTAGTTTTTGGAAAGTACCTTATAAAGAGATACTTGAAGAAGTTAAACAGATACCTAAAGACAAGTGGCGTAAACCATTTGACGCCGATTATAAGAGAGAAGGACTAAACGACCTTGAAAGTAATATTTACTATCCAGGTTCTAAAGGAGATTTAATTCCTGCAAAGGGTTGGAGAAGTGTAACTGCTTTAAATGAAACTGGTGATTATAGAGATCAAATATCTAAATTTACTCCTGTCTTTAATAATGAAAACGAATACAGAAACAAATTAAAAGAAGTTAAAGAAAACAGTCAATGGACTGATATATCGCATTATCTTCCTACATTAAAAACATTTTTTGAGGAGAAGGTATCTCCTTATATGTATGTTGGTCATATATATGTTAGTGCCCTAGACGCTGGTGGTATAGTAACTGAACATAATGACATACCAGACGAGTCAAGACCAATGCTAGAGAGTGATAGAGTGCATAGCTTCAATGTTTTGAATACATTTAATCTTGTATTGAATCACGTCAAGTCTTGTTATTCTTGTTTTAATGGCAAAATATTACCTGCTTATGATGGTGCAATCAGATGGACAAATACAGGAAAGCAACATTGGGTGGTTAATATGAATAAAGAAACTCAATATCAAATTATATGGCAAGGTCTATATAAGAAATCATTTAGAAAATTAGTAAAGGAAAGATATAAATATAGTTATGACAATAATAGATAATCATAAGTCAGTAAAAATAGATCAAACATTTAAAGATAGACATTCTGAAATGTTTAAATTTTTTAATGATAGAAATTTAGATGTAGAAGTAAGTGATGATTTTAAAGGATTAAAAACTTTTTTAACTTCCTTACAAAAAGAAGATTATCCATATACCTATGATGGATATTTTGATCCAGATATTCAAATAGATTTAGATACTAATGCTTTTGTATTATATTTAAAACAAGGTGATAATGTTATATCTACATATGCTGCTAAAAGTTTAAATTTTCATACTTTCTATGATAGATTTATTAATCATTTTAATATTGAATATAATGATGAAACTTTAACTCTTACTCAACCATTAACTTCATCTGGAATCCATATGTATAGTTCTTGCCAATGGGTTTCTAAAGAACATAGAGAAAATGGTTTTGGAACGATATTAGATCATTTGAAAAAAAATATTTGTTTTGATATTTTAAATGCAACTTCTAATTATGCCATACATAAAGAAACATTTATTAATTATCATTTAAATAGATTAAGTTATGATGTAAGCGTAAATTTAGCAACCATACCTCAAGGAAATGTTGGCGGCGCAGGTGATAGTGAAGATAAAGTTTATAATATATGTTGGATTAAAAAAGATCCGTGGTTGTATAAATTAGATGATGTTAAAAAGTTATATATTTAAACCTACAGAATTACCTCAAAAATATCGTTCTCAAATTATAGACGTTATAAAGGACGTTGTAGATAGCAAGACAGATTCATATTGGAAAAATTATACAGACAGAGAGTTTAATTTAGATGAACAAACTGCTATATCTGTAAGTTGCGATAAAGATGAGGTAAAAGTTATATCTTCAATATATCATAGAGAGTTTTTTGGTAAAGATGTTTATAGATTATGGAATAGATTTTTATATTCTAAAAATTTTAGAGAAACTGGTGGGTCCAAAAAAAGAAAAGGGATACATATAAATCATTCTATGTTAAATCAACAAATAGATTTCGTAGAAAAACTTAATCCTAAATTTTATTTTATTAGCAGACAACGAACAAATACTAGATGGTTAAAGTATTATTTTGATAATTTTAACAAAGATTACAATAAGAATTTAGTTATAAGTGATAGACAATATTGGGTATGTGATGGAAATAAAGAGGGTTGTGTTCAAACAATTATATATCCTAAACATCTTACAATACGTTTAAAGTCTTATAAATAATAGTAATTGGTTATAAATATACTATGAGTATTATAGAAACATCTAAGGAATAGACACAAATGACAAAACAACTAGTAGGTATTGGAACAGCAGCAAATGACGCATCAGGAGATACGTTAAGAGTAGGTGCTACTAAAATAAATGACAACTTCAACGAAATTTACACCGGTTTTGGTGACGGAACAACATTAAATACTACTATTAGTTTAGGTGGTCTTACATTAAGTCTAGGTGACACGGATGCTACTCCAGCATTTGATTTATCAGACGCTACTAATTATCCAACAAGTTCATTGATTGGAACAATATCTAATGCTCAATTAGCGGGTTCAATTCCCAATTCAAAATTAGCAACTCCTTCAATTTTATTTAGAGGCGATGCAGTTACAACAATAAATCAACCCTTAGGTGGAACTTTACAAATTGCTGGTGGTGTAGGAGTTACAACAGCAGTTAGTGGTAACACAGTAACTATTACAAATTCTGGTTATGGTTCATCTAATTTCACTGTTGATCTTTCTAATAAGACTACCACTGATTTAGCAGAAGGAACAAATTTATATTACACGGATGCCAGAGCAGACGCAAGAGCACAATTAAAAGTTGACGCTTTAATTGATTCGTCACCAGGCGCATTAGACACATTAAATGAATTAGCACAAGCAATAGGTGATGACGCTAATTTCTCTACAACAATTACAAACAGTATTGCTACCAAATTAGCTACTAGTGATTTTAACTCTACATTTGATCCAAGATTTAATACTCAATTAGCAACAAAAGATACAGATGATCTTTCTGAGGGAACAACAAATTTATATCACACAACTGCAAGAGCAGACGCTAGAGTTGACGCAGGATTTACAGCGAAGTCAACAACAAATTTAAGTGAAGGCACAAACTTATACTATACTGATTCAAGAGCAGACGCTAGAATAACAGCGGCAATAATTGATGAAGATAATATGGTAACAGATAGTGATACTAGAATTCCATCTCAACAATCAGTTAAAGCATATGTTGACTCACAAATTTTAACAAAAGATAATTCAGATGAAATTGCTGAAGGTTCAAGTAATCTATATCACACAGAAGCCAGAGCAAGAAGTTCAATATCAGTATCAGGAGATTTATCTTATGATTCTTCAACTGGTGTCGTATCGTTCAGTCAAGGTAATACAGATTCGATCACCGAGGGTTCAACTAATTTATTCTATACAGATGCAAGAGCAAGAGGTTCAATATCTGCTAGTGGTTCACTTGCTTATAACTCTACAACTGGCGCTATTGCATACACACAAGGAAATTCAGACACAGTTCCTCAAGGATCAACTAATTTTTACTATACAGATGCGAAAGTGATTACTGCTGTAACAAGTTCTGATTTAGATATGGGTTCTAATAATATTACTACAACAGGTGAATTACGATACTCAAACATGTTTGCAACTGCAGGTGATTTACCAAACGCTACAACTTATCATGGTATGTTTGCTCATGTTCATGCTACTGGTAAAGCTTATTTTGCTCATGCTAGTAACTGGATTGGTTTATTAGATACAACAACTTCTACAACTGCTAATTTACCTGAAGGCTCTAATTTGTATTATACAGATGCAAGAGTTGATACACATTTAAATACATCAGGAGCTGCATCGGGTAATATATTAAGTTGGAATGGAACAGATTATGCTTGGGTTGCCGATCAAACAGGTGGGGGTGGTGGAACTGCAATCACTGTACAAGATGAAGGAACAAATTTATCAACAGCTGCCTCAGTAATTAACTTCGTTGGCGCTGGTGTAGTTGCTAGTGGTCAAGGAACAACTAAAACTATTACAGTTGCTGGTGGTGGAAGTGCTATTACAGTACAAGAAGAAGGATCAGATTTAAACACAGCAGCAGAAACATTTAACTTTGTTGGTGCTGGTGTAACTGCTTCTGGAACAGGAACAGTTAAAACTATTACAGTTCCTGGTGGTGGTGCTGCGATTACGGTACAAGAAGAAGGATCATCATTATCAACAGCAGCCGAAACACTTAACTTTGTTGGCGCTGGTGTAACTGCTTCTGGAACAGGAACAACTAAAACTATTACCATAGCAAACTTGACTGATGCCGAAGTTAGAACTGCTTATGAAAATAACTCGAACACTAACGGTTTCACAGACGCTGAAAAATCAAAATTAGGAACAGTTGAGACAAATGCGAAAGACGATTTAACTGGTTCAGAAATAAAAGCTTTATATGAAGCTCAGAGTAATACTAATGCTTTCACAGACGCTGATAGTGTTAAATTAGGAACTGTTGCGGCAAATGCTACAGCTGATCAAACAGATGCTGAAATTAGAGCAGCTGTCGAAGCGGCTACGGATTCAAATGTATTTACAGATGCAGATCATACTAAATTAAATGCTATTGAGGCAGGCGCTGATATTACAGATACATCAAATGTTGTAAATGCTTTATCTGCTGGAACTAATATTAGTATTAGTGCTGGTGGTCAAATTTCTGCTGCTCAAATTGCTATTACAGATGTATTTACTGTTGGTAGTGAATCTACTCAATTAGCCATATCAACTAGTCAAGGTGATGTTATTGTTAGAACAGATCAAAATAAAACATATATTCATAACGGTGGTTCTGCTGGAACTATGGCAGACTTCACATTATTATTAACACCTACTGGTGGTGTTACAAGTGTTGTTGGTTCAACTGGTGTTGTAAGTGCCACTCAAATTAAAACAGCTTATGAGGCTTTAAATGATACAAACGAATTTACAGACGCTGAAAAATCAAAATTAGGAACTGTTGAACAAGCTGCTACTGCTGATCAAACAGATGCTGAAATTAGAGCAGCTGTTGAGGCTGCTACGGATTCAAACGTATTTACTGATGCAGATCATACTAAATTAAATGCTATTGAAGCTAGTGCTACTGCTGATCAAACAGATGCTGAAATTAGAGCAGCTGTTGAAGCGGCTTCCGATTCAAATGTATTTACAGACGCAGATCATAATAAATTAGTTGCTATCGAAGCAAGTGCTACAGCTGATCAGACAGACGCTGAAATTAGAACTGCTGTTGAAGCGGCCACTGATTCAAACGTATTCACTGACGCAGATCATACAAAATTAAATGCTATTGAAGCAAATGCTGATGTTACTGACACAACTAACGTTGTTGCCGCTTTAACGGCAGGTAGTAATATTACTATTGCCGCTGATGGAACAATTGCTTCATCTGGTGGTGGTGGCGGAAGTGCGATTACTATACAAGAAGAAGGATCATCATTAGCAACAGCGGCCTCAACAATTAACTTTGTTGGTGGTGGCGTAACTGCTAGTGGAACAGGAACAACTAAAACTATCACAGTTAGTGGTAGTGCTGGTGCTGAACTTGCAAGTGGTGCGATTGTTGGGACTAATTTAGTTTTAACTAAATCTGATTCTACAACAGTTAGTATTGATGCATCTACTTTAATCAATCCTGTTGGACTGGTTTCTGGAAGTAATCAATGGTATATTTCATATGGAACTAATGCTGATGATCCTGTTAATGTTTCAACAACGACTAATGCAGTAGCGAGTCAAGGGCCTTATTATTGGGGTGAAGAATTAGTAAGAGGTTCTGAATATAACTTTAATATGACTACTGATCGACAGTGGCGAATGGGTATTTGGGACGGTGCTCAAGCTGCTCAAACTATTCAAAATCAAATTGTTGTAACAAATTGGAATACAGTATTTATGTTTAAAGATGGTACTACAACATTTGCAGATAGTACAAACACAGAGGTTTCTGATTATAATAGTGGAAGTGAATATTCAGTTGCTAACAATGCACCTTTATCCCTTAGATTTTTAAGTGACGGTCATTTAGAATTAGTAGATAAAACTGGTGGTGCTGAAAATACAATTGGTAGAACAATTACTCCATTATCTGTAAATTCTTTTAAAGTACAATTTGGTGCTTGGTCTAGTGCTACATTCCCTAATGGTACTATAACTAATACTAATTTTGATTGGGAAGTTGCACACGACCTTGATCTTTCGGAAGATGGTGTTAAAAATGGTGTTGAAAATCATACAGTTATTAAAAGTGGTATATCTATTAACCCAGGTGAGCAAATAAATATTAATTTAAGTTTAGATGCTCGAGGAGATTATTTTGGAACTAATTATTCAGGTAATTTTACAGGTGTTTCAAATGCTGAAGAACTACTAGTAAATGTATTCCGATATCAAACTAATGAAAGTATTATTGGCTCTGATTATAATTTTAATACATCTTCCAGTTATTACTTTGTTGCTGGTGGTGGTGCAAATATTCATAGTTGGAGAAACAATGGAGTTAATAATCCAGTAGGTATGATTAGTCTTAGATATTATACTGATAATAGTATTCAAATTTGGTCTGAGGCTGAAAATGAGTTAATCGCTACTGCTCAAGCTAATGGTAGTGGTGCTCCTATACATCTATTTCATGGTATTAGAAATGATGGTGGAACTGGTAGAACTTATGCACAAATACCAACTATAACCAAATCAACTATTGCTGTAGGAACAGGTGGAGCAGGTGTAGGTATGACAACTGACCTTACTATTAAGACTGCTGATTTTTCTATCGTAGCGGCGGCAAACTATACTGCATATCTAGTAAGTACAGCAAGTAATGTTGTAACAGCTACTTTACCAAGTTCTCCAGTTAATGGACAACGAGTGAAACTTATAGATATCGGTGGAAATGCGGCTACTAATAATATAACAATAGCTAGAGGTGGTAATAATATTCAAGGTGACGTTAATGATTTAGTTTTAAGTACAAATAGAATCACTGCTGAACTACTATTCATAACTGGATCTGGTTGGATAAAATCCGATAATACATAGAGTTTTTAAACTCGTATAAATAATATTGATTATATCATTATTATGAAACTACATGATTACAATAAAGAACTTTTTTATCTAATTGGATTACCACGTTCAGGTAATACATTTTTTAGTTCGTTAATGAACCAAAATCCAGATTTAGGAGTAACCGCAAACTCTATTTGTTTAGAGATATTTAAAGATGTTTTTTTATTAAAACAAACAGACACATTTTACAATTACCCAGATCACAAATCTTTAGATAATGTTTTAAGTAACATCTATAAAAACTACTATCAAAACTGGCCTCAGAAATACATCATTGAAAGAGGACCTGCACTCACTCCTGGAAATCAAATGGTGATTGAAAAATATCTAAATCAACCTATTAAGTGTATTATTTTGTGGAGAGATTTAATGGACGTGATTGCCTCCTTTATAAAATGGTTTGAAAACGAACCAACTGCCTTTATTAATAAACTTGGTTTAAAAACTGTAGAAGAAAAGGTATGGAAGTTAATGAATACTAAAGGTATTATCGCAAAAGAATTGATAGCAATACAAAATGCATTAACACCAGAAAATAGATCAAAATGCCATATAGTAAGATATAACGATTTAGTAACTAATCCCGAAAAAGAGATTAGACAAATTTATTCATATTTAAAAATTCCATACTTTAATCATAACTATAATCATATAGAACAATTTAGTTTAAATAACTTAGGTTATAATGATAGTGTTGTTGGAAATAATTTACATACAATAAAATCTCAAATTAAACTAGAAGAAAACCCTTATAAAAAAATGATACCTGAAAGTATCCGAGAGGCATATGGTCATATAAAAATATGAAATTTGAAGTAAAGTATTTTGGACAAACTGTAATAAAGTATCAAGTGCCTTATGATATTTTTCTAACATTAAATCATATATACGAAACTAATTATAATAAACTTGAACCTGCCAATAAAGGTTTAGCAGGCAAAATTCAAAATGAACATTCACTCTATTATAGTGGAGAAAGTAACAAGTTGATGAAAAAACATAACTTTTTACCAGAAGATATATTACAATGGTTTAATCTGTCTCTTATACACATCTGACGCTGCCG
>OLHU01000103.1_pt1 | contig 15121 bp, 17 predicted proteins | sample 1609321 | NCBI WGS metagenome assembly OLHU01 (sample SAMN05416716, study PRJEB24817) | seawater metagenome | isolation source: Sea water | place: Canada:Atlantic | collected 2013-07 | reverse complement strand
TCGTCGGCAGCGTCAGATGTGTATAAGAGACAGAAATTACAGCGTCATAATAAGCTGTCTCAGAGAAGGCCACTAAAGACATCTTTTCTCTAAAATCAACAGATGTTGATCCTTTATTATTTTCTAATTCATTAATTAGAGTCCCATATTGATTTGAAGATGTAATAACAGTAACGTCGTTATAGTTTTTTGCAGCTGCTCTAACCATAGTGGGACCTCCAACATCAATATTCTCTATTATTTTTGAATGATTAGTTGTTTGCTCTAAAGTTTTTTCAAAAGGATAAAAGTTAACAATAACAAGGTCAATTTCATCATATTGATTAGCTTTTAGTTCCCTAGTGTGAGATTTGTCGTTCCTTTTACTCAATATACCAGCATGAATTTTTGGGTGTAGTGTTTTAACTCTTCCACCAAGAATTTCTGGTGAGCCGGTATATTCAGACACTTCCAGACACTTAAATTTAAGTTTCTTTATTTCTTTATAGGTGCCTCCAGAGCTGATTAACTCAATTTTGTATTTAGCTAAAACTTTTAAAAGGCTGCTTAAATTTTTTTTATCAGATACTGAAATAAGAGCTTTTTTTATTTTTTTCATTATAATTTTGTGATTTCCCATCTTATAGTTTGATTTTCTTCATTAGTCATTCCTGAAATAAATATATTTTGATTATCTGTGAAAGAATTTTTTTCACCAAAATATAACCCTTTATCAATATTCATTATTGAGTTGTCTGAGCTAAACTTCCAGCCCTCTCCATCAAGATCTATAAATATTGACTTTCCATCTTTTGTTTTCATTACTTTAACGTTTGGTTCTAAGTGAAATCTAATTTCAAATTTTAAATTCTTGATACCCTTATTAGAAATAATTTTATCGTGTCCAATAAATTTCAATTGCTCAGGGTAGAATTCTATTTCTCGGGCATGAACAATTCCATGTAGTTTTAAATAACCATCATGAGAAGCATTAATTTTCCAATAATTTTTTTCAAATACTATTTTTTTTTTTAATATTCTTAACCCTTGGTTAATTCTAGATTTTTTGTCTCTGAGTTTATTAAAACTACAAGAAGATTTATCATCTACAACTAGTGTGCTGTGGACTGCACTCGATTTAGATACTTCATTTAATTGGTGATTAACCTTTTGAAAATAACCACAATTACTAATTAATTTTTTACCATTTGATATGATCTCAAAAGACAAAGCCCCAGCTTGATAATTTGAAGATAGTTTTGCATTTGGACTTGATCCAATATCCATTACCAGAGAATTTTTTTTACTGTTAAGAATTGCATAACCACCTAGCTCATTATTTTGATTTTTAAAGTTATAGCCAAGTCTTTTTAAATAAAGGTCAAAATTATGATTATTTGTTTTATGGTTACCATTAAAGAGAAAATCTACTTTATTGTTTTGCCAAATAAAAGCGTAAGCCTGACCCAAATAATATATATTTTCATTTATAAAATCAGGTATTTCATTCTGAGATTCTTTGAACCACTCTCTAATTAATATAAAATATTTTAAATAAAAATTTAACTGCCTAATATTTCTTGATTTTGGAAAGCCATCATTATCCAATGAATATTTTACTAATTTCTTTAGTAAATTTAACCCAGTATTTAAATAATTATTATTTTGAGGGTAGGATAGGCCAGTTAAAATAATAGCTGCACACCCTATAATCTTATCATTGATTAATTCAGAGGTTTCAATTTCATTAATAAGATGATTGATCTGCTTCTTTATAATACCATTAAATTTGTCTTTATAATCAATACTTCCATCTTCATAGGTAAGCCTAGAATTTGAAATCCAAGCTATTATTCTTTTTCCGATTATATCAATTTTCCAATTTTTAGAGTTGTACCTGTCATTTGTATTAATCCATTGATAAACGACTTTTTGGGTATCTTTTTTTGAAGACTTTAGATCTAGACTAAATAACCAAAAAAAACTGTTTAAATTTTGTTTGTCTTTTTCTTTTAAATTTGGATTATCCCAAATTTCATTTAATGAATAATTTTCTATATTAATTTTTTTTTTGTCATATTTTATAAGACCATCTAGCAAGCTAGGGCTTGGTTGATATTCTATTAACCCAATAGAGGAGGGTGTAATTTTTTTATTATAGAGATTAGAATTTAAATAAAAATGACGAATTTTTTTTTTGATAAGCTTAAGTGAATTGTTTAAAATCATTATTCTAACTTGATTTTAAAAGGTCTATATTTTTTTTTATATCTCCATTATTGTTTTTAAATATAGTTGTTCCAGATACTAAAATGTTTGCACCAGCTTCTATTGCTAGTTTACTATTATCAAAATTAATCCCACCATCAATCTCGATATCAAAATCTAGATTCTTTTGATCTCCTATCTTTTTTAATTCTTTTATTTTTTCTAAAACTTCTGGCATAAATTTTTGTCCTCCAAATCCAGGGTTTACACTCATAATTAGAACTAAATCTATCTCATTTAATAAGTCAGTTATTAAATTAATTTTAGTTTCTGGGTTTAGAGAAACCCCTACTTTTTTATTTAAACTCTTTATATGTTTTATTGAATTTTTTAAATCTTCAGTAGCCTCTGGATGTATAGTAATAATATCTGCTCCCGCATCAGCATAATCTTTAATATATTTATGCACAGGAGAAATCATTAAATGAACATCAAATGGTAGCTTTGTGTATTGTCTTAATGCTTTAATAATTGGAGGTCCCATTGTCAAATTTGGAACAAAATGTCCGTCCATCACATCCACATGGATCATATCTGCACCACCTTCTTCAAGCCTTTTTATTTCATTTCCTAACTGACTAAAATCAGCAGATAAAATTGAAGGTGATATTTGTATTTTTTTCATTGATTACTAATATTAGTAGTATCAATTTTATTTTTAATTTGAATTAATTATTTGCCAAAAATACGATAAATTTCTGAAGCAATTTCACTTTCTAAAGGAAAAGATAACATTCCCATGACAGAATACCCTAGTAGATAGGGCATAAGGTAAAATCTAATCATATAAAAGAACCAGGCCACATAAAGAGGAACAAGAGGATCTATAATAAATGAAGGAGTAATAGGTTTAAATAAACGAATTAATGGATTTGTTAATTTTACAAAAGCCTTCATAAAAAAAAATTCTGAATTTTCTCGTTGAAAGATATTCATCGCAACTCTTCCAATCAAAGTCCACATTACAACACCTAAAATATAATCAATTATAAGAATAAAAGGATGAATTTCTGGCATAAATATAAAAAGGAATTTTGTTTAAAAATTTACTAAGGGGCGAAATAAATCGCCCCTTAATAATAAATTTAATTAGTGTTGTTTTCCAAGAATTGTTTTACCACTTGGAATACGAAGCTCGTCAACCATATCTTGAGTAGCTTTGTTTGGTGCGGCTGTTAGTAAACTAACAACTACCATAGAAACTAAACTCACTAATGCTCCAACGATACCGAATGTAAGCTGAGTAATACCCCAGAATCCAGATCCACCATTACGTACCCATATTAAGTACGCCATACCAGAACCTAATCCTAATAGCATTCCTGCAACAGCACCAGGACCATTCGCTCTTTTCCACCATACACCTAGTACAAGTGGGAAGAACAATCCTGACATCGCAAAGTCAAAAGCCCAGATTACTGAACCTAAGATACCTTGGATACCCATTGCGGCAATAGTTGCTCCAGCAAAACCAATGATTACAAGTAATACCCTTGCAACAATTAATCTTTTCGCAGCTTCTGCTTTTGGATCAATGATCTTGTAGTACAAGTCATGAGACAAAGCATTTGCGATTGCTAAGATCAAACCATCAGCAGTAGACATGGCAGCAGCCATACCTCCAGCAGCAACTAGACCTGAGATTACATAAGGTAATCCAGCAATTTCTGGAGTAGCTAATACAACGGCTTTACCACCCATGAAAAACTCGTTTAATTCAAGAGTTCCATTTCCGTTAAAGTCGCTAACAAACATCAGGTTAGCTTGGTTCCAGTTTTGATACCAATCTATCGCTTGAACCTCAGCTATTGATTTACCAATAATCCCTGTTGAAAGTGTTGGATCAATCAGTGATAGTTTTGATAACGTAGCTAACATTGGCGCAGTTGAGTATAAAATGAAGATGAAAAGTAGCGACCATGCTACAGATCTTCTAGCTGATTTTACACTTGGAGTAGTAAAGTATCTCATCATAACGTGAGGCAAAGAAGCTGTTCCTGCCATCATACAAATTGCTAGAGAAATGAATCCCCAGTTTGTTCCGTTAACTGCTGAGTGTGCTTTAGTTATTCCAGCCAAACCTTTTGGTACTGTAGCTAAGTCGGCAGCTGAGTTTTTAACAAAACCAAACTGACCTTCTAATTCAGCAATTCTAGCTACCTCATCTCCCAACATTAAATGTGGGAAGAATCCAGCACCCATTTTACTACTGATCCAGAATACAGGAAGTAAGTAAGCAATAATTAAAACTATATATTGCGCAACTTGCGTCCATGTAACTGCTCTCATTCCACCAAGCATAGAGCAAAGCAATATACTTACCAATCCAACGTACACAGCAATTTTAAAAGGAATATCTAAAGCTACTGAAGCAATAGTTCCTGTTGCATTGATTTGTGCAGTCACATATGTGAATGAAGCTACTGTTAATACTAGTACCGCAGAAAGTCTTGCTGCATTACCACCATATCGTGTACCAACAAAATCTGGAACTGTGTAACAGCCAAATTTTCTTAAGTAAGGTGCTAGTAAAGTAGATACAAGTATATAACCACCTGTCCATCCAACTAGTAGTGCCATATATCCGTAGCCCTTAAAGTAAATACCACCTGCCATTGCAACGAATGATGCACCAGACATCCAGTCTGCTGCAGTAGCCATTCCGTTAAATACAGTAGGTACTTCTCTTCCTGCTACGTAGTATGCGTCCATTTGAAGTGTACGTGATAACCAACCGATTATCGCATAGATAGCAATGGTGAAAACAACAAATGCAATTCCTATTGCTTTTGCAGATAACCCCATTTGTTCAGCAATCGCCATCAATATTATGAATCCTATAAAACCACCTGTATAGATTCCATAAACTTTTGGTAGATTGTCTATAAATTTACCTTTTATCATTAGCTATCCTCTCTTTCAGTGAAACCAAACTCTTCATCTATCTTCTCTTGTCTACCCGCAAACCAGAAATTCAAAATTACAAATGCTAATAATGAACCCTGACATGTCATATAATATGACAATGGGTAACCAAAAGGTCTGAAGCTAGATGCTTCCATCTCAGTTCCGAAAAAAAAGATGCCAATTGAGAATACAAACCAGATTGCTAAAGTAACGAACAGTAGCCCCCTAGTTTTTTCCCAATGTTTTGCTTTATTTGACATTTTTACTCTCCCTATATAGTTAAGAGAGAAACCATAACCATAATGAGATAGATTGAAAGCCCTTAATTAGTTCGAATTGGGGCCATTTTTGTAATATAAAGCATACAAAAGGTAGATAAAATTGCTCAAATATAAACTTAAAATAAAAGACATAAAACTTGAAGATTTTAGAGTTTATTTATTTGCTTTGTTTAAAGGAGTTCTTCCAAAGAAAAAAATTAAGAATATGGAAGACCTTACACTGTTTATTCAAACAAAATCAGCCTGGGTGTCACAGGTAACTTTATACAACTATTTAAAAACAAGAATGGGAACTAAGTGGGTATTACACTTTGATGATGAAGTATTTTTAGCATCCATTAACAAAGCTAAATGGAATATTTATTCTATAGCACTTCAGGATCTTACTTTTTATAGCCTATCGTATTTGAATGTTTTTTGTAATTATAAGGACATGAGTAAAGCCAATGAAATTTATGATGAAATTTTGACCAAAGAAAAAAAAAATGAAATGCCAGAAGAAATTATTTCACAAGCAAAAGAAAAATTTAAAGAACGATTAGAAAAGATTGATTGGAATACATATTATAAGTCTTGGCCATTTAATGAAAGTGCTCTAACTTTATATAAATGGGCACCAGTGGCTGAAGAATTAAAAATTTTAGACAGAAAGATCGTGTTAAATTCTATGATCTTAAAATGGGAAAATATTGAAAAAGAATTTAAAGAATTAATTAAGATTTAAATATTTTTTCTATTATCAACTAAGCTTTGAACAACACTTGGGTCAGCTAAAGTGGATGTGTCACCCAATTGATCATGTTCGTTAGCAGCAATTTTTCTTAAAATTCTTCTCATAATTTTTCCAGATCTTGTCTTTGGAAGACCAGGTGAAAAATGAATAATATCAGGTGTTGCAAGTGCTCCAATTTGTTTTCTTACCCAAAGTTTTAAATCTCTTTCAAGATCTAAATCTGATCTTTCTCCAACATTTAGAGTTACATAACAATATAGACCGTTACCTTTAATATCGTGTGGGTATCCAACTACAGCAGCTTCAGCAACTTTTGGATGAGCAACAAAAGCACTTTCTATTTCTGCAGTTCCAAGGTTATGACCAGAGACAATAATTACATCATCTACACGACCAGTTATCCAGTAGTAACCATCCTTGTCTCTTTTAGCACCATCGCCTGTAAAGTACTTTCCATCAAATTGAGAGAAATAAGTATCAATAAATCTTTGATGATCACCATAAACAGTTCTCATTTGTCCAGGCCAAGATTGAGAAATGCACAATCTTCCTTCACCAGCTCCTTTAATTTCTTTTCCATTTTTATCAACTATAGAAGGCTTAATTCCATAAAAAGGTTTACTTGCAGAACCAGGTTTTAAATTCATGGCTCCTGTTTGTGGGCTAATTAAAATTCCACCTGTCTCTGTTTGCCACCAAGTATCAACAATAGGGCATTTAGAATTTCCAACTGTTTTGTAATACCACATCCAAGCCTCAGGATTAATAGGCTCTCCAACAGTTCCTAATAATTTTAAAGATTTTCTTGAAGTTTTCTTAACAGGCTTATCACCCTCTCTCATTAAAGCTCTAATAGCAGTGGGTGCTGTATAAAAAATATTAACTTTGTATTTATCAATAATTTGCCACCATCTTGAACTGTCAGGGTAGGTTGGAATTCCTTCAAACATTATTGTTGTTGCACCATTAGCAAGAGGACCATAAATTATATAACTGTGGCCAGTAACCCAACCAATATCAGCTGTACACCAATAAATATCTTTTGGTTTATAGTTAAAAATATATTGATGTGTCATAGATGCGTAAACCATATAACCACCCGTTGTATGTAAAACTCCTTTTGGTTTTCCAGTAGAGCCAGATGTGTAGAGAATAAATAAAGGGTCTTCTGCATTCATTTCCTCAGGTTCACATTTATTTGATACATCTTTAATTAAATCGTCATACCAAACATCCCTTCCTTTAACCCAACCAACTTTATTTCCGGTTCGTTTTACAACAATACATTTCTTAACATCTGGACATTTTCTTAACGCTTCATCAGTGATTGCTTTTAGTGGTATAGTTTTTCCACCTCTAACACCTTCATCTGCAGTAATAATATATTGTGACTCGCAGTCATTAACCCTACCAGAAATAGAGTCTGCTGAAAATCCACCAAAAATAATAGAGTGAACTGCACCAATTCTAGCACAAGCTAGCATTGTTACTGCAAGCTCTGGAATCATAGTTAAATAAATCGTAACTCGATCACCTTTTTTAATTCCTAGTTTTCTTAAACCATTTGCAGCTTTAGAAACTTCATTATGTAATTGTTTATATGAAATCTTTTTAGTATCTTTTGGATCATCACCCACCCAAATAATGGCTGTTTTATCTTTTTTATCTTTAAGGTGACGGTCTATACAATTGGCAGAAGCATTTAATGTTCCATCTTCATACCATTTAATTTTAACTTCTTTTTTGCTGTATTTTACGTCTTTAATTTTTTTGTATGGTTTAATCCAAGTAATTCTTTTTCCCTCAATCTTCCAAAAGTCATCATTTTTTTTAATCGAGTCAGAGTATTTTTTTTGGTATTTTGCTTTATTTACTAGAGCACTTTTTACCCACTCAGGTTTAGTCTTTATGATTAATTCTTTTTCTTCAATTTTTTTTAAAACTTTTTTCCTAATAGGCTTTATTTTTTTTTTAGCCTTAGTTTTTTTAGGAGTTTTCTTTTTTACTTTTGATATTGATTTTTTTTTAGGCATGAATTTTTTTTATTTAAATACTACTCATCTTATTTAAAATTTTCCAGCTTTTAGAGTCTATGGGCATAACAGATAATCTACTTTGTCTAATAAGTGATAAATGGCTAAGAGACTTGGTTTTTTTAACCTCTTCAAGAGTTACACTTTTCTTTAATTTTTCTTTAAACTTTACTTGAACAGCTACAAATCGTCCATCTTTGTCAGTTTTATCTAAGAAAGCTTCTTTAATAACCTCAACTATACCAACAATTTCTTTGCCTATATTTGAGTGATAAAAAAAACAAAGGTCTCCTTTTTTCATTCCTCTTAAATTTTTAGCTGCTTGGTAATTTCTTACCCCATCCCAAGGAGCACCTTTAGCGCCAGCTTTTTTTTGTTGATCAATTGACCAAACATCAGGCTCTGATTTCATTAGCCAGTACTGCATTACAATCTTACTCCAGCACCTTTTAAAAAAGCAGCATCTGCATCTAAGGGCCACCTAGGTTTTGCGGGACTATCTAATTCACTAAATTGTTTTAACTTAAATTTTTCTAAGCCAACCATTGCAATCATTGCAGCATTATCTCCACACAAATTAATAGGTGGAAATATTGCTTCAAAATCTTCTTCTTTACAAAGATTAATTAGAACTTCTCTAATTCTTTTGTTTGCAGCAACGCCACCTGCAACTACAAATTTATTTTTATTTGTTATGTTCATTTTTTTAAATTCTTCAAAAGCAATTTTACTTTTCTTATATAGTATTTCTTCAATTGTTTTTTGAAAAGATGCTGCAAGATCATATTTTTCTTGATCAGTTTTTATCTGCTTTGATATTTTTAAAACAGCAGTTTTTAGACCTGCAAATGATAAGTTACAGCCACCTTTATGAAAAATTGGTTTGGGTAACTCATATTTATTAGGATCACCTTTTTTTGCATATACTTCAATTTGTGGCCCACCAGGAAACTCAATTCCTAACAATTTTGCAGTTTTATCGAACGCTTCACCAACAGCATCATCAATAGTTGTTCCTAATCTTTTATAATTTCCCAAACCTTGCACACTTAAAAACTGAGTGTGGCCTCCAGAAATTAAAAGCAATAAGTAAGGATAGTTTAATTCAGAATTTAGTTTTGGGCTTAATGCATGTCCTTCTAAATGATTAACAGCTATAAAAGGTTTATTGAGAGAGGAGGCCATTGCTTTTCCAAAGCTTAAACCAACTGAAAGACAGACTATAAGACCAGGTCCTGCAGTTGCTGCTATAGCATTCAGGTCTTCCATTTTTACTCCACTTTCATCAAGCGCTTTTTTAGTGATCAAATCAATTTTTTCCATATGAGATCTTGCGGCAAGTTCTGGCACAACACCACCAAACTCTTTATGAACATCTACCTGACTTGAAACAATACTTGATAAAATTGTTGGCATACCTTGCTCATTTTCAGTTATGATAGAGGCAGCTGTTTCATCACAGCTTGATTCAATTCCTAAAATTATGGGTTTTTTATTCATTAAATTAGTTTTTATTAATATTACATTCTCAATATAAGTATGAAGTATAAAGCAATTAAATGAAAAATAGAAAAATTATTATAGGCTCTAGAGGAAGCAAATTAGCACTAATCTATGCAGAAAAAGCTAGAGAAAAAATTCTCAAACATTCAAAAGATTTTGGAATTGAAGAAGTAATCATTAAAGAAATCATAACCAAGGGTGATCAAGTTCAAGACAAAAGATTGTCTGAAGTAGGGGGTAAGGGACTTTTCTCAAAAACTATAGAGGTTGAATTATTAGAAAAAAAAATAGACATAGCTGTGCATGCATTAAAAGATATGCCTTCTGAAGAAACCAAAGGATTGTTAACAGATTGCTTTTTAGAAAGAAACGACCCAAGAGAAATTTTAATTAGCAAAGATAATAAACATCTAAAAGATTTAGCTTCAAATTCAATTATTGGAACATCCTCATTTAGAAGAGAATTTCAGATTAAAAAAATAAGAGACGATCTTAACTGTAAATTAATTAGAGGAAATGTTGATACAAGAATAAGAAAACTTAATGAGAATTTATATGATGCAATTATTTTATCATATGCTGGGATCGATTCTTTGGGATTAAATCAAAATATCTCTCAAACTTTTTCTACTTCAGAAATTATACCTTGTGCTGGACAAGGAGTTATTGCTTTGCAATGTAGAGATAATGATGAAGGTTTAATTGAATTATTAAAAAAAGTTGATCATCAATCAACACACAGTTCAATAAAAGCTGAAAGAAATGTTTTAAAAGTTTTAGAAGGAGACTGTGAAACAGCAATAGGAGCATTTGCAAACATTGAGGGTGATAAAATTAATCTTGAAGTAGAGCTTTTTTCACTAGATGGCAGTAAAAGGTTTTATTTAAAATCATCTGAAAGTATAGACAAAGCAGAAGAATTAGGAATAGAGATGGGAAAAACTCTTAAAAAGATGTCTAATAATTCTTACAAAAAATAATATGCATATTTTATTCACACGGCCCTTAGAAGATTGTCATGAAATGATATTAAAATTTCAATCATTGGGTCATGAAATATCTCATTTACCATTAATTAATATTGAGGGTTTAAAATATGAAGCTCCCAACTATTCTGACTTTAAAGGAATTATTTTTACAAGCACTAATGCAGTTAAATTTTTGGATATAAAGAACATTGATAAAAAATTAAAATGTTTTTGTGTTGGAGATGCCACTGAAAAAAAAGCTAGAAGTGCTGGTTTTCAAAATGTTTTTGCAGCTGAAGGAAATGTTAATAATCTTAAAGAATTAGTTTTGCAAAATTTTAAAACCTCAGAAGGAAAGTTACTTTATATAAGTGGAGAAATAATCTCTAGCGATCTAGATAAAGATCTTATTTCGAGTGGGTACACAATAGAACGATTAATTAATTATAGAGCCAACGCGATCGAAAAATATGATGAAGGCTTTATCGAAAAACTGAAATTGAAAATGCCTGAAATCACTTACATTTATTCGCAAAATAGTGCGATTAATTTTTTAAAAGTAATTAAAAATTATCAGCTAGAAACCCTATGGATGAATACTAATTTGATGTGCATTGGAGAAAAAACCTCTTCAATTCTTAATGAAATTAAATGGAAAAAAATTTTTCTTTTTAACCCTGGAGAAGAAGAATTTTTGCTATATAAAATTTAATTATGGACATATTTAGTAATTTTAGTGACCTGTTTATTTCTGTTTGGTCTAAAGGAATTCGTGGAGTTGATATTTTTCAAATACTAATTGGTATTGGAATATTTTTTATTTTTTTAATTTTTAGAGGAATAATAAGTAAAGTTATTATTAAAAGATTAGAAGCAATTTCAAAAAGAACTACAAATAAATTAGATGACACCTTCGTCCATGCAATGGAAGGGCCAGCTAGATTTTTACCAATTGTTCTAGGTTTCTTTATTGCAAGTTATTATATGTCTTTTGCAGATGATGGCAGAGCTATAGTTGATACAATTAATCGGACATTAATCACAATTTTAATATTCTGGGTTATCCATCAAATTATTGAGCCAATTTCCTATATTTTAAGTGGGCTAGATAAAATGTTAACCCGTGAGTTAGTGGGCTGGATTATAAAATCCTTAAAGATTTTAATTTTTATTCTAGGGTTAGCAGCTGTTCTTGAACTTTGGGGAATAAAAATTGGACCAATTATTGCAGGACTTGGTTTATTTGGTGTTGCTGTTGCTTTAGGTGCACAAGACTTATTTAAAAATTTGATTTCAGGAATTTTAGTTTTGGTAGAAAAAAGATTTAAAATAGGGGATTGGATTTTAGTTGAAGGTATTATTGAAGGTATTGTTGAGAAAATTGGTTTTAGATCAACAGTTTTAAGAAAGTTTGATAAATCTTTAGCTATAATTCCTAATTTTCAGTTTGCTGAAAATGCAGTTATCAATATTAGTGAGACAACTAACTGGAGAATAGATTGGGCAATAACACTTCAATACGACACTACTGTTGAACAATTAAAAAAAATTAGAAATGAAATTGAAGGTCACATTAATAAAAATGATGATTTTGACAAAGCTGTAGGAGTTGCAGTTAGAGTTGAAAAATTTTCAGATAGTTCGATTGATATGAGGGTTAGATGTTTTACTGCCTCTAACAGTTTTTCAACTTGGTTGGAGGTTAAAGAAAAACTTGCAATTGAAATAAAACAAATTGTTGAAGGAAACAAAGCAGCTTTTGCTTTCCCAAGTCAGTCAATTTATATTGAGAAAAAATGATAGCTATTTTTTACTTAGCACTTCAAATATTAAAACTTTATTCATATGTCGTTTTAGCTAATGTGGTTATTAGCTGGCTTGTTGCATTTAATATCTTAAATACTCAAAATAGATTTGTTTATTCTATTTTAGAGGTGACTTATCGATTAACAAATCCCGCACTTAATAAAATAAGAAGTTTTTTACCTAATTTAGGATCAGTAGATATTTCACCAGTTATATTACTGTTATTGATTTGGTTTATAGAAATGTGTATGAAGTTGTACATTGCACCAATGATTTTTTAAGAAAATACATGATTTTAATTGATGGAAAAAAAATAGCGGCTGAACTTAGAGAAGAACTAAGACAAGAGGTTGTAGAGCTAAAAGCTAAACACAACAAAATTCCTGGGCTTACGGTTATTTTAATTGGGGATATGGCCCCTAGCCAAATTTATGTTCGTATGAAAGAAAAAGCTGCGAATGAAGTAGGGTTAAAATCTGAAGTAATTAGATACCCAGAAGCTGTTGAAGAAAAAACAGTATTAGATAAAATTGAAGAACTAAATAAAGATGAAAGTATTTCAGGAATTTTAGTTCAATTACCTTTACCAAAACATATTGATAAGCAAAAAGTTATTGAAACTATTTTACCAGGAAAAGATGTTGATGGGTTTCACCCCATGAATGTTGGAAATCTTTCTTCAGGTTACGAAAGTTCAGTCCCGTGCACTCCTTTAGGATGTTACCTAATGATTAAAAAAATTGAACCAAACTTGAGTGGGAAAAAAGCGGTTATGATTGGTAGATCAAATTTAAATGGTAAACCAATGGCGCAGTTACTTTTAAAAGAAAATTGCACAGTAACAATTACTCATTCAAAAACTAAAGATTTAAAAGCAGAATGTTTAGAAGCAGATATTATTGTTGCAGCTGTTGGTATTCCTGAACTTGTAAAAGCTGACTGGGTTAAAAAAGATGCAATTGTAATAGATGTTGGTATCAATAAAACTGAAAACGGTATAGTTGGAGATGTTGCTTTTGAAGAAGTGTCAAAAGTTGCAAGAGCCTTAACACCTGTTCCAGGTGGAGTAGGGCCAATGACGATTGCCTGCTTGCTAAAAAATACTATTGAGTGTTTTAAAAGATCTCAAAATTAAAATTATCAATATAAATGGTAAGATTTTTAATTTTCTTATTCTCAATTATTATTTATAACTCTTCAATAATTGCTATGGAAAAAAAACCTTATCATCATTTACCAGATGGAACTTTTAGAAATCCAGAAGGATCACCAGTTAGAACTAGCCAAGCCAAGTTTTCATACACACAATTCATTAAATTGAAAAAGAAAATAGACATGACTGTTCCAAAAGAACATGTTGTAGCTAAAGAGAAAGTTTTATCTGATTTAGAAAAGTATAAAAATGAAGATTATATTGCTTGGATTGGTCATGCTACATACTTAATTAAGTTAGGAGATACAACGATTATAACAGATCCAGTGTTTTCAAAAAATGCAGGACCTTTAATTTTTGGCCCAGATAGATTTACTGAGCCTGCTTTAAATTTAAATGAAATTCCAAAGACTGATTTATTATTATTAACACATAATCATTATGATCATCAAGATATGGGAACTATTAGAAAGTATCCGTTTAAAGATACAAAAGTTTTAACACCTCTAAATCTTGGAAAATATTTTACAAAAAATAGATTTAACGATGTAAATGAAATGGATTGGTATGAGGAAATTCAGGTTACTGAGGATTTAAAAGTAACATTACTTCCAGCTGTTCATTGGTCTAAAAGAAGCTTAACAGATATGAATAAAACACTCTGGGGTAATTTCTTAATTGAATATAAGGGTAAAAAAATCTTATTTGCTTGTGATACTGGTTACGGAAATATTTATAAAGAATTAGGTGAAAAATATGGTCCAATTGATTTAACAATGATTAATATTGGAGCTTATGACTTTAAGCCTATGTTTGATAAATCGATTTATCACACAACGCCAGAAGAAGCTTTAAATGTAGCTAAAGATTTAAGAAGTAAAAAGGTTATGGGAACACACTGGGGAACTTTTGTTTTATCTTTGGAACCAATTATGGAACCACCAGTAAGATTTAAAGCTAGTGCAGAAAAATATGGTTTTAAAAAAAATGATGCAATCATATTTAAAATTGGAGAAATAGCCCCAATAAGTAGCATAATATCTGATTAAGATAATTTGACCCACAATTTACACTTTATTTTATCGATCATTTTTTGATAGAGTTTAGTATGAAAAAACCTCCATACCCATATAGAATTGCAATAATACTTCTTTTGCTCACAGTTATGCCAATAGGAGCTACTCAGTTAGGATGGTATTTGTACGATAAACAAACTGGTTTTGACTTTGGTATGATAGTAGGAACATCAACAGTGATCTATGCTGCTTGGTTGATGTATGAAAAAGGTTGGAGAGAAGAAGATGAGGATTAATTTTTAATTAACATAAAAGAACAATGGAAAAAATAATATTTTTTAGTTTAGCTCTACCCATTTTAGGATTTGTTTTATATATAGGTGTTTCTGCAATTTTAAAAGGATTTAAAGCAAAGAATGATAAACCTGTCTCTTATACACATCTGACGCTGCCGACGAAGAGGATAGTGTAGAT
>OLHU01000081.1_pt1 | contig 18311 bp, 19 predicted proteins | sample 1609321 | NCBI WGS metagenome assembly OLHU01 (sample SAMN05416716, study PRJEB24817) | seawater metagenome | isolation source: Sea water | place: Canada:Atlantic | collected 2013-07 | reverse complement strand
GACCACCATCTCCTTCATCACTTTTATGCCAAATAAGAAAATATTCCATTGAAGGTATATCTGCAGGTATCTCAACAAAAGGCAGCCCATGGCTCATTGCAAAACTTCTAGTAACCATTAACACCACATCAGTTGATCTAACAATTGTTGGAGCTATTAGAAAGTGCTGACATCTAAGTGCAACGTCTCTTTTATAGCCCACCTTTTCAAGCTCAACATCAATTAAATGAAGCCCTCTTTTTCTTGCCGAAACATTTAAATGTCTTTGTGCAAGGATATCTTCAACAGTTAAATTTTTTATTTCAGAAATTGGATGGCCGTCTCTATGCGCAACAACATAATCATCTTCAAACACTTTGTAAGAATTAATTTCATCTGATGCAGGGATTATAGGGTCAACAACAAAATCTAGATTATTAGTAGAAAGCGCATGAACTTGCTCACTTCTATTGTATCCATAGCTGCCAACAGATATTTTAGGAGCATTTTTATAAATTTCCTGCATAAGAAAAGGTAGTACTCTTCCCTCAGAAATATCACCCAAAGATAGCTTAAATGTTCTGCTTGATTGCTTTGGCTCAAATGTATCTGGTTCATTAACACTTTGCTGCATTAATGCCAAAGCACCTTGAACGTCTATAATTATATTTTCAGTTTTTTGAGTTGGAACCATTCCAGAACCAGTTCTAATAAAGAGTTCATCATTAAATTTTTCTCTTAACCTTGAAAGGGCATTACTTACAGCTGGCTGTGTAATTCCTACAACATGAGCAGCTTTTGTAAGGCTTCCCTCAGTATAGATAGCATTAAGTATTACAAATAAATTTAAATCAAAAGAACTAATTTTCATAAACAAAACCTCTTGTGCAAAATGCCACTAAACCTGATTATTTTTAATATAGATTTGTTAGCAACATAAAGCTATTATAAACATACATAATAATAGCATTATTCATAGAACTTATATTAGTTTCTTATTCATGAATATAAAGGGGAGTCAAAATGATAGCTGAAGTAAGACCGGTTGCACAAGATTTAATAGATAGAGTTAAAGACTTTATTCAAAAAGAAGTTGCTCATAATGAAGATTTATATCATGAGCAATCAAAAGATGAGAATGGCACATGGACAATTCCTCCAATCATGGAAGAAATGAAAGCAAAAGCTAAAGCAGCAGGATTGTGGAACTTATTTTTACCCGAAAGTAAAAATGGAGCTGGCTTGACTAACTTTGAGTATGCTCACTTGGCAGAAATAATGGGTGCCTACGGAATAGCATCTGAAGTATTTAATTGCTCTGCACCTGATACAGGGAATATGGAAGTTTTAGAAAGATATGGGAATGAAGAGCATAAAGAAATGTATCTTAAGCCATTATTAAATGGAGATATTCGTTCAGCATTTGCAATGACTGAACCAGGCGTAGCTTCTTCAGATGCAACTAACATAGCTTCTTCAGCCGTTCTTGATGGTGATGAGTATGTTATCAACGGCGAAAAATGGTGGACTTCAGGTGCTGGAGATCCAAGATGTAAAATCTTAATTTTTATGTGCGTAACAAACCCTGATAATGGCAGACATCAACGTCAGTCTCAGATTTTAGTACCAATGGATGCTGAAGGTATAGAAATACAAAAAATGATGCATGTGTTTGGATATGACGATGCGCCTCATGGACATGGACATATTAAATTTACAAATGTAAGAGTTCCAAAAGAAAATCTTTTATTGGGTGAGGGCAGGGGATTTGAGATTGCTCAGGGTAGATTAGGACCTGGAAGAATTCATCATTGCATGAGAGCAATTGGTCTTGCAGAGAGAGTTCTTGAAATGATGTGTAAACATGGGATGCAAAAAACTGCTTTTGGAAAACCAATAATTCAACTTGGTGGAAACATGGATATTATTGCAAATTCAAGAATTGAAATTGACCAAGCAAGACTGCTAACTTTAAAAGCTGCCCACATGATGGATACGGTAGGTAATAAAGTTGCTGCTAGTGAAATTGCACAAATTAAGGTCGTAGCTCCAAATGTTTGCTGCGATATTATAGATAGAGCTATTCAAATGCACGGTGGAGCTGGAGTTTCACAGGTATATCCTCTTGCTCAGATGTATGCTCATATGAGAACTCTTAGACTGGCTGATGGTCCTGATGAAGTTCACAGAAGAGCTGTTGCAAGGCATGAGCTTGGAAAATATATGGTCAAAGACTCTGCCGTAGAATCTTCTCATATTTCTAGAAGTTAAATAAGATAGGTGTCAAACGACAACAATTTAATATTCTACGATACTGAGACTACTGGGATTCAGAGGGATTTCAGTCAGATTCTTCAATGCGGATCAGTTCTCACTGATGGAAATCTTAATGCTCTAGGAGAGCAAAATATTGGTTGCGCTCCATTGCCTTGGGTTATTCCAGCGCCTAGAGCAATGCTAACAAATAAAAAGATAGATCTTTTTAATTCAAATGTTTCTCATTATCAAATGATGAAAGATTTGCAGATGCAGTGGAAGCAATGGTCTGCAAAAAATCCTGCAATCTTTATCTCCTATAATGGACATGCTTTTGATGAAGAGCTAGTTAGAAGACAGTTTTTTTGGAATTTATTAGAACCATATACAACTAATACGAATGGAAACGGCAGATTGGATTTAATGTTAATGATTCATAACATTGCTGCATTTTTTTCAGATGAGATATCAATGCCTCTTTTCGAAGGAGGGCCTGGTATTAGTTATAAGTTAGAACATCTAGCTCTTGAGCATGGCATCGACGCAGGTGATGCTCATGATGCAATTGCTGACTGTAATCTTATGATTGAGATGTGTAAAATTATTAATGAAAAACTTCCTGAAGTTTTCCAATCATTTATAGATATTTCTACAAAGCCCGGGGTTAAGAATCTTCTTTATTCAGATGACTTTTTGGCACTTGGTGAGATACACAGAAGACATACCTTTAGATATCCAGTTGTTATGTGCGGCGGAGATGCCAGCAGACCAAATGAGATAGTATTCTATGATTTAAGCTATGACCCAGATGATATATTAGATTTAGATTTCACTGAAATTAATAAGTTAGTTAAAGCAAAGGGTAGAGACGGACCTTTGAAGAAATATAAAATTAATAAAACTATCCCAATCTGTTCTCATAAGCTTCTTACTAATCCTGATGCTTTTGATATAGAATTTTCAGAACTCCAAAGAAGGGCTGATATAGTTCGCTCTAATAAAGACTTCCAATCTAAAGTTTCTCAAGCCATGGAAGATAGGATGATGGATTTTCCTGAATCTGAGTTTATCGAAGGAACTATCTACTCTGGTGGCTTTCCATCCAATAGAGATAAGGATCTAATGCAAGAATTTCACATAACAGATGATCCGGCACACTTGATTAAGATTTCAAGAAATTTTAGTGATGATAGGTTGAGATTATTTGCTGAAAGAATTATTTGCTACCAATACCCAAATGAAGTTCCGGAGGATATTTCTGCGAGATACCAGGACTTAATAAATGAAAGGTCTGATACCGATGGCCTTTGGGGCTCTGTTGATAAATCACTGGTAGAAATTGATAAATTACTAGATGAAATGGATGGTGATGAAGAGCAGACTATTCTTAAAGCTACGAAGCAAAAAATTCAATCAATGAGGAAGGTATAAAAGAAAAATGAAGAGCCTAGGCTCTTCATTTTAGTAGTCAGCAAAATCAAATAGGGGGGAGAAGAAGCTGACTGAAACACTATTATATATATTTATAAAGTATTATCAATACCCTTTATAATACTTTTTTAGTTACTTTTGACTTTATTGCACGTATAAATTTTTTTGGACTCGATTATTGGATATCACCATCTATTAAAAATTCTGTATAATACTTTTTCTTTTATAGACCCGTAGCTCAGTTTTGGTTAGAGCGCCGCATTGACATTGCGGAGGTCGATGGTTCGAGTCCATTCGGGTCTACCACTTTATTTAAAGCATAAGCTAAGGTTTAAGCATTAGTATGGAAAAATAGCGTGAACTCTGCACTGCATTGAGAAGTATTTTTAAAGGTTTTCCAAGACTCCTTACCGCTGGTACTGAGCCTTAGATCTAAGAAGAATATTCTTATAGTTTGCTTATATAAGTATCAAATCTGCCTTTGTTCATAACGAACGAAGGTTTTAAAGTCTCTGCCACAGCTTTAATCTGCTCAATGTTGGTAGCTTCATCACCTACCTTTATTAATCCGACCATAGCCATCATAGAATGCGGTGTGCATTGATAGCCATAAACACCAGGAGTATCGAAGGTAACTATAATATCCTTGCTCAAGTCCCCACTCCATGCTTTAGCGCCTTCTGGAATCATCCCAGAAATAGATGCTGAATTATGAGCTGCGTCAGTTGCTTTAAATGTAACAGTGTCACCAACAGCAATTTCAAGAACAGCTGGCTCAAATACCATATATCCTTCTTCACCTTGGTTAAGCATCCTGACTTCGTGAGAAATTGCCATTACATTGATGTTAAATACTAAAAGTGCCAATAAAAATTTATTCATAAAAAAGTTCCTGTAAAGATAATTAAAAAAGTTACTATGCCAAGAAAGCAAAAGCCTAAAACAATAGCTACGCCTAAAATTCTAAAAGGAGAGGGCTTGAAGCTAGATTCAGCTTCCCCAACTCCAATTAAAAGTTTTAAAGTTCTAACCAAAAAATAATCCAGTCAATGCCATAGATCCAAGCATGGTTGCAAGAACAATTATTTGAATAAGCGCTGGTATTACGACAAACATAACTAATGGATCAAATTTCATTCCTATGAAATAGTCGTTATTATTCCATTCGATTGCCTCTTCAGGTGTTGCTTCTCTTACGTTATTATTCATTTTTGCTCCAAAATTAACTGTTGTGATGGGATCATTATATATATTTATAATTAGATATCAATTATTTATATAATGATAGTTTTTATCAACAAAATGAATCAATTTGTATGGAAACGATTGCGTTAGATAAATAACTAACTAATATAAGTGAATAATTATTTTTTTAATAAAAAACATGAAATTACCTCTTACCTATCTTTTATCTTCCTTATTTATTTTATCGCCAATAGTCGATGCAGAAGGTAAATATTATCCTGATGCTGATTGGGAGAAGTCATCACCTGAAAGCCAGGGTATTGAATTAAAAAAAATAAAAAAGATTATGGATTTATCTTTTTCAGATAGCTCAACTCAAGGAGTAGTTGTTATCAAGAACGGAATAATAATTGGCGAAAAATATGCTGAAGGTTATACGCTAAATTCTCATGGGACCTCTTGGTCTATGGCAAAAAGTTATTATGCAGCTTTAGTCGGCATTTCAATTCAAAGAGGAGAGATCGGAAGTCTAGATGATCCGGCAAGTAAGTACCTTGAATACTATAAGGATGAAAGGTCTAAGATAACAATTAGAGACCTATTAAATATGTCCAGCGGTCTTGATTTTCCCAGCCACGAGCATGAAAAAATGTTCTTTCAAAAAAGCCACCTAGATTACGCTAAGAATGTTGGAGTAGAAAAAGAAGCAGGCTTAAAATTTGAATATAATAATGTTAATTCCATGATTATTGGCGACATACTTTATGTTGTTACAGGCATCAAAGCAGATAAGCTATTAGTAGAGAGAATTTTAGATCCAATTGGCGCAAGTAACTATAAGCTCTGGAAAGACGAAATGGGTGCAGTGCTAACTTATTGCTGTGTTGATATGACCCCAAGAGATTATTCTAAGATTGGACTTTTATTTGCAAGAAATGGAAATTGGGAAGGCAGTCAAATTATTCCCGAAGGCTTTATCAATGAAACATTCCAAACTGTCTGGGAAACACCAAGCAGGTTTAGTGACTATAAAAGATATTACTCCCTTCATTGGTGGGTTTCTAAGTACGATGACGAAAGTAAGATTTTTAATACTAGTGGTAAATTTGGTCAGTATACATTTGTAGATAGAGATAATGATGTGGTTGTTACAAGAATTACTAAATATAGTGAGAAGGATAATGGCGATATTCAAAAATGGGGACCCTTGAACTTCTTTAGATGGGCGGGTGTTGGGCCAGCTGTTGCTGCTGCTAGAATGCTCTTGGATTTAGGATTGATTCGTGAAGGTCCCGATGTAAATACTCCAATAACTGATGACAGTGGAACTTCGAAGGAATTTTATGAGAAGTATCAAGAAGTTGTCGACGCGATAGCCGATTTAAGCAGAGATTAAGACCCGCTAGCTTCTTTTTTTAAAAGGTATGCCTTCATATCTCTTTTCCATTCCTCAAGGTAATAGCCATCATTACCCTGTTTATTAAGGTATTTAAAGAAGACTCTGCCATCCTCATCCTCGAAGCCTTCTTCAAAAGGCTTTCCAGTTAACCGATTAGGTCTTTTGTATTGTTCATCCATTGTTCTTCATTACCTCATTAAATATTAATGCCACAGTAGTGGTAGCTACTTTCAAGTCATCTTTAATAAAAAGATAGTCTTCTATAAGAGAGTATATTTTGTAATGAGGTTGCTCTGAGAACCTGACGCCGTCTGCAAATGTAACAAAAGCTACTGTTTTTTGATTATTATATTCTTTAAGATTATGTTTTTTATCATGCATCTGAATGCAGATTTTTTTTATCTGCTTGAGGTACTCATCAAGAGTTTCATCCTCTTGCATTAAAGGAAATTTCATTTATTAAGTCCAAACAAATAGAATCATAGGTATAGATACTGCAATTATTAATATATCCAAAGGAAGGCCCAGCCTCCAGTAGTCTGTAAATTTATAGTTACCTGGCCCCATAATAACGGTATTGCACTGATGTCCAATTGGCGTTAAAAAAGCACAACTTGCTCCAACAGCAACGACCATTAGGAATGGCTCAATAGCATAACCAAGTTCAATAGCTATCCCAGCTGAGATGGGAGCCATGATGACAGCAGTAGCGGCGTTATTGATAATATCAGTTGTTGCCATTGTAACCACCAGTATTAATAGCAAAAGCCAGAATAGGCTTAGATCAGATGCGTAATATGAGATGGTTGAGGAAATAATATCTGATAATCCAGTCGATTGAAGGGCAGTGCCAATAGGTATCATAGCTGCCAACATAATAATTATTGGCCAATCAATATCCCTATAAAAATTACTGTCAATAATTCTTATTCTTGCAAAGCCAAGAACGCAGAGTAGGAAGGCTGCAACTGTTGGCAGGAAGTTTAAAGCTACCAAACCTACGGAAATTGTGAAGAATATTAAACCTTTTAATAACCTACTTCTGCTAGGTATAGTTTGAAGCTCTCTTTGCCTAAGAGGCATTAACCCTAGATGCTTGATCTTATTTGTTACATCTTCCTCATCGAGATCTCTTATGCCTAGTAACAAGACATCTCCAGCTCTAAATGTCTCTCTTGTAAGTCTGGTTCTGTACTTAGATCCTTTTCTCCATAAACCTAAAAGATTAAGCTCTTCGTATGCTAGTTTTAGAAAAAATTCATACTTTCTTCCTATCAACCTTGATCCTGGTGCAATCATTGCCTCCATTTCTTCCAAGTCATCGTCCTCAAAGTAATGAAGCTCTTTTGGAATAGAAAACCCAAATCTATCTAACATAGGACCCAAATCATCTGGAGGAGTTTTAATAACTAATATCTGACCTTCTTTAATACGTGTATTATTTTTAACTTTTTTAACCCCACCCTCATCATTAACAATCCCAAGAACCTCAGTATCCTCGCCTGCCTCTTTTTTAAATGCAGACAGCGTCATTCCTATGGCTGAGCTAGATTCATTTACCAATACTTCGAATAAATACCCCTTAAGGTTGATCAGACTTGAGCCTGAGTTAGAATTTTCTCTTAAATGAATTAATTTATTTCCAATAGTGGCTATGAATAAGATGCTTAATAAAGTTATGGATAGCCCAACATATGAGAAATCAAAAAAATTAAATCCGCTAGATGAGATTGTTGACTTATATTCTGAAATGATAATATTTGGGGGAGTTCCTATGGTGGTATTCATACCTCCTAAAATACAAGCAAAAGCCAAAGGCATTAAAAACTTAGAAGGGTGCCAATCCATCTTTTGACATATATTCAAAGTTATTGGAAGAAGAATTGCCAGAGCGCCAATGTTATTAATAAATGAAGATAGGAGCGCGGCTATTAGTAATAAACTTATTAGAAATTGGGATTGAGTAAAAGTCTTACCACCAATAATCTTTCCAACTAAACCAGTTAACCCAGAATTTTTAAGTCCTTGGCTAATTATCAGAACTAAGGCAACAGTAATAACTGCGGGATGTGCAAAGCCGTTAAAGGCTTCATTTGCAGGAATAACATCAAGGATTATAAGAACTACGAGAGCACCGGCAGCAATGGCGTCGTATCTAAATTTCCCCCATATAAAAAAACCAAGAAGGGAAATTATTGTTAGCGAAAGAATTAATTGATCACTCATATTGAAGAGTCAAGATTACTACTCGGGCATGCTCTCAACATATAGAGATGATGAAGGGAAGGCAAAATCAGAACCGTTCGCTTTAACTATCTTCATTATATTAAAAACTAAATTTTCCTTAACCTCGTTGTAATCTGCAAAACCCATTGGATCTGAATATGCAACAATCAGAAGATCAATAGAGCTAGCTCCGAGCTCAACAACTCTTACAACAGGATCAAGATCAGTATCAGATGAAAAATCATTGCTATCTAAAATATACTTTTTAATGTCTGTACGAATTGACTCAAGCTGTTCAACAGGCGTTGAGTAAACAAGATTTATTTTCCAGTTAATTCGTCTATTGATCATTTGCCCATGATTAATCACCTTTACATCAGATAAGTCTTTATTTGGTATTGCCATTGGCGCAGTATCAAAAGTTCTTATTACGGTAGATCTAAAACCAATTATTTCAACTATTCCATGAAGCTCCCCAGCCACTTCAATTCTATCTCCTGGTTGAAATCTATGCTCTCCAATAATTAGAATTCCCGCTATAAGATTTTTAAAAAAGTCTTGTGCTCCAAGAGCAACAGCAACAGAGAAAAGCCCAAGACCGGCCACTAACGGACCTATCTGAATGCCAAAAATATCCAGGATAACAGCGACACCAATTACCCACACTATAAATCCAGAAGCTCTTTCTAACCACATTTGCATAGAAGCTGTTAGCCAAGATTGTGTAGATAGGGCAGCAAAAATAGGCTTAACGCTATTTGCTAATGCGCTGAAAATAGTAAATACAACAAAAGCTTTAACTATATTGGTTGCTATGTCACCGACTATTCCAGATATTGGGATTATTAAGGTACATATATAAAGAGCAACAGTAACCGGTATTAAACCAATAGGTCTTCTTAACGCATTAAGTATTTCATCATCTATTTTTGATTCTGTTTTTTCTGCTAGCCTGGTTAGATATCCAATGATAACTGAGATAATAAAGCCTCTTAGCAAGAAGGCTAAAAGAATAGTTGTGAGAGCTGCAATTAATGAACCTAGGTTAATTCCTAAAAATCCAGTATTCCAAACATCCGCAACTAAAACTAAAAAACTATCCATAGGTGTTACTCTTATTAAAATATATGACTATTTTATAGCGATTTAGTACTTTTAAGCAAAATCCCCATACCTTATCTATTAAGCCTATCCTTTATTGCATATGGAAGATAGATTAAAAAGAATACAAGTGTTGCTATAGGAATCGTATAAAAAATATGAAGAGGTGGTTCTGGAAAAAGATCCATTATATTTGCACCTATTGGCTTGGTCAGTAAATACCAATAATTAGCAGGCTCCCCAAGAATAAGATTTATAACATAAATCATAGGCAGGAGAATAAAAATAGTAATTGCCGAGACCGTTAAAATATCTTTAAAGTATGGGCGATTACCCAATACAACACTTGCATAAATGATTGTTAGAATTATAGCTCCATGACCAATGAAGAAATATAAATATTCCAAGTCATAAAAATAAACATCTGGAGTTATTAGAGCCATAGTAGCTCCCCCAATACCCCAAAAGAAAGCACATTTATACAATAACTTTGGTCCGCCTAAAAGGAACCATGCCATAAAAACCTCAGAGAGATCACACATGTGCAATGGGAGCACCTCTTTCCAGCTATATGGGTTCTCTAGTATAAAAAGATCTTTGATAGGCGATGAGAGTATGTGAGCTATTAAAATATAGGCTAAGATCTTAGCCATGCCTGATTTTTGATCATCAGTTCGATCTTTATAAACCAGAGAGAGCCAAACAGTCATCAAAACTATAATTAGCAATGAAAAAATGTGCACTCCGCCAAATATTTCAAAAGGTTGGTCATTCATAATTTATCCCTACAAAAATTATTAATATTTCCTTCACATGTTAATAATAAATATTAACTTGTCAGATTATAAAGATATTTAGAATTTTTTAACACTTTTCTCAAAAAATGTTACTAAGAGATTTAGCTAAGAACTAATCCTATCTATAACAATTTGTTCTGTAAGAATTGCAGGTAGGACTTTAGATTCACTCATTCCAGGTTTCCAGTAAACATAAAGAGGAACTCCACTTCTTCCATACTTAGATAGAACATCTAGTATTTCTTGATTTCTATTAGTCCAATCAGCAACCACATACTCAATATTATTATCACTAAGGAATTTTTTTACGCCTGGTCTTGATAGGGCAACTTTGTCATTAGCCTGGCATGTTATGCACCAGGCTGCTGTAAAGTTTATTAGATAGGCTTGCTCATTGGACTGAAAATCTTTCTCAGTATCCTTACTCCAACGAATATTGCCCGATTCTGTATCAGCACTGCCAAGTTTAGTTTCAATACCTGCAAAAGAGGTTGTTTGATAACCTACAGCAATAATTCCAATTACTAGGATCAGAAGCTTTGAAGTGTTATTAGTAGTTTTAGTGAAGAGCCATGTAAGTAGACCAATAACAAGAAAAATAATAAGCAGTCCTATCAAGGCATCTGAACTTGTCTGAATACTAAAAACCCAAACTAACCACAATGCTGTTGCAAACATTGGAAATGCAAAGAATTCTTTTAATGACTCCATCCAACGCCCAGGCTTCGGCATTTTTGAAATTAAATCAGGTTTAATTGCGAGAAGTAAGTAGGGCATAGAGAACCCAATTCCTAGAGATAAAAATATTGGCAATGTAACAGCAGAGGGTTGAATGAGTGCATACCCAATTGCTGCGCCCATAAATGGAGCAGTGCAGGGAGAAGCCACAATTACAGCCAACACACCAGTCAAGAAGGAGCTCGTATAACCTGTATTATTTACCGAAACATTTCCAAGTCTTGTTAGTGAAGATCCAATATTAATATCTGTTAGTAAAATTAATCCAATAAAAAACATCAGCATACTTAAAGTACCAACAACTATTGGTGATTGAAGTTGAAAACCCCATCCTACAAAAGTACCTGTCTGTCGCAGTGCCAGAAGAGCAACAGCCACCAGAACAAAAGAAAGTATCACACCCAGACAGAATGTGAGAGCATGTTTACGAATTTCATTTTGTGATTCACCACCCATTGATATGAAGCTCAATACCTTCAAAGAAATTATAGGAAATACGCAGGGCATTAGATTAAGAATAAGCCCCCCAAGGAAAGCAAAAAGAATTGCTTGGAGAACACTAATAGAATTACTGGTCTGCGGCATTTCAGCATTAACAGTAAAAATTTCATCATCATTAATAACAAGTACGCCGCTTATATCTTTATTGATCTCAGATCCTTGCTCTAAGGGAACTTTGAGTAACCAATTGTTTTCTTCCTTTATTAGAATTTGTTTGCCTGAATAGCTAACAATGTTTTCATCCTCAATAAAAAAATTAATAGATTTAATTTGATTGTTATTCGAAAACCTTAATTCTAAGTAATTATTATTTATTTCAGATATGACAGGGAGCGCTATGCTGGGAACCCTTAAGATCCAGTCAGTTAATCTTGAATCAATATCTAAAGAATTTAAGGAATTTTTTAATGTTGCTTTTTCTGGAACGCAAATATCGTCACATATTAAAAAATCAACATCGGCAACAATATCAAATTGATCAAGACCTTTTGGAATAGTTAACTTAAAAGGAAATATAACAAAGTCTTCATACCCATATGTCATTAAAGGAGGGTAGGGAATAAGTTCTGGTGCTGGCCAATTCACATCGCTAACAGTTACTCCTTCGGGTAGCTGCCAGTCAACCTTAACCGGACCTCCTGAATCTCCAGGATTTTTCCAGTAAGTATGCCAATGTTTTTGCATATCCATTTTTATGCCAACTATCATCTCTGAATTATCAGATGAATAGATATAGTCAGTTACTAGAGATACTTTCGCATGTCCTGTATTTACAGGCTCTGCAAATGTAAAACTAGAAAAAAGTAAAAATAGAGATAGTCTTAATAATTTCATTTGTACATTTTACCTTACTAAAAAAAATAGGGGTGCTAAATGCACCCCTATATAGCTTTTTATAAATTTACTTACTAGAAAGTTTTTTGGGAGTTTTAATCTCAATCATTCTAGCTTTCTTTTCTTCTGGAATTATTTTTTCCAGATTGACGATTAATAGACCATTAACGAGTTCTGCGCCCTGAACAACGACATCCTCTGCTAGAGTAAACTGTTGTTTAAATGCTCTTTGAGCTATTCCTTGGTAAACAACTCCACTGCCTTCATTGGCTGTCTCTGTTTTTGGTCCATCGTAACTAACTGACAGTACGCTGTCGGAAAGTTCGATCTGTATATCTTCTTTTGATAAACCTGCTACAGCAACTTCAATAGCAAAATGATTGCCATCTTTTCTGATGTTGTAAGGTGGATAGCCCGAAGATCGATCTGATGTTTCAGACAATCTTTGCAATCTATCAAATAGTGGTTCAAAACCTAAAACACGGGTAGTGAAAAAGGGATCTGTAAAGTTAAGTATCATAGTAGTCCTCCTATAAGCGACTAATTTAAATGCATCCCGAAGGCATGCCTGTTAATAAACGAAGACCCAAATGGCATCTTCTACTAGACTTATTTAAGGATAAATTTAGCTATTTCAAGTTATTTTTATTTATTATCTTCAAATCAGTTAGAATAATGATAGAACTTTTAACAACTTTTCATGTCAAAACTGTTATGAATAAATATATATTAAGCCTCCTAATTACATCTTCCATGTATACATCTTCATCTGAAGAAAAAGTAAATATAGATGTAGCTGCAGATCAGATATGGTCTTTGCACAAAAGAAGTAGCAAGATGTCACCGACTAATAGTGAGGTGCTTTATTACATGCCAAATGATGCAATAAATACCTTTCGAGCCAGAAACTTTAATGACTGGGATGAATTTTCAACTACAGACTCTAGAAATCTGGTTAGGCTTAACAAGGGAGATAGAGTTAAAATTATTGAGTCTATATATAATAAGAAAATTCATAAAGTTAACCTTTTAGATGGATTTGAAAAAAATAGAGATTTATATATCATCACCATGGACCTTAAAAAGAATTTTAAACTTACGGACAATCAACAATGAAAAATCAATATTTCTACTTATTTATAGCTTTAATTTCCACTGTTGGGTGTGTAAATACTGAATATAAGCCCGATGTTGTAAGCAGGTCAGATGCTCAAAAGCAAAGTTATGTAATTGTGGGAAATATTATAGATATTAATAAAGTAACCATTGAGGGAGATAGGGCTGTAGGAGCCGCTGCTGGTGCTCTGATAGGCGGAGTCGCTGGTAAAGGAGTGACTGATTCTGATACTGAATCAGATATAGCTTCGCTGATTGGAGGTTTGGTTGGTTCTGCAATCGGTTCGAGTGTTGGATCTAGTATGACAAAAAAAGATGCCATTGAACTTTTGATAGAAACAGAAGCCGGAAAGATGATATCTATAATTCAAGAAGTAAGTTCTTATAACTTTGAAAAAAATCAAAAAGTTAGAATCATTAAAAGAAGTGGTAAGTCTAGAGTTGTGCCTTTCGGCTAATAGTTATTCTTGATCTGTATTCTCTTTAGTTTGACTTAAGCAGCCAGATAATTCTGAACCCAGCAGATCTATTTATTTTTACCAATGGTAAATATTGGAAGACCAAGTTTTTCTAAATTTTTTTCACTAGCCACAAATACTTTTTTATACCTATAAAAAGGAATCCTAGGAAATAAATGATGTATTCCATGATAGTTCTGAAATAGCCATATCATAGTCATGGGATAGTCCAGCCAACTCTTTATTCTAATCACATTCGTGTCACCAAATTTTTCATTTGATTTATGTGGCATATGAACAAGGTAGTCAAAGAAAACTCCCAATAAGGTCACAGCAAACAATAATGGAATGACGTAACTAATAATAAAATGATACCAAGGAAGGTTTAGATAGTTAGTTAGAATTATTATTAAAACTATTGGCAGTAAACTCTCAAAAGATCCAATATTCATAGCTCTCCTTGTTCCGAGTTCATTTTTTATTTCATCTCGAGGCGCGTAAAAAAGATCTTTAATAAGTAGAAGAAAAAAGCTTCTAAGTATAATAGTCGCCCAGTTAGAGCCTTTGATAATATAATCAGGATCTAATCTAGGATCATTAGCGTATTTATGATGCCTTAGGTGACTCCATTTATGTTGCGTATAGCTGTGAAGGTAAAAATAGGCAGAGAGGGAGCCAATAACATTATTTAATAATGTTAGCTTTTTATTTTTACCAGAAATATTCCCATGAATGGCTTCATGAAGCGGAGTGTACATGCAATAAAATAGATAGCTGCTTATTATCAAGTGAGCCCAATAAGGTAAAATATTGTTAATAAAAAGTATTTGCAGTCCTATTACTGAAGCTGAGGTAAATAAAAATAAAAATATGGTTACATAGGCGGTATTGCCTATATTTTCTTTAGCTACATTTAGTAACTCCATGTACTCTTTTGTACGGTTCATTTCATTCATACTTCATTAATACTATCAAGAATCCTAATAATAGTGTGAGTTTTATGCTTTGGAAGCTGGGGTAAAAAAACTACCTATAACCTACTCATTTCATACGAGTTACCCAGGCAGAGACTTTGAATATTAACGTTCATATAGTTTTATTGTATAATGGTGGATGGAAACAAAATTAGAAATAGCAATAAACTGGCTTCCAAGATATACAGGAATGCCATTAGAAAAATTCGGTGATTATATTCTTATCACCAACTTCAAAGATTATGTAGAGAAATTCGCTGAAAGATTTTCTGTAGAAATTTACGGCGAGGGCAGGGCAATGCAGGCTGCGACAAACGATGATGGTTTAACTATTATTAATTATGGTATTGGATCTCCTAACGCTGCAACAATAATGGATTTACTGGTAGCAGTTCAGCCTAAAGGCGTATTATTTTTAGGAAAATGTGGAGGTTTGAAGGATTCGTCAGAAATAGGTAATTTTATATTACCAATTGGTGCAATCAGGGGAGACGGTACTTCGAACGATTATTTTCCCCCAGAAGTCCCAGCACTCCCATCATTTAAGTTACATAAATTTGTTTCAGATATTATTATTGAAAAAGAAAGCAGCTATAGAACTGGAGTTATCTTTACCACTAATAGAAGAGTTTGGGAGCATGATAAGCAATTTAAGAAAAGGCTGAAGCTTACTACAGCTATCGGAGTCGATATGGAAACGGCCACTGTATTTACCGTTGGTCATTACAATGAAATCGCAAGAGGGGCGCTATTATTAGTATCAGATGTGCCTGTTACCCCTGATGGAGTAAAGACGGAAGAATCAGATAAGAAGGTTACTAAGAAATGGGTTGACCTTCATCTAGAGATTGGGATAAAAGCCATGACAGAGATAGGTAAAAGCGGCGAAGAAATAAAGCACTTTAGGTACTAGATTTTTTCAACTAGGTCCTGGAAGTAATTGAATATTTCTTGTTCCTTTCTGTCTCTTGCAGTAGTCCATTCTTTAGTTGTCGAACTATTGATAATGTTTTTACTCATGTCGAATACAAGAACTCTAGGAACCCCTTTTTCCTTTGCTATACCGAAGTAATCCATAAGATTCATATTAATGTCGTAACGACCTACGTCTATATGAAGAATCCTATAATGCGATTCTAAAAAGCTTTCAATCGATGGCATTTTTAAAGTCCCGTCTAAAATTCTGCAATCAGGACACCAATTACCGCCAAATATAACAATAGGCTGCTTGGAGTTCTTGATTGCATCATTCATAAAAGTATCAACTTCTGATTCTTTATAAACAACACCATTGTATGGAAGAGGAAGGGGTGTTTTTAGAACATCATCGGATGTGAGTTTTAAATATTCAGCATTTATGTTCATACAAATAAAAAATAGATATGATAGTGATAGAAATTTAGTTAAAGACTTTAGCATAATAGTTATTACTGATTTGATTGTTATTGTCTGCTTAGTTAAATCTCTTTGCAATATTATTATATAGGGAGATATTCAATGATTTGGTTATTAAGATTGTATTTACTGTTTATGGGCTTGGTATATTTTTTAATTGGAGTTTGGGCCATTTTTGATCCTATTCTTTTATCTTCTGAAATAGAAACTACCCCATTTTTAGAAATTGTTGGACTAAGTGTAGCTTCAGAAATTGGTTATTCTGAAATTGCTGGCTTGTACGGCGGTCTTAATTTGTGGATCGGAATCATGTGTATAGTTGGAATATTCAAAGAGAGCATAGGCCTTTTTGCTATCAAATTTATAACATTTTTAGTGGGAGCTATTGCCTCTGGAAGAGTTATATTTTCCTTAATACCCTCAACCCCAGGATTCTATAATAGCTTTTTTGTATTTGAGATATGTGCCTTCGTAATAGGTGTAGGCTTTTTATTATATTTTAGAAATCTAGATAAGATTGCTGAGGCTTAGAATATATCCCAAATACCCAAGAACAAAAATACAGCCGAACAATCTAATTAGGTTGATCTTAATTCTTTTTGAAGAGTAGGTCGCAGCAATAATTACAAAAAGCACGGTTACAACCGCCATAACAAAATAGTCTCTAAAGAGTATTGTTGAATCAAACTTAGCATTTGAAAAGAAGCCTATTATTGGGACTACCAAGGCTATGTTCATTACATTGGAGCCAATGACATTACCAATAACCATGTCGTTTTTATTTTTTGCTATTGCTGAAATAGTGGCCGCCAGTTCTGGCAGGCTGGTTCCAATGGCAATAATAGTTAGTCCTATTATTAGCTCTGGAACATTCAACATAAGCGCTATTGCTTCAGCATGAACAACTGCAAAGTTTGAGCCCCCGATTAATGCGAGAAGCCCTATAACTAAAAAGGCCAGAGTTGATCCAATTTTTGTATCATCTATATCTTCAACTATTTCTTGATGAGGCGTTCTAAACTTATAGGTAATAAATAAAAATAGAGCAAATACAAATAAGAACCCCCAGCTTTCATTGCTGGTAATTGTTAAATCAGCCAGGCTTATTCCCAAAATTACCGTTCCTATAATAAGGGGTACAAATTGGACAATAGAAGTTTTAGATGGAATAAGGGTTATGCCAATACAAGAAACGCCAAATATAAGAGCCATATTAGATATATTAGATCCAATAACAGTTCCCATTGCCAAGGCCTCACTCCCATTAAGAACCGAAGATATACCAACAAAGATCTCAGGAGCAGATGTTCCCAATGCAACAATAGTTAACCCTATTGTAAGCTCACTTAATCCAAGCTTTTTGGCTACAAGAGATGAGCTTTCAACAAACTTATCCGCACCCCATACAAGAACAGACAGGGATGCAGCAAGTAAAGCTATGCTAGTATATATTTCCATGTACTTATTTTAGCTCACATAAGATATTAGTGATAAAACAATTAATCTTAAAATATTAAAGATCGCATACTAGCTTGATAATATGATGTTTTAGCTCCGAGTAAAACTTTTTAGATTTAATTAATTTTACATCTGTGTAGATTAGCTCAATACAGTAACCGTCAATCAAACATCTAATGATTTTAGATATGTAAATTGATTTTTTATCAGATACCCTTGAATTAATGACTCTAATTTGATTGCTAAGAACTCCTTCATATAAGCTATTTTCATCCTTAATAACTTTCTTAAGCTTAGGGCTTGATATTGATTCTCCTACCAGAACAAGCCAGAGAAGCATCGACGGCTCAGTTGAATCACTTAAAATAGTATTAGCTAATAATTTTGCATTTTCTTCAACAGACAAAGATTCATCAGAACAGTTAGAAATCTGTCTCTTATACACATCTGACGCTGCCGACGA
>OLHU01000070.1_pt1 | contig 19859 bp, 25 predicted proteins | sample 1609321 | NCBI WGS metagenome assembly OLHU01 (sample SAMN05416716, study PRJEB24817) | seawater metagenome | isolation source: Sea water | place: Canada:Atlantic | collected 2013-07 | reverse complement strand
GATAACTCACCAACTTCTTTTCTTGTATCGGTTTCTCTACATCTAATATAAGTCTCTGTTGTCTGATTAGTTCCTGGTTTAGTATAAGTTCTTATACCACCAGAGATAACTGAGTTAGCACCACGAGCAGAAGTCTTATATGTACTACGCCCTGGAGCAGTATTTCCATATTGATACTTTTCATTTGAGCCTTTAATCTTTACCCACGCCACACTATTCTCCAAATTTTTCAATTACTTCTTTATCAAAGTAATCTTCTAGTTGTTTAACTTCTATATTATGTATAGCAGCAACTTCTTTAATTGCGCTTTCAAATCTTTCTACAATATTGCCTTTAGCTTCTTTATAGAAACTAAAGACATCTTTTACTGTGTCTTTCATAATAGGTGAAAGACTATTATAACTTTTTGAATCTATCAATAGATTCTCTTTAACTATTCTACTCACCTGCATTGACATCAACTCCAACCATGGTATCTGCTGTACCATCTTGTGTTAAGTCAAGTTCTGCTTGACCATCTTTAACGTCATTCATAGTTTGCACTTGTCCATCTCTTGTAAAAGTTCCTATATCAGCTACTTCTGGTTTAGGGTCACTATGTGCTTCTGCTTCAGGTATTGGAGTATTTTCGTTATTAAACATATTACTCGCCATATCTTTTCTGTGATTATCTAACGTTGATCCAACTTTAACTCTTAAAGCATCTTTAAATGCTTCACCAGCACCAGCGTTGTCGCCTGCCGCAAGTTTATCAACGAAACTTTTTACTTCTTCACTCATTATTTTTTCTCCTCAGTTACTTGAGCCATGGGATTTTGAATAATACCATCATCAATTTCTTTTTTGATTTGTTTATCCATTTCTTCCATTTCTCTATTGCTTTGTTTTAGAACATTTTTTCTTATGTATTGTACAGAATAAAACTTACCAACGTAATCTCTCATCTCATTTGCCAACGCTAGTCTTTCTCTTGCAAGTTCAGCGTTTTTAAGTTCAGCAAAGTGTCCATCTTGTATGAAGTCATACTGTATACAATCTTTGACTACGTGCCAGTCTTGTTCACTAATAATACCTTTTAACACTAACTGTGTTCTCATAATATCATTAAACAATTCTGTAAATTTCTTTCTTAACCTTTGAACAAATTTAGTAAATTTTAATTCATCTCTAGTAATTTCTGAGGCTCGCCCCATGTTAAATCCTTGAGAAGCTTCTAATCTACCAACAGGAACATTTAGAGAACGATATAGTTTCGCTCTAAAATATTCAACATCAGTCATCTCACCTAGATTTTGACCTCCAGGTAAAGTTGTTATGTCAGTGCCTCTTCCACCTTCTCTACTTGGTAACCAAAAGTCTTCAAGCATTGACATGTAATTTCGATCATCTCTGATCTCACCTGTGTTGGCGTCATATACTAATTTATTTCTGTATCTCGCCATTACGTCTCTTAAATATTGTTCGGCTTTTACTTTAGGTAAATTACCAACGTCTATTTTAAAGATACGTCTTTCAGGTGCTCTTGCTATTCTATAAATGACCACTGCGTCTTCAATCATACGCAATTGGTTTGTAGGTTTAATCGCTTTGTGTAAGTATGATAAGACCATGTTCTTGTTCTGATCTATTTGACCTGACGCACAAAATGCGACTGTATCAGGCGCTATCTTAATACCACCAGTACCGGTAGTTCCTGATATACCTCTATCATTGTATAAAAAGTATTCAATATATTCATCAATAACAGCCATACTATTCATAGCAGATGGACTAGGAACATCAGGTCTTTTCTTTCTGACTTCTCTAATCTTTTTAATTTTTCTAGGATCAATATATTTTAATTCAACGATACCTGCTTTAGGGTTATCTCTATCAATAATTTTTTGATAATATACACGACCATCAACGTACCATCTTCTAAAGATGTCGTGGCCTTTTGTATTGAAGTTCATTAATCTTAAAACTTCTTGGAATTCGTCTTCTATTTTTCTTTGGATTTCTCTTCCGTAAGGTAGATCATTAAAGATAACTCTCACGGCGTCTTTCAATTCATTCGCAACAATTGCTTCATTAACGATATCTTCAATCGCCATATCACACTCTGGGTGTTGTGCGATCTCTCTATATCTACGAATTAAGTCCTGCTCTGTTTTCGCAGTCCCTTCCATGTCCAAATAAGAACCAAAGTGACCTCCTGCCGCTACGGTTTGTGTTCCGTCATCAGCTTGTGAAGTTGTAAAACTTTGTTTTGGGTCTGCTTTCTTTGTTAGCTTTGTAATACTAAAGCCGAATAGTTCCGCCATAATTTATTTCCTTTGTTCCATACTATTTATACGTGTTCTTATCCCACCCAAATTACCTTTATTAATTCTTCCTTTAATAAAGTCTATACCTGGAGAGGTTTTACTTCTTTTGTGTGACACGCCATCATTCCACCAATAAGTTTTACTAACTGATATCGCACATAGATGTTGAAATCTAGGCTTGATATAAGAATAACCCTCAGGTTGTTCTTTCGAAAACTTGAAATCTTTACCATTTGACCAATGTTTATAGTCTTTGTTTGTGGATACTTTACCAGCGTTACTTGATATCATAAGACGTTCTTCTTTAGATATTTTATATTTGTGTTTAACACCTTTACCATTCTTACCACCTAACGCCCATTTTAAACTTAAAATTTCTTCTTTACCTAGTTGTCCAGATAGACCTTTCCACGCAAGATAGTCTTCTTGTTTTCCATGTTCCTCATATAACTTTTTATGAGCCAGGGCGTGTTGTCTAGGAGTTAGTTTTATTATGTTTTCAGGATCATTGGATCCGCCCATGTGTTTGGGTATCATGTGATGGTTATGATATATCTTTGTCATTATAATAATATTTATAGAGGCGCTTAAAGCGCCCCTATGTTTCAAATGTATTAAGTTGTGGTATTGGATTCAAAATACTGATATGAAAAAGTCACATCAAAAGTTTCAATCGCATCAGTAGTTTCGTAGTCTAATGGAATCCCACCAACTGAAGTAGGGAAAGCCCCTCTCAGTGTATAAGATTTTATAGTATTACCGTTTCTATCTAAATGATCTAGGAACGCATCAACCTGATAGTCAACTGGGTTAGTTAAACCTTCGTTGTCAGTCATGTTATTGATACCGTTCTGCCATCTTTCAAAAGCATTCTTTACTTTGAAATTTGTATCATTGTAAACAGTTACAGTCCACGCATCTATTGTTCTATCTCCAGCAATCTTTATATCTCTACCTCTGAACTTTACGTCTATTGACCCAACGGTCATAGCTGGTAAAGCTGTAGATTTACATAAGAAAGCCATATCTTCTATTTCGCCACCAACACTTGCATAGCCAGGAAAAGGTAAAGTTACCTTAAACTGATTGGCTCTAGCGCCACCGCCTGCAAGTTTAGCTTTGAAGTCATTAATGTTTGCCATTTTTTATTTCTCCTCTACTAACCTGCTACTTCGTCAAACGAAACGCCGGTTCTTGTTGCGACAAAAGATAATGTGATAAAGTTGATACTTCTAGCTGGTTTAATAAATATCTCAGCTATAAATTCATTTCTATCAATTACTTCGCCTGTGTTGTTAGTTTCATCACATACTACTTGGAAGTCTGTGATACCTCTTCTGCCTTGTACTTCTCTTAGGAAAGGCTCAACGATATTTCTAAAGTTCGCTCTTGTGAATTCATCATTGAACTCAAACAATTGAAATTTAGAAGCAGTTGAAATTGCCTTCTCTAATACAATAAACAATCTTCTTACGTTTATTCTATCAAAAGCACTTGGAGTTGTTAGACCTGTCTTATCGCCAAACAAGATTGTACCTTGACCTGGGAACGTAGCAACTGGGTTGATACGTGCTGGGTAAAGTTGATCTCTTTGAGCTTTAGTAGGGTTGAACGCTAATTTAACAGCGCCTCTAACAATACCTCTGTTGAATCCAGCTGGTGAAAACCAACTATCAGCAACAGTATCTGTTCTCGCAGAAAGACCTGCCATATCACCGTTTAATGGAACAAATCTGTATATGTCAGAATATCTGTCATATTGGTATTTGTATCCACTATCAAAAACAACATATGAAGACGATCTGATTGCATTGAAGAATCCGATTACGTTTGACATTTGTGTGTTTGAGTTAGTGATATTAACTACATCTGATCTTTGTGGTGAAGCAAATACAACAGCGTCTTTTCTAGTCTCTGCAATAGTGATTAGATTATCAACGTGTGTTGAACTTGAAGAAGGTCCAGCCATAATTAAACCAACATCAACTGTTTCAGCGTCTTGGAATTTCTCGTATGCTGTTTTTAGTTGTCCGTCAGTTACTGCTGATCCTACTGCTCCGCCTGCTAAAGACTCAAGTGTAGGGACATTTACTGCTGTGAAAGTTATTCCAGTAGCAGCTGATCCCCAATTAGTACCTGCAGTATTGTGGTCCATCCAATAAATCTGTGATGATTTATTAAATATTACATCTGCGTAATAATTGTTATCGCCTTGTGGAGTTTTTGCGTCACTTGCTTTTGACATATTAGAAAAAGCTTCTATAACTCTTCCTGGTTCGCCTGAAATTACGCCATCTTGGTCAACGACTACTACATGGATCTCATCACCTGAACCGCCTCTATCGGCTGTCCAAGCTGTAGTTCCAGGAGCTCTATCTACTGAATCGTAATATCTCCATCTTCTTTTTATTTTACTATCATCTACTATCGCTCTCTTTAAGCCGCCAGCACCTCTAGGGTGTTGAACGAACTCTAAAGTTTCGCCTGAAGCAGCAATAGCTGTTACTCTGTAAAAGTCTCCGTCATCATAGTCGTCTGTACTTGCTGTTGTAGAAAACTGAATAATATCTCCAACATTAAATACGTCTGATTCGTCAGTTGTAACAATAGTATCTCCTACTGCCGCAGCTGCGGTATCAACTAATGAAGTTGAGATTGATTCGTAAGCTGTTGCAGATGGACAAGTTGATACTTGTAAACTGTTTCCATGTGCGCCAGCAGTTCTAGCAGCAAAAGATCCGACTGATCCTTGACCTGTAGAGTAGTTATTTTCGTAATCCTCAGTATTTTTTATTAAAACACCTGTTCCAGATGTTGAAGCATTTAATACTGAAGTATTTTGGGCTCGTACTACACGCAAAGCATTACTATATTGTAAGAAGTTAGCCGCTGTAAAAAAATGCTCAAAGTTTGTTGAGTCAGGTTTTCCAAACGTATCTACTAATTCTTGTTCACTAGAGATTGAAACAATCTCATCAATTGGACCTTTACTAAATTGTCCTGCAACTGCACCAATTGAAGTTGATACTGCTGGGATAATGTTAGTTAAGTCTCTTTCTTGTACGAGAACACCGGGTGATACTTGAAATGCCATAGGTTAATTCTCCTGTTTAAATTTAAATTTATCAAAATTCGTAAGTTTTCTTACGTCCATAGTCAAACATTTTATCATTGTAGATATTTATAATAGTCTTAATTTACGGTTATTGACCTTTTCTTACAACAGGATACCATCTAGTCCCATATTCATCTATGGAATCTTCATTTGTGATATCATCAATTCCATTATCTACAAATCCGAATGGAGCCATGTCTTGTTCTAATAGTTTCTGTTGTTCTTCATACATCTGGTTTCTGATGTTTGAGTCTGATAATTCTTTAAAGTAGGGTTGATTAGATAACCACCCAAATATAACTAGACACATAATCAAGTCATCATTACACCCCTCTTCTGCCTGCCATGAGTTACCTCTACGTGAAAAAGTGGACATTTCTTCGATTATGTTAAAGTCATTGACTAATATCTTGTCACCCTCCACAAGCGTCTTAAAATTCGCACAACCGACCTTCTTTATCTGTTTTGTCATTCTTACCCCTAGTGATGTACCTCTACCTGAGAACATCGCTCCAAGTATTTGACCCGCCCTACCCTTTTGAGTAGTCATCAATATATTAGGATATTCTAACTCATAATGCATCGCCTCTGATATAGATTGACCTAGATCATTGACTTCAACTAATACATGTGCTTCATTATACGCCTTACAAGTTTGAGCAACTACGTTAGGAAATACGAATGGTTTGATTTCATTGTTTTTGTAAGTCGCAACTACTTCATATAATATTTTACCACTATCTGATTTAGTTACGTCCATTATAATAAAGGCAGAATAATCTTTACCTGTACCTCTGGCTACATCAACACACGCAACATACAATCTATCTTTTTCAGGTCTCTTAAACATTCTCAAGCCACCTTTAGATTGTATTGCGTCTATATAAACTGTGTTCTTAATTTTCGCTGGTGAGATAAGAGTATCGACTGAACCTAAGAACTCACACTCAAACTCTTGTGAGAATTGTTCCTCACTAGTATTTCTAATTGTCTTCTCTTTCCATTCCTGATCTCTACCTGGTACTTCTGACCAATGTACTTCAATTGGAATATAGTCATTGTTCTTATTAACAGCATCTGTCCATATCTTATAAAACTGATTCATACCATGAGGTGTAGATACTATAATTAATTTTGTTTTTGTACCTGAAGATATAGTAGGATAAACTGAACTAAAGAATTGTTCTGATATATTTGCTGGTACGAAAGCAAACTCATCAAGGAAGATTATATTAAAAGAACCACCCCGAATTGCTGAAGATGAAGTAGCCGCAGCGACTATGGTTGATTTGTTTTCTAATTCAATATTACCTTTGTTCCAATTGATTACACCTTGTTGCATCCATTTAGGTAAGTTTTCATAAGCAAGTTGTAGTCTTCCTAATATATCTCTCGCAGTAGATGATTTGTTTGCTAGTATCGCTATGTTTGAGTTAGGATTAAACAAAGCATAATGTAATAGATAAGAAATTGTTGTTGTTGATTTACCAGACTGTCTAGGTAATTTACAAATTGTAAATCTATTATTGTGTATTGTTTCTACAATCTTCTTTTGAAAGCCATACATCTTAAAAGGTACAAGACCCTCATCAAGTGATACAATACGAACATAGTTTTCCATAAAGTATAATGGGTCACTAGCACACTTTTGATATTCTAAAATTTCTTGTTCTGAATACTCTACTGCTGTATTGACTTTTTTTAAATTAGGATTACCAAGATAAGCGTTTTCTGACATTTTAATCTTTTTTAGGTGTTACGTTTACTGTGTCATTTTCTGATTTACGTTCTACGTTTGTTTCTACAGTCTTTTTATTCAACATCTTTTGTAACTCTGCTGTTGATCCTACGAACAATGCGTTTTTAATATTTGCGCTAGCAGTCTTAGGTAACTCTTTTAAGTCTTTAAGTTTTTTTTGTAAGTCTTGTAGTTTATCTACTGTTTGTCCTACTTGTCCTATCAATTGACCAGCGACTTCGTAAGCTCTTGGGTGTTGTCCTTCTCTCGCAATATCTAGTATGCCTTCTATTGCTTCTTGTCCTCTTTCAATTAGATTGTAATAGTTTTCTCTACTATACTTGTAATCATTATCCACATCTGCTTTTGTAGCGTCTTCCATACGAGGGACAGGTGGCTTGACATCTTCTTTTTTAACAACTTGTTTTGTGGGTTCAGGAGTATTGATTCCTAAAATCTCATTTACCTTATCTTCTAGTTTTGTCATAATATAATATATATGTTATTCGTCCACTCCGGTCTTAGGATTAAAGTTCTTACCATCAGTGAATGATGTTATTGATGTAGTAAATCCAAAATCATCATCAGCGTTAGCAGATGTTGGATTAGGAATTACGATAATTCTTTCTTCTCTACTTGCCTCTGGCATATCTGTATGTAGATCAGCTTGTACTTTTTTGATAACTCCTGAGTTAGTCATAGGACCAAATAGATATGTTTTAGCAACAAAGCTTAATGTATATATAACTGCTCTACGAGTTGTATATTCACCATTATAACTGTCTTCATAATTAACACTATTTAATATAATTGGAACGTCTCTTTTAATATCTAACTCGGGTATAGCAACAACTGTAACAGTATAGTCTGGTTGAAAGAAAGGAAGTATTTGTTCTACTATTTGTAATCCACTTTCAGCAGTTGCTGTAAATATATTTAAATTATATGATATACTGTAAGGAACAGGTGTATAATTAAAGTTCATTACTTTACCATCTTTACCTGTCTTAACAGTTTTGTATTTTTGTATTCTTGTTAATTTACGAGAGGCGTCATAGTTGATACCTGATATTTCAAAACTCATTCTTGGTAATGTGATAGCAAATTCTCTCCTATCTAAATCTGGTTGTTGATCTAGTCTCGTTAAAAACTTTTCTTTTGGAGCATATGCTAATGGAACTGAAATAGATTGAACAGTTTTCCCAGTAGAGTCTTTATGCTTAATTTGTATTTTGTTAAACAATTGACCAAAGGCCACTGTCATTCTTCGCATCGATTCATTATAAAAATATTGTCCAAACATTAAAATCCTCCTCCATCTGGATCACCAAACGGATTACGTTCTGTGAAATCTAGTATATCATCTTGTGTTGAAGCAGTATCAAAACCTGCCTCTTTATCTAAATCTAAATTATCAGCATATGCTTGTTGTGTTTGAATAGAATAATCTTCATTGATAAAGTAATATTCTTCTCCGTCACCACTGTCGTTTTCTAATTGTAAAGATCCTTCAGCGTCAAGGTTTTCTGATATTGTAATTGTAGGAACTGTTCCATCATAACTTGAACCATCTACATTTATATTAATACTTGTCACTACACCATCGGTAAGTGTAGCAGTAGCAGCTGCCGTTACAGCGCCACCAGGAGGAGTAACCACAACACCTGTAATACCACCAATACCTGTAAGAGTTGGTAATACAATTGATGTTAATTTACCATTTGTTAATCCAAGAGAAGTAACTTTTAATTCTTGTGGTTGGAATGCTGGATTTATCCAGTTGATTGTAATTTCTGGTGTTGATCCATAACCACGACCAGGATTAGTAATTGTTAATGCTGTTAGTGTTCCAGCAATAGATGTTCCTGTTACTGTAGCAGTTTCAGATGGTATCGTTGGTGCCGATATAGTTATAGTCGGCGCTGTTTTAAATCCTTCTCCACCAGCAAGAATAGGTATGCTACTAACAGCGTCATTACTTACTACGGGTGTTCCTAGTTGAAGACCAAATGTTCCACTCTCTAATGATGTTTGATGTAGAGCTTGATCTAATGAGTATGCCTCTTGTGACATATCAATATCTTCAACACCTGTATTTAATTCCTGACTTGAATATTCCCAACGAGTGCATTTTAATTTATAAACTGGTAGTTGTCCTAATTGAAAGAACGGCTCTTGATCTTGTACAAATTGTATTTCAAAGAAACTATCCATTAATGGGAAGTAAATAATATCTCCCTCATTAGGTCGTCCTTCAACAATCATTGTATGAGCTGAGTCAACTTGATTTTGCCATCTTCTTTTTGAGATTACAAAAGTTGTATCTTCTCTAATTTCTAAACCAAACTTATTGATAACTTCTTGTTCGCCAGCAAAACCTTCGGTTGTTTCCATATACATTTCAAGTAAATAAGAATCATCAAATCTACTTAACGTATCTTCGCCAAGTATTAAATCTCTATTAACTAATGTTCGTGGTAGATAAAAACAGTCATGACCATAAATCTTTAGACCCTCAATAATTAAATCTTCGTATAGTCTTTTCTCGTTAGAGTTTCCTATACCGTTTCCACCTTGGAAATAATGATTGGTTGCCATTATGCTACCTTAGCCCATCTTCTTAAAGCCGCTAGTCTCAAATTTTCTCTATGACTTTTAGATTTTTTTCTACCTGTGTGATATACTTTATTTTTTTGTCTAATGATTTCTCTAACTTCTTCTGTGTGTGTCTTTCCATACATAGAGTTTTTAGAACCACTTTGATCTCTTCCCATTGATTGACGAGATTCTTTTGTGAAGAACATAGAATGGTCTCCACCTTCCCCGCCTGGTGCTATATTTAATTCAGGTTTAATTTTTTTGATCCAATAGATTTCTCTTTCATCTAATAGACTAACATCTTTAACAAACTCAATAACTCTCGTTTTAAGTTTATGTTTATTACCTGACTTGATTATGTTTTTGATTATTACACCACTACCAACGTAATCTCTACCGTTACCGATATGCTGGCCTATATACTTCTGGCCCTTGTATGTGGTTTCATAGATTGCTGGTTTGTTAAAGACCATGGCACTATCCTATCATAAGGGGTTGTGACATTTCAAATGAGCTTCTAATTTCTTTTTCTAAATCTTGTATATCAGTTAATGATTCTGAAAATATTTGCTGACCATTTAATGTAACTCCACCTAACATAGCAACACCACTGAATTTAGATAAGTTTGCGCCCCATTGTTTTTTAAACAAAGCTGTTACATATCTCTTTAACATTATATCATTAAATACATCTGTATGCTGTGATGGGTCTAATTTTCTATAACACTCAATAACTAGATATTCTCCAACTAGTAAATCGTTCTTCCAATCCATATCAACATATAATCTGTTATCGTGTTGATTAAATCTCATAGGTTTTTCACCAACAAGTATGTGGTCTAAAAAGTCTAACTGTCTCATAATCATATCGTAATTGACCATTGATCCTGATGAGAAGTTATATAAATCATTTAATCTCATTTGATATCTAACATCAAATATGTTCATACTACCTTTACTTGAAAACGGAAATATGTTGATTACAGATACAATGGATTCAGGACAGATTATATAATTTTGTGCTTCTTTCCATTCTGTTGTAACTTTATTATTAATAGTAACTGAAATATTTGCGTTAGAAGCTGGAGCAGTAAAGAACGTTAGAGTTTTATCTGCAACTGTATAACCAAGACCAGCAACTAAATCTGTTCCGGCAGTAGGAACTGTATTACGAATTTTTACTTCAATAACTTGACCTGCAGTTGGTGCTGTAATAAACTCAAAAGTTTTTAAAGCAACAATAAAATCGGTTGTTCTAGTTAAAAGTATTCCATCTACTGTAACTGTTAATGCATCTACGTTATCCGCAGGATTAGTTAATTGAAAAACTTTTGTTGAACCATCGCCTGTAAATGTATTAAGAATATCGTCATCTTCTTTGATATTAACTTTTACGGAATTTAATTCGTCTGCTGAAGTATCTAAAGTAAATACTTTTGTTGAACCATCACCTACAAATGAATTTTTAACTTCAGAAGCTTCTTTAGTTGTTGATTGACTTACTCTATCAACAGTCATTCTATCAAAATCAGCTTGTGTGTATTGGTATTTTAGATATGTTCTTCTAACACCATCGAAATGATATTGTGCGAAATATTGTAATGCTTCATCGATTCTATCTTCAAGTTGGTCGTCATCAACATTGATTTCGATAACAGGTTTCCCCAGTGCTCTTAAAGCATATTGTTTTAATTGTTCTCTACTTGATGGTATTGGCATTAGTTCCCTTTAGTTCTATCTATATTTATAAGAGAAACAAATGGCAGAATTAACCAAAAAAATATTGATTTTCTATGATTTATTAGTAATAATTACTTATGGTTTAGTTGGCCATGTAACATTCTCACACTTTGCTACTGTGTCTTTACCAGTTGGTAGCTCTCTCAATGCTTGTCTGTATGTTTCCATTTCAGATGTTAATGTTACATCAGATAAAGCCAGGTAATCTGTTTCAGCAAGTAATCTATTTCTTTTACTTCTTAGCTCAGCTAATGCTGCAGCTGGTGCAGCGGCTACTGCAGCTGCTTCTTCATTGTCTCTAGCAGTTTCTTCAGCTGCTGTGAATTGAACATTAGTTCCGTTTATATTATGAAATCTTGGCATAATTTATTCCTTGTTAGTTGTTGTTAATTGTTAAGCAATACCATAAAGGCAAATATCTCCAGCATCTATGTTTCCACTCTCCATTTTAAATTGAATAGCATCTACTGCTGATGTAGTATTAAAATAGCCAGCAGTATAATTATCACTAGTTTCATCACCTTGCTCCATATTATTAAATCTTGCTATAAAGTTTTTGACATAAGTTGTACTACTGGGATTAAATAACTGTAAAGAACCAGCGATTGATTGATCTGCGTCAGCACCTATCGAGTGACTTAATGTTTGAAAACCAGTTTGTTGTGCAAGATCATATGCTGTTCTGTAACCAAAGGCACCTGAATTACCTGGTTCATTATTTTTTATTCTAAAAGAAGTAGAAGTTGCAGTTACTCCATAATTACTTCCACTATCGGTACTTGTTTGAAATTGAAATTTAACATTATCTGTAGATGGGTGTATATTATTAAAAGTAAATAAATATTCCTTGTAAGTATCATCTAGCACCACACCACCACTACCATCTACAAAAGACACTGTTGCAGAACTACTAGCTGTTAGCTTTTTAATAAACGTCATGCTACCACCAACAGACATTGCTCCAGCATCAAATATTGTTGAACCATTACTAATTAATCCCATTTATCCTCCAATCCCATATAATTTTATTACTCCACTATCTATGTTGCCAGAATTAAATTTAAATTGTATTTCGTCAATCGCACTTGTGGTATTAAAATATCCTGCAGTAAACGAATTTACAGAATAATTACTTCCTTGTGATGATTGGGTGGTACTACTAAAATTTTTAACAAAAGTTGTTGATGATGGATCAAATAAATGTAAAGTTCCACCTACATTCTGATCATTGTCATTTCCAACACCTACACTTAAAGTATGAAAGCCAGTTCCTTGTGCTAAATCTCTACTAGCAGAGTATTCATAGTTACTCAAACTGTTATCTTCTGCATGTTGCATTAACCAAAATGAGCTTGTTATAGTTTCATTATATCCACTACCACCAGCGGCATTTCCTTGAAATTGTAATTCTGCATTGTCAGTAGCTGGGTGAATATTATAAAACTTAAATACATAGCTGTCATAAGTATCATCTAAAACTACTGAATCTGTACCATCTACAAATGATAAGGTAGCACTACTTGAAGCAGTTAAAGTTTTAATTAAAGTCATTTTACCAACCCCTATACCAACTCCAGCATCTATTATAGTTGTTCCGTTTGATACTACTGCCATTATGAATCCTTTATTCCGTAGAGTTTAATTTTTCCAGAATCTATATTGCCACTAGTAGCAGGATCACCATATCCTTCGGTAAGAGTAAATCTTACTCCATCAATAGCTGATGTTGTGTTTCCATATCCAGCAGCAAAACCATCATAGGAATTAGGACCACTACCAACAGAAGTTGTTCTTGATATAAAATGTTTAGCAAAAGTTGTTGATGATGGATTATACAAAGTAAGTTCTCCAGATAAACTTTCGTCATCACCATTACCTTGGAAGATTGCAATTTGAGTGCCATACGTATGTTGTCCAGAATTATTAGAAAATGCATTAGCTACTTTTGATTCACTTTCATTACCCACCTCATAATTTGAAGCTTTAAATATTGTTGAAGTTTTAGCTACATTATAATTACTTCCACTATCTGTACTAAAATTAATTTCAAGATGAGCATTTGTTGTTGGTGCGTGTATATTAATAAACTCAAACTTATAGATAGGATATGTGTTATCCAAGACTACTCCATTACTTCCATGTACAAAAGACAATGATGCAGAACTACTAGCAGTTAAAGTTTTAATATGAACTAAAGAGCCTAGACTATCTGAAAATGCTCCAGCGTCTGCAATGGTTGTTGCATTAGAAATAATTGCCATGTTTAAACTTCCTCTAATTTAAACTTATATTTTTTTCCAGATTTGTTATTAAGGATATAAAGTTCTTCTGAACCTTCTTGAATAGTCCAATTTCCAGTTGTGCCATCAACTACATTACCTTCAGCTTTACTTTCATTTGATAAATGTAAATCTCCAGTATATATGTTTCTCCATTGCTTTGATGCACTTCCTAAATCATAAGTATCATCTGCACTGGGTAAAATGTGTTCTCCTACTTCTCCAAAGTCTGCTGATCCTCCACTTACTGAACCAAACTCTAGTGCGCTTGCACCTGAATTTACTTTTAATACTTGACCGGCCGTTCCTATAGATAGTGAGGCACCAAGACCTCCATGAGATAAACCGATAAAGTCTCCTGTTTGATATTCTGCTAGACCTGTTACGTCAGATCCACTGAATGTTGCTTTTACTGGTGTTTTAGTTGCCATTTTTTATTCCTCTTTATCTTATTTATCCTATTGCTAATGTCGTTACAGCAGTTCCGTCAGCTTTATTAAAAGCTAGATGAAATATTGGTGTTACAACAGAATTCATAAATCCTTGTATTGTACTAAATGTTGTACTATTTATTAATGTTATTGTAGTGGCTGAAGCATCAGCTTTAACAAAAGGTATTACTTTTGTAGTAACGCCTTGATTTGTCCAAATTGTTCCATTATAAAAAAGTGTATCGCCTGTTTGTAAATCGGTAAAAGATACATCTGATAACGTACTAAAATTACCAATAGATCCACCAACTTCTTTAATAGTACCACTATCGTTTATATAAAACTTTTGTGCCGAAGTATCAATAGCAACTTCCCCACTAGCTAAATTACTAGTAGTGGGAGTTGAAGTTCCTCGTTTTAATTTTATAACTGTCGCCACAATATTTCCTTTATATTATATATTAGAATGTTCCACCGTCAGTAGTAGTAACTGTTACCTCACCAGCACCATCAACAGCAAAGTTATTTGAGTTGAATGAAGCTGTTCCTGTACTTGATGTTGAAGCAACAGAAGCAGCGATTGTTAGTGTATCGCCAGACATAGTAGTTACTATACCACCACCATTAGCAAATGTAAGTGTATCACCTAAATCAATAGCTGTACCCGAACCTGAACTTGGTGTAATTGTTATAGTAGAGTTTGCTAGTTTGCCATTACTGATTGATCCAGCAAGTTTGTCTTCAGCAATTGAACCCGCCAACATAGCATTTGTAATACCACCAGCTTTAACTTGTAAATCGTCACTTGATATTTCGATAGAAGCGTCATCTACATTAACTGATAATACATTACCAGTTTTACCTAAACCAGCTCCGTCTGATATTTGACCAGCACCAGAGAACTGAGCAAGTGTAATTGCGTCTGTTCCTAATGTAGGTTCGCCATTATGTGTAAATACATAACCGTTATCAGCGTTAGCAGTTCCTTCTTCAACAAATACAAAAGCACCACCAGTAATTTCTGAAGCAGCATCTGCGTCTGGAGTTCTTGTTAGAACATAAGCAGCTGATCCTGATCCTACAGTTGTTACTGTGTAGATACCGTTTTGTGTAGTTGTTGATTGATTTTTTAATAATATTCTGTCGCCTGCTGATGGGACTTGACTATCAATTGAGAAAGCACCATTTGAAGCAGCAGTGATTGTTCCAGCACTATTGTTATATGCTCCAGCAACATCAGCTGTTGTAGCATATCTAACAGAAGCTTTTACATCTAAACCATTAGCAACACTATCAACATATCCTTTAGTAGCAGCGTCTGAAGCACTAACAGGAGTTGTAACACTCGTAATTAGTGAAGAAGCAACATCTACTGTTCCTGATCCGTTTGGATCCAAAGTGATATTACCGTTTGCGTTAGTTGATGTAATACTATTATCTAAAATTGTAATGTTATCTACAGCAATTTGAGTCATTCCTGCTAAAGCAGTAATTGTGTCGCCAAGTGATACATCTGTTGAACCAATCGTAACACCGTCATTCGCTAATTTAGCATTAGCAACTGAACCCGTTAGTTTATCACTAGATACTGAAGCGTCAACTAATTGAGAACCATTAATGATTTTGTTAGTTAAAGTGTCCGAAGTATCAGCTTTTATGAAAGCTGAAGATGTGTTATCGTATTGACTTAAATCGTCATTTACAACTAGATCAATAGTTTGATCACTAGATTCGTAAGTTGCTGTAATTAAAGTTTCTGTATTACTAGCAAACATTCCACCAGCAAGTGCTTGTATTCTAGCAGCATTAAGTGTAACATCTCCTGAAGCAACTGTAAAGTCTGTGCCATCAAATGTAGCAATACCTTTATTAGTTTCTGTAGCGTCTTCAGCAGCAAATGATACTTTGTTGGTTGAAACTGTTGTTGTAATACCTTCGCCACCTTCAAAAGTTAATATTTCACCTGTACTAAAGTCCTCATTAGTACCTGAATCAGCAGCAACTGTAAATGCACCAGAAGCAACAGAAGCCCAACTTGTGTTCCCTGAGCTATCAACTTTTAGATATTGTCCATCAGAACCTGCCGTAGCTGGTAGTGTTAAAACAACATTACCTGCGAGAGTGGCTGGAGACCTTAATGTTACTGATCTAGCATTACCAGTATTGGTACTTTCGTTAAATTGAATTGCACCACCATTAGATGCGTGATTACCAACAAGTAGTTGATCTATTGCGTTATTTGAATCTGTGATTATAGTAGATGAAGCAGTTAGTGTTCCATGAACGTGATCGTTTAGTTGAGCAAAATACTTACCACCGATAACGTCTTCGTTAGCAGCATGACCACTTCCGTCTTCAGTTCCTGTTCCTATGAAAAGTCTGCCACCTAAATTATCCTGAGCACCTGTACCCATTGTATAAGCCATTTGTCCTTGACCTAAGTTCTCTGGTGCAGCTACTCCAGAGGATCTTAATATTTTTATTACTGTTGCCATTGTTTATTTTCCTTTAAAAGTTACCACCGTTAAGGTCTAATTTCCCAGTTGTGGTGTTAATTTGATTTCTACTTATAAATTTATTACTAGAAGCGTCATACTGGAGTATGGCGCCGTCTTCTAAAGAAGTGGCATTCACATCATTTAAGCCGGTTAGAGTAGAAGCTGTTCCAGCACTTGGAACAGTAACAGAGACCTGAGTTGGACTTGAATTTGTCGAGTATATCTTTGCTTTGTTTTGTGCCATTTCTGGTCTCCTTCTCTCTTTTAAGTATATATTTATACTATAAAGTATATTTATAATAACTATTTATTAAAGATTAAATGGTAACCGATGGCGAAACTGTAATTATTCCTTCAACAACTCTTGTGACTGTATTATCAGATTGTTTTAGTATTTCAACATCAAAAACGTATCTTGCAGGCGCTTCTAAAGCGCTTGTTTGAGTTGCTGAAAGAGAAAGAGTTACAACGCCTGAAGTGGCGTCATTCGCTATGTAGGTAGTAAATGTTGTTCGTGTTCGAGTGCTAGCGTAGCCTTGAGCCATCTTAGCACTCGCAGTATATCCTGTCAAATCGAAGGCGTCTCCAGTATTAGCCCATACTGTTACGTCTGTCGAAAATGTAGTTCCTTGATCAATCCTTAGATTTACTGTCGCTGCCATTTAATTCTTCTAATCCTTTTTTAATCTTTTCATTATAATGATTAGTAAGAACCTCAATTTTCTCTAGTTCTACTATGTGTCTAACTTTTGATGATTGCATTTCCATTTTAGCAACAATACTGTTCCTAATATCCATAGGCAAATCACTTGTGTTATATTCTTTACCGTCAATTGTCATTGTCTCTTGTTTTACTTCTTGTGTCATTATCACCTCACTATGTTGTTTGTTATATTTATAAGAGTTTTGTTTATTGTTTTTTCATAAAATCTGGCAGTCCTAACATAGGACGACCATCAAATGAATTTTTATCTGAATATTTACCATTTACATGATTATAATGTAAGAACACTTGACTACATATGTCTCCTTCAAAAGTCTCTCTCCAATGTTCTAACTCACAACCACTATACACTAACATGTCACCAATATCAAGGGTTACTTCATTTCCTTCTATAAAAATTGGCCACATACTACCACCTAAATGTAGTGTTGTTGATATCTCACAACTTGGTCTATCTTTATGTTTTTTTAAAACTGAACCTTTTTCATAAACTCTTGTATATGAATATGTTGGTATCAAGTCTAGTCCTGTTTCTTTTTTCATTATAGGTAAAACTTTCATTAGTAAAGTTTCCATTACATGATCACCATACTCGGAATATACATTTGGAACTTGTGAATCTTTCCAAGTTCCATAGTGACCATTATTATATGTAATATTATTTTCATACATAAATTTAACAGCGTCTCGTCTTAATAATTGATAATTAAATATAAAGTTTGCTAGATCATATGAGATTGCATTTTTAATTACTTGATATTTTTTTTGTTTAAATTCTTGACTCATGCCATTAATCCTTTTTGTAGAAAATTAAAACTTATACTTATTCTTATATCTTTAGATAAGTTAGGAGATACTCTATGCCACAACCAAGCAGGAAACATTACAAGTCTTCCTGGTATTGGTTCTATCTCACATACTCGCCATAAATGTTTTGGTAACTCACCTTCTTTTCTCATAGGTATATTGTGTTGTATTCCTGGTCTAGGATCATCACATACTAATCTTCCTGAATTGGGTTCAGATTTTACATAATATACACCACTAAACATACTATTAGCATGAATATGAGGAGCATTATATCCACCTTGGTAATTTACATTTGCCCACATATTACCTAAAAAAGGTTCGTTATCTAATAATTCTTCTTTATATATTTCATGTTGCATTTTATAAAGTTCATCTATCAATAATTTATATTCTGGTTTTTTATGCATATCTGTTGTAGAATGCCAACCATTAACATTTGTCTTGTTTATACCTTTATCACTTTTAGACCATTCAATAATATGATTTGTTAAAACTTGATTATCTAATTGTAAATCTTTAGCGTAGATAGTTGTAGGGAAAAATTGTTCTTTGATTAACATATTATTTAAAAGGTGTTCCTCCAAACCAAACTACTAGCGATTTTCTTACTCCTCTTGTTACCGGCGCCACTCTATGACTTATAAATGAAGCAAAAAATATAGCATTTCCTTGAGTAAGTTTTGCTTTTTTACCAGGTGAAACTAACTCTAAATCGCCACCTTCAAACTCATTTTCATTCGATAACAATAAAGTCATTGATATTTTTCTCACTGGTGGTTCTTTTTTCATTTCTATATCACTATCTGAATGCCAATTATAGAAACCACCTTCAGGATATTCTGTATATTGTGCCTGCTCTGTTAGTTGCATTCCTTCAAATCCAAAATGATTTCTATTTACTCTTTGCATAGATTCTTCTAATGTACGATACATAGGTTCTAATTTATGAAAAGGTATCCAAGATATATGACTTGTTCTTGTCTTACTATCTTCTACATGTCCTTCCTTTCCACCAATATGTGCTGTTTTTTTAGGTAAAGAATGTCCCATGTTTATAATTTTTTGACATTGTTCAGGAGTAAAAATAGGTTTAATAGTTTCAACAACATATGATTTCCATTTTGGTTCAGTTATTATTCTAGGTTGTTTGTAATATCTAAATTCGTTATTCATCAATTCCTCTATTCGTTATGGGATTATAATCTACATCACAGTTTGCCGCTAATGTTCTTCGTATTTCTGTTGTGCCATTAAAAGGATACACACAATGTCTCATATCATAAGGAAACACATAAAAATCTCTTACCCTCATAGGTGGGTGATAATCTGTTTTACAAAATTGACCAGTTGCTGAACCCATTATCTGTAATCGACCATTTGTTGGACTTTTTTCATTTGAATATTCTTTTCCATAAGTATTAGGTGTTTTAAGAACCATCACACTTGACAGTCCTGTAAATAGACTACCACTATGTATATGATTAGGATTATATTCATTTTGTTTCATTTCATTTATCCAGATAGAGTTTGTTCTATGAGAAAATTTATTAATTCTGTTATAATTTAAGTAATGTTTAAATATACTATTAAACCTGTCTCTTATACACATCTGACGCTGC
>OLHU01000055.1_pt1 | contig 22500 bp, 27 predicted proteins | sample 1609321 | NCBI WGS metagenome assembly OLHU01 (sample SAMN05416716, study PRJEB24817) | seawater metagenome | isolation source: Sea water | place: Canada:Atlantic | collected 2013-07 | reverse complement strand
TTGGCACCTCGATGTCGGCTCATCACATCCTGGGGCTGGAGCAGGTCCCAAGGGTATGGCTGTTCGCCATTTAAAGTGGTACGCGAGCTGGGTTTAGAACGTCGTGAGACAGTTCGGTCCCTATCTGCTGTGGGCGTTTGGAGATTTGAGGGAAGCTGATTCTAGTACGAGAGGACCGAATTGGACGAACCTCTGGTGTTCCGGTTGTCACGCCAGTGGCATTGCCGGGTAGCTATGTTCGGAAAGGATAACCGCTGAAAGCATATAAGCGGGAAGCCTCTCCCAAGATTAAATCTCCCAGAGACTTTATGTCTCCTAAAGAGTCGTCATAGACTATGACGTTGATAGGCAAGATGTGTAAGCGCTGCGAGGCGTTGAGCTAACTTGTACTAATAACTCGTGAGGCTTGATCATGTAACCTTAAGTAGGGTTATAGATTTGAGTAACATTGTAGTGAGAATTAAAAATTATAAATTACATACCAGTTTGTCTGATGACAATAGCAACTTGGAACCACCTGATCCCATCTCGAACTCAGAAGTGAAACGGGTTAACGCCAATGGTAGTGCAGGGTCTCCCTGTGTGAGAGTAGGAAATCGTCAGACTTTTTCTTTAAGGCTTTCAGTTTATCTGGAAGCCTTTTTTTTTATCTAAAGTATAATGTTTTTATGATCATAGGATTAACAGGTGGGATAGGTTCTGGCAAGTCAGCTGCTGCAAGTTTCTTTATGGACTTGGGTATTAATGTTTTAGATGCAGACCATGTCTCTAGAGACGCTCTTGAAATAAACTCCCCTGGCTATGAGCTATTTATTAATGCTTTCGGCTCTTCTTATTTAGATAAAAATAACTTGATTGATAGAGCTAAATTAAGATCTACTATATTTAGCAATAAAGATAAAAAATTACAACTTGAAAATATTATTCACCCAATTGTTAAGGAGTCCATTCTAGATTTCATAAAAAAGTCTAAGTCCCCTTACACCATAATCATGGTTCCTTTAATTTTCGAAACTAATACAGCTAATAACTACAGTAGGATTCTCATTATAGACTGCGACATTGACACCCAAATATCTAGAACTACCCATAGGGATGCTCAGAACACATCAGAAGTTATGAATATAATTAATAAACAAGCATCAAGAGAAGAGAGACTATCAATAGCAGACGATATAATTTTGAACTCCTCTTCTTTAGATTCTCTTAGAGAACAGGTTTTAACTTTGCATAACAAATATATGGAGATAATTAATAATGGCTAACTGTCCTAGATGTGAAAAAATAACAGAACTTTCACCAACAAATCTTTTCAGACCTTTTTGTTCAGAAAAATGTAAGTTAATTGATTTTGGTGCCTGGGCAAACGAAGATAATACAATTTCTAGACCTATACAATCAGAAGACTTTTACGAAGATTAATGCACGCTATTCTTTACTAGATTGCCATTTTTGCTTTAATAGCTGGATGATGCTCATAGTTAAGTAATTTAAAATCATCTATTTCATAATTAGATATATCCTTCAAGGAGTCAATTTGTGGAATAGAAAGCTTTGGAGGCTTCATGGGAGTTCTTGATAACTGTTCTTTAACTTGATCTACCGAATTCATATATATATGAGCATCCCCAAATGAATGAACAAACCTTTTCGGTTTTAAGTTTAGTATCTTTCCAAATATACAAAGCAATAAAGCGTAGCTTGCAATATTAAAGGGGACGCCTAAGAACATGTCGGCACTTCTCTGGTACATATGACAACTAATAGTTCCATTGTTAACGTAAAATTGACTCATAACATGACATGGCGGTAATGCCATTTTTTCTATATCTCCAACATTCCATGCTGAAAGGATATGCCTTCTTCCATCTGGATTTTTATGAAGATTCTCTAAAAGATTAGCTATTTGATCAATACCACCCCAATTTCTCCATTGAACACCATAAACTGGCCCTAGATTTTTTTTATATTCCGTATTTTCATATCCTAGTTGCTTGCCTTGGTTATCTGCATTGTCTGTCCATATTGTTGAATATTTTGATAAATCAATTAATTCAGATCTATCTTTACCAAATCTTATTTCAGCAAGCCTCCTTTCATCATCTGAGCCTTCTAAAAACCAGAGCAATTCTGATACTACCCCCTTCCAAGCTAGTGATTTAGTTGTTACGGCTGGGAATCCATCTTCAAGATCAAATGCAAGTTGATGGCCAAAAGATGAGATTGTCCCTGTGTTAGTTCTGTCTTCTTTCTTATCTCCATTTTCTAAAATAAACTGAAGAAGATCTAAATATGCTTTCATGTTTTATTCCTAGAGTAAGCCAATAATATAAAACCAATAATCATCATTGGAATGCAAAGCAGTTGGCCCATACTCATAAATTCTAATGCCACATATCCAATATGCGCATCAGGCTGTCTATAGAACTCAATTATAAATCTTATCGCTCCATAAAGTATAAGAAATGATGAGCAGACAATGCCATGAATTTTTGTAAATTTATTTATTAGGAATAGGAGAATAAATAAAAGCAATCCCTCTCCAAAACTTTCATAGAGCTGAGAAGGGTGCCTTAAGAAACCGAACGGATCAGTTGGGAATATAAAACCCCAATCACCATTAGTCGGTTTTCCATATAACTCTCCATTTAGAAAATTACCAATTCTTACAAGACCAAGTCCAATAGGCATAGCTAGAGCGCCGGCATCCATTAATCGTAAGAAGCTTATATTATTTTTCTTGCAGAAAATTATAAAGCTAACTATTACCCCTAAAAGACCCCCATGAAAGCTCAAGCCTCCTTGCCACACATAAAATAAAGATAGAGGATTTTCAAGTAGTTGCGACGTTCCATAAAAAACCATGTACCCAATCCTTCCTCCACACATTGCTCCAAAAAATAGCCCATACATAAAAACTAAATCATTAACTTTTTCTTCATTTAGCCCAAGCTCTAGGATAATTTTGTTTGATTTTAAGAAAAGATAAATAAAAATAGCAGATAAAAGCCATGTAACGGCATAGTATTGAATCTTTATTGGCCCTATTTCAACAAGGCTAGGGTTATTAAAAAAATCTGATAATTCAATAATCATATAGCAACCATATAAATAGAAATTAATAATAGCAAGGATGCTAGAGACCACTTAAGGGTAACTGTTGAAACGTAGTGAGCTATTTGTGCTCCGTATTTAGCAGCAAATACACTTGTTATGGAAATACCAAATACAGCTGGTAGGTAAATATATCCCAGGCTAAGACTTGGCAACGCTGGATTACCAATACCCATAATAAAAAATCCAAGTGAGGAGAAGAGAGCAATGGGAATACCGCAAGCCGCTGATGTTCCAATACTTGAAATTAAACTTAATCCAGAGCTCCTGAAGTAAGGAATTGCAAACATACCTCCTCCAATACCTAGTATGGATGATAAAAAGCCAATACCTGAACCAGCCACATATGATTTTATATTTTTTGGCTTGCTTTCAGAGGACTTTAATTCAATATTAAAGCCAATTCTAATCGCTGCCAATAGGGCAAAAATTGCAATAATTATCTTTAGAATACTTCCCTCTAGTTGCAATGCAAAGATTGCCCCCAGAAGAGCGCCAAAGATAACTCCAAATGCAACGGGCTTTAAAATACTGAAGTCAATAGCTTTTTTCTTCCTATGAGCATTTGCAGAAGCAATGCCGGTAAAAAAAATACTTGCCATAGAGGACCCCAAAGCAAGATGAATAGTTATATCTTCTTGAAATCCATGATTCAAAAAACTTCCGACAAGAACAGGCACTATTAATGTACCACCACCTATTCCAAACATTCCAGCAGCCAAGCCTACAAAAATACCAAGCAATGAAAATATCAATAATTCTTCAATCACCTGCTTGCTCCATGCAAAAAATAAACCTTAAGCTACACAACACTGTTCGATATACATCTTTCTTAAAAGAAATAATTGACTGGAGAGGGTACCAATAAGAGACCCACTTATAATCATCAAACTCGCCATCAGGATCATTTTCAAAACTAACATCAACATTTTTGATTAGCTTAAACATAAACCATTTTTGCTTTTGGCCTTTAAAATTTTTCTGCAGCAAGCGCTTTTTTCTATTTTCTTTTGGGATATCATATTTTATCCAATCGTCCATGGATCCAATATTTCTTACCGAACTTCCTTTAATACCAACTTCTTCAAATAATTCTCTTTTAGCTGCCTTTAGTGGAGTTTCTCCAAAATCTATACCACCTTGAGGAAATTGCCAGCTATTAATATCTTTTCTTTTGCATAGAAGCAGTTTGCCTTTATCATTGATAATAATTAAACCAACATTTAATCTGTAACCAGGTTCTTTTTCCATAAAAATAAAAGTGAAACTTACGATATTTGACCTTGATAATACCATTCTTAACGGAGATTCTGACTACTCATGGATAGAATTTTTAATTAAAAATAATTATGTTGATGCAAAAAGCTATGAAGAGAAAAATAAATATTTCTTTGATCAGTATCATCAAGGAACTTTAGATATTGCAGAGTATGCCGGTTTTTCTATTGGATCATTTATAGAGATAGGCAAGGAAAGGTTACCTGAAATCTTAGATAAATTTCTTTTAACTGTAATAGAGCCAATGATCAACATTTATGCATTAAGGTTAATTCACAAACATTATGAAAATGATGATCAACTCTTACTGGCTTCGGCAACTAATAAGGTATTAGTTGATCTAATTGCTAAAAGGTTGGAGTTTCCCAATGTGATTGCCACAATTCCAGAGCAAATTAATGGGATGTTTACTGGAAAGATATTAGAGCCATCTGCTCTTGGTGAAGGCAAGCTGTCACGTGTAAAGGAGTGGATGGATAAAAATGGATATAAGGATTTTTCTGGAACAACATTCTATTCTGATTCTATCAATGATCTACCTTTACTTGAGTCAGTTGAGAAGCCTATAGCTGTAAATCCAGATGAAAAATTAAGAGAAATTAGTATTAATAATTCTTGGGAAATAGTTGATCTACCTTAAAGGTCTGATTCAAGTTTATCTACCACCAGCTTCGCAGTAGCTGCGCTGAGAGTCCATCCCAAATGACCATGACCGGTATGATAATAGATGCCTTTCACCTTGCTTTGATGAGTTAACGGCATCATATTTGGAGTCATTGGCCTAAGACCTGCCCAGGGAGTGTATGTCTCTGTACTAACATTTGGAAAATATCTTTCAACCCATTGAAGTAACGGCCGTATGCGATTTTGACGAATATCTGTATTAATTCCTGCAAGCTCAGCAGTGCCTGCAACTCTAAACCTATCACCCAATCTGCTGGCTACAATCTTTACAGGCTGGTCAATTAAAGAAACTGTAGGAGCGCATTTTCTAGACATCTCATCTTTGAGATCAATCGTTATGCTATAACCTTTAACCGGATAAACATTCATGCTGTCTCCTAATGAATTAGCAATTTCTTGTGTACCCACTCCTGCACAGACAACCACTCTGTCAAAGTTTGCGCCATAAATCTCATCTCCATTTCTTCCACTCAAAACTATCTGATCTTTTTCTTTGTTAATACTGTCAATTGAGGTGTCTAGTTGAAATTTTGCTGAATACTTTTCAATTAAAACTTTTTCTAGATTGGTGCAAAATTTATGTATGTCCCCGCTAGCATCAGATTTTGTATAAATACCACCAACAATTTTTTCATAATTTGCATTATTTTCAAATGCAGGCTCAAGCTGCCTTACTTCTTCTGTTGAGAGAACATCCCATTCCATGCCATCTTGCTCAAGCCATGATTTCTTATTAATGTCCTCCTTAAACTCTTTAGCTGAATCATAAAACCTTAAAATACCTTTTTTGAGCAGCTCAAATTCAATACCTTCTTCATCAGCAATTTTGAAATATATATCTCTAGCCTCTTTCGCCAAATCAATTGTCTCTAAGGTATTTTTTTTATGCTCATTTTTTAATGTAGCTAAAAGAAAACCCATCATCCATTTATATTTTTGAACCTCTGGATAGGGGTTAAATAATAATGGCGCATCGGGCTTAAACATCCACCTCATGCCATTGAGAATATTTTTTGGAGTATTCCATGTCTCAGCATTACTAGCGCTTAACTGACCCCCATTTGCATAGCTTGTAGCCATTGCAGGGTATCTTCTGGAATCAATAACAGTTACTTCATGACCTCTTTTCAGTAATGTATATGCTGTTGTAGTTCCAGCTATTCCGGCTCCAATTACTGCTACTTTTTTCATGTCCCCATTGTCTCAGTAATAGAATTTTAAATCGATAGCTATTTTAAAAATTGTAGCTTTAATTTCAACTTTATTTTGGTTACAATCTAAATAAGAATGATTCTCATCTAGGTATTAAATTAAAGGAAAAATTAAAACATGAGCGAATTTATTATAGTTTTTAGAGAAGTGCTTGAAGCATCTTTAGTTGTTGGAATTATTTATTTAATTCTTGAAAAATCAAATCAAGTTAAGCATTTTTCAAAACTATGGCTCGGTGTTGCTGCAGCTATAATAGCAAGCATATGCGTTGGCTACATTGTGATTCTTGCCAAAAGCTCCATAGGCAATGATTCAACAGCAGCGCTATTTGAAGCTATATTTTTATACCTAACCGCCATACTGATTTGGTATGTTATTTTCTGGCTATCAAAGAATGTTAGTGACAAGGCAGCTCTTGAAGAGAAAACCCTAGATGCAGTGAAGCTTTCTTCATGGGGTGTGTTTTTAGTTGTTTTCTTTGCAATTCTTCGAGAGGGTTTTGAGACAGCGGTATTTCTTATCTCTAGCTTCTCTATCACAGGATCTTTTTCATATTTAGGCTTTATTTCAGGAGCAGTTCTAGCAATAGCTATAGGCTGCCTTATTGTTCAGCAGGGTAGAAAAATTAACTTGAGATATGTTTTTAAATACACAACTCTTATGCTAGTTTTTCTTGCATCAGGCATGGTTGCTTACGGTACACATGAAGCAGAAGAGTACTTAGTTAAATCAGGTAATATTGCAAAATGGGAAAGCCAGGATAAAGAGATATATAGAGTATGGGATATATATATTCCTAAGCAGTCCTTGGAAGAGGGTGATCAGAAATATATGTATTCTTACAATGCTAAAAAAGATATTTACACTCACGCCTTTCATGACAAAGGCTCGGTTGGCGTTTTTCTAAAAGGTTTTTTTGGATATAACAGCAACCCAAATCTTATTGAGTTTTTTCTTTGGTTGGGGTCTTTATTTTTTGGTTTAAATATGTGGCGAAAGTTTTATACCTAAGAGTCTAGCTGATCCATATTCTTTATCGCTTTATGCATCTGTCTCTCTCTAGTGGCATGTTCATTAACAGCCTTAAGCATTGCATCAGCTTTTTTAAGCAAATCATCCGTAGAGCTTCCAAACTTCTCAAACTCTTTTTTTAGCTTTCCAAATTCTTCCATTGTCTCGCTTGCTCTGCTATTGAGAGCTAATGTCCTAAAACCCATATGAACACTTATTAAATAAGCAGCAAGTGAATTAGGGCCCATTATCAAGACCCGTGAGTCTCGAAAAATTTCCTCTCTTAAGTTATCAATAGAATCAATTAGCTGCATTAACGCTTCACTAGGGATATACATAACCCCAAGATCAATTGTTACCCCAACTTGAATATATTTCTCTTTAATATCAATAGCATCTTTTAAGACATGCCTTCTAATATCATCTATAGATTTCTTAACAATCTTTTCATCACCTTGGTTAATCGCATAAAGATAATTGTCATATAGCCCAGAGGGAAATTTTGCATCTATAGGGAGTAATAATCCCTCAGGCATTTTCAGGACGAATTCAACACGTTTCCCCGATCCTTTTATCACCTCCGCATTCTTTTCAAATTGATTTGAATGAAAAATATCTTGCATGATAGCTTCAAGAGACCATTCACCAAACTTTCCAGCAAGCGTTCCCCCCGATAGATATCTTTTGAGTTTATCTAATGGATCTTGAAAGGATTGGATGTCTTTTGATAGGTCATTCAGAGTGGTTTCTTGCCTAAGGATAGCTTTATCCAAGTCCCTTATAGAATCTCTTTTCTCTACTTCGCTTGGATCACTTCTTGTGGTTGTAAAGATAATAAATGCTAATAATACAATTACAATTAACAATAAAAATGAGACAAGCCAAAGATTCATTTTGTTAAGTATTGGTTAGAGTTATGATATTTCAATGTATTTTACTCATGAAGCTAGTATTAATATATACCACTTATTATTTTATCCTATAAAATGTGCAGCATATGACAAATAATATTCTATCTCATTTCAATGAAATTAAGGCTAAAGGGCTCTCTATAGACATTACTAGAGGCAAGCCTGACTCATCTCAGCTAGATCTTTCAAATGAGTTACTTTCTATGCCCGTTGAGGCTATTAATGAAGAGGGAGTGGACTTAAGAAACTATGGAGAGCCTCATGGAATTCTAGAGGCTAGAGAGCTAGGATCAAGACTGCTTTCAGCCCCTATTGAAAATATCATAACAGGCGAGCAATCTAGCCTACTGCTAACTTACCAAACATTATTAGCACATTACCTTTTTGCCGAACCTACCCCTTGGCAGAAAATAGTTAATCCAAAAGTTATTTGCCCTGTTCCTGGGTTTGATAGACATTTTCAAATGTTCGAAGATTTTGGTATTGAAATGCTTACTGTTCCCTTAATTGAAGATGGCATAGATCTTGATGAGTTTAAAAGGCTCCTTAAAGAGAATGAAAATGTTGTAGGCATTTTGTCTGTCCCAAGGCACTCAAATCCATCTGGAGAGGTTTTCTCTGATGAGAACATTTCAAATCTTTTTGACATAGGCATGGATTATTCAGATAATTTTTTATTCCTTTTTGATAATGCCTATTTAGTCCATGATTTTTTACCTACTCGTATACAAAAGCCTTTATGGGAGATAGCCGATAAGGCCAAAGCAATTAATCAAACAGTTGTAGTTACCTCATTCTCTAAAGTTACTTTTGGAGGAGGAGGAATTTCATTTATGGCCTCCTCGGGTAAAAGCCTTGAGCTTGTTAAAAAAATAAGAGCATCCATGGTCATATGTCCAGATAAGATTAATCAAAAAAGACATACACAATTTTTTAGTGATTCTGATGACATAATTAGGCATATGGCAAAACATGCAGAGCTTATAAGGCCAAAATTTGAAATAGCATATGCTATTTTAGAGACTCTTTCAGATGAGTGCGGCTCATTTTCTAGGCCAACCGGAGGCTATTTTATTACCTTCACATCGACCAAGCCTATAGCTACAAGAGTAGTTGAGTTATGTAAGGAGGTCGGCGTCCTGATTACACCAGCTGGAGCAACTTTCCCTTATGGAAATGATCCTAAAGATAATATTATAAGAATAGCACCAACATTTGTTGATGAGAGGCAGTTAGAAGTTGCTATGGATGCTTTTATAACAGCCGTTCAAATAGCTCATTCAGAATAGCTATCTTAATTGGTCGCTCTTGAATATGGGATGTATTTTATTCCATCGAAATGTGAAAAGATTTGTTTAATATCAGGATGATTACATTCTTTTCCAGTCTTATCTATTAGTAGGTTTTGTTCAGATACATAGGCTATATAAAATATTTCCTCATTTTGAGCAAAGAGATGATAAAAAGGCTGCTCTTTTATCGGTCTTATTTTTTCAGGTATAGCCAAATACCATTCTTCTGTATTATTAAAAGATGGATCTAGATCAAAAATCACCCCTCGGAAATTTAAATACCTATGTTTAACAACATTTCCTATGGAAAACCTTGCTTCTATTAATTCTTGCATTATATTTATAAATTAAACCATTCAAAGGAAAACGTCATGATAGAAAATTTTATAGTAGTTTCTTCTAATGAGATATCACAATTTGAAATTAAAGAACACATAGGAGTTGTTCAAGGAAGCACAGTAAGAGGGCGAAACGTTGGTGCTGATATTTTCGCTAACCTTAAAAATGTTATTGGAGGTGAAATTGTGAGCTATTCAAAACTTCTTGTAGCATCAAGAGAACAGGCTTATGAGCGCATGATTATCGATGCTAAATCTAAAGGAGCTAATGCAGTTGTTGCATTTAGATTCCAAACATCAAACATTACTCAGGGAGCTTCTGAAGTTCTAGCATACGGAACGGGCGTAAGGATATAAAAGGAAAATTATGAATAAGACAGAGAAATCAGCTTTTAGAGAATCAGTAATAGTAGTATTAATGGGGGCTATAATTAACTTCCCATTACAAACATTTTTACTTTGGCTAACCATCGATAATTGGAGTTGGTCTAACCCAATAACCATTTCTATATTCACCCAATCAATACTTACTTTTGTTGCTCTTCTAAGAGTCTATTCAATAAGAATGAGATTCCAAAGGGGAAAATTCTAAAGGCTGCCCATTCTTACTATTTAAATAGCCCAGTTAATTATTTTAGCTTTCTATAAATTCTTTATACTGCAATGTAGTGACACCAGAGGAACTATCCTGCATAGATGAAATCATGGCTTTAGCGACCTGCTTTGCTGATATGTTTCTAAAATTTTGCAATGGGCCAAACATCAATGGCTCTAATATCTTTGTAAAAAATTCAATAACGGGTATTTCAATACGGAATCTGTCATCAGGTCTCTCGCCAAGAAGATGTCCGGGTTGCGCTATGACAACATTGTCATACCCAATTGACTTTATCTCTTCTTCAACCTTCCCTTTTATTTGAAGGTAAAGATTCATTGAATTCTTATCAACACCAACAGCCGAAACAATTGATATTGACCTAGCACCCATCGAGAATGCTTTTTTTGCAACTGCAATGACATAGTCATGATCGACTTTTATAAAACTATCTCTATTAGATTTTTTTATATAAATCAGCTCAGAAGTATCCAATCTCTTACCTAGAGCAATATAAACATGGTCAACAGCAGGAAAATTTATTTCATTTTCTATCTCATTAAAATCTACGATAGATTCCTTAACATTCGGTAGATTAAGTTTTAAAAGCCGCCTTGAGATAATGGTTACATCATTACCCTCATGACTTAATAGATTTAATATTTCACCACCTACTAATCCCGAAGCACCAACAATTAAAGATTTCTTATTCACTTTATAAAGCCTCTATAATCTTGTCTACAAGATCTGCAATTGGCATCGTGCCATCTAATGTTAATTGTGCCCATTTTTTATATAAAGGCTCTCTTTCCAAGTAAGTTTCCTCTATTGAAGTACCTTTCGGCACTGCCAGACCTCTTTCCTGGCCTTGACCAATTCTAGATTTTATTATGTTTATTGGAGCTGAGATATATATCATCATTGAAAACGAGTTTAGATGAGACATGGCATTGTCTGAATAGATAGCACTTCCACCAGTAGATATAATTTTAATTTCATTTTGTAAACTCAGAATGATTCCTTCTTCAGCAAGTCTTAAAAATTTATATCCCTTCGCTTGTTTAAGATCTTCTAGCGATTGATTAAATCGCTCTTCAATTAATAAATCAGTATCTGCAAAACTAACTTCTAATTTTTCTGAAAGTGCCTTTCCTAGAGTGGACTTACCTGACCCAGCCATACCGATAAATGAAATATTATTCATTAATTTTTCCAAACCCGTCAGTAGCTTTTATAAGCTCATGTGTTATTTCATGTTCAAAAGCTGTATGTCCTGAAGAGGGCGCAACTATAAATTGAGCCTCAGGCCAATTCTGCGAAAGCTCCCATGCAGTTGTCATAGGACACACCATGTCATATCTTCCTTGAACAATAACAGCTGGAATAGATCTTATAATATCTATATTAGTTTCAATTAACTGGTTCTCGTGATCTAAGAATCCTTTGTTTACAAAGTAATGATTCTCTATAAGAGCAAAGGCTAGAGCAAATTCTGGCTCTGAAAAACTATCAGCCATATCAGGTCTATAGGCCAAGCTGCTTGTTGATCCCTCCCACTTAGACCAGGCTATTGCTGCTTCTAATTTTGTTTTATTATCTGCATTTTGAAATATTTCATAGTAAGCACCCATCAAATTATTTCTCTTATCCTCAGCAATTGGCTTTAAAAAATGCTGCCAAGCTTCTGGGTAGATATTGCTTGCTCCTTCTTGATAGAACCAATCCAACTCTTTCTGCCTAAGCATGAAAATACCCCTCAGAACCATCTCACTTACAGAATTAGGATAGCTTTGAGCATAGGCTAGAGCTAAAGTACTCCCCCATGAGCCACCAAACACTAACCATTTTTCTATATCAAGATTTAGCTTAAGAGTTTCAATATCTTCAACTAAATCCCAAGTAGTATTTTTTTCAAGACAACCATGAGGCTTACTTCTTCCACAGCCTCTTTGATCAAAAATAACTATTCGATAGATGTCTGGGTCAAAAAACCTTCTTACACTTTGACTCCCTCCGCCACCAGGGCCTCCATGTAAGAAAACAGCAGGTTTGCCATTAGGATTGCCACATTGCTCATAATAAATCTCATGTCCATCCTTGGATATAAAGCCAGTATCATAAGGATTGCAGTGAGGATATAGGGTTAAGAAATCTGTCATAATTTACCAGCATCAATTTTTTTTCTTAGAGATTTTATTTCATTCGAAACTTGAACAGTTTTCGTTTTAAAAAAAAGTTCATGGTTTTTTTCGACGACATCTAAGTTGTATAAGTAATTTACCATGACCCCACTTGACTGTAATTTACCCTTTTTTGAAAGATCTGCATTCAAGTTTATTTTATGGAGAATAGCGCCATTGCCAAGGTGGAATCTTGCAACTGGATCATTAGGCCTCTTATCTTCTCTGTCAGATTCTGTTAAATACACAATTACTTTTTTCATTAAATCTTCTTCAATACTTACTCCGCCTAAAAACCTTTCATGTAACTTTGGAGACGTTTTTTCCAACCAATTCATAAACCCTGGAACAGGCGATAAGGTAACAAATACATCAAGTTTTGGAAGTTCCATTTTTAGCTTGTGCGCTACTTTTTTAATTAAGAAGTTACCAAAAGAAATGCCCGATAATCCATTTTGGCAATTTGAGATTGAGTAAAATACCGCAGTATTTGCTTCTTCTATATCCATCTCGTCACGTTCAATTTTTATTACCTCTTGAATAGAGCTAGGAATACTATTGCAAAGAGCAACCTCAACAAATATTAGAGGCTCCTCAGGAATCAATGGGTGGAAGAAAGCAAAACACTGCCTATCATTTGGAGCAAGCCTCGCCCTAAGATCATCCCAAGAATTTATTTCATGAACAGCTTCATAGGCAATAATCTTTTCCAATACATTTGCAGGTGTAGACCAATCTATTTTTTCCAGCACAAGAAAAGAAGGGTTAAACCAATACTTAAAGAGGCTTAGAAGGCCAGCATCCATAGCTTCAATTTCTAAATTATCTTTTCTTAAAGCTGATATCCTTTCCCTCAACTTAAGCAGCCTCGAGGTTCCGTTTGACGTAGCATTTAATCTTTTAAAAAGTTCCAGCCATCTAGGCTCAGAAGCTTGCATCAGTTTTTTGTAACTTTTTTGATTTCTTTCTATTGCGTATGACTTAGTGTCTTGAATCAAGATTTCAGTATCAATATCATAATTTGTAACAAGATTTCTAAGGAATTCTAATAGATCTGTATCATCCTGGTTCTCAAGCATATCGAGAAGATGCTCTGAATATACAAGAGTAGATACCTCTCCAGTTGTGGACATTATTGATTCTGTCGTCTTAATAAGATCTTTATGCAGTACGCCAAAGTCTTTTAGACCTAGGCTATCTAATCTTAAGGTTCTCTTCATAATCGAAGAAATCATATTTTGGAAAAAATTCATGTCTAAATTATGCCATTTATTTAGATCTTATTTTAAAAAAGAAGAGTCAGGAGTGCCTTTATAACAATTTATTATGTAAGGATATCCATCAGTAACGAAGTAACCGTATTGATTTTTATATGTCATTCCATTACATTCATCCAAGTCGCCAGAGTCAGTCCACTCCCAATCTTCTTCGTAAATACCTGAGTACTCTCCCCCAGGGTTAGTATTGGTTTTTGTAGATCTAGTACCCCAGGACTGATAAATAGATAAGCTTTCTTGGCACTCTTCTATCTTCAAGTCTCTAATTAAATGAACAGGATTACCTCCTCCTCCTTCACGCGCACCATTCTGAGCTACTGTAAGGCATAGGTTGGGATTACTATTAACCACAATATTACCGTTTGTAAGAAATGTAAATTTTTGGAGCTCACTTCCATTACAAAGACCTAATGCTAAATCATTATCTGTACTATTAAACGTCATACAAACCTCAAAACTAGGCATAAAAAATTCATGTTCGCTGATTCGATCTTTATCAAATCCTTGATCAACGGCTATCTCTCCTTGATACGAATAGCATGTATGCGCCTGAAGTCCACGTTGAGTATCGGCGTTCGCTTTAGATCCTACAATATCGATGCAGAAATTCCTTGAATCTTCCAATGGATCTAGTAAATAAATTTCAACTATTGACCCTCGCGTTCCTTCTTTTAGGGTGTATCCTGAGAGTCCTTTGCGATAGGTTCCTGTTAGTGAATCTAATATATAAGAGCCATATATAGGAAATCCATCTGCTGCCCATCCAATCACCGGAGAACCATCTCCAGATGGTGAATCATCAAATAATGCATTTGGATTGCCGTGGTAATGGTAAGTTCCATCTGGCTGAACATGCGCATTATGGATATCTACTCCAAACATGGATGTGTACTCAAGTGGGACTAGATTCCATTGAGCTGATTGACCACATCCAGCTGCTATGTTCCCGTCTGAATTAGCATTAGGGCTTGATGGTGAATAACATCCAGCACTTTTTAAATCAACAACTACACCGTTAATCATAATGGCATCCCAAGATCCACCATCAATATCTGAGTTTACTTCGGCTATTGATGGATTTCTTGAAATTACAAAATCTCTTTGGATTTCGGTAGCATCAGTTCTGAAATTAGCTGAAGAATCATTAAAATCATGATTAGGAATTGCATCACTTGATAAAGTACATGACGTTTCAGAGGATGCAAGGGTAACATTTGATGTAAAGCTTAGAGATCTAGTCAGGTCTCTAACTTCTGCAATACTGCAATTAGTTATTTCCGCTCCATAGAATGCAGCACAATCAGAATCTCTTTGAGTAAAAATTCTGTTATAGATATTCTGGGTTTCACAGTCATTAGAAACTGGAATAGTAGGAGGGGGAGTTGATTCTATCTCGGGAGAGCTTGATCCGCCTCCACATGAAACTAGAAATACTAAAGAAAAAAATCCCATATAAAACTTCATGACTATACCTAATAATTAATTACTGACCTCAAGACAATAAATTTTCTGATTCGCTCCATAGTCTAGTTGCTTCTTCAGAATCAATAGCCCAGTCAGCAACTCCAAAGAATCTTTTCATAGACTCATCAACATTTACTTTTCTTTCAGCAATATCACAGTTCTCACAAAAAACTCCACCAAAGCCCTCAAGCATTGAACTTGTAGCACACCATAATGTTGTTCCTGCTCCCTGAGAAGGGGATTTAAAAAAGTTTGCCGCCATATCAGAAAGCGAGCCATCTTCTTTTTTCCACCCAAGAGCTACCATCTCCTCATCCCCTAGGTGCCGCTGTAAGGGCGTAATAATTCCACCTGGATGAACTGCAAAGCCTCTTCCGCCATAATCTTTCATAAGCCTATCAAACTCTATAGCAAGAAGGGCAGAGGCAGTTTTAGATTGCCCATAAGCAACCCACTTGTCATAAGGCTTTGTATTAAAGTGAATGTCATCCCATAGAATTCCTGATAATGAGTGAGCAGATGAGGAAAGGCTAACTAGACGAGATTCTTTTGCTTTCTTCATTGAATCCATTAGTTCCTTGGTAAGTAAAAAATGACCAATCTGATTTATTGCAAACTGACTTTCCCAGCCATTAGGAGTTCTAGTTTCAGGGCAGGCCATGATCCCTGCATTATTAATTAATATATCCAGAGGGATATTTTCCTCTTTAAAAGAATCTGTAAATTGTTGAACTGAGTCCAAGTCCTCTAAATCCATTTTAATAATATCTTCTTTTGGAATTATCCCTTCAAGTCTTTCGATTGCAACCTCAACTCTTTTTGCAGGAACTATAACCCTTGCACCGCAAGATTTAAGAGACTTTGTTGTCTCAAGGCCAATCCCCGAATAACCACCAGTAATTATTATAGTTTTATTAGATAGGTTGATATTTTCTAGGATTTCATTCGGTTCTGTTTTTTGTCCAAACCCAGATCCAAGAGGCTTTTGAAGTTTCGATATCATCTATTAATCCCTAAAGTTATTAAATTGAAGAGGTAATTCATACTTTTCGTCTTTTATAACTTGGATAATCTGCTGAAGCTCATCTCTTTTTTTCCCATTAATACGAATACTTTCACCTTGAATAGAAGCCTGGACTTTGACTTTAGATTGTTTTACAAGAGTAGTAATTTTTTTAGCCAACTCCCTATCAATTCCTTCTTGAAGTGAAATTTCTTGTCTGGCTGAAAGATTAGAAACCTCAACATCTCCAGGCTTTAATATCTTTATATCTAAGCCACGCTTAGACAGAGATTCATGCAGTACAGGCTCCATCTGCTTTATTTGAAAATCTTCCTTTGCTGAAAGAAGAATTTGTTTATCACCAAGTGTAAATTCTGCACCCGTTCCCTTAAAATCGAACCTTGCTTTTAGGATTCTATTTGCCTGATCAACTGCATTAGTTAGTTCGTGGATGTCTATCTCAGATTTAATATCGAATGATGCCATTTTTTCCTTGTTAGGTATTTTGTATACCTAATAGTTTATAGGGCAAAAAAGAAAAAATAAAAGAAAATGTTAAATAATGATATTTAGAGGCTAAATTAAAATCTTGTGTTTAAAAATTAAATCTTTGAATATAGCGAATCAATCAGCAGGTTGACTGTCTTATATAAATCTTTTGGAGGATGCATTTCATTGCAAAGAAAAGAAAATCCTATTTCTTTCTTAGCATCACCAAATGCAACTGCTCCTCCTATCCCTGCATGTCCGAACATTGAGCCCATAAACCTTGGTGCAAAATTTCCTTTTGGCACTTCCTCGCCAGCAATCTCAAATCCGATACCAAAACTAATATCTGAGCCAAATAAAACTGAATCAGGGCCTGAAGAGTGTGGTTGATAGGAATGCCTTAATGTTTCAGGTGACATTAGCTTATATCCATTTCTCTCACAGCCAGTACTCAGAATTCCATACAGCTTTGCCAACCCTGCAGATGTCCCGTGCCCATTCGCTGAGGGTATTTGAGCTTTTCTCCAATCAATTGAATTTACATTATTTTTGTCGTCTCCACGTCTTTTCTGAAAAGCTAATTTAAAATGCTCATCAATGAGTGACTTCTTTAGATTTTTAATCTGCCTAGGCAAAAGGAAATCAGGTACGTATTTAATTGTAGAGAAAAATGAGCTTTTAGTATTATCGTTATCAAACATAAGCATATCTGCGCAATTAACTAAATCTTCATCTGATAAGCCTATTTTAAAATTAATATTAAAAGGATCGGCTATCTCTTCTTTAAAAAAAGTTCCAACATCTCTTCCATCAACTCTTTTGACTATCTCTCCCACTAACCACCCAAATGTAAGTGCATGATAGCCCTGAGAAGAGCCTGGCTCCCCGAAAGGTTTTTGCTCTGCTAGAGCTTTTGTGAATGTATCCCAGTTTTGCCAGCTATCAACTGGAATCCCATTTCTGAAAGCAAAGTTATTTGATCTATGGCATAAAAAATCCATGACTTTTGTATTTTCTTTACCGTTACAAGCATACTCAGGCCAATATTGAGATACTTTAGAATTAACATCAAGCTTGCCTTGATCAATAAGCATAGCAACACATGCAGCAGTCACCCCTTTGGTAACTGAAAAAACATTTACTAAAGTATTCTCGTTCCAAGGATTTTTTTTGGCAGCATCAGTGTGACCTCCAAATAAATCAACAATAAGCTTTCCTTGATATTCAATTGCAACTGAAGCTCCAGTTTCATGATTGGATTCAATTGACTTTAAAAATATATCTTCTATTTCAAGAAAATTAGGATCGCAATATCCTGATATTATAGACATAACAAAGGATAACTTAAGATTGATTTAAAAAGCAATGGTGGCCTGAGGTGGAATCGAACCACCGACACAAGGATTTTCAATCCTTTGCTCTACCGACTGAGCTATCAGGCCTATAAGTGAGATTGGATTATAGAAAAGTTTCAACTTAATGTCATTAAGAATAGCTTTCTAATTAGCATAAATGTAAAAAAAGATTCAGCCTATTTTAATCTAGAGCTTTAAACCCCGACGGCTTTTCATAATCTTCGTTATTAAAAAATTTATCCATTTGATCGGATAGCCATTTTCGGCTCTCTGAATCTGACATATCTAAATGTTTTTCATTAATAAGAGTCGTTTGGTGTGACCTCCATTGATCCCATGCTTTCTGGGAAATAGTTTCCATTAACTCAGCGCCTTTTTGCCCAGGCATTGGAGGAATGGAAAGGGATGGAAGATCTTCTTTAAATTTTTTACAGAATATATTTTTACTCATATACCTTCTATTATAGTCTTAATAGGCTTAGGTAAGCCAAACTTCTCAATCTCATCTTTCTTAATCCATTGATGCTCTAGATTCGTGATCAAATCAAAAATATTTTTATATTTTATTAGCTTAACTGTTATATCTAGATTCAGATGAGATAGCTTATGCTTTATATTGATGGACTTTGATTCTATTTCTTTTTTGAGAATGAGAGAGCTCCTATTAGTATTATCAGTCTCATATGGAATCCATAAACTTTCCCAAAATGTTTTCTTATGTCGCTTGAATAGTAAAACTTTTTTATCTGTATAGGCCAATTCAAAATGAATATATTTTATGGGATTAATTTTTTTTGATATTATTTTTTTTTCAATTGTCGAGAAAGCGCTTGCACATGATCTATGCAATGGGCAAATTTTACATTCAGGAGTTTTCGTATTGCAAATAGTTGCTCCAATATCCATTATTCCCTGTGTATATTCAAAGATATTTTTCAATGGCGTATGTTTCTTAGATAAAGTCCATAATTCTTTGATGGAAGAGGTGGATGAGTCATTCACAACACCTTCATATCTTGAGATTACTCTTTTTACATTAGCATCTAAAATTGGGTAGGACTCTTTATAGGCAATAGACATGATTGCTCCAGCAGTAGAATCTCCAATTCCAGGCAGGGATATTATTTCATTAAATTTTGATGGGAACTCATTATCAAAATTAGCCTTAATAACTTCTTTAGCTTTATAAATATTCTTTGCTCTTCTATAAAAACCAAGACCAGTCCATAGAGCTAGTATATTTTCTTCTGAGGCATATGAGAGTTTATTAAGATTAGGATAATTGCTAATAAATGAATTAAAAAATGGTATTACAGTTTTTACCTGGGTCTGTTGAAGCATAACTTCGGATATCCAGACTCTATAAGGAGAAATATCTTCTCTCCATGGAAGATTTTCTCTACCGTTTTTCTTATACCAATCGGAAATACCTAAAGAGAACTCACTATCTTTATGTGCCAACTTATTATTCGTAGAGATTAATTTTTGATAAAACCTCATCATTTTCATTAAATTGGTAATGAATAGGGGCCCCGGTAGGTATTTCAAGTTTAACAATTTCATTTGATGGAATAGAGTCGAGCTCCATAATTAAAGCTCTTAGTGAATTACCATGTGCTGCTATAAGAATATTCAAGCCATCTTTAATTTTTGGCATAATTTCTGCTTTAAAATAGGGCAAGACTCTTTCTGCAGTATCTTTTAAACTTTCTCCATCTGGGGGCGGTATGTCAAAAGACCTTCTCCAAATATGAACCTGTTCTTCTCCCCATTTCTCTCTAGCATCATCCTTGTTTAAGCCTGCCAGACTTCCGTAGTCTCTCTCATTTAATGCCTCATTCTTAATTGTCGGCACTTGTAGTTGATTGATTTCTTCTAGAATAATTGAGCCTGTTTTTTGAGCTCTTGAAAGCTCAGAAGTAAACATCACATCGAAGACAATCTCTTGAGCCTTTATTAGCTCAGCAGCACTAGACGCCTCTTTAAGGCCAAGCTCTGTTAGGCCTGGATCTTTCCAGCCGGTAAAAAGGTTTTTAGCATTCCACTCGCTTTGGCCATGCCTTACTAGAATTAGATTTCTTTTTTTCATTTTAATATTTTGAAACACAAGTGACTTATTTTAATAGATAATATCGCCATGGATACATTTATTTTTTTTCTAATTAGTCATTACTATCTATCAGCCCCATTATTTTTATTGATAATTTTACTCATTTCCTCTAATGCAAAAAAGGGCGGCAGGAGAATTTCATCTCAAGAGCTAGTAGCTCTATCCAATCAAGAGAAAATTCTGATAGTAGATCTAAGGCCTTCCGATGACTTTAATGCCGGGCGCATAACAAACTCAATAAATATCCCTTTTAAAGATCTAGATAACAGATCTCATGAAATTCCAAGCAATGGAGAAAAGCAGATAGCCTTAATATGTGAAATGGGCAGCAACTCTGGCAATGCAGGCGAGCAACTAATGAAGCTTGGGTTTAAAGATATATTAATTTTAAGGGGTGGAATTAGTGAGTGGAAGATGGACAACCTGCCATTAGTCTAAATTCCTAACTCTTTCATTTTTTTTGCTAAAGTATTTCTTCCCCATCCTAGCAAGATAGCTGCCTCATTCTTTTTACCATCAGATTTTTCCAGAGCAGACCTTATTAGCATCTTCTCCACTTTAGAATTTACTACATCTGATAAGCCAGTTTTAAGGTTTGCCGCATTATTATTTATCCAACCAGTCAAGCCTTCTTCCCAGTTTGATGATGGTAAATCGATAACCTCATGATCTTTAATTTCTGATGGCATATCTTGAACCTTTACATTCTGAGTTGGCGTCATTAGGGTTAGCCAGTAGCATATATTTTCTAACTGCCTCACATTGCCTGGCCAATCGTAGGTTGATAAAACTTCCATTGCTTCTTTTGATATAACCCTCAACTCCTCCCCAAGAGAGTCAGAATGCTGTTTTAGGAAATGTTTAGCTAAAGCATCTATATCTTCCTTCCTACTTCTCAATGCAGGAACTTCAATTTTAATAACATTTAGCCTATAAAAAAGATCTTCTCTGAATGACTTTTGGGAGACCAAGTTATGCAGGTTTTGATGAGTAGCCGCAATTATCCTAACATCTACTTTTATAGGCTTATCTCCCCCAACTCTGTAAAACTCTTTATTAGATAAGACTCTTAATAGTCTAGTTTGAGAGTCGAGAGGCATGTCTCCAATTTCATCTAAAAATAATGTACCGCCATTGGCTTGCTCAAATCTCCCTATTCTTCTTTCTACCGCTCCAGTAAATGCCCCTTTCTCATGACCAAATAGTTCTGATTCAACTAGCTCCTTGGGAATATCAGCCATATTTAAAGCTATAAATGGCATGTCATATCTTGGACTATTTTTATGAAGTGATTTTGCAATTAATTCTTTACCCGTTCCAGACTCTCCTTGAACTAATACTGTGGCAGTAGTACTTGAAAGCTTCCCAATTGCTCTAAAAACTCCCTGCATTGAAAGAGACTCACCAATAATGTCTGTCTTTGGCTTTGCTTTTAACCCTTTAGTTATCGGCTTCTTTTCTAAAGCTCGATTTATTATCTGAGTAACATTTTCTAAGTCAAAGGGCTTAGTTATGTATTCAAAAGCCCCTCCGCCATATGAATCTACAGCTGCTTGCATGTCTGTAAAAGCAGTCATTATTATGACCGGAATATTCTCGTAATTATCATTAATGTGCTTTAACAAATCATAGCCAAGCATCCCAGGCATTTGAACATCTGTAAGTATTAAATCAGGAGCTTCTAATTTAAGCTCCGTCACCACGTCATCTCCGGATGAAAATGTTTTTACATCAAAACCAGAGCTCGAAAAGCTCTCTTCGAGAACAACTCTGATGGCACTATCATCATCTGCTACCCAAATTTTATGCACTTAAAGCCTCTTTCTTATTAGATTCTATATTTATGGGTATTAGTATCGAAAACGTTGTTTCGCCAGATTTAGTTTTAAACGAAATAGCTCCTCCATGTATTCTGATGATATCTTGAGATATGGATAGACCTAAACCAGATCCACCTTCTTTTGAAGACACCATTGGAAAAAATACTTGCTCTTGAATATCTAATGGTATGCCAGGCCCGTTATCAATAATGCTCACATTACATACCGTTGAATGAATATTGCCATTAATAGGTTGGCCATAAGCCACTCTTGATTTGATAGTTATTGAAGGACTTTCCGTTACTAGAAGAGCCTGCTGGGCATTTTTAATAATATTTAAGGCTGCCTGTATAAATAAATTCTCATC
>OLHU01000053.1_pt1 | contig 22970 bp, 24 predicted proteins | sample 1609321 | NCBI WGS metagenome assembly OLHU01 (sample SAMN05416716, study PRJEB24817) | seawater metagenome | isolation source: Sea water | place: Canada:Atlantic | collected 2013-07 | reverse complement strand
TCCGTCTCGTGGGCTCGGAGATGTGTATAAGAGACAGATATAATTGAGCTACTATAGGCGTTACTGAAAAGATAACACCAGAAACAAACATCCATAAGGTAGTGGAAAATGCATTTCCAACAGCTAAACCAGCAAGGTCTGCAGAGCTTGCTCTTCCTGCTATCAAAGTATCAGTAGCTCCCATTAACATATAGGACATTTGAGATCCGAATATAGGAATTCCTATTTTAATAAGCTGCTTAAACTCTATAATGTATTTATCAATCAATTTAAATTTAGTAAATAATTTTTTGCTACTTTATCATACTAAAATGAGTTCATTAGGAGATTATTATCAGAAAAGATAACAGGCCATATTGGCTTAAGAAAATAACCAATAGAATCATAAGGGGTTATGTCAGACAATTCTTAAAACCTCAATTCCTTTACCTAGGAAAGGGAGGTACATTCTTTAAACCAAGATTTATAAATCTATTTGGTGACAATATTTCTATTGATGATTACCCAACACTTATTGGTGCAAGTGATGCTCACATCCAACTTACATCTTGGAATATAGGAGATTGGAATGGAGAGATAAAAATTGGTAAATATTGCTTAATTACACCCGGTGTCAGAATAATGGCTGCCGAAAGCATAATCATTGGAGACGCTTGTATGATTGCTCACGGAGTCTATATTTCAGATGCTGACTGGCATGGAATCTATGACAGAGCTGAGCCGGTTGGCACCACGAAACCAGTTATTATGGAAGATAATGTTTGGATTGGGGATAGTGCAATTATCTGCAAGGGGGTAACTATCGGAAAGAACAGTATTATAGGAGCAGGAGCAGTTGTGACTAAAGATGTCCCTGCTAACTCAATCTATGCTGGAAATCCAGCAAAATTAGTTAAAGAGCTGGATGATAAGCCTTTTAATACTAGAGCTGATTTTCTTAAAGACCCAAGACAGTTAGCAAAAGATTTTGATTCATTGGACAAATACTCACTTGAAAAAAATACTTTATTTGGATGGGTTAAAAGCATAATCATGCCAGACAAATATAATTAGGCATCAATGAAAGTTGTAGTTGACCAGGATATAAAACATTTTGAAGAGATTGTAGGATTAATCGATTGGTTAAGGCCTATTGATTTTATTTATGCTAAATCTAAAGACATCAACAGTGATTTAGTTAAAGACGCTGAAGTAATACTTATTAGATCAACTGTTGAGGTTAATCAAAACCTTCTTAATAATTCTGCTACCAAGCTGATTGGCTCTGCTACAGCTGGCTTTGATCATATTGATAGCAAATATCTTGATAAAAGAAATATAAATTGGTTTCATGCTCCTGGTTGTAACTCTTCATCTGTTGTTCATTACGTTCTTTCGTGCATATCATTTTTAGTAAAAAATAAATTATTTGATATTAACAATACTATTGGAATTATTGGGTGCGGTAATGTTGGAGGAAAGTTGAGATTAGCTTTAAATAACCTCGGAATCAAAAATAAAACTTATGATCCATTTCTTGATATGGATTTTTTAACCAATATTAATGATATCAAAACATGCGAGTTAATATCTTTACACACACCGCTAACTTCAAATTCCAAGTACCCAACAAAAAATATGCTGGATTCAAATTTTATTGAAATATTGAAGAATAAAATTTTAATAAACACCTCCAGAGGAGGGATAGTTGATGAATCTTCTGTATTAAGGAATAAAGATCTAATATATATAAGTGATGTTTGGAATAATGAACCAGTTCCAAATAAAACACTGGTAGATAGATCATTAATAGCAACTCCGCATATAGCAGGGCATAGTTTTAATGGAAAACTCAATGGAACTATCATCCTTATAAAAAACTTGCTTAAATATATTGATCGAGAAGACAGGATTAAAGACTCACTTGAGATTATTAATAACCACTTTTCTCTTGTTCAAAGACGTCAGCAAGCACCTTCTTTCAATGATTATTTTTTAGAATACGATGCTAACTGGGAGTCACAAAGATTCAAAAAATCATACGAGGTAGCTGATAAGGAGAGCTATGAGTCGATCTTCAATGATCTCAGATCAAAACATCCATTGAGAAGAGATTTCCTTTAAGAATTAATAAACATACTTGTTATATTTACTATTAAATCTATATTATATTATAAGAAATATATATATAATAAATACATATAAATATGCTTTTTAATTAATCTCTATTTAAAAGTAATAGAAATTGAACATAATTTGGCATAAGAATTGCATTTACAAATACGTATATTAAATTTTCCAAGGATACCTTATGAATAAAGTTGCCGATATAGACACAAAAACTGTGCATGCAGCGAAAAAACTTATCTCAAGAGTTCTCAGTACTTCTATAAATAACCCAAAAACTGCAAATTCAATTAGCTTTTTTCAATCGGATACTTATAGATTTTATTTTTTAATGAGTTTTATGTGGGAGTTTTTTGAATCTAATGAAATATCTCAAGAGTATGCTATTTCCCTAGTTCCAAAGAAGTTTGCTTCTAGAATTAAAAGATTGCAGGTTTTAAAACAAGCAGTACAACTTGGTTATATTGAAGAAGCATCATCAACGGTGGATAGAAGAAGAAGAATTTATACCCCATCAAAAGTATTGCTAGAGGATTTTATTAACTATACAGATGCTGCCAATACCCGCTTTCAAGAAATATTATAAATTAGATTTATAAATTTAATGCTACCTATATTCATGGTTGAATATTACAATTATTAAATGTCAAAATTTACAAAATCTGAAGAAGAGTGGAGATCCTCATTATCAGAAGAAAGCTATCAAGTAACCAGGGAAGCGGCTACAGAAAAACCTTTTACAGGTAAGTATTGGGACTTTACTGAATCTGGAACTTATATTTGCATATGTTGCAATGAACCTTTATTTGAATCAGAAACAAAGTTCGATGCAGGTTGCGGATGGCCTAGTTTTTTTATTCCTCTTCGGGATGATTTAATATCTGAAACGCCTGATTATTCCCATGGCAGGACAAGAACAGAGGTAACTTGTTCAAAATGTGATGCTCATTTGGGTCATGTATTCGATGACGGCCCTGAGCCTACTGGTCTAAGGTACTGTATAAACTCAGCATCATTAGATTTTTCTGATAAGAATGAATCAGAAAATTCATAGCTCTAATTCGGGCATTTTTAATTCTGTAAAAAAAGTTGGTGGATGGACCGGCATCTCTAGAGTATTTGGTCTTATAAGAGATATCACAACTACTAGTCTTCTAGGGGCTTCTGTTTTTCACGATATTTTTGTTGTTACTCTAAAAATCCCTAATCTATTTAGACGATTTTTTGCTGAAGGAGCATTCAATCAAGCTTTTATCCCAGTTTATAGCGACTATCAAAAAAATAATATTGAGAAAGATACTAAGGAATTTATAAATTCTCTTGCTGGAACTTTTGTCGGCATTCTATTTGTATTCACTGTCTTGGTTTTAATTTTTGCTCCTATTTTTATATTTATCTTTGCTCCTGGTTTCTACTTTGATGATCTAAAAAGAGAACTTGCTGTAAGCGTTCTTCGAATTATGTTTCCCTACCTCGCTTTAATTTCCTTAGTTGCTTTTGCAGGAGGAATTCAAAATACCCATGGGAGATTCTCTTTACCAGCATCAACACCAATCATATTTAATGTTTCATTGATTACAGCTGCAGTATTTATTGCTCCCATGTTTGAAATTCCAATATTTGCTTTAGCTTGGGGAGTCTTAGTGGCAGGATTTATGCAGTTATCTATTCAAGTTCTTCCGCTTAAGCAAATTAATAGGCTTCCAATTCCAAGATTAGACTTTTCTAACCCAGGCTCTAAAAAAGTATTTCAATTAATGATTCCTGCAATATTAGCTGGAGGCATTATCCAAATAAATTTATTAGTAGATACTATTTTTGCTTCACTTCTGGTAACCGGAAGTCCTACTTGGCTATATGTTTCTGATAGATTAATCCAATTTCCTATGGGTATTTTCGCTATAGCTATAGGAACTGTTTTATTGCCGGCATTGTCAAAAATAGATTTTGATAACCATAAACATGAATTTATAACTAGACTTAAAAAAGGTCAAAGGTTTGTTTTATTTATCGGCATACCTTCATTTATTGGCTTAGCTTTTTGCTCTATAGACCTTGTTAGCACGCTCTTTTACAGAGGAGAATTCTCTGAAAATGATGTAAATCAAGCATCGCTCAGTCTAATCGCTTTCTCATTTGGCTTACCATTCTTTATGCTAATGAAAGTTCTTACACCAGCATTTTTTGCTAGGAAAGACACTAAAACTCCAATGTATATTGCTCTCGTTTCTTTAGTTTTAAATGCATGTTTAAACTATATTCTGGCATTTGTATTTAACTATGGTCATGTTGGCATTGCTGTTGGAAGCTCTATCGCTGCTTTTGTGAGCATAATCATTTTAGAAACAATCTTAGTAAAGAAAAATATAGTTAAACTAGAAAATCCTTTCAACAGATTTAATTTCTCTATACTTGCCTCATCAACTTTACTAATTATTTTTCTTTATAGCACTTCCTTGTTTATTAACTTCATTGATCTTAGTGAATTAGAAAGAGTATTTTATTTATTAGTAAAAATCTTTTTTGCAATTACAATTTATCTCGGTGTTGCTAGACTTATTAATCTAAAGCCGCTTAAGGAAATATTTTAGCCAACAATGTACTTAATAAGAGGTCAATACAATTTAAATCTTTTTACTAAGAGACATCCAGCATTGAGGTTATGTGGAACAATTGGAAATTTTGATGGTTTTCACTTAGGTCATCAATCAATTTTAAAAAAGATTAAATCTGATGCTGTTGACCTTAATGCCAAGACTATAGTATTTATTACTGAGCCCCACGCTGCAGAGTATTTTGCAGAAAAATCTGACCCTGATAAAATCCCTCCACGAATTCTTCCTTGGATAGATAAGGTTAAGTTACTTAATGATTTTGGTATTGATTATGTTTTTATTCTAAAGTTTGATAAAAATCTTAGAGCAATGAGCCCAGAGTCCTTTATTAAAGATATATTAGATCAAGTTGGCTTAGTATCATTAACTGTAGGTGACGATTTTAGATTTGGGTTGAATAGGGCGGGGGATTTTCATCAGCTTGAGTCCTGGGGCAGTAAAAAAAATGTAAAAATTTCAAGTACTGACACTTTTAAATTTTTAGATGAAAGGGTAAGTAGTACAAGAATAAGAGAAGCATTGATGTCTAATAATTTTGATCTTGCAGAAAGCTTATTGGGCCGGCCTTACACCTTTTCAGGGAAGGTAGTTCATGGCCAGGCTCTCGGTAGGACAATTGGCACTCCAACTGCTAATATTTGGCTGCCAAAACAAAAGCTACCAATATCAGGTGTTTACGCCGTAAAGTGTAATATAGATGGCTTAATTCTTAAGGGTATAGCTAATATGGGGATAAGACCTACGGTCGGTGGAACCCAACCAGTTCTAGAGGTTCATCTCTTTAATTTTAGTGAAGACATTTATTCAAAAAGAATAGAGGTAGAGTTCAAGAAAAAAATTCGTGAAGAAAAGAAATTTAAAAATTTAGACATGTTAAAATTACAGATTCAAGAAGACATTTCTTTAGCCAATAAATTTTTAAAAGATTAGCATGACAATAAATTACAGAGATACTTTAAACCTCCCTGAAACTGAACTTTCTATGAAAGCTGGGCTTCCTCGAAAAGAGCCTGAAACTATAGATTTTTGGGATGAGTTAGACCTTTATAATAAAATTAGAGAAAAGAACCTTGGCAATGAGAAGTTCATCCTTCATGATGGCCCTCCTTATGCAAATGGGCCTATTCATTTAGGGCATTCAGTTAACAAAATTCTTAAAGATATAACAATTAAATCTAAAACATTTATGGGTATGGACGCTCCATACGTTCCTGGATGGGATTGTCATGGGCTTCCTATTGAGCTTAATGTTGAAAAAAAACATGGTAAAAAAAGTGATTTAGTCCAAAACAAAAAGACATTCCAAGAGGCTTGCAAGGAGTATGCTTTAAGCCAAATAGACAACCAGAAAAAAGATTTTATTAGGCTGGGTGTTTTAGGGGAGTGGGAAAACCCTTATAGAAGTTTAGATTCTTCTTTTGAGGCTAATGCTGTTAGAGCCCTGGGTAAGATTTATGAAGCTGGACACGTACAAAAAGGTGAAAAACCAGTTCATTGGTGCCAAGACTGTGGATCTGCACTTGCAGAGGCAGAGGTTGAATATCAAGATAAAATTTCAAAGTCTATTGATGTTGCTTTTAAAGTTGAGAAGTCCAGTCTTCCATCTGTCATCAATGCATTTGGGCTAAATGAAGAGAAGCCAATTTCTTTTATTATTTGGACAACTACACCTTGGACAATCCCATCAAATGTAGCGGTATGCATAAATCCCGAACTCGAATACGTTTTAATAGAAGTTAATGGCGAGTATATGGTTATAGCAGAAGGTATGTATGATTCATGCATTGAGAGATGGGGTGTCACCGCCAAAATTATTTCTAAAACAATTGGCGCAAATCTAAAAGATATTAATTTATTACATCCTTTTATGGAAAGAAAATCTGTACTTCTTCATGGAGATCATGTCACAACAGAGGCAGGTACTGGTTGTGTTCATACAGCTCCTGCGCATGGTATGGATGATTACTTTATTTGTAAGAAAAATAACATTGAGACTTTTAAAGCACTTAACAGTAAAGGACTATTCAAGGAGGAGATAGGTTTTGTAGCTGGACTTCCTCCACTGAAGGCTGATCCTTTGGTTATTGCTGAGCTTGAAAGTAAGAAAGCATTAACTAATTGTGAAGATTATAAACATTCATATCCCCATTGTTGGAGACATAAATCACCGCTAATTTTTACTTCAACTGCTCAATGGTTTATTTCAATGCATAAAGAAAATTTACTAGAAAAAGCACTTGGAAGCATTGATGAAGTTAAATGGGAACCATCTTGGGGTCTTCAGAGAATTGAAGGGATGCTCACTGATAGACCTGACTGGTGCATATCAAGACAAAGAAATTGGGGTGTTCCAATTACCCTAGTTATTCATAAGGAGACTGGATTGGTTCATCCAAACCAGCCAGAGCTATTCAATACATTTGCAGATCTGATTGAAGAAAATGGAATTTCAAGCTGGGACTCGCTCTTGCTTGAGGACTATATAGAAGATGCCGACTCTTATGTAAAAACATCAGACTCATTGGATGTATGGTTTGACTCTGGCATCTCACATTTTGCTGTTTCAGAGAAAAGATTTTCAGAAGGAGTGGTTGCAGACCTCTATCTTGAAGGCTCCGATCAGCACAGAGGATGGTTTCAATCATCTCTTCTTACTAGTATAGCCATGAATGGAAGAGCGCCATACAAATCTGTTTTAACTCATGGCTTTGTTGTTGACGAGAATGGAAGAAAGCAATCTAAGTCATTGGGAAATGTAGTATCACCACAAAAAGTCTGGGATAGCCTAGGTGCAGATATTTTAAGGTTATGGGTTGCCTCAACAGATTTTAGAAGTGAAATGGTTGCCTCTGACGAGATACTTAAAAGAGTTTCAGATCAGTACAGGAGAATTAGGAATACATTCAGGTTTATTTTAGGAAACCTTAGTGATTTCAATGAAGCGGATAAAATAGAGCATGAGAATCAGATTGAGCTTGATAAGTGGATAATAAATGCAACAAGAAATCTAGAAAAAGAAGTTATTGAATACTATGAAACCTATTCATATCACAATGCAGTGCAAAAGATTCATAATTTTTGTGTGAATGAGTTGGGCGGAATATATTTAGATATTGTTAAAGATAGGCTCTATACATGTAAGGATAGCTCGCATGCAAGAAGATCATGTCAAACAAGTCTTGATTATGTTATGAACACCTTGGTAAGACTAATAGCTCCTATTCTATCGTTTACAGCTGAAGAGTTATGGCAAACTCACCCATCTCTTAAAGAACAGGAAAAGTCAGTGTTCCTATCAAAATACCAAAACAAAAATGATAATTTTTCCTGTTTAATTTCGCCTTCTGACTGGAAAAGAATTTTTGAAATAAAAGATTTAGTAAATCAGTCTATAGAAGAATTACGTAATGAAAATATGATTAAAGGATCGCTTGATTCTAAGGTAATCATCTCAGCAAATTTAGAGGATAAGGCCATACTAGATAAGCTTGGAGACGAACTTCATTTTGTATTAATCTCCTCAGAAGCTTCAGTAATAAATGATACTGATCTATCGATTTCAATAGAACAATCAGATGAAGATAAATGTACTAGATGCTGGCATAGAGATGAATCAATTGGCAGTAATGAATCACATCCTGAGATATGCTCTAGATGCGAAAAAAATATAGAATCTGATGGAGAGGCAAGGTTTTTTGTTTAAGGATAGATTATATGTGTACATGATAATAATTTTGTTATGTATTGATATTGCCTCCAAGCAAGCTGCTTTAAACCTCCTTACTCAAGGAACTTCGCAAAGCTTCATTCCCTTCATAGATCTTTTTCTTACTTTTAATTCGGGAGTTGCTTTTGGATTCCTAGATTTTGGTGAAAGATTATTTTCTAATATTCTTATGGTTGTCGGTATCTTAATATTTTTATATCTTTTATATCTTTTAAAAGAAGAATCTATCCCTTCAAAAAAAATAGCTCTTTCCTTCATTTGTGGAGGAGCTCTAGGAAATATTTTAGACAGAGTACCTGATGGCTTCGTAACTGATTTTTTACATCTAAAGATAAATGATTTCTCTTTCTTTGTATTCAACTTTGCAGACGCATCGATAAGTATAGGGGCCGTTTTAATAATATATTTAGAATTATTTAAGAAAGATCATGCCAACTGAAACTAAAGAAATTAAGTTAGCTAATCCAAGAGGTTTTTGCGCTGGTGTGGATAGGGCAATTGATATTGTTAATAAGGCTTTGGAAATCTACGGAAGCCCCGTTTATGTAAAACATGAGGTAGTTCATAACAAATTTGTTGTGGAGGATCTAAAAAATAGAGGTGCTATTTTTGTAGAAGAAATTGATGAAATACCTGATGGCTCTCTCGTTATTTTTAGTGCGCATGGAGTATCTGATGCAGTAGAGAAAGTTACAAAATCTAGAAAACTTGAATACTTTGACGCGACATGTCCCTTGGTAACAAAGGTTCATATGGAAGTTATGAGACACGCAAGAGCAGAAAAAGATATCATTTTAATAGGCCACGAAGGTCATCCAGAGGTTGAAGGAACTATGGGTCGCCATATTAATAAAAACCTTAGCAATATTTACTTGGTTCAAGATGAAGATGAAGCTCAAATTCTTGAGGTAGAAAAACCAGATAATTTAGCAATTGTTACGCAAACAACCTTGAGTGTTGACGATACCAAATCAATAATTGAAGTATTAAAGGGTAGGTTTCCAAGCATTAACATTCCAAAAAAAGATGATATCTGTTATGCAACACAGAACAGACAAGATGCTGTTAAGCAACTCGCTTTAGAGTCAGATTTTATGATTGTTGTTGGCTCTACAAATAGCTCAAACTCAAATAGATTAAAAGAGCTTAGTGAAAAATGTGGTTGCAAGTCTGTGCTTATAGATAGTTTTGAGGATCTGGATCTTTCAGAGCTTGATGGCTGCAAAAGAATTGCAATAACTGCTGGAGCATCTGCTCCAGAAGAAAGGGTCCAGGAAATAGCTAATGCTCTTAAAGAATATACTGGAGCTATGATTAGCGAGCATGGGGTTGATGAGGAGAATATATATTTTAAACTTCCCCCTCAATTGAGATAAATGGAACTAAGAGATCACATTGTCCAAGGAATTAAATTCTTAAAATCCCCAAATTTTAATATTAGGCCTGAAAACCTAGATATTGATCTTTTAGTCATTCATTCAATAAGTCTACCCCCTAAAAAATATGGTGCTGATCATATTGAGAAGTTCTTTTTAAATGAGCTAGATCATTCTTTGGATCCATTTTATAAGGAAATTAAAGGCTTAAAGGTCTCTTCCCATATTCTTATAAAAAGGAATGGAGAGGTAATCCAATTCGTACCTTTTAATATGCGAGCATGGCATGCAGGGGAGTCCTCATACAAGGGCGTGGATAATTGTAATGATTACTCTATTGGAATTGAATTAGAGGGTTCTGATGACGAGACTTTTGATAATGCTCAATACGACAGCCTGTGTGAACTCACCTCATTAATCCTGAAAGAGTATAAACTTATAGGTAAGAAAAATATAAAAGGGCACTCTGATATAGCTCCAGGAAGGAAATTAGACCCAGGAATTCTTTTTGATTGGGATAGGTATTTAAAAAATGTTTAATATAAGAAAAATGCTAGTAATGGGAACTTTTGGCTTTGCATCAGGACTTCCTTATATCCTTATTTTCTCCACTTTATCTGCATGGCTCAGAGATGTTGGTATAAGCCTTAGCTTGATTGGTTTCTTTTCTTGGATAGCGCTCACATACTCACTAAAGTTTTTATGGGCTCCATTTGTTGATAGATTTTCTGTTCCTATTTTAAATAGATATGGAAGAAGAAAAAGCTGGATCATTTTAACTCAGCTAATTATCATTTTTTGTATATTTACCCTCTCTTCAATTAATCCAATTAATAGCCTTTCATTTTTTATTTTTATAGCCTTTTTAATAGCATTCTCCGGATCAATTCAGGATATAGCTATTGATGCCTTTAGAATTGAATATGCTGATATCTCAGATCAGGGCAACTTAGCAGCCGCATATCAGTTTGGCTATAGGTTGGCCATATTAGCAGCAACATCTCTAGCTTTAATTTTGGCTGATAATTATGGCTGGTCTACTTCTTATGAGGTTATGGGTTTGCTTATGCTTACAGGCCTTATAGGTGTTGTTATTTCGAAAAAAGAGAATATTAATACGCAACTAGAAATTTTAAATTTTAAAGACTCGTTTATAAAACCAATAAAAGATTTTGGTTCAAGGTATGGTTTTTACTTGGCATCATTGCTTCTTTTGATAGTAGCCACATATAGATTGACAGATATCGTAATGGGTCCAATGGCCAATCCTTTTTACTTGGATATGGGGTACTCACTAACTGAAATAGGAAGTGTTGTAAAAATAGTTGCTTTAATTGCATCAGTAATCGGAGTTTTTCTTGGTGGCATTCTTATAAAAAAAATTGGTTTATATTACTCACTTCTAATCGGGGCATTTTTAGTAATGATTACCAATGCATGTTTCTCTTATGTGGCAATTTCTCAAGAAGAGTACATTTTACTTGGCTCAATTAAAATGCCCTTAAAGTTAAGTTTAATAGTGGGACTCGATAGCATTGCAGCTGGCATTGTAGGAACAGTCAATATTACATTTTTAACCAGCATGGTCTCAAAAAAATATACAGCAGTTCAATATGCTCTTTTAACATCCTTTATGATGCTTCCTGGAAAGTTTTTTGGAGGTTTTTCAGGTTTACTAGCAAGTTATTTTCAAGAGATATCTAATTTAACTTATGGGTGGATGTACTTCTATTTATTCACATCGTTACTAACAGTACCTTCAATTATATTTATAATGATTAATAAAAATTTCTTCATCAATGACAAATCTATATAGGTTTATTTTTGCAGGCTCAATACTTGGAATAATGATTTTGAGCATTCTCCCTCTTTCAGATCTAGGTGCGCCTTCTTTCAATGACAAGTTCCTTCATATAGTGGCTTTTTTATATTTAGGTATGATCTCCATTTTGTCTAAGTTTGAGATAGATAAAATATATTTGTTTATTCTCCTTATTTCTTACGGATTGCTAATCGAAATAGCACAAACCTTCCTACCTTACAGATATTTTGAAATAAACGACTTACTTGCTGACTTAATAGGAGTTACAATTGCGTTCGGATTTTTTAGAATAAAAAAAGCTATCTAGACCATTGATTTATAAGATTTAGCCCATAACTAATCCCTAACTTATTTAATTTAGTAAAAACTGTTTATTAAATTGCACCATCAACGGAGAAATAAATGAAATTAAGACCTTTACATGACAAAGTTCTTGTTAAAAGAACTGAAGAAGATGAAACATCGTCTGGCGGGATTATCCTTTCAGCAGCTGCAAAAGAAAAACCTTCTCAAGGAGAAGTTATAGCAGTTGGACCAGGAAAAAAATTAGAATCTGGAGACTTAGTACCAGTTAACGTTAAAGCTGGAGATACAGTAATATTCGGTCAATATGGCGGAAACGAAGTCAAACTAGATGGCGAAGATTATCTCATTTTAAGTGAGAGTGATATTTTCGGCGTTATTGAATAAATTTAAATATATATAAAAGGAGAAATAAATGTCAGCTAAAGATGTAAAGTTTGGTGATAGTGCTAGAGCTCAGATGCTTAAAGGTGTAAATATTTTGGCAGATGCCGTAAAAGTAACTTTAGGGCCTAAGGGAAGAAATGTAGTTCTTGATAAATCTTTTGGAGCGCCAACTGTAACTAAAGATGGTGTATCAGTTGCAAAAGAAATAGAACTAGAAAATAAATTTGAAAATATGGGTGCTCAAATGCTTAAGCAAGTAGCCTCACAAACCTCTGACGAGGCTGGTGATGGAACAACTACTGCTACAGTTCTTGCTCAATCAATTGTTAATGAGGGCAATAAGGCCGTCGCTGCTGGAATGAACCCAATGGATCTAAAAAGAGGCATTGATAAAGCAGTATCTGCTGCTGTTGATCATGTTAAAAACTTAAGTGTGCCTTGTACTGATAACAAAGCCATTGCTCAAGTGGGAACTATTTCTGCAAATGGCGATGAAGCGGTTGGCGAAATAATTGCTGAAGCTATGGAAAAAGTAGGCAAAGAAGGTGTTATAACTGTGGAAGAGGGAAGCGGAATAGAAAATGAACTTGATGTTGTTGAAGGCATGCAGTTTGATAGAGGATACCTTTCACCATATTTCATAACAAACCAAGACAGTATGACTGTTGAACTTGAATCACCATTAATACTTTTATTTGATAAAAAAATATCAAACATCAGAGATTTACTGCCTCTTCTCGAGTCAGTAGCAAAAGCTGGAAGACCTCTTCTAATAATTGCTGAAGACATTGAAGGTGAAGCATTAGCAACACTCGTTGTAAATAATTTAAGAGGAATTGTTAAAGCTGCAGCATGTAAGGCACCAGGTTTTGGTGACAGAAGAAAAGCTATGCTTGAAGATATCGCTATATTAACTGGTGGAACTGTTGTCTCTGAAGAAGTTGGCCTTTCCTTGGAAGGAGCTACCGTTGAGGACCTAGGAACAGCAAAAAGAGTTGTCTTGAACAAAGACAGCGCGACAATTATTGATGGCTCGGGAGACGAGAAAGCAATCGCAGCAAGAGTTAATCAAATTAGGTCTCAGATTGAAGAAACTTCATCAGATTACGATAAAGAAAAACTTCAAGAAAGGGTTGCTAAATTAGCTGGAGGAGTCGCTGTAATTAAAGTTGGAGCTGGTTCTGAGGTCGAGATGAAAGAGAAAAAAGCTAGAGTTGAGGATGCATTGCATTCAACAAGAGCTGCAGTTGAAGAGGGCGTTGTTGCTGGTGGTGGTTCTGCTCTAATTAGATCTCTAGAAGCTTTAGAAAAAATTACTGGTGATAACGAAGATCAGAATGTTGGAATTAATATTGCTAGAAAAGCTTTTGAAGCTCCTTTAAGACAGATAGTGGCAAATGCTGGTGAAGAGTCATCAGTTATTGTTGCTAATGTTAAAGAAGGATCAGGAGCTTATGGTTTTAATGCAGCTACTGGTGAATACGGTGACATGATCGAGATGGGAATTCTTGATCCTGCCAAGGTAACTAGAACAGCATTACAAGCCGCAGGATCTGTTGCTGGGATGATGATCACTACTGAAGCAATGGTAACTGATATCCCTAAAGACGACTCACCTATGCCTCCAATGCCTGATATGGGCGGAATGGGCGGAATGGGCGGAATGATGTAATTTTGTGTTTAATAAAAAATGGGGCTTTTAGCCCCATTTTTTTTAATTAGATTTTACTTACGAATTAACTTAATATAAACATTCATATTTACACAGGGAACAAAATGGACATTTTAACTGATCAGGCATTTTTTAGAGCTTTTCATATTCTTTTTGGAATTACATGGATAGGCTTACTTTATTACTTTAATTTTATTCAGGGCGAGTACGTAAAAATTGCAGATCCTGATGCTAAAGCAGACGTGTTTAAAAAATTAGCACCCAACGCTTTATGGTGGTTCAGATGGGCTGCTTTATTTACTTTCTTAACAGGAGTAATACTTCTTCATCAAATCTCAGTAAGAATAGGCACAGAGATTATTCTTGGTTCAACAATGGGTATCTTAATGTTGTTAAATGTTTGGGGAATTATTTGGCCTAATCAGAAGATTGTTCTTGGATTAAAAGAAGGTGATGCATCTGTAGCTGGACCAAAAGCAGCTCTAGCATCAAGGACTAATACACTTTTCTCAGTACCAATGTTGATGCTTATGGTTTATTCAGCTCATGGAAGTGTTCCTTCAAATTTAATGGCTCATCCAGAATGGAGTATTACTAATACTAACTTATTAGTTGGCTTAGCTATAATTTTTATAATTCAAGCTAATGCTATATGGGGAAAAATGTTACCGGCTATTACTTCTGTGCGTTCAGTGATCGTCTCTTCATTTGTTCTAGCAGTAGCTTTTAAAATTATAGTAAGCAGCATGTAATTGAAATTTTGAATAAAAAAAGGAGCTTATGCTCCTTTTTTTATTTTTATTTTTGTTATGGAGTTATCGTCAATTTCTAAAATCTCAAATCTATAGACTCCTATTTCAACACAAAGATTTGCTTGTGGTATCTGATCCAAATGCTCTGTAATTAAACCATTAATAGTTTTAGAATTTTCTTCAGAAATTGACCAGTCTTTGAAGTTATTTAAGTCCCTTATTCTTGAATTACCATCTGTGACGATAGAACCATCCTTTAGTTTTATAAACTCTTTCTCAAGTTCTGTTTTAGAACTTCCAAATTTACCTACAATCTCTTTAAAAATATCCTCTATTGAAATAAGACCTTCAATTTCACCATACTCGTCAACCACTAGAGCAATATTCGCATCATTCAATTGAAATTCTCTTAACTGAATCATAAGTGCCGTTGATTGAGATACAAAATAATTATCGAGTAAAAAGACCTTAACTTCATCTCCGTCCTCAAAAGCATCCAAGAATGAATGCGAATCTTTTAAATGAAGAATGCCTTCTATATTGTCAATAGAGCCTTTAAAAACTGGAAGTTTTGAATACTGAGTAGACTCAATAATATTTTTTGCCATTTCAGGACTTTGATCTAAATCAATTCCAATAATCTCAGAAGTAGGGATCATAATATCTTCAACTACTAATTCTTCCATACCCAGAATCGATGAGAGCATTCCTCTGTACTGTTTCGGAATTAGGGTGCCTGACTCATCAAGCAATGTTTTTAATTCTTGTGTATTTAAATTATCGTTATCACCGGCGTCTTTTGCGTTTAGATTAAATATTTTTAAAATACTAGAACTTATTAAATTTGTTATAACGATTAAAGGCCTAAAAATAATAAGTATGATCTTTAATAAGAATGAGGACCTGGTTGCAAAGCTCTCTGGCTTTATTGCCGCCATTGTTTTAGGAGTTATTTCTGAAAATATTAATATCAATATAGTAAGTATTACTGATCCTATTAAAATACTTCCACCAAAGAACTCAATCATAATAATTGTTACTAGTGCGGAGGCTAGAATATTAGCAAAGTTATTTCCAACTAATATCGTAGACAAGAGTAGATCAGGTTTTTTAAGCAGCTCCAAGGATCTTCTAGCTCCTTTATGCGATTTTTTTGAGAGGTTTTTTAATTTAACTTTATTTGCAGCCATCATTCCAGTTTCAGAGCCTGAGAAAAAAGCACTCAATATCAAAAGCCCAATAACAGAGGATAGTAAAATAAATAACGAAGGTTCTTCTTGCATCAAATAATTATATTAGAAATGGACTAGCAATATAAGCAAACAGAACTGCCCACATTGAAATAAACAAACCCCTAACGGTGTATTTGATTGAAAAATTAAAATACTTAATTCCAATAAGGGTTATTAAATATATAAACCAAGCAACCATGGTGAATGATGTTTTTAATATTAAGTTTGCTGTAAATATAGACTGAATGCTAAATCCAGAAATAAGAGCGAGAGACAAGAACAACAAACCAACACCTAAAATTTTGAAAACTAGTTTATAAGTTCTTTCTATTGAGAAGGGTTTTGATGTATCAAATTCACCTTTTTTAATTTTTAAAACATTTTTTTCAAGAATTAATATTTCATAGTAAGCAATAAATAGAATTATTAAACTTAAACCCGTGACTAAAAAATGAATAGTGGGTAGGAGAGTTATAGTATTAAATACAGATAAATATAATGTAATATATGACAGCATTGCTATAGCAGAAGCAATATACAGGGACGAGCTTCTCTTAATTGAGATTCTCAGTAAAAAATATATCACTATAGATATAGTTACCTGGGTTATAAAATTCATAAAAAAATAGGGTTAATTAAAACTTTGCATATTAATACTATCAATATTATCAAGGTTAACCTAAAATACACATCTTTTTTAACATTAGAATATATAAAACAAATATGGTAATTATAAGATTGGCAAGAAGTGGGGCAAAAAAGAACCCTTATTACTTTATCACTGTCGCAGATGAAAGACGTCCTCGCGATGGATCATTCATTGAAAGATTAGGTTTTTTTAATCCTTCTGCTAGAGGGCAAGAGGAAAGATTAAGAGTTGATCTTGATAAAATTAGTGAATGGGTCTCTAAAGGAGCTCAATTAAGTGAAAGAGTTCAAACATTGGTTAAAGAAGCAAAATTAAGCCCTGAAGATCTTCAAGCTAAATTAGATGCTAAGAAAGCAAAATCTGATGCTAAAAAAGCTGCTGTTGAAGCAAGATTAGCAAAAGAAGCAGAAGAAAAAGCTGCCGAAAAGGCTGCTGAAGAAGCTGCTGCCGAAAAAGCTGCTGAAGAAGTAGTTGCTGAAGAAGCTCCTGTTGCCGAAGAAGTAGTTGCTGAAGAAGCTCCTGTTGCTGAAGAAGCTCCTGTTGCCGAAGAAGTAGTTGCTGAAGAAGCTCCTGTTGCTGAAGAAGCTCCTGTTGCTGAAGAAGCTCCTGTTGCTGAAGAAGTAGTTGCTGAAGAAGCTCCTGTTGCTGAAGAAGAATCTGAGATTAAAGATTCTTCAGATGATGAAAGCAAATAGTATAGATAAAAATAATCTTATATGTATTGCTTCCATAGGGAAGCCCAAAGGCTTGAAAGGAGAGTTTTTCTTAAATTCCTTTTGCAATCCAGCAGAAAATATTCTTAATTACTCCAATATAATCATTGAAGCTAATAAATTAGCAAATTTTAATATTGAGTACATAAAAAAAGTTAATTCAAAGTTTATCTCTAAAGTTATCAATATTGATAACGTTGATGATATTAAGAAGTTTACAAATCTTAAACTCTATATTTCTAAAGAGGAATTACCAAAATTAGAAGTTGGCCAGGTTTACTGGCATGACCTAATAGACCTAAATGTTATTGATTTCGATTCTGGAGATATTTTAGGACAGGTAAAAGATCTTAATAACTTTGGCTCAAATGATTGTCTTGAAATCATCCCAACTAAAGATTCAGTAGATAATATTAAAAGATTAATACCATTTGTTGAAAATAAGATTATCAAATCTATTGAAAAAGAAAAATCTATAATCTACGTCAATTGGCCTAAGGATTTTTTAGTATGAATTTTAATGTACTTACAATTTTTCCAGAAATTTTTGATATTTTTGAGAGTGGAGTTATCTCGAAGGCCCTTGCCAATAAAAATTTCTCTCTTAACTGTTTAAATATTAGAGATCATGCCATAAATAAACATGGTCAGATTGATGCTAAGCCTTATGGTGGCGGAGAGGGCATGGTTATGATGGCAGAGCCACTAAAAAAATCTTTAGATGATATTCCGAAGGAAGAATTAGGGCATGTAATATATTTATCACCTCAGGGATCTAAATTAAATCAAAGTAAAGTTATTACTCTTTCAAAAATGGAATCATTAACCTTAATTTGTGGAAGATACGAAGGAGTTGACCAAAGGTTTATAGATAAATATGTAGATGAAGAGATTTCTATTGGTGACTTCATTCTTAGCGGAGGAGAATACGCCGCTATATGCTTAATTGATTCCATTGTAAGAAATATACCCGGAACTATTGGAAACAAAGAATCAGTTACAAATGATACTTTTTCTAATGGACTTCTTAAGGGCTCAGTCTATACAAGGCCAGAAAATTTCGAAGATTTAGAGGTTCCAGAGGTTCTTTTGTCAGGTAATCATGCAAAAATTGAAGACTGGAAAATGACTAATTCGTTGATTCAAACGCATTTAAGGAGACCAGACCTTTTAAATGATGTAAAATTAACAAATAAACAAAGAAAACTCTTGGAAGAATTAACATCTAAGGATATCCTATAGCACTTTTTAGGCAAATATAATGAATGAATCAGACAAAGACAATATAACTAACGAAGAAGAAAATGTTTCAGTAAACGAGGCATCTGACACTTCCGTTGAAGATAATACATCCGCTGAAGTAGCTCCTACTGAAGAAGTAGTTGCCGAAGAGGAAGTTGTTTCAACTGTCTCTCTTAAAGAAAGAACACCTGCACAGATTGTTAGTGACTTTGAAGCAAAACAAGTAAAAACAGACCTGCCAGCTTTTCGTCCAGGTGACACTGTTATAGTAAATGTAAAAGTTAAAGAAGGAGATAGAACAAGACTTCAAGCTTTTGAAGGTGTTGTTATGGGAGTTAAGAAGGGCGGACTAAACGCATCTTTCATCGTTAGAAAAATTTCTAGTGGAATTGGTGTTGAAAGAACATTTCAGACTCATAGCCCAATCATTGACTCAATCACTGTCAAAAGAAAAGGTGATGTTCGTCAAGCTAAACTATTCTATCTTAGAGATAGGTCTGGTAAGTCAGCAAGAATTAAAGAAAGATTAAACTAATTTAATGATTAAAAATTTTAAAAAGGAGCATTTAATTGGCTCCTTTTTAGATTATTTATATATAGAAAAAGGTCTTTCAAAAAATACTGTTAAATCATATGAATCTGACATAGAGGCCTTCAATGACTGGTCTATCAAGGTTCTTGGTGTTTCATTAAAAAGACTAAATTCTATTGATATTAATCAATACACCGCTCATTTATTTAAATTAGGCTTGAAAAGCTCATCAGTAAATAGAAAAATCTCTGCAATTAAATCTTTTTACTTGTTTCTTTTAAAAAAGAAAGTAATTAAAGCATCTCCAGTTGAGGATATTGCGACCCCAAAACAAGAAAAGTATATACCAGTATCAATGTCTGAGGCAGAGGTGGAAAGATTGATAGATAGTCCAGATACTGGGAAGCCTCTAGAAAAAAGAGATAAGGCAATGATCGAATTATTATATGCAACAGGTATGAGAATCTCTGAACTTATCAACCTAAAACTTACAGATGTTGATATTCAAAGATCAGTTGTCAAGGTCCTTGGAAAGGGCTCTAAGGAAAGATTAATTCCTTACGGTGAAAGTGCTGCAGAGGCTTTAAATGATTATCTAAATGATAGAAGAGATTTAAGGGAGAAGGAAATATTTCTAAGCAATCGAGGTACTAAAATTTCAAGAGGAGCTTTCTGGGAGAGAATTAAGGTTTACATTCATAGAGAGGGTTTAAAAATTTCTATATCACCTCACACATTAAGACATGCATTTGCAACACATCTTCTCAATAGAGGGGCTGATCTTAGATCTGTACAAATACTTCTAGGACATAGTGACTTATCAACTACCCAAATATATACTCACATTGCAAAACAACGACTGGGTGAAATTCTTAAAAAACACCACCCCAGAGGATAACAATGAATAATTTAAGATATTTAAGCTTATTTCTTTTTTTTAGCAGCTTAACTTTTGCAGACAACTCCATTATTAGAGAGAAACTAAAATCTGTTCTTCCACCTGAGGCGCAAATTGAATCAATAGAGCCATCTGAAATAAAAGACATATTTAAAGTATATTATGGCGATCCCCAACCAATCTACATAACCTCAGATGGAAACTTCTTTATTTTTGGAGATATGTATAAGATCAGCGGCGATAGAATCTTAAATATTACAAATAAAGATCTTGAAAAAAGAAGAGCTAAAGTTTTAAGTGATATACCAAGAGAAGAATTCATATCATTTAAATCAAAAAATGAGAAATATAGCGTAACTATTTTTACCGATGTTGATTGTGGGTATTGTAAAAAACTTCATAGCGAAATGCAGGAATATAACAATCTTGGAATTACTATTAATTATGCAGCCTTTCCAAGATCAGGAATTGGAACGGAGTCTTTTACTAAAATGGTAGGTGCTTGGTGTTCAAGCAATCCTAAGAAAACATTATCTGCTTTAAAAAGTGGAGAAAAACTTAATCTTATGTTCTGCGAAAGTCAGCCTGTAGCTAGGCATTATGTGACTGGACAGAAAATAGGTGTTACAGGCACTCCAGCAATCTTTACATCTAGTGGTTTTCTAATCCCAGGTTACAAATCACCGAAAGAGCTTTTAGAAATTCTAGAGGGGTAATTAATGCCTGATAAAGAATTTAATAATGCTGAAAAATTACCACCCTATATTTTTGCTCAAATAGGAGAATTAAGAAATGAAGCCAGGGCAAACGGCGAAGATATAATTGACTTTGGCATGGGCAATCCAGACCAAGCAACTCCAAAGCCCATAGTTGATAAGTTAATTGAGACAGTACAAAACCCTATAACCCATAGATACTCGCAATCAGCTGGACTACCTAAGCTAAGGATGGCTATAAGAGATTGGTATGCAAGAAAATATAATATTGAACTAGATCATGTCAATGAAATAGTCACATGCATGGGCTCAAAAGAAGGAATCGCCCATCTCGCCCTAGCAACACTCTCAAGTGATGATACTGTTTTGGTCCAATCGCCTACATATCCAATTCATTCTTATGGTGTGGTGATAGCAGGTGCCAGTCTTCACTCCATAGCCCTTAAGGATGACCTAAATGAATTTCTTGAAGATATAGAAAGAGAAATTATTAAAGCTGAGAAAAAGCCCAAGATGATAATTATTAACTTTCCATCAAATCCAACTACTCAAGTAGCAAATTTAGATTTTTTTACTAAACTAGTAGAAATAGGAAAGAGATATGATATCTGGATAGTTCATGACCTTGCTTATGCTGATATTGTTTTTGATGACTACAAAGCACCTTCTATATTAGAGGTAGAGGGAGCAAAAGATATAGCAGTTGAATTTTTTACACTATCAAAGTCATATAATATGCCAGGATGGAGGGTAGGTTTCTGTTGCGGCAATAAAAGCCTAGTTCAAGCCCTAACTAAAATAAAATCATATATGGATTATGGAACTTTTACTCCAATTCAAGTTGCTGCAATAAAAGCACTCAATGATTGTGATCAAGATGTTAAAGAAATATGTAAAATATATGAGTTGAGAAGAGATGAATTATGCGAAGGTTTGAATAGAATTGGCTGGGATGTTGAAAAGCCTCTTGCTACAATGTTTGTATGGGCAAAAATACCTGATAAATATAAAAATCTAGGATCTTTAGAATTTAGCAAGCTGCTTATAAAACATGCAAAAGTAGCTGTATCACCAGGAGCTGGTTTCGGCGATCATGGTGATGAGTATGTTAGATTTTCCTTAATAGAAAATGAGCATAGAATCAGGCAAGCCATCAGAGGCATAAAAAACTTTTTATCAATGGAAACGTAATGAAAGAACTTAAAATAGGAATATGCGGATGGGGGAATGTTGCGACAGGCCTATTCACGTCCCTTAACGAAAATGCACAAATCATAAAAGCTAATTCTGGCACCAATATATCTGTAGAAGTTATCGGAGCAAGGCGAGATAATCCAAAATGTGATTCAGGCACAACAAGCATAGTTAGAGATATATTTGAAGTTTCAAAATATGATATTGATGTGGTTGTTGAACTTATTGGAGGAGTTGATACTGCTAGAGAGTTGATACTTGAAGCTATAAAAAATAAGAAGCATGTTGTAACGGCAAACAAAGCTGTTATCTATCATCATGGTGATGAAATTTTCAGTGCAGCAAGAGAAAATGGTGTCAAAGTTCTATATGAAGCTGCTGTCTGTGCAGGAACTCCGATAGTTAAACTTTTAAAAGAGGAGTTGGCTGCAAATAATATTTCTAAAATTTCAGGAATGCTCAACGGAACCTCTAATTTCATTCTTTCAAATATGCAAGAGGGAGGCGAGTTTAAATCCACTTTAGAACTTGCTCAAAAAGAGGGCTATGCAGAACCAGATCCAACATTTGATATTGAAGGAATGGATGCGGCACATAAAATTGGCATACTTTCATCAATTGCATACGGAACATCTCTTCCCCCAGAAGAATTTCATGTTGAGGGCATTACTAAAATAGAGAAAAGTGATTTTAATCATGCAAAAGATATGGGTTACACGATAAAGCACTTGGCTGTAGCAAGAATTAATGAAGAAAATATTGAACTCAGAGCACATCCAGCATTGATAGATTTAAACTCGCATCTTGCTAATTTAAAGGGGGTAAGAAACGGAATTGAAATCAATACTGATTTGGTAGGCAAAATACATATAGCTGGATCTGGAGCTGGTCAGGAATCAACTGCATCAGGGTTAATATCAGATTTAGTTCATTTAGTTAATACTATGGGGTCAGATGCAGATGCATCTGATCAGATTATCTCTAATCTTCCTGTCTCTTATACACATCTGACGCTGCCGACGAAGAGGATAGTG
>OLHU01000051.1_pt1 | contig 23551 bp, 20 predicted proteins | sample 1609321 | NCBI WGS metagenome assembly OLHU01 (sample SAMN05416716, study PRJEB24817) | seawater metagenome | isolation source: Sea water | place: Canada:Atlantic | collected 2013-07 | reverse complement strand
CTACACTATCCTCTTCGTCGGCAGCGTCAGATGTGTATAAGAGACAGATATAAATAATATTGATTTTGTTTCGAGTGTGTCATGAATTGTTGTTTTCATATTTTGCCTTGTGTAATTTAATCTTTAAATGAGAATCATTCTCATCTGTACGCGTGAATGATAATGATTCTCATTTACAAATGCAAGAGAATTATAGAAATTAATAAATAATTTTATTAAAAAGAATTCGAAGAAATTTAGAAGAAATCTAAATTATTTATTTCCTCTAATCGCAAAGAATAAACCAAGAACTAATAGAAACATTTGCTCGCTAGTTACAAATTTAGTACTAAGAGTAGTAAACCATTCAGAATGAGCTAAATATAAAGCACAAGTCATTATTATTACGACTAGGACTCCTGATAGCCTTGTAAGTAAGTTCCCCCAATTAACAGAGAAAATTCCCACTACCCCGCCTAGTATTATTCCAATACCAGCAGCCATTTCTCCCAAAATAACCATATTGACCAAGAGTTCTGGCATAGGCAAAAACTCACTCTCAAACCAAGTCACCATTCTATGCTGTTCAACCATCATGAATGGAGCTGGAAGTTTTCCGTATCCGTGAAAAAAGAAAGCAACTCCTAGGGCAATTCTAGGCAACCAAAGCGCTAAGCTCATTAGCGGTTGCGTCATTACATCTAACTTATTATTTAATTTTTTCATTTTTAAAAACTCCTTATGATTCTAAAATTATATCTTTGTCTTCACAAAGAGCAAACCCCTCAATATCTATAAAACTTTTAAGCTCATCTTGTCCGATGTGAATGTAAGTATATATTTTTCCAGTATCAGAAACTTTTTCTTCATCTACACAGCCCATTCTAAATAGTTTAGCTCTTATATTGCCAAGGGATGGTTCTAGTGAAATCCAACCTCTATATATTCCATTAAAAAGCTCAGTGTTTATCATTTCTCTTAGATCTTCTATGCCTTTATTTTTTTCAGCTGAAATCCAAACTTCTTTTTCTTCCTCTTTTTTTACCTGATGGGATATTCCCTTTAAATCGCATTTATTATTAATCCTAATTTGAGGGATGGATTCGAGATTAAGTTCCTCTAAAATTTTATTAACTTCAGCTTCTTTTTGTCTATGATCTATGTCAGATATATCAACAACATGGAGAAGTAAATCAGCTGACTGTAATTCATCAAGCGTAGCCTTAAATGACTCTATAAGTTGTGTTGGAAGGTCTGAAATAAACCCAACTGTATCTGAGAATAATATCGGGCCTAATTCAGGGTCTATATTTTTTCTTGTTACTGAATCCAAGGTAGCAAAAAGCTTGTCTTCTGCTAGCTGCTTACTATTTGTTAAACGATTGAAGAGCGTTGTTTTTCCGGCATTGGTATAACCAACTAAGGCCACTAACTTATTGCGACTTTTTTTTCTTGAATAGCTATTTAGCTGCTTTTGTTTGTGTGATTTATCTAAACGACTCTTAAGACGCTTTATTCTATGGCCAATAAGACGCCTATCTGTCTCTAGCTGTGTCTCTCCAGGACCTCTTAAGCCAATACCACCCTTTTGTCTTTCTAAATGGGTCCAGCCTCTTATTAGCCTTGTTGACAAATGATTAAGTTGAGCTAACTCAACTTGAAGTTTGCCTATATGGGTAGTAGCTCTTGAAGCAAATATATCAAGAATAAGTTCAGTCTTATCAATAACTCTAACTTTTAGCTGGAGTTCTAAATTTCTTGCTTGAGATGCCGATAATTGATGATTAACAATAACCAATTCTGCGCAAGATGTTTCTACTAGATGTTTTATTTCATCAAGCTTCCCTTTGCCAATAAAGTGACTAACGGAGGGAGCCTTTTGTTTACTTATACTTTTTTCAACTATCTCTGCACCAGCAGATATTACAAGCTCATAAAACTCTTCATAGATGTTCTCAAGCTCATCACCAGTTCTTAAAGATTCGATATCTAAAAAAATAATTAGTGTTTTAGGGATCAGTTTTTTTTCAACAATCATATGAGTTTGATTATTGTAGAGTTTTTATAAAAATTTGTTACTATTAATTAGTATCATAAAAAATTTAAGGAAATATTTATAGATAAAGGCGAGAGAGCAAAAAAATCTTCGCTTGCTAGTTTGAAGAGAAAGACTGTAAAGGAAATTAAGAAAAAGAAACTTAATAAGATTTACAGAGAATTACGAAAAGCTCGATAAAAATAAAGTAACACTTTAAACTATGCGGCAAATCTACTTACTAAAGTACTAGGTACTATTTAACTAAAAATTATGAAAGATAAAAAAACAAATGTTATTGTAGAAAAAATAGATAAGTACATGCCTGTTGCTATAGTTATCTTGGCACTGCTTGTAGCATCGCTAGTTTAGATAAAACTTAGAACTTCTTTTTTTGAGGCTCACAAGCTCCTGAGGCCTGAATCTCAACTTTTGGATTCCTGTTTACAGATCCATCAATTTTATTAAGCCAGATATCACCGGATATTTTTCCTTTGCCTGTATACCAATTGAATGTATTGATCACTCTATATACGTCTACCGTGTAATCTGGGAATAAAGGATGAATATCTCCGGCCTCCATTGAATGTGTAACAGTAATACCGGTATCACTTTTATCTGAAGACCAAGATGCCTCTGGATTAATCCATACAGGTGATGGGTCTAGTGTGTGTGTTAAAGATTTAAAACTTTCCTTTTCACTGTCTACTGCCCAATATTGAACTGTATAAAGATTATCTTTATTCCAATCTTCTTCGGCGAAGCTGGTCTTGGCTCTTTGAAGGAGGAAAAGTGATTGTTGAGTTTGACGGGCTAAATTTTTAAAAAGCTCAATACCCTCAGATAAATAAGTCTTCTTAATGTCTTTATAGGTAATAGAGTAAGTGCCATTTAATTCACACAGGATTTTAGATGTTTCACTAAATGCAGGTACTGCTAAAAAAATTAAGAATAAAAAACGCATAAAAACTATAACTATTATTTGCTCCAACTATAAATGAATGATTGCTATCAATACACATAAAATGATAAATAAATGAAGTTTTTGATATATTTGTAATCGAAAAAAATATTGTTTAGGATGTGATGATGAGTGAAGAATACGAGCAATTTATGAAATCAGGGTCTGAAAGTGATTTAGAAACCCTAAATTTGCATACACCAGAAACTAGTGAGATTAGCTATGTCAAAATAGTTGATGTATCTATTCCTTTTTTAAGCATCCTACTTTTAGTTTTCAAATATACAATAGCTTTTTTTATAGTTAGCTTATTTATTTTTTTCGCTATATCAATGCTAACTCTTTTAGGCTTTGTAAGCATGGCTTCTATTTTTTAGAAAAAATTCTTCCCTCAACAATAGTACCTTTTACTTGGATATCCTTTATTTCTAATGGATCGACTTCTAACGGGCTATCAGATAAAACAGTAAAATTTGCATATTTTCCAACACTTATAGACCCATAATCCTCTTCAAGGTTAATAGTATAAGCTGCATTTAAGGTTACCCCCATTAATGCAGTAAGTGCTGAAATTCTTTGATTTGGACCTGCGACCTTGTTGGCATAATTCACTCGATTTACTGCAGCATGCATAAGCGCTAAAGGCGAAGCAGGTGCCATAGGCATGTCTGAATGAAGTGATAAAGGAATATTTGCTCTAGCAACATCTCCTAAACGAACCATTTCCTGCGACCTTTCGTAACCCACTCCTACTTTGCTATATAAGTCAGATAAAGCAGTTACATAATAAGGGTTGGCGCTAACTATAAGTCCCAATTGTTTAATTCTATCTATTTGATCAATAGCAGAGTAACCAAAATGAACAATAGTTGTTCTATGATCTTCTCTGGGATTTCTTAGATTATTTTTGTCTACAATATCTAAAATTCTATCTAGGCCTGCGTCTCCATTTTGATGAATATGAATTTGATAACCAGCATCCCAGTAAATTTTAAAAACATCTTCGAAGATCTTCTCTTCCATCAACCAAGTTCCTTTATGGCCGTCAATATATCCATCTCTTAAAACCATATTTTGAGAATACATAGCTCCATCGGTAAATAGTTTTATTTGATTAGGAAGATATTGAACTTTGCCACTACCCCATTCAATAAGATCTTCTGTCTTCTCCAGAAGTTCAGCGGCATCGAGATGCTCTAGCATATATAGAGCACTTGGAATAAATAATGATTTAAAAGGCGTGTCTATATCTCCCAAAACATAATTCTTAACATTCTGTATATCTTTGTTATACATAGCTCCGGGATTAGCAATTAAAGTAACGCCCTGCTCTTGAATATATTTTTCAGTTATTTCCAATCCGCTAATAAGTCTTTCTGGTGCGGCTAGATACTTCATAATTTTTGGCATCACCACAACCAGACCTCTTTCAGAAAAGTGCCCTTGCTCAATATTTGCTAATTTTTGTTCTTCTAAAGTTAAGTTTTTTAAATCTTCTTTTTTAATACCAAATAACTCGAGCGCTTTCGAATTCATAATAAATTCATGAAATGAACGATGAATAATTAAAATAGGTCTTTCTGAGGAAATATTATCCAAATCATCTTTAGTTAACTTTCCATGAAAATAATGATGGAAGCCCCAGCTAACTAGAGGAGTTTCTTTATCTTCCAAACTATCTTCTAGGGCTCTTATTCGTTTAATGTAGCCATCTCTATCGCGGACGCCGATACTGCTTTTACCTGGAAGGACCCAGTCATCTATGGCTACTATTTCAGAATTCATAGTAATAGCTGCTAATAATGGATGGATGTGGTGCTCAATAAAGCCAGGAATGATTACATCGTCTATAAATGAGTAATCTACATTAGCATTTGGAAATTGCTTTATTAAAGTTTCCTTTTGGCCTACTGCATGAATTCTAGAGCCTCTAACCATAACCGCATCAGAATGAACATTAGATGCATCCAATGTGATCAAAGTTTTCGGAATAATAATTCTATCAACTATATCTTCTGCTGAGGAAAAAATTGAAACTGTAAAAAATAAAATTATTAAGGATTTGAGCATTGTATATATGCTAACAGTTATTGATAAAATTGAATAATTGAAGATATTTAGTAAACGACTTAACATTGATAAATGTCAGATATAAATAAGCTTATTCAAGATCTAACTTTAAAAGAAAAAATATCTTTGATGAGTGGTTTTAATTCATGGTACACAAATAAAATTGATAGGCTTGGTATTCCAAGCATCAAAATGTCAGATGGTCCAAATGGAGTAAGGGGCGATGCTATGTCAGGGAAATCCTCCGCTTGTTTCCCATGCGCTATATCGATTGGCTCAACCTGGGATATGGATTTAATAAACCAGTTAGGGATTGCATTAGGAGAAGAGGCAAAGGTTAAGGATGTAGATGTTCTTCTTGGTCCTACTATTAATATTCATAGACATCCTCTTGGAGGAAGGCATTTTGAAAGCTTCTCGGAGGATCCTTTTCTCACAGGAAAAATTGCTATTGAGTATGTTCAGGGAGTTCAATCACAAGATGTTGCTGCATGTTTAAAGCATTTTATTGGCAATGACACTGAATATGAAAGGCATCTAGTTAGTTCAAATATTGATGAGAAAACTCTAAGGGAGATATATTTACTCCCCTTTGAGATGGGTATTAAAGAAGGTAATGCAAAAGTAGTAATGAGTGCATATAACAAATTAAATAATATTTACTGTAGCTCTCATAAAAATCTGCTCATTGATATTTTGAAAAATGAGTGGGAATTTGATGGCTATGTGGTGAGTGACTGGGGTGCAGCACTAGAAACTGAAGAGAACGCTAATGGTGGATTAGATCTTGAAATGCCTGGACCAGGTCATGTTTGGGGTGATAAATTATTTGCTGCTGTAAGTGAAGGTAAAGTTGAAGAAGGATTAATTAATGACAAGGTGAGAAGAATTTTAAAAATTGCTAGTTTCACAAAGAGATTTGAAAATCCAGATAACAAACCTGAAGAAAGTCATGATACAGAGAAGCATAGAAAACTTCTTAAAAAAGCTGCAGCAGGTGGAATGGTGTTGCTTAAAAATAATAATCTACTGCCCTTAAAATCAGATATTAAAAAACTTGCAATTATTGGTCCAAATGCCAAGGAAGCTCAGATAATTGGTGGAGGAAGTGCGAGCCTTAGACCTCATTATCAAGCTCATCCATTAGAAGCATTTCAAAATAAGCTAGGAAAGCAAATAAATATCAGTTATGCAAAAGGCTGTCATACCTATAAATATCTTCCAAAAGTAGATGAAAATCTTATGGACAATAAAGAAGGTTTTTTAGTTGAATATTTTGAAGGTTCTAACTTTGATGAACATTTACTCATGCAAGAGTATCTAGTAGGCAACAAATTCTGGGTATTTGAGGGGTTTGCTAAAGATGTCATTGCAAAATTAGAGAGGCCTGATATTTCTGTAAGATTCTCATGTGCATATACTCCAGATATTTCTGGTCAACATGAATTTGAAATATTTGGTATTGGTAAAGCGCGCCTTTTAATTGATGGTGAGGAGCTTATTGATAACTGGACAGAAACCTCTCCTGGAGAGGCATTCTTTTCATTTAGTTCGAATTCAAAAAAAGCAATAGTTGATCTTATCAAAGGTAAAACCTATCAATTAGAAATTAGATATAAATTTGAAGGGAATTTTCCAGCAATTTATATTGGATGTCAGTCGCCTGATAAAATTAACTTATTTAACGAAGCGTTAAATCTTGCAAATTCAGCAGATCAAGTTATTTTAATTGTTGGTACAAACTCTGACTGGGAAACCGAAGGTAATGACAGGAGTGATTTTAATTTACCTGCTAATCAAAACCACTTAATTGAAGAAGTTTTAAAGGCTAATCCAAATACTTTGGTTGTTTTAAATACAGGTTCACCAGTAAAAATGCCTTGGGTTGATGATGCAAAAGCAATTATTCAAACTTGGTTTGCAGGCCAAGAGTTTGGCAATGCTTTGGTTGATATTGTAACTGGAGTAATTAACCCTTCCGGGAGATTGCCAACCTCTTTCCCTAAAAATATTGAAGATACACCTGCATTCATTTCATATCCAGGCAAAGACTTGCAGATGAATTATGATGAAAAGCTTTTAGTAGGTTATAGATGGTATGACAAAAAAAATATCCAGACCCTTTTCTCTTTTGGGCATGGTCTTTCTTATACAGAGTTTAAGTATACTGATTTAGAAATCGATGTTCAGGTTGAAAAACAAGTGTCTTGTAAATTCTCAATTCAAAATATTGGTCAAGTACCCGGAGTAGAAACTGCGCAGTGTTATATTGGCTTTAAAAGTGATGATAATTCAGAGCCTAAAAAGACTCTTCAAGGCTTTAGTAAAATAGCGCTTGATCCTAACATCAAATCTAAAGTTCAAATTGATTTGAGTCCAAGAAGTTTTTCTTCATGGAATATAGAGAGCAAAACTTGGGAGGTAAGACCAGGGTCTTATGACATACTTATTGGCTCTTCAGCAGAGAATATTATTCTTCAGACAACAATTACTCTATAGATAAATCTATCATCTCTTGGTCGCTTAAATTAATTTGAGAAGCTTCAATCGAGCTATTGGTCTCAAAAATAGTTCTAGGTCCAATTAAAGGAAATATTAAAGAAGATTTTTGCACTACATATGCAAGGGCAACTTGAATAGGTTGAAGGTTTTTTTGTTCAGCTATTTCAAAACATTTTGCTCTTCTTTCTAAGTTTTTCTTATTATGCCAAACTCTTATCTCTTCCTCTAAAGAGGGGTTTGAGAAATGCTCATTAGATGTAATCTCTTTTTTCTTAATAAAGAAACCTCTAGCCTGGCTTGACCAAGGAAATAACATGATCTGATTTTCTATAAGGTATTTAATATATTCGTTGTTAACGCCAACGCATCCAGGCCAAACAGGATCGACCATCTCAGCTAAACTAAAATTATTACTTAAAGCTGTGAAAGGCTGTTTGTTATTTGATTTAGCATAGTCTCGTGCCTCTGAGAAGCGCCCTAGCTCCCAATTTGAAGCGCCAACAAGATTTATTAGCCCTTCGCTTTTAACTTCATCTAATGCATCCATGAATTCAGAAACGGGTATATCTGGATTGTCTCTATGTAGGCAGAAAATATCTAAAGTTTCAATATTTAACCGTTCTAGAGATTCTAGAATTTGCGGCCTTATGAATTGTGGTTCACATTGAGGTGTATGTGCTCCTTTGCCTATTACAATTACATCTTTCTCTAGATTTCTTGAATTAATCCAATCACCTAAATATTTATCTCCCTTTCCATTATTATAAATATAAGCGGTATCAAAGATTCTCCCCCCTGCCCCATAAAAATGATCAAACATAGTGAAAGCATGCAAGCTTGAGGTTTGATTGTCACAACCTAGGGCTAGTCTTGAGGCATTCTTTTCTATTCCTTTAATCGCAATATTTTGAAATTGCGGTTTTTGTATTAGGTAAAATTTAGATAGCGGTATTGGTGAGTTATCAAAAGATTCGAATGGACACTTAATTTTTAGTTCTTGTCTCCACTTATCTAGCCATAGCATATTACTTTGCGTGTCTGCATGTGAGATAAGCTCCGATTCAAATTTCCCTTCTTGGATACAGTTAGAAGCATGATCAATTTCTCTTGTAAATAACCCCACTGTATCTAGGTATGAAATCTCTTTAACTAGATTTCCTGAGTCTAAGATTTTAATAGACGAATTTCCATTCTGAAATTGTCCGCAATGCCAGGGTTGTTCAACAACCAGTTCTAGATTTCCACTTTTAATTTTAAGATCGTTTGAATACTCCTCATCTATTGCACAACTAATTTTTGCTTCAATTTGATCTGAAAAAATTAAATGCGCTTCTGATTGAAGATCAACACCGGTTTCATCTAATCTGCCAGTCGCATTAATGCTTTCAGGGTCAGCAAAAGGTATGCCTTGAAGGCTTCCGGCTATTAATTTAACCATCGATAAAGGGTAGCAACCAACATCTAAAATTGCCCCTCCGCCTAGTAAAGGATTTCTTAAACGATGTTCCTTTGACAGTTCTGCAGAGAAGCCAAAAGAACTTTCGATAAAAATCTTCTCTTGAGTATTTTTAAAAAGATCTAGATGATCTAAGATATTAAAAGTTTGTGGATGAGTGCGATACATATATGCCTCCATCAAGAAAACTTTAGCTTCTTTTGCTAAATTTAATAAAGTCATGCTTTCTAAATAATTCATCGTCAAAGGTTTTTCACAAAGTATGTGTTTGCTATTTTTTATTGCCTCTAATGAATATGTAAAATGAGAGCTGTGAGGAGTTGCTATATAGACAGCGTCTATTTGATCTGAAGAAAAAAAGGTATCAAGGTTTGTATATGGCTCTATAGCAAACTTAGTTGAGAATTGTTTAACTGCTTCTTCATTTCTTCCAAAGATACTAACCAATTCAGAGTCTTGACAGTATTTAACTGAATGAGCAAAAGCATTAGCTATATTTCCAGAACCAATAATTCCCCATTTAACTTTATTCATTTAGAAGCCTCTTCTCTTGTATGTCTTTTATTAGTTTTTCATGGAAAGCTTTATCAATTGGATAGAAATATACCAATACAAAACTCAAACAAACCCCAGTAAGTGGTATCCATGACATTAAAAACTTCAATCCAGCTAACGTCTCTTCAGTTTGAACTTGGTTTGGTTCAAAGCCAATCTTTGTAAGTGCTATACCCAATATAAGAGCAGCTATAGCTATGGCACCTTTTTGAGCAAAGGTCATAAAGCCATACAGAGAAGACTCTGTTCTTATGCCTGACTTCCATTCTCCGTATTCAATTGTATCCGGTAACATTGACCAAAATAAAACACCTGTTGCGCCGTTACCAATTCCTATAAAAGCTAAAATATATAAAAGTTCATTTAATTTTGTTATGGGGTAAAGGTAGAAAATTAGAAAGCCTAAAAGTAAGAAGCTCATTGAAATCATCCATGATTTCTTCTTGCCAATCTTTAAAGCAGCATATGCCCAAAAAGGAATTGATAAGAAAGAGCTTCCACTGCTAACGCCTAAAATTAAACCCTGGTATGCATGGAGATCTAAGGAGTATTTAACAAAATAAATTAAATTATTGTTAAACATAAGTGAGGTTGAAATTAAAATTAAAATTGAACTAAACACTATCCAAAAAGGATAATTATTAGCCACTGATTTAGAGACCTTAATAAAACTAGGTAGCTCAGCTGCTGAAAATTCAAAACTTCTTTCTTTAACAAAAAATACTGTGATACTTAAAATTAATACTGCTATTGAGCCGGCTATTATTCCAAGGAATATAAATCCAAGCGACTCAACTCCTCCTCCAAACCATAAGACAATTGGGAAACCTAAGGCTGAAATAGTTAAGGTTCCAAAGGAAGCAGCTAGCATTCTAGCTGTAGTAAGTTTGGTTCTCTCGTCACTATCATCTGTTATGCGCGCAGTAAGAGATGAATAAGGAACACTAACAACAGTAAAGCAAGTTCTATGAACTAAATTTACGGCTAATAAAAATATGAATAAGTATGTACCTTCAAATGGAGGTACCCAAAATAAAAGTACAAAAGATAAAGCCAAGGGGATAGAGCCATAAAATATATAAGGACGATAGCTTCCCATCTTAGTTCTAGTTCTCTCTGCTATATAACCCATAAAAGGATCAGTTACAGCGTCCCATGCTATTCCTAAGGCATAAATCCAACCAGCCATTAAAGGTGAAATGCCAACAATATCTGTATAAAAATATAGAAGGTAAAGTCCTACCCCGCTCCAGTAAAGACAAATTGCATAGTCGCCTATTCCATAAGCTGCTCGGGTTTTGTTGCTGACTATACTAGTATTCATGATTTATTTAATATTTATACTTAATGTATATCAAAAACATATACGTTGCATATGAAAAATATGTAAGACTGTAACTATGAATTATCAAGAAGATTATGCAGAAGAAAATGGAGTTAAAATTGCCTATCGCGATTATGGTCCTGAAGGTGCTGAACCAATTCTTTTAGTTCATGGCCTTGGTGCTCAACTTGTTCATTGGCCTGCTCATTTAATTGATTTTTTAATCGAAAATAACTATAGGCCCATCACTTACGATAATAGAGATGCTGGTTTGTCTTCAAGATTTTTTGGGAAGCCTGCTTTTATTTTAGATTACCTTCGTTATTACTTTCGTTTACCTATGAAATCTGAATACAACCTTGATGATATGTCTAAAGATGGTATTAGTGTGATGAATAAATTAAGTATAGATAAGGCGCATATCTTAGGAACCTCAATGGGAGGCATGATTGGCCAAATTATTTGCTCTTTATATCCTGAAAGAATTAAGTCATTTACATTGATTGCATCCACCGCTTCCGTTCCAGGTCCTTTTAATGGACCCTCAAAAGAAGTTCAACGAGTCATGATGGATCGATCAAAAATGAAAAATGCTTCTATGGAGGATGTATATCAAAGAGAAATTAAATGGGTATCTCTTATTGGTATGGCTGGACGCGACCTAAGTACTCCAGAATTTCGTAACGAGGTTATTGCTAACTTCAATCGAGCAAAAGAAAAAAGTGATGGGTTTGGCTATGCCAGACAGCTTTTAGCAATACTTTCATCAAAAGATAGAATACAAAGAATTAAATCAATAAAAGCTCCTACGCTTATTATCCATGGAGAAGATGACCCAGTTATCAATATCAAAAACTCTTATAGGATGCATAAACTTATCCCAAAAAGTAAGTTAATAGTAATCTCTAATATGAGGCACTTAATTGAACCTGAAATATTAGAACAATTTAAACTTCAACTTACTGAACACTTATCTCAAAATAGCTGAAGCAACATGCGTCCCTAGAGCAAGACAACTTGTAACACCTGGACTTTCAATGCCTTGGAGGTTAATTAAGCCATCAACCCCATGATCTTTTGAATCAAGAATTGAAAAATCTCTCATCCTCCCATTTCGATTTTGAATTTTTGGTCTTATACCTACATAATCTGGCTGAAGTTTATTAGGATCCATACTTGGCCAATATTTATGAATAGATTTTATAAAATTATCTTTAACAGACTCATCAAAAGAATAATCTAGATCATCGACCCAATTAATATCAGGACCAAACTTTAATTGACCCGACATATCGAATCCAACATGAATGCCCTGACTAAACTCATCAGCTAGAGGGTATATAAGCGAGCTAAATGGATGATTACCGGAATACTTAAAATAATGGCCTTTTGCAAAAAATACAGGATAGTTATATTTACTATCAAGTGAGTGAATTTTTCGGGAATTTACTTCAGAAGCCAGTCCAGATGAATTAACTAGTGCCTTGGCTTTTATATCAAAATCATTTCCATCGTTACAAGAAATCTTGAAATGATCATTCAACTTTTCTGCCGATATGAATTTAGTGTTTAGTGAAATAATACCTTTGTTATGCTGAATGTCGCCCTCTAGAGCAGTAATTAACTCAGGGACATCAATAATTCCACTTTGAGGCGAATACATTGCCCCTGCAAGCCTTAGATCAGGGTGAAAAGCTGTTATTTCATCTTTGGAGCACATTGTTAGGGTTGCGCCATTAAGATTTCCTTGGTTATATATCTGCCTTAATTTATCTAGTTCTCGATCTTCAGAAGCAATTACATATTTACCAATTTTCTTACAGCTTATATTTTTTTTAAGTGCATACTCATAAAGCATTTCATTCCCTTCGACACATAATTTACTTTTTAAAGAGCCAGTTGGGTAAAATATCCCCGCATGAATAACTCCAGAATTTCTTGATGAGATTCCTTCACCAGATCTTGTTTCTTGCTCAAGGACTAAAACAGACATACCAAGTTCACTGCAAGATTTAGCAATAGATAAACCTACAACGCCTGCACCAATAATGGCTAAATCAAAAATCATAATTTTTTATCGTCATAAAATAATAGTGCCATATAGCTTAATATAAATAAAATACATTAATTAAATGTGTATTGCCTTGTTAAGATGGGTAATGATAGAAAATTTTTTACAATACGGGCAGTGGGTAATTTTAGTACTAAGCATTTACAGCTTATATTTAGTTAGTTCTGTTAAACACGAAAAGCGCTTAAATGGTTATATTTTTACTGCTATAAGCAGGTTCGGTGGTGCACTTATATTTCTAGTAGTTGATTTGCCGGCATTTGTAATCGCCAATTTAATTCAAACCTATATTGCATGCAAAGGCTACCTTGATAACAAAAAGGCAGGCAAAGAGGATTAAAACTAAACTCTCTTGATAAAGATACTAGTTATAGCAAATAAAAATTGTAACTAATTAGGCGCGTATTCTTTCATTACTGGGATCAAATATAGACCCCTTGCCAACTATCTGAACAGTCATTGGGTAAACGCCATCACCATTTTCGTTAAAGTATTCCAGTGATAGTTGATACCCTACTACAGCTATATTTTTAGGTAGGTAACCCATAACTACAAATTTTTTGATTGACGGGCAGTACGACATGCTTGTGCTGTAGGATCTTCGACCTTTACTATCTATCGGGACTTCACCTGAAACCGGATCAATGATTGGTGAGATGCCAACAGGATAACGCGAACCAGCTCCAGATACATCTAGGTTGTCTAGTGTCATGGTGCATAGAATCGCACTTGGCTCCTCTTCTCTCTGGGCAAGGTGCGCTGCTTTTCCATGGAAGTCTGCTTCTTTGACTAGAGGCCTTTCGATAGCAGATTCAAGGGCATTATATTCAGTCTCTAGATCTGCACCTTGAAGTCGGAAACTTTTTTCAAGACGTCTGCTGTTGGCATAAGTTTCAATACCAACCGGTATAACTCCAACCTCAAGCAAAGAGTCATAAAGTGCTAGACCTTCTTCACTGTCATTATTTAGGTAAATTTCCCAGCCACTTTCCCCTACATAGGAAATACGTGCCGCCCAGACATCAATAGTTTTACCACCAGATAAATTAAGAGTTAGATATTTTGCTGTAGCAAAGGGAAAATTCTCAATGCTGATTTCATTCGGATCAATTAAATGGCCCAGAGCATTTTTTGCTTCTGGTCCCCATAATCCTAAAGTTACTATATCGTGAGTTCGGATATTAATGTCTGCATCGAGTCCCATATCATCGCGATAATTACGCAAAGTTACCCAATCCAGATTACCATCAGCACCTCCAGTAACTACTCTATAAAGATCTGTACTTAAGCGGGAAATAGTTAGGTCTGCATGGACGCCACCATCCTCATCTAAGAAATTTGTATAAATAATTCTTCCTTCAGAAGTATTACCACCAACCTTGGCCACAGAAAGATACTCCAACATACGTTCAGCATCTGGACCCTTTATATCCATGATTGCAAAGTGCGATAGGTTAATCATTCCAACTGATTCGCTCATAGCCAAATGTTCTGCGTTAGCAATTTCATATGGCACGTGACGTCGATCCCATTCATTTTCTCGGACTGGGACCTCTTGTAAATAATTATCTAGTTTTTGTCGGTTACTCTCATAAGCAAGAGCCCGTTCCCAGCCTGCAACCTCGTTATCAAAGTAGCCCCCAAGCTCTTTTTCCCTTTCATAGAAAGGACTTACGAATAGTTCTCTTTGGCTAATATATGGCTCTCTAGGATGAACGGCAGGAGTATAGACAGTTTGTGCATTTTCATATGATCGCGTTTTAACAAAGTCTTTTTCTTTTTGCGCAGGATAAAATCTAGCAATATCAAAAGATCGCATATCTACTTGGGTTTTGCCATTAATCATCGATTCAGCGCATAATCTTGCACATCCAGGACCATCTTTAACCCAGACTGCTTCACATAACCAAAAACCCCTTACTTCAGGACTTTCACCAATCAAAGATGCTGCATCAGGAGTTACTGATAAAAGTCCATTAAATGAGCTTTTCTCATCCCAGCCTAATTCAGCAAGTATAGGAGTTGTTTCGAATGCTTTTTCTAGAGGCTCGGCAATTTCTTCAAGATCTAGATATCTCATTGAATCAGAGGTCATAGTTTTCGCAGGATTGCCAATATCTTCAGGATCAACCAATCTAGGATCTTTATCCTCATAAAAACCCCATTCAAGCATTCCTCCATGGAGTCTTCCTGTATCCCTGACATAAGCCGAATTACCTTGATCACGAAGAAGTGGATAAACAAGTAATTCATCTGTTCCTTGTATTTCTGGAAGTGGTCCAAAAAATAATAAAGGATGCTCCACTGGCATTAATGGAATTGGAACACCAGCCATTTTTCCTAGTAAGGGTCCCCAGATTCCAGATGCAATTACAACTTTATTAGTCTTAATTAATCCTTTTTCAGTTTTTACTCCAGTAATACGTCCATTTTCAATTTCAAACCCTAAGGCTGGTGTATCAGTATATGTAGTCAGGGCACCTTTATCTTTAGCGCTTTCTACAGCAAAGTTAACCACTTCCTGAGAGCGAGGTGTAACTAGACCTGCTTCTGGATCCCACATTGCGCCACATATTGATTCTTCATCTAGTAACGGAAATTTTTCTTTAGCTTCTGATGCAGAAATTAGCCTGACGTTAGTTCCAAAGGCTTTGCCTGATGCGACCTTTCTTTTAAGCTCTTCCCATCGAGCATCATCACCTTTACGACATATTTCTAGACCGCCCTTTTTAAGAAAGAATCCATTTTCTTCATAAAACTTTCTACTAAAGTTAGTCGCCCAACAACCCAATTTGTCATGAGTTGTATTGTAAACAAAGTCAGAAGCATGTGCTGTGGATGCTATATCCGAGGGGATTACAGTAGATTTTTCTAGTCCTACAATATTTTTTTGACCGAGTTCTGCGAGCCAATATGCAAGCATTGAACCAACAATACCGCCTACGCCAACAATAACTACTTCAGCTTCTGTAGGAAATTTAGAGGATTTATTTTCTGTCATGATGCCTATTTTAACAGTACTTTTACTCCGCGTAATCTAATCCTGCTTCCTTTTGAATTTCACGTTTATTAGGATTGACTGATTTTCTGAAAGGTACATCTACGATTTCGCCGTGCACTGGAACTCCAGGTGATTCAGAAAATTCATCAGGCAACCTAACCATTAATTTCGTTCCAATCTCAGATGAAGTCCATGGCACCCATGCAAGAGCAATATTTGTGCCTAATTCTGGAGACCACCAAGGAGAAGTAACATAACCCGTATCATTTCCATCAGGATCTGCTATTAGCCAAAAATCAGGAGCATAGTCTGTTATCTCTTTTCCACCCAAGGTAATCCCAACCATTTTCATTTTAAATGGTGGGTTTCCTTCGTCGATCATTTTTCTTTGTCTTTCAAGCTCTTCTTTACCAATATAATCAGCCACTTTATTTCGAGGTACCTGATAAGCTAAATTAACTTGGAAGGGAGAAGTTTCATGGTCTAAGTCTTGGCCCCAAGATAAGATACCAGCGGCTATTCGACGATGGTGAGCAGGAGCTATAACCATCAGGCCAAATTCTTTGCCTCCCTCAAGAACTGCGTTCCATACTTTTTCAGCATTTTCATGAGCATCACGAACATAAATTTCATAACCTTTCTCTCCAGTAAAACCAGTTTGACTGATTACAACATCTGCACCACCAATCTTAGTTTCCATGATGCCGTAATAAGGAATATCTCTAAGCTCTTCACCTGCTAGCTTTGCCATGAGGTCTTCAGAAAGAGGGCCTTGAATTTGCACAGGGCAAACATCAATCTCATCAATTATCACATCATATTTTTTTGATATGTTTACTCCTTGAAGCCAAAGTAAAAGATCGCTATCTGAAATAGAAAACCAAAATTCATCCTCAGCCAATCTCAATAAGACAGGATCATTAAGAACTCCTCCTTTGTCGTTACATAGAATTGCATATTTACCATTACCTGGTTTTATTTTAGTAGCATCACGCGTGATTACGTAATCAGTAAAAGCTTCTGCGTCTGGTCCTTTAACTCTTATCTGCCTTTCAACAGCAACGTTCCACATAGTGACTCGATTAACCAAAGCTTCATACTCCACCATCGCCCCGCCATCTTCAGGTTTAATGTAGCCTCTTGGGTGATAGATACGATTATAGACAGTTGCTCTCCAGCAACCTGCTTCGTGAGATAGATGCCAAAATGGTGACTTTCTAACTCGAGTTGAAATTAACATCTGTACAGGCGTTCGACCGCTTTGTCTAAGATTAATTGGTACCTCTCGATCGCTTTGATCCACACTAGGATGATTTGGATTTGTCATACTTACCTCTCCTGTAATTTATAACTGTTTTATATATATATAAATATAATGTAATAAATTTACGCTTTTTTTTTATTTTTGTAAATCAAAATTTTTGTTCTTAAGTTAGCTATAAAAAACAATAATTTTTTTAGCTAGATATGATGTTTTTTTGATATGACTTTCAGTGGAAAGTTAATTGATTAGCCTCGGCTAAAAATGAATTTAAGACAGATTAAGTTTGTTGATCTAAAGGCATTGTTTGCGTAACACTTATTAATGGCAAAGCTAATATATTTATTACTGAATAGATCATTAGACTAATTGCTATGGATGCTAATGAGATTTCAAAGTATGCATAAGCACCAATTAATAAACATAATACTAGTCTTACTGACTCAATTAATATTCCTTTTTTTCCGTCAAACCACATAGATGTGCAATACATAGTGAATGTCATCATGCTTATCGTTACCCATAGCTGAGGGTAGTTTAAGTAGCCACTTTGGATAAAGACTAGGAAAATATAAGTTATAAATAAATATTGAAACAGCGCATATGCCTTATGGCGTTTACTAATAACAGGATCATATTTTTTAAAAGTCTGAGCATTAAAATTATCTTTATTTGCCTTGATGGGAAGACTTTTAGGGGTCCAGCTTGTTCTGGCAAATGGAGCATAAAACTTTTCTTTCCAGTTTTTCGATAACCACATTTCTTTAATTATTTTTACGTAAACGTGAAGGTTGGCCCAAACGGGATTAAAGGTATTTAATGTACTTCTAATACCGTATATACAAGCTTCGTTTTCATCTTCTACTTTATGAGTTCCAAACATCCTATCCCAGATAATAAAGACACCGCCATAATTCTTATCAATATATTGTTCATTTTGTGCATGATGAACTCTGTGGTTTGAAGCAGTTACAAAATAATTTTCATACCAACCAAGTTTAGGAATATGTTCACTGTGGACCCAAAATTGATAGATAAGATTCAATGATGCAACGCTTATAAAAACATAAGAAGGTATGCCTATAACAAACATCGGAATATAAAAAACCCAACTTACAAAAGCACCAGTGCCTGTTTGTCTTAAAGCAGTACTGAGATTGTAATCTTCGCTTTGGTGATGTGCTGCATGAGATGCCCAAAAAATCTGTCTTTCATGGCTGATGCGATGAAACCAGTAGTAAAAGAAATCATAAATAATAAATGCAAAAATCCATGTGGCTGCTGATGTTCCGTCCATTCTCCACAATGCAAAGTGAGTCTCTACTGAGTAAAATACATAGCCTGCTGCCCCAATAATGATGAGTTTATTTGCGGTACGAAGTGTCCCCATAAATAAATTACTAATTGCATCATTTAATCTATAGGTATTTTTTTTTATTGCTATTCCATAAGCTAGCTCTACTAAAATGGCTAGTAAGAAAAAGGGAACTGCATAAGTTATAAAATCCATAAATTATCTTACCTCATTTGGAATAGATTTAAAAAATGAAGTGCGTATAAGGAGAGGCAAAACTCCTATGACAATTGGATTTAGTTGCTCGTGATTTAAAGTCTATTCTTCTTATTCTTTAGAATGATAGTTAGGGCCAAAGCTGAAGGCCAGGCACCCAAGATAAATTCAGAAATAAATATCTGATTGAATTCTGTACCGTGGACATAGATAGCAATTAAGTTAAAAATTCCTGCGCCAAAGTAAAGAACTCCCACAGATAAAAACCAAGTATGGTTTAAGGTAATCACTCCTAAAATAGTAAATATGAAAGTAGCTACAAAGAATGATGTGAAATCTCTTAATAGAGCATTTTGTGCAGCACTTGATAAATCATTAAGTACAAAGCCAAAATCAGCAGATGCATTAATTGGAGTAAAGACCCATTCGAGCACTAAACCTAATAACAAATACGCATATAAAATACCTAGAGACCTAACAATAAAGGTATAACTTCTTTCTGCAGAAATTAGAGAATAAAAAAAGTATCCTCCAAGAAACCCAGCTACACAATGAAGCATCTTACCTATTATGCTTCTATTACCGCCTAATAATTGAGTTTGAAACAATAACTCAACCATTAAGAAAAGTGACATTCCAATAGCAACTGCTCCAGCAACAGCAAATAAATACTTGCCGCCTAATCTACTATATCTAGAAATTAAACCAGCAACAGAAAAAGCCACTCCAAAACCAATAATAACAACAGCGTACAAGCCAATACCCAGTCTTTGAAAATCAAATAAAACTACTTCCAATGAAGAAATTAATCCTACAGGCATATCAACTGAGGATAGCCAAATTAAGTTTGATAATGAGCCAATTGGGGTAATTAACATTACTGTAAACAATGCTGCCGAAAGAATTGCGAACGGGTACTTTGCTATATTCATAATTCCTTCGGCAATACTTTAATTAATTTGCCATTAGGTCCGTCTGTAAGCAAATATATTATTCCGCCCGGAGAAGCTTGAATATTTCTCAGTCTTATATCTAGTTCAGAAAATAAAGTTTCTTGACTGTCGATCCCATTTTTGAAAGTAACTTTCTTAACATCTTTAGAAACCAATGCTGTTACCAGAAAACTATCCTTTAATTCAGGATAAACATTACCTTCGTAGAAGATCATATCTGATGGAGCGATCGATGGCGTCCAATGTAAAAGTGGTTGTTCCATGCCTTCTTTTTCTGTGAAAGGGCTAATAACAGCACCAGAATAATCTATCCCATATGTTATAGCTGGCCAGCCATAATTTAACGAGGGCTCAACAAGGTTCATTTCATCTCCGCCTTTTGGACCATGTTCATGCTCATATACCTTGCCAGATCTTGTTACCACAAGTCCTTGCATATTTCTGTGACCATAAGAGTAAATCTCCGGAAGAGCATTTCCTATATTTATAAAGGGATTGTCTTTTGGAATAGATCCATCTTTATTAATTCTTATAATTTTTCCAAAATGATTATCTAAGGTTTGAGCTTGCTCACGATGATCAAACCCATCACCACTTGCTAATAAGATAGTGCCGTCTTTTAAGAAAGCTATTTTTGCTCCAAGGTGAACGGGACTTCTTCTAGGGGCGTTGGCTTTAAAAATTACCCTGCTATTAACTAATGCATTATTTCTAAGTTCAGCTGAAGATAAAAATAAAGTTGATTTACCATTCTTATCTTTAGAAGAATAACTGAAGTAAATTTTTTGATTGGACTCAAACTCTGGGTCAAGAGCTACCTCTGATAATCCGCCTTGCCCGCTATATTGCACACTAGGTACGTTATCGATATTTTTTATAGTCTTATCTGATAAAGAAGCAATTTTTAGCTTGCCTGGCATTTCAGTATATAAAATCTTATCTTCACTTAAAAATACAAAACTCCAAGCATCGTCTAAATTATCAAGAACTGTTTCAAATTGATAACTTGAAAATGATGAATTAGAGAATAATAAAAGACATAGGAATAAATTTTTTTTCATAGCAATAATACTATCACAGGACTTTAATTTTATTTAATGGTGGAAGATTTAGAACTCAGCTTGCTTCAGATGTGCTATCTAATAAACCCATGCCACTTAAGATTTTTTTCTCTTTGTATTTATTGAAAACTTCAAAAAGCAAATAAAACCAGAATCCATTTACTATCGGCTCTACAAATGCATCAATAACTGCAAGATTTAATGGAGCCCCTGTAAGCAATCTGTTACAAGTCATGGCAATAAGAATATGTCCGACAGTATATAAAAAAGCCAATAAAATACCGACCTGACTAACATTGATTATTGTTGATTTACTTTGTTCTATCTTACTAACAAATGCTTTCTTTAAATAAACCAAAAGGAAGTAGAACCAGAAACCATTAATGATTGGCTCAATAAATGCATCTGCTACAGCCATATCAAGAGATGCACCGGTAATAATTCTATTACATGCCATAGCAACAAGGATATGGCCGATGGTATAAATTATAGAGAGATAAAGATTTTCATATTTGAAAATTTTTACGTCGTCATATTTTAAGTATTCTTTCATCGACAATGCCTTATAAATTTCAGTAGCTTAAGCTACGGATTTTAAATGTAGCAATGGCTACGGATGATGTCAAGGGTATAATTTTAGATATAGCAAATTTTTTAGGAGGGAGGCATCTAGTGGTAAAAAAAGTTAAAGCCCGTTCGGTTCCCTTTTCACAGACCCGTGCACGTCATGCTAATGAGACCGCTGAAGATTATGTTGAAGCTGTGATGGAGTTGATTGCGGAATTGGGTGAATGCAGAGTGCTAGATCTAGCAAGATATTTTAATGTTAGTCATGTCACTGTTTCTCGAATAGTAAAACGGCTGCATGATGAAAACCTTTTACATACCATGCCCTACAAACCAGTAGAACTTACTGTTGAAGGCCTTAAGCTTGCGAAACGAGTTAAAGATAGACACCTTGTCGTTTTAGCCTTCTTAATGGAGCTTGGTGTTGATAAGACCAATGCAGAAATTGACAGTGAAGGCATTGAGCACCATGTAGGCTCAAAAACGCTTGCTGCAATGAAAAAGTTTTTAAAAAAACAATCTTAATAGAAATACAACAAAATAAAATGGTGGGCCCGGGACGGCTCGAATCTCCGACCAATGAATTATGAGTTCATGCTTAATATTATCTTAATTAACTGCTATTTTAAAATAAGTTTAGAGAAGCTTCTTTACTATATGATTAGTTTGATTTACTAGGGACTCTTTTCCAGGCAAGAACTGAGAATGGAATGGATAATAGGTAAGCAAAAGCTAAAATATTAATCGATAGCCATAAAAAATTAATAACACTTAAAGCGATTAAAGAAAATAAAATAAGAAATGTAAATTTTGATTTAACAAGCATCTTCTTTCTTTTGATTGAAAAAGTTGGGATTCTGCTTATTAGCAAGCCGCTTATTAAAATTATATAACCTGCAACAAAGTTTAAATTATTATATGCCCACTCATAACCCATAAATGAATGTGTTAAGGGTAATAAAATTAAAATTGCTCCAATTGGAGTCGGTATGCCAATAAAAAAACTATCAGGCTCTTCGTTTGAGGCTTTAGATGTTTCTAATCTAACATTGTATAAAGCTAGTCTTAAGCAGGAAAAAATAATAAAAACTAAGCATGCAAAGGCTCCTATGCCGCTATTCAGGTTAAAAATAGACATATAAACAAGGATTCCTGGTGCAATGCCAAAGCTAAGAAAGTCTGAAAGAGAATCTAGTTGAGCTCCCAAATCTGATTCGCTCTGGAGATGTCTTGCCAACATACCATCTAGTACATCGCAGATACCAGCAATTAAAATACATAAAATTGCTAGATTAAAATCTGCTTCAAGAGCAAATCTAATTGAGCTTAAACCAAAGCATAGACCCGATAGCGTTATGACATTTGGAAGCAAAATTTTAAAATCAATTTTTTTCATTTTATCTTATTTAAAAGATGCCAGCATAGATTCTCCAGCTATAACTTTATCTCCAACAGAACATTTTGTGACTGCATCAAGTGGCATATAGATATCAACTCTTGAGCCAAATCTTATTAACCCAAATCTTTCTCCTTGAAGAAGATTATGATTGTTAGATATAAATCCTAAAATTCTTCTAGCTATTAAACCTGCAATTTGTACGACAATAATCTCAGGACCATTATCAGAGCTAATAATTAAACTGCTTCTTTCATTTTTCTCGCTGGCTTTATCAAGACTAGCGTTTAAGAATTTACCCTCTTTGTAGACTATATTTTTAACAGTTCCAGAGACAGGGCTTCGGTTAATATGAACATTAAAAACATTCATAAAAACACATATGCGTTTCATTTTATTTTGATTTATTGAAATCTCTTCTGGGGGATAAGCTTCATCTATAAGACATACCTTTCCATCTGCAGAGCTAATAATTAGATTTTGATCTATTGGAGTATTTCTCTCAGGATCGCGAAAAAACCACAAAGTAAAAATTGTTAACAGATATCCAATAATCGAAATCACAATGGACACAAATGATAAAAAAATTGAAATAATAAAAAAGATTATTGCAAATCTCCATCCCTCAGGATGAATGAAAGGTCGTTTAGAGGTTGGTTTACTCATATCAATTTAATAATTAACTAAGTCGCTCATTCTATAACACGAAATTTGTATAGGCTATAAACGGTCTCTTAAATTTTTAAAAACACTATAAATGGTGGGCCCGGGAGGACTCGAACCTCCGACCAATGGATTATGAGTCCAACAACTCTATAATCTGTCTCTTATACACATCTGACGCTGCCG
>OLHU01000050.1_pt1 | contig 23693 bp, 28 predicted proteins | sample 1609321 | NCBI WGS metagenome assembly OLHU01 (sample SAMN05416716, study PRJEB24817) | seawater metagenome | isolation source: Sea water | place: Canada:Atlantic | collected 2013-07 | reverse complement strand
AATAGCACACTGCATATCATTGCCACAGCATAAAGGAGATTTTATCTTTCCGTGGCTGTTTGGGCACTCTGATATCTGAACTTGATTGCCGTCATCTAGATGAAGCATACCGTTTACGAGAGGCGAATCGCATTCACCGCAAGTTGCATTTACTGACATTCCACATGCATCGCATTTATAAGTCGCCATAATTTTTTTCCTAATAGTTAATTGTCCATTGCCTCTAATATTTCAAGCAATAAGTTAATGATATCTAGATAAATTGTAAAAGCCAATTCAAACGCAGAGTCCCAGTTGTTTGACATATATTCGCCTTTGGCAATTAAATTAAAATCAAAAAGTAAAAATAGAGAGAAAATAAATGCTCCAAAAATAGCTTTTGCTCTAATAGCTTGCCTGCTAAATCCTTTGATTACTCTTATGAATTCAAAAAGAATTAGCCCTAATAAAGAAAAAAGCAAGAAAACTGCAAAATAAGTGTTTTCTGAAAATGAATAAATATCACTATAGCCAATAAACCCTGTTAGTAGGGTTACAAGAAACACAATTTTTAATGCTTTATACCCATCATTCTCATCCATCTCAAGCATTATCAAGCCAAGAAAAGGTCCAAACATTAAGCTTTGAAAGGTAAATAAGGCAATGCCTGTATAAATATTTATACCGGTCGATGCAAAAAAAACAGTACCAAAAAGTGCTGCAGACCATAATACATAGATAGAAAATACCCAATTACCGCCGTGTGCGTATTTATAACCATCTTTAAAAGACTGAAGAACATCGGCTCTATTTTGGGCTTCTTTAAAAACGTCATAAGCCGGAACCATTTGCTTTATTTCCTGATTATATGCCTCCTTTATATTTTTAATCATCCTCTTGGGATACTCTAAGGGCGGCTTTAAATAGGGAATTAAGTCGAGCTTTTTCTTCATGTTCATTGAGCCTTTGAAGGACATTCCTAGAAAAGTGGAGTCAGTTTCGTAAGCTTTGTGAGCAGCCCTGATGCAATAAAAGCATCCTCCAAGAACAATAGAAAGCTGAGCAGATAGTATCAGCATTGTTTTAAATAATAAGGTTGTCTCTAGAAACATGAGCTATAAGTAAATTAACTAAGTATTAATAATACACAATTCTAGAATTATTTCTTCTTTAGATAGACTACAGAGTGATCGTCGAAATGGCGCTCTCCAACTTCGATATATTTATTTTTAGAATGAAAATTTAATGATATTTGATTGATAGGCTTGGTATTCACCTCACAACAAATGGGTAAGTTTTCAAGATTTGCCACTTTGCTCAGATGGTTGTATAAAAGAGTCCCTGCCCCCATTCTTCTGTATTCTTTTTTTATAACAACCCTATCGATATAAAGAAATTTATCCTCGGAATCACTAAAAAACTTATAATTGAGTGAATGATAGGCAGACCCTTCTTTAAAACAAATAATAAACCCAACAATTTTTTCATCATCTAATAAAAAGAAATTCAATGCGCTTAATTCAATAAGGTTTTTGAGTTCATCTATCGAAGATAGGCTTCCCACTTCTGGTGTATTTGCTTGATTTAAAGAATATAAAGTCTCTAATGTGTCCTCTTTAGGAATATCTTTAAATATTGCTATCTCTAAATTAGACTTATTATTCATTGATGACGATCTACTAGAGGGTTTCTAATTCTTTAATGGCATGATCAATGCTTTCTGCTACATCTTTAATAAAAAGTTCTTTTGTTAAGGTGTAACTTGGATGCCCCATAGTTGCTAAATCTTTAGCTTTTTCCATTGCCACTTCCATTAATTTATCTGGCTCCACAATATGATCCATGAGTCCTGCATCTATTGCTTTTTCAAGTGAGTACATTTCAGCTCCTAGAACAGCTCTATATTTATGCGCTGGTGAGACTCTAAATTTTATTAGCTCCAGAATAGGTGTCGGTATTACCATGTTAGTTCTCATCTCATTTGCTCCTAGAAGAAACTCACCCTTAACTCCAATTCTAAAATCACAACAGCATAATAAAAAAGTTCCAAGGGCTATACCGTGTCCTGAGCAAGCAGCAACTATTGGCCTTGGAAAAGAAAATATTCTTGATAAAAGCTTAAAGCCGCTCACAGACATTGTTTTAATTTTAGGAATATCTCCTGATGCTATGACCTTTAAATCAAAACCAGCCGAAAACATTCCGGGCCTTCCAGTTATTATTAAAGAGCCGGTCTCAGTTGGAACCTTATCCAAGCAATCATTAACGGCCTGGGTCATCTCTTCTGAAAATACATTAGCCTTGCCGTCATCTAAGGTAATTATTGAAACGTCTCCTTCATAGGACAAGGTTGCTAATTTATCAGTCATTTTTTCCTGTATATAATTTTTACGTAATAGAGTTTATCAAAAAAAACATGTAATAATGTTTATAAATTATTTATGTAACGTTCACTTCTCTTGTTGTTAATGATACCTTCACGTTACTTATATCTACTAGGAGATTGATGATGATTAAAAGAGGATTTAAAGCGATTGGATTGGTTTTTGTTTTTGGCCTTAGCCTGAGCTCTCTGTATTTGGTAAATCTTTTCGTTATGAAACCCGTCTCCATTGATCATTTCTTAAATAAAGAGCTTTTGACAGGCCTCGCCGACTCTCCTGAAGCTATGACGTATGTAGGAATATTTGATCAATTCAACTGGTTTACAAAGCATAATTCTAAGCTCTCAATACCAAACCCTGAGGATAATCAGGCTGATATTAAAGATGCAAAGAAAACTCTTAAGATATTAAACAAATATAAAGATAGCTCTTTATCTGATAATCAAAAGATTACTAAAAGTATAGCTATTTTTGATACTGAAAATAATCTAAGGCAATTAGAAGAATTTCCATATCATGATTATCCATTAAACCAAGTTCAAGGTGCGCACCATAGCATCATTAGTTTTATGAGTGATATGCACCCTGTTAGGGATTACTCAGAAGCTAAAGATTTTATAAAAAGAACTGATCTTGTAAGGGATGTTTACGCAGGCCAATTAGATTGGCTAGAAAGACAAGCTGCAGAAGGAATATATGCACCGGAGTTTGTGTATGCTCATTTAATCAAACAACTCAATGAATTAATAAATTATTCTTTTGAGGAGCACCCTCTTTATACTCAATTTATTAAAAAAGCTGCGCTATTAGATATCACAGATGATGGGCTTGCATCCCTTGGTGCTGATCTAAAATCATCTATAGAAAAAAGCGTTACTCCTGGTTTTGTTTTGCTCAGGGATTTTATGGTCTCAACAAGAGACAGTGCTAACCCTCATCACGGAATTTGGTCCCAGCCAAATGGAGATGAATTCTATAAATTACAAATACGATCCTATACAACAACAAACTATAGCCCAGAGAAAATTCATAATATTGGCTTACGTGAAGTAGCAAGAATTTCATCAAGGATGAAAGAGATTCTTGTTTCTCTTGGTTACGATGCAAATAAAACTCCAGGTACTCTTATGAATGAGTTAAACGAAGACCCTTCATTCCTCTATGAAGATACTGCTGATAGAAAAGAGATAGTAGTTCAAGATTATATGGATATGGTTACTGAGGCTACTGAAGGTATTAAAGGATATTTCCATACCATGCCTAAGGCTCCTGTAACTGTTATAGCTGCTCCAGAATATTCAGAGAAAACATCTCCTGGTGGTTGGTATCAGGCCCCGGCACTTGATGGAAGTAGGCCTGGTGCTTTTTATGTAAATCTATATGACATAAAGCAAACACCAAAATACAGCATGAAAACTCTTGCATATCACGAGGCAACGCCGGGACACCATCATCAGATTGCGCATTCACTAGAAAATGAAGAGTTAACTTTATATAGAAGATTTGGCTATCAAACTTCTGCCTTTTCTGAGGGTTGGGCTCTTTATTCTGAGCAATTAGCGCTTGAAGCTGGTCTAGCTCCAGACCCTTACGATGAACTTGGAATTTTACAAAGTGAAATATTTAGAGCTGTTAGGTTGGTTGTAGATACCGGCCTACATTATAAAAAATGGACAAGGGAAGAGGCTATCGACTACATGAAAGCAAAAACTGGTATGTCAGATACTGAATGTCGTGTTGAAATTGAAAGATATATCGTTTGGCCAGGACAAGCCCTGAGCTACAAAGTTGGCATGATCAAAATTCTAGAATTAAGAGAAAAAGCAATGGATGCTCTTGGTGATAGATTTAATATTAAAGATTTTCATTCTGCTGTTTTAGATAACGGAAATCCTCCACTATTCATAGTAGAAAAAATGGTGGATGAGATGATTGCTAAGGGCCTAAAGGCCAATTAATAGTTTTCTGGGTGCTTTGCCTGGAATTGGGTAAAGTATTCTTTTGTAAATGCTAAATCATGGTCATTGTCTCCGGATGGATTAAAGAATTTATCAAGAAAAATTCTTTTATTGCCAAAGTCAAAAGATGCAAGAAATATCCTTCCCTCTACAGCCTCTGCTATCCGAAGAAATCCTGTTTTAAATTTCTCAGTCTTAGCTCTGGTTCCCTCTGGGGACATAGCAATCAAAGAGCCATTAAGTTTTGACATATTTTTTATAGCAATTTCAGTAAGGCCTAATCCTGGCTTACTCCTATCAACTGGAATGCCTCCCATATACTTCAAAAATCTCCCTAAAATAGGAGTTGTAAAAAGAGTATATTTTCCAAAAAATGAAATTTTTGCATCCATACCTATTATGGCAGCAAACGCAAAAACGCCATCCCAATTAGAAGTATGGGGTCCTGCTATTACTATTAAGTTCTCGCTACCCTGAACTGGGGGTATCAAGCCCTCAACTTTCCATCTAAATGCTCTAAGCAGGCCTCTGGCTAGCCATTGAACAATCTTAGGCCTATTAGCCCTATATTTAAGAGGTATTTGAGTTATGGATGCTGTTTTACTAATTCTCTTGCTCATAATTATTGCTCTGATCTATCTTTTAGATAGTAAGGTAAATATATTAAATAGACTAGGATAATCGCTAAACCATATAAATCTATTATATGAAAAGGCTCAGCCCTCATAAATGAGGTGATGTTGTCGCCAATAGGTTTTTCAACTAAGAACCAGTAATTTGCTGGAGGCCCAAGAAGATAATTAGCTACATACATAAAGCCTAATATAATCGTTGCAATTCCAAGCATTCTAGCGGCATCTCTAAAGTAAGGCCTTTGGTTGTCTATAATTATTCCGTAAGAAACTCCCATCAATATGGCTGTATGGCCAGCTTGGTTTTGAATATATCCTACATAGGGAAAGCCATATACTGTATCTGGCGTAAGAATTGCTATCCCTGCTCCACTTATCCCAAAAAAGAATGCAAATAGAAAGAAATCTCTTTTCTTTGTTAAGAGATATATTAGTGCAGCGAAAGAAGTAAAATCACACAAGTGAAGAGGAAGTCCAAGTTTCCAGACATCCATATAACCTTCTCTATAAAGATCCATGCTTTGATTTATCAATATTATGCAGATAATTACATAGGTCAAATTTTTGTGAGTGGCTTTAGAGGAATTCTTGAAATACTTTGGTATGTATATTATTGAAGCAATGCATATTGCAACAGTAAGTAAATGAGAGGCACTAAATAAATCTAATTCATTCATAAAGTCAGACTGAAAAGTTTTACTTATGGGCTTTCAGGCAGAGATCCGTAGCTAAGGTCTTCATAGGGATTTTGAATACCTATGGCATCAGGGTGAACAACCGATATATCTATATCACTTCCATAATCGCCGGTAAAAAAACCGCCAGCAGTAGTTCTTGGAGAAATATAGATAGTTGCAAATCGACCGGCTTTTGCATAAACCAGGGTAACCTCTTCTCCAACTTTTGATGAAATTAAACTCCATCCAGTTGAAAGTGTTTCTGTTCCATAAAAAATTAAGTTTTCGGCCGGGCTGTATCCAGAAGTCATTATAATTCTGCCGGAAATAGACTCCCCTGTTCCAAGCAGAACAGTAGGTGCTTTTATAATTTCAGCATCGTCAGGCAGCGGAAGGTCTTCAAGAAGATAGGCTATAACCTTTCTTTGATTAGCTTGATACTCATCGGTGATAAGTGCGCATCCAGAAAATAGAATTAATAAAAATAGAGCCGAAAATAGTTGTTTTGTTTTCATGATGTAAGTATTGCACTTTTTTCGATCGATTTCACTATTGAATTTCTATATTTTTTATGTCAAGTAAACTTGACAGTTAAAAGATTTGGGATTATATTGAAAGCAACTAACACGGGGATATTTAGATGGCAAAAATTACTGGTTACGGATTTTGGATAGATATTAAATCTTTAAAAGGAGCTGACAAAAGAAATTGGATTACATGCTTAGTAACATCTGGTCTAGCTGGAGGAATTGCAGGCTGGTTTAGCGTTTCGCTTTCAGCTGATAACATTGAGACTTTTGGCAGCATGACTGAACAAAATTACATTTGGTTTGCTATTGCTGAAATTGTTCTTATTTATACTGCGGTTTACACCTATATACAGGTACTAAAAAATCAAGATATATTGTTTCAAAAATATAATGAAATGACGATGATTGGAGGTGCTTTAGGGTTCATTTTAATAGGCATACCCATGGCTGCAGTGTCACCTCTCATAAGTTACAAAATTGGTTTTGTGGATCTTTTCTTAGGATTTGCTATTGGTGCTTGCATCAATGGTTATAGGTTTTATAAATTACATATAAAATAGCCGGTAATATGAAAAATATATTAAAAGAGCTTCGCACTAGTAAAGGCATAAGTCAGAGTGCTCTTGCTGATATTTTATCTGTAAGTAGACAGACAGTTAACTCTATTGAGAATGGGAAATTTGATCCCTCTCTTACCTTAGCAATAAAGCTAACCCACTGCTTTGAACTTCCTATTGATAAGATTTTTATATACGAGGATTAATTAGGTATAAACCTCTCCAAACTTATTATCTACAAAGTCATCCCAAGATATTGATTCTTGTTTGATAAATCCTTCGGAAGATATTTTGCCATTTATATACATATCCAAAACACTGCAAACACCTGATGCTGTGGTTCTTTGAATAGCGCTAAACCTATCATCGCCATAGATCTTCTTCAGATAAGTTTTTTCTTGCAGAACTCCATCTATTTCTCCGATTACCTTTACAAAAAAGACAATTACATCATTTGTTGTTCTTGGGACTTCTTTATCGAAGAGCTTTTCTAGTATTTCTTTATTCTTCTTTAAATGAAGGTCATTAAAAAGAAATCTCATGTGATTTAAATGTCCAGGATATCTAATCGTTTTATATGAGAGATTGTCTACCTTATTTTCATAGGTCTCGCACATAGTTGCGCAGCCACCGCTGGTATTGAATGCCTCATAAGCCTCGCCTTCTATTATTAGCTGTTCAGCACCCTCTAATGGCAATACCTTTATGCTTTTTCCTTCGTAGATAGCATCAGCTTCATTGCAATACTCATTAATTAGGCCGTTAGTTGACCAGCTTAAGTAATAACTCATTTCATTGTTGGTGAATCGAGGGAGCGCCCCGACTCTCATCATGACCTCATTAACTTTATCAAATTTTTCCATCAGACTTGATGCACAAATATTTATAGCCCCAGGTGCTAGACCGCATTGAGGAGCCATAACGCTTTTAGTTTTTATGCTTCTAATAAATGCTGTTGTTTCGACATCCTCAGTTAGGTCAAAATAGCCAATGCCCATCTCAGCAGCAACCGTTCCTATATTTTTATTAATAGCAAAAGGTCCTGCAGAAATTACAGCATCCACTCCAACAAGAAAGGCTTTAACCTGATCAATATCTCTAGCGTCTAGACCTTCGGTAATATCTCCATGCTTAATTTCATAGTCATCCTTTAGCAATTCCTTGATGGCCCAGCCAATATTTCCTTTTCCAATAATTGCAATTTTAGCTTTCATCAAATTCCACTCCTTGAGCAAGGGGAAGATCCTCTCCGTAATTAATTGTTGCTGTGACTCTTCTCATATAAGCTTTCCAGGCATCTGAGCCAGACTCTCTTCCGCCACCAGTATCTTTCTCTCCGCCAAAAGCGCCGCCTATTTCTGCACCACTTGTCCCAATATTTACATTTGCTATTCCGCAATCACTCCCTTCTGAGCTTAAAAATAACTCAGACTCTCTCATGTCGTTTGTAAAAATTGAGCTGCTTAAACCTTGCTTAACATTATTTTGCATTTCAATTGCGTTAGTGAGGTCTGTAAATTTCTTCACATATAATATTGGTGCGAAAGTTTCATTTAACATTTCGTCTTCGATTTGTGAAACCTCAACAATTGCTGGCATAACATAAAACTCTTCTGGATCTCCAACTTCTAATCTTTGACCTCCGTGAACAGTTACATCTTTATTGCTAATTGATTCTAGAACTCGTTGCATGTCGTTATAACTTCTTTCTGAAATTAACGGTCCTATTTGGTTAGAGGAAACAGATGGGTCTCCAATTTTAAGACTAGAGTAATAAGCATGAAGCTTTTGCATGAAGTCTTCATAAACATCTTCATGAACAAATGCTCTTCTTAAACTTGTACATCTTTGCCCAGTTGTTCCACAAGCTGAAAAAGTAATGCCTTTAACTGTTAGGTCTAGATCAGCAGTAGGACAAATAATTGCTGCATTATTACCTCCCAACTCTAATAAAGTTCTGCCAAGCCTTGCTGATACTATTGGGGCAAGCTCTTTGCCCATTTGAGTGCTGCCTGTTGCAGATATGAGGGCTATGTTGGCATCTTCACAAAGAGCCGTAGCTTCTTCGTTGCCTCCCTTTAATACCAGAAGAAGATCTTTGTGCTCTCCGGCAACTTCATCCCAAGCTTTTTTAAGAGCATCTGCGCATCCATTCGAGTGAGGGCTTGGTTTCCATATAATACTATTGCCACACACTGATGCTAGGCAAAAATTCCATGCGAATACTGCCATAGGAAAATTAAAGGCTGTGATACATCCAACTACACCGATAGGCTGCCATAATTCTTGAAGCCTATGATCTGGCCTTTCACTTGGCATAGTAAGGCCGTATAGCTGCCTACTTAAACCAGTAGCAAAATCGCACATATCGATAGCTTCTTGAACTTCTCCTTCGGCCTCAGTAACAATTTTTCTTGCCTCTTTAGTAATGACTTTTGCAAGCTCGGCCTTCTGATTTCTTAGTTCGTTTCCAAATTGTCTTATAAACTCTCCTCTTTGAGGAGCAGGAACTAACCTCCATTTTTTAGCAGCTTTTGATGAAGCTGCAACAAGCTCTTCGTGATTTTTAAACTCCATCTATATCCTCCCGAGATATTTTTATAACCTGATAAATTCCAAAGACACCAAAAAGAACAACATACGACATATAGAATTTTAGAACCAAGGGATCTTCAATAGAATCAACTATAGGATTGCTCGGGGGCAGTCTTTGTAAAACTTCGGCTGTCGTTGGAAGCATGCTAAAGAATACGGTGCCTGTTAAAGCAAGTTGTTTAAAATAAACTGTTAAAAAACCAAAAATATTAAACCTCTGCAAGGCTAATGCAAATAATACTGCCAGAATAGTTATTACAGAAAGCCAATGGGCTGTATTGAAAGAGCCCGTTGCCTGATATAAAAGAAATGATGATGCTGATGTAAGTACTGTGCTAAACAAATAAAAGTTTGCAAGCTTGGTATCCATGAAAATGAATCTATCTCTTATCAAGAGGTAGAGCCCAATAACGATAGCGGCTGTGCCAAGAATAGTATGAAACCAACCAATATAAGAAATTCCACCAAACATAAAAATACCCCCCACAGTATGTTTATTTATTTTACTAAACTAGAAAATTTTGTGTTTGCCCTGAAGTATTTCTAAATACATTTTATGATCGCCTATAAAGCTCCACAAAGGATATTTAAAAGTTGCCGGCTTGTTGTGCTCAACAAAAAAATGCGCAATCCAAGCAAATCCGTATCCTGCTAATAATGAGTAAAGCAAGAACATAAAATTAAATGTCATAAAGAATCTTACATAAAGATATATTGATATTGTTGTACCAATAAAATGAAGAAGTTTTGTGTACTTATTATCGTGTTCACTTAAATAATAAGGATAAAAATCTTTAAAGTTTGTATATCGTTCCATAGCTAATTCCCCCTAAATATACAATCTACAATAACTCTATTCATTTAAAGAAACAAATAGAGTTACGTATAAAATCTTATCCCCTTGAAGCCATGCCTTTGCTACTTAGGAGAAGATTCCGGTTGATACATATAATATCCTTCAACAGGGATCATAAGATGGGCATAATCAGTTCCTGCAAACATTACGTAAGGTGCTCCAGTAGTAAAGTCAGTTGAAAAGTTATCTAAGGATGAAGGGTCTTTTGGCATTAACATTAAATGAGGTCCTGATTCTATCCATTGTCCGGGAGTAGAATCTTTTTTATCAAATACTCCAGCAGTAGTATTATCTTCGCCCATATCTCCGTTAAGCATCCACATATAACTATCTCTTTCCATATTTGGCTTAGTGCCAGACATATAGCCCATCATCCATTTCATGCCTTCGTCATCATGACAGACTGCCATTGCTTCATGAGCATTCTTCCAGCCTTTTTCTGGTAAAGGTCTTGGATTGCCACTCTGACAAGTCCAGCCATTAGATCCTTTCCTTAAAACTTTTCCAGAAGTGCCAATAATAGTTGCGCTATTTCCAATAAAAGCTGGTGCAGCTGAACTGTAAGCTTCTATTTGCCAGTCTGCAGAGTTGCCCATATGCTCATGGTCTGCATGACCCATTTCATGGTGTCCTGCTGAAATAGCTACTGCTCCAAATAAGGTTAATACTGTGAATAATTTTTTCATAATCTTCTCCATTGAATAATTTGATTCAATTAAAGTATATATAGTAAAAGTCCTAGAAGGAAATATGCGCTACTCTAAAGTGTGGTCTATAAGTCAAAACTCATCGATTTGGTTAATAACACCTGCTTCTAGGTAATGTTTGGAGCGACATTCTCGATAAGGATCTGCTCCGTATGCCGGGTTGCCGACTAATATAGACTTTGGCTTATTAGTTTCAAACATCCACCTAGTTCCTGTTTCCTTTGAAATAAATTTATATAAGATGTTTACACTTAGCCTCGTTGAACTTGGGTTAATGGATTCAAACTTTATATTTATTTGTCCATCCAATAATGATTCAAAAATTCTATAGATATAATCTACGTATATTTCATCATTCATCATTCCGCAGTCAATGTACTTTGATACATCATCTGAGCTAAAGGTAAACACCATCTCACCTAAGACTTTATCTTCAGCAGATAGCTGATATGAATCATTAGAGATTAAACCAGCCATATCCCATAAATCGTCGAAGGATTTATTTATCACCTGGCTGTTTTGAAAAAAATCCTTACTAATTGGGGGAGTGTATTTATTAACTTCGGCTGGAGGCTGGCAGGCGATTAGAAAGAGAGTCGGTATAAAAAAGATAATTCTCGATATTCTTATATTCATTTATTTTAAAGTGCGGTTAGCTCGTATTTTTTTAATGATTAAGAATCATCTAACAGGACAATACATTCAAAAAGTTTCCTAGTTTTGATTGATGTCTTTTGCTATAGCCCTAAACATAGCCATATGAGCTGCTTTTGAATACTCTTTTTCAGCTGTATATCTATGATTAGATGAAGTCTTAGCTATTACAATATTTGTAAGTGGGTCTATGTATATATATTGGTTATAAACACCTGCAGCAGTATAGTCAGTATCTGGGAACCCAGGTACCCACCATTGCAAACCATAGCCCCAAGGACTAGATGAGAGATCGCTTTCTCCAGGTATTAAGTGCGGTCCGTCTGTATCATAAGATGCCTTTACCCATGCCTCTGGAACTATTTGCTCACCCTTCCAGTTTCCCTTGTTAAGAAATAACTGTCCAAACTTTGCATAATCCCTTAGTGTTGCATTAAGACCTCCCAGAGCCATCTCCTCTCCAGTATTATCAATAATATAATAAGCACCGTCTTCCATTCCAATCTTGCTCCAAATCTTCTCATGCAGATATTCTTTTAGAGGCATGCCGGTAACCTCTGCTAAAAGAAATCCGAGAACCTGTGTATCGATACTCACATAATGATGATAAGTGCCTGGCTTTTTTGATCGCTTTAATGTCTTTGCAAAGTCTCTAAACGAAACGCCTTTGGCTACAGCTCTTCCAAATCTGTTGATATCAGATTTTGGATCTGCATAGTCTTCGTTCCATTCAACACCTGATGACATTTGAAGAATATTTTTTATTGAAACTCCTTCATAGCCCGTTCCATTAAAGTCTGGTAAATATTTAGTTATAGGATCTTCTATGCTATCTATTAAACTTTCATCTACTGCGATGCCGATTAAGGCTGATAGAAAAGATTTAGAGACAGAGAATGCTATATGTTTAGATGAAGCTAAGTTATTGTTCCAGTAGTTTTCATATAACTTATCTCCTTCATGGAGAATCATCAGGCCATCAGTTTTAAAGTGAGCCAGGTCTTCTTGTAGATTTTTTTCCTCTCCTTCAAATAAATAAGTTTCTGGTAAGTCATATTGTTTAGTATTAAATTTATGTGGTGAGCTTGAAGGAGAAATAGAATCTGAGACAAGAAATATTTTATCTATATTAATAAAATTGTCTGCTATCTTTTCTTCATTATATAGATTGCTCAAATTATAAAGTCTTGTAATCTTTGGGCCGTAAAAAAATCCCACAATTACTAAAATGATGGACAGGCTGATTAGAAAAAATTTTGTCATGCATTTAAGTTATCATATTTTATGAATATAAAAAACTTAGACAGCGTAGCCTTTTTAATTGGTAGATCATTTCTTGGTATTTATTTTTTACTTCCGGGTATTTCAAAAATATTTGGATATTCTGATACGCTCTCTTTAATGGTATCAAAAGGTGTGCCTTTTTCATCAATCGCCTTGCCTATTGTTATTATTCTTCAAGTTGGGCTAGGTGTTTCTATTATTGCTAATAAATATCTCAGAGAAAGTGCGTTAATATTATTTGGCCTTACAGTCCTGATAAATATATATATTCATAACTTTTGGGATCTATCTTCAGATCCTTCATTCGCCCATGAATTGCAGAATTTTGTAAAAAATACTGCCATAGCTGCTGGTCTATTGGTCTTGTCTACTAAAGACAAAAGTTAGCTGAATAAGTCTTTTCTATTTATTGAATAAGACTATATTTTTAGATGGTATTTCACAATTCCAGCCTCGCTGGTCTGCTATAACTTCAAACGTTTTTTCAGAATAAAATACTACATGGGTTGGATCTCGCCTGTAATACCAACGATCAAATGCATCTTCAGTTGTTATAAAATCTGTCATAACACCTAACCAGCCACCGGGTAATAATAATTTATCTAGTGTTTTAAATTCCTCACAAGGATTAAAGAAGTGTTCTACAGTTTCTGTGCAGGTTATAAAGTCATATTGCTTTGTAAAAATATCCTGATTTGGGAAGAAGAATGGATCGTATAAATCTACCTCGAAACCATCTGACTTCAACATGTCTTCTAAAGCAGGCCCATGGCCACAGCCAAAATCAAGACCTTTGCTATTAGGGGACAGCTTATCTTTTAATGGATCTGATAATTTTGATAAAAACTTTCTATACCCCGGATCATCGATAATGTTTTTATGTTCTAAGTAGCGACCTTTTTCGGTTTCTTCGTCAACGTAATGAATAGTATCTAGAAACTTTGCTGCACATGTATTGCACTTCCAATGCTTTTTTTTATCTGATGTGTAAAAGCTTTCAATAAGGCCGCTCTCGCAAACAATGCATTTGGTCATTGGGACTTTCTTATGCTACTGATCTTTTAAGTTCTTTTTTGAGACGGGCTCTAAAAGAATAATCATCAACCGTAATGGTATGTCTTGGAGTATCTATTTGCTTAACGTCTGGATTTGCTAGCTCTTTTTTAATCAATTCTTTAATGGGCTTGTTGGGTGTCCATTGGCCTGACAAATGTTTAGCAGCAAGTTTTGATTGAAGTTCAGCTCCTGGCCAGATACAGCCTAAGGGCTGAAAAAGACCAATAAAGTAAAGATTCTTTATATCTGCCGGAATCATTTTATGAAGCAAGGGAGTTTTTCCTTCTTCATAATTTATAAAACTCTTTTTAAAGAAATCATGTTTGATCTGAAATCCAGTGCAAGCAATAATTACATCATATTCACCTTTCTTGCCGTCTTTAAAGTGCACTGTATTTCCTTCGTATTTCTCTATTTCAACTTGAGGCACTACCTTCCCGTGTCTCACCGCATAATAAAGCTCTGAATTTACAGTAGGATGAGTGCCGAATAAATTTTGAGCTGGCTTCTGCAAGCCTATATCTTCATTTTTACCTTGAAATATCTCAAGCATCATTTTGGTATATGATTCCCTTAAAAAAGTAGGCATCCATCTGTTCTTCAATGCATACAAATCAACTGGCAGACCGTACATAAATTTAGGTATTAAATAATATCCTCTTCTCCAGCTGATCGAAGTTGATGCAGAAACTCTTGCAGTCTCAACGGCAACATCACATGCTGAGTTTCCTCCGCCTATAACCAAAACACGCTTATCTTTAAATGGCTTAGAAGATTTAAAATCATGAGAATGAATAAGCTCTCCGGAGAACTCACCTGGATATTCAGGATATCTTGGTTTGTGGTGATGGCCATTACAGACAACTAGTGCATCAAAGATTTCTATAGTGACTTCGTTTGAAGTTATATCCTTCCACTCAACTTCCCATGAGCTATTTTCTCTCTGGTTGCAGCTCACAACTTCAGTTCCAAATTTTATGAGCTTTTTTATATCAAAATGATCTGCATAACCATTAAAGTAATCTAGTAACTCTTTATGTGAAGGATAGTCAGAGGCTGATTCTGGTAAAGGAAAATCTTCATAAAAAGAGGTGTGTTTTGAACTAATGATATGAGTGGTTTCGAAAACACTTGAATGGCCTGAGGGATCATTAAATCTCCAATTCCCTCCAACACCGCCGCATCTCTCAAAGGCGGTTACCTCAAAACCAAGATCAGCAAAATTCTTGATTGCAGTTATCCCTGATGGCCCCGCTCCAATAATAGCTACTTTTTTCATATGTAAGTGTTTTCCCTTATTCTCTTTAGCTTATAATCTTAATCTAAACTAGATAAAAAGATCAAAAAAATCTTTACAAAAATTCAAATCGTTTGTACTTATGGTAACAAAAAAAATAGAAAATCCTGCTGATTCATTTGATAAAACATTGGATCAAGTTGTTGAGTTGCTAGACGGTGAAGAGCAGCAATTTATATACCTCACAGGTGCTGCGGGAACTGGTAAAACTACCCTTATTGAGAGGGTTGTGGATGAATGTTCACTTAAAAAAATGGTGGTTGCCCCCACTGGTGTTGCTGCTTTAAATATCGGTGGAAGCACTATCAATTCAGCATTTCGTATTGGTTTTGATACTTTTCCTGTAATACAGGAGTCTAACGACCCTAGATTTAAAAAGTTATTAAAGAAGCTAGAGCTTCTTATTATTGATGAGATATCTATGGTTAGAGCTCCTATGCTAGATGCCATATCAGAAACTCTGAAGGTGCATCGAAATTCATCTGAGCCATTTGGTGGTATTCATGTGCTGGCTTGCGGAGATCTCTTTCAGCTGCCCCCAGTGGTTAAAGATCATGAAGTTAATGCTATTGATGAAAAATATGAGTCAGTTTATTTTTTTAGTGCCATGAGCTACAAAGAAATAGAGGCTCCATCATTCTTTGAACTCACTTACTCCTTTAGACAAAGTGAGGATAAGAATTTTTACTCGTTATTAAATAATATTCGTTTAGGCAATGATCTAGAAGAGTCGATCGATAAAATTAATAGGGCTTGCTACAACCCGGAATTCACCAATGAGTCTTCCATGATCATCACAACAAGAAAGTATCGTGCTGAGCAAATAAATGAAGAGATGTTAAATTTAATTGAAGGTCCGGCCACTGCCGCAAAATCAGAAGAGTACGGCGAATTAAATGAAAATGACTTACCTGCTCCTCGTGTTTTAAGAATTAAAAAAGACTCTAAAGTTATGTTTATTAAGAACGACAGTGAAGGAAGATGGGTTAATGGGACCGTTGGTGTCGTTACAAATTGTAATGATAAAAATAGAAAGGTTATAAAAGTTAAGGTTGGAAAAGATATCTTTAAAGTTAAAAGAGAAGAATGGAATAAAGTTAAATATGTTTACGATGAATATCATGATGAGATGGAGGAAGAAGTTGTTTCATCTTTCAAACAGTTTCCTTTAAAGCTTGGCTGGGCAGTAACTATTCATAAAGCTCAAGGTCTAACACTAGAGAGTTGTTCTATAGACTTAGGACAAGGAGCTTTTGCAACAGGTCAAACTTATGTGGCTCTTAGCAGATGTAAGACTCTGGATTCTTTGAACTTATATCAAGAGCTTCAGGTTCGAGATGCCTTGGTTGATTCAGCAATCAAAGACTTCCACGCAGAAAACTTTATATAGATCTATCTCTTAGGTAGAGTTCCCATATGTTTGCATATTATGCCAAGCATTATCTCATCGGCCCCTCCGCCAATTGAGGTTAAACGTCCATCTCTAAATGCCCTTGAAACAGGGGTATCCCACATATAACCCATTCCACCCCAATATTGAAGACAGCTATCCGTGACCTCTCTTCCTAGTCTTCCAGCTTTTAACTTTGCCATAGATGCTTTCATTGTTACATCTTCACCATTTATATAGCCTTCTACAGCTCCGTAGGTAAGCGCTCGTAAAGATTCAACCTCTGTTTGTAATTCAGCCAATCTAAAGTGGACCACTTGATTGTCTAGTATAGATTTACCAAAGGCTTGTCTTTGGCTTGTATATTCAATGGTATCTTTGATAACGTTTTCAAGCATTTTTAAAGCGCCTGCTGCTCCGTATATTCTTTCTTCCTGGAACTGCTCCATTTGATAACGAAATCCGTTGCCCTCTTGGCCTATTAAATATCTTTGAGGAACTCTTACATCATCAAAGAAGATTTGTGCTGTATCTGAAGATCTCATTCCAAGCTTATTAAATCTTTCAGATAAAGTTATTCCAGGTAGATTCATTGGCACAACAATTAAAGATTTATTTGAGTGAGGATTCCCCTCTCCTGTATTTGCTAATAAACAAATAAAATCAGCTTGAGTTGAATTAGTAATCCACATCTTTGTGCCATTAATAATGTAGTCGTCTCCGTCTTTTTTTGCTGTTGTTTTTATTGCAGATACATCAGAACCGGCTGAGGGCTCACTCACTGCAATAGAGCAAACCATATCTCCGCTGATAGCCGGCATAAGGAAGTCTCTTCGTAACTCATCACTTCCATGTGTAGCTAATGAAGGAGTAGCCATATTGGTCTGAACCCCTATTGCCATAGCAACACCACCACTATTGATGAGCCCAAGTTCTTCAGAGAAAACAGTTTCATAACTGTAATCTAATCCCATGCCTCCAAATTCTTCTGGTCTTGATATGCCAAGTAATCCGAGTGAACCCATTTTTTTAAATAGGTCATGGGCGGGGAAAATTCCCTCTTCCTCCCATTGGTCTGTATAAGGATTAATTTCTTTTTCAATGAAACCGGAGACGGTATCACGAATGGCTTGGTGGTCTTTGTTTAAAATCATGACCTTTTATAACAGATAAGATTTATTGAAGTCAAAGAATGGTGAAAAGCTTCTCTTGTTAATCCTTATCCGGCATCCCAAAGTTTTTATTTAAGGGAACTGCTTTATCTATCATTTTAGGATATGACAGGTTTAAGTTTGTCATAATCTCAATAAATTCTTTTTTTGATTTATTAGCCAGTCTTGGATTGTGGTTTTTTTCATGGGCAATGCTGCTCAACGTTAATCCGTTGTAATCATGGCCTGGGTAGACAAGCGTTTTATCATCTAAGGTGAAGAGTTTTTTGGTAATAGATTCATACAGACTTGATGAGCATCCGTTTTGAAAGTCTGATCTTCCGGTTCCTCCAATTAAAAGCGTGTCACCGGAGAATAAAATATTTGGATTTTCTGACTCTAGAATAAAACAATAAGAGTCATCTGTATGTCCTGGGGTATGAAGGCATTTAATCTGTATTTCATCCAGCTCAATCATCTCGCCATCTTGAATTCTATGTGCTCTTGAGTCCATCTTATCTAAAGAACTTAAAATTTTTGAACCGTATATTTCATTTAATGCGCCTGAGCCAGAGATATGATCTGCATGGGTATGAGTTTCAGCGGAGTAAATTAAAGTTACATCAAGCTCTTGGAAAATATTTTTATACTTTTCTAAATCTTTTGTAACTGGATCAATTATTATGGCGTTGCCTTCATTAGAGGCAAGAATATAAGAGTAGGTTGATGAATCAGTATCAAAAATCTGTTTTAGAACCATTGTCTATATAACGCTCTTAATTCCGTCTATAGAAATAAGCATGCCTTGATGGATGGCGCTTGCAAATATTTCAGGCTCTATTTCAGTAGTCCATTCAAGTTGACAGCTGCCTTCATCAATCTTTGATATTTGCATTGTTGCTAAGTGATGATCAAGAGGTGTACGAGTTTCTATGGCTGAATATTGAAGCTTCATAGAAGCATTATCAAGAAGTAATATTTGTTCTTTAACGCTGCCCATGCCTTCCATTTCGAAAACTCTGCAATCTCCCTCTAAGTGAATTTTATCTATTGTTGGTACCCAGTCGCATCGTGATACATCAGATAAAATGCTCCATAAATGATCTGCTGAACAATTGAAGGTAGTTATTTCTTTTAGAGTTTTCATTGTATTAATATTATCATTTTTATCTCCTCGAAGTAAAAAGGTAGAAGGAGACAACAAGAAAGAGTTCTAATGATGAAGTTATCAAGTGTGCTAGTATTTTAATACAAGAAAGTGAGGGGGGTCTCATGAAGAATATTCCAACTGCTAATCAGCCGCTTGCAGGCATAGAGGTTATTGAATTATCTAATATGATTACATGTTCGCTGGCCGCTATGACAATGGCCGCTCAGGGCGCTAATGTAATCAAAGTTGAACCTCCTTTAGGCGGGGATCAAATGCGTCCATTGGGAACTCAGAAAAATGGAGTATCGGGATTTTTTCATAACTGTAATCGGGGCAAGCGATCACTAGCTATTGATTTGAAGTCTGAAGCTGGTGTTGAAGCTGTAAAAAAATTAGCAGCTCGTGCAGATGTTCTTCTTCATAATTATCGTCCAGGAGTTATGGATAGAATTGGTCTTGGATCAGATGTTCTCCGTGAAATAAATCCTAAATTAATCTATGTAGCGGTAAGTGGCTTTGGCACTAAAGGCCCCATGGCCGACCTTCCAGCCTTTGATCATGTAATACAAGGTCTTGCAGGTTTTACTGATTTACAAGCCCCAGAGAATAATAAGTTTGATTTTATTCGTACATTTCTTTGCGATAAAGTAACAGCTTACACAGTCTGCCAAGCAGCAACAGCAGCCTTATTAGCAAGAGCTACTACTAGCAAGGGTCAACATATTGATATTTCCATGCTTCACTCATGCTTAGCATTTATGTGGCCAGATGGAATGATGCATAGAACACTAAAAGATGATGACAAGATTGAAATGTCTCCTGGATCAGATTACTTCCAAACAATTAACTATACCGATGGCGGGGTTGCGGTTGCTCCACTAAAAGATTCTCATTGGGAAGCTCTTCTGCCAATGCTTGGTTATCCAGAATTAGTTGGAACAGGAAACTTTGCTTCAATCCCCCAAAGGATGACTAATATGAGTAGTATTTCCTATGTCATGAAAGAACCTCGTTTAGATATAGGCGTTGAAAAAGCTATGAAAGTTTTAGTTGCGGCTGATATACCCTGTGCGCCATGTGTAAAAAGAGATGATATAGAATCCATTGATCAAATAAAGGCTATTGGAGCCTTGGAGACCTATGTCACAAAGGCTTTAGGTAAATTAACAGTGCCAACTCCGCCTGCTCTATTTGGAGGTGAGTCAACCTCTCAAGCAGAGGCAAGTCCATTGCTGGGTGAGCATAGTCGTAATATTCTTATTGAATTAGGGTGGAGTGATTCATCGGTTGATGATTTGATTAACCTGGGACAGGTTGCCATAACCAAACTCTAAAAAGGCTACACATGCGTTGATAAAATTTGCACAGAAATTGGGTACATAAATTGAAAAAACTATGGCAAAATTCTAAGCGTATTAATTTTTAAAAGGTGGCATTATGAAGTTTAGTGAATTTGCAGAGTCGAGAAAAAGTGCTCGTGGTTTCTTAGATAAGCCTGTCCCAAAAGAAATTATAGAAGAAATAATCAGTGGTGCTAAATGGGCTCCCTCTTCTTACAATACCCAGACTTGGCATATTCATGCAGTCGGCGGTGAAGTTCTTAACAAGATTAGAGAAGGTAACGTGGAAGAAACAATGGCCGGAAAGCCTCATGTGCGTGATTTTCCATACAAAGAGGACTACGAAGGTGATCATAGACGAAAACAGATTGATGTTGCGATTCAACTATTTGAAGCAATGGGAATCGAAAGAGAAGACAAAGAGAGAAGAATGGACTGGATGCTGAGAGGATTCCGTCAGTTTAGCGCTCCAGTTTCACTAGTTCTTACTTATGATAAATATCTAGAGCCAGCTGCAATTACTCATTTTGGCTTGGGCTCTTTGGCTTATGGAATTGTTTTATCTGCATGGGAGAAAGGAATTGGATGTGTTATTAACGGCCAGGGAATAATGCAATCTGATGTTGTAAGAAAGCATGCAAATATTCCTGATGATCAAAATATTATGATTTGTATTGCCTTGGGATATCCTGATCCAGATTTTGCTGCTAATGATGTTCGTTCAGTTCGAGCAGATAATAGTGAATTTCTTACTTATGTTGGATTTTAAATAAGACTTAGTTAAATTAAGTTCTTTTGAGCCCCTAGATGGCCAGTCATGAGGAAATACTATTACTTAAATAGTACTTTTTTTAATCCATCTATTGATATAAGCATCCCTTGGTGAATGGCGTCTGCAAATATTTCAGGCTCTATTTCAGTAGTCCATAAAAATTTGCAACTATCTGCATCTATTGAAGAGATTTGCATTGTTGCTAAGTGATGATCTAAGGGGGTTCTGGTTTCTATTGCAGAATACTGCAATCTCATAGCATCATTGTCGAGAAGTAATATTTGCTCCTTCACCTTACCCATGCCTTCCATTTCAAAAACTCGACAGTCACCCTCTAATGTCATTTGGTCAATGGTTGGCACCCAATCACATCGACTAACATCCGATAAAATATCCCATAAGCTTTCTGCTGCGCAGTTAAAAATAATTTCTTCTTTTAAGATTTTCATTTAAGATTTTTTAAAAAGAAGAGTCATTCTGTCACTCTCTCCTATTTCAAGATACTTTTCTCTGTCTTCGTCTTTAAGTCTTAGGTTTGGTGGCAAAGTCCAAACTCCACCAGGATGATCTGTTGAATCTTTTGGGTTTGCATTAATTTCTGATTTATCAACCAATTCAAAACCATGCTTCTTGGCTATCTCTATTGCATGCTCTTCAGAAACATAGCCGCTTTTTTTCATTGCTTCCATTGAAGTTCCAGGCTTAGCCCTATGCTCAACAACCCCAAATAACCCTCCAGTTTTAAGGGCTTTATAAGAATTAGAAAAGATTAAGTCCATATCTGATCCAAGCCAGTTATGAAGATTTCTAAATGTTAGAACTGCATCAACACTATTTGGTTCCGCTAAATTTGAATTTATGGCTACCATCTCAACATTGTCATACATAGAATTTGAACTCATCTTTTTTTCAAAGTTAGCTCTACTCCTTTTGTAGTAAGCTCTTTCTGAATTAGGGTCGAAATGAGCAGCTATAAGTTTTCCAGGCTCATGTAAAAAATTAGCCAGTATTTCTGTATACCATCCTCCTCCTGGAGATAGTTCAACAATTGTCATGTCGGACTTTATTCGGAAAAAGCTTAGTGTTTCCATGGGATGCCTTGAAGAATCTCTTGCCACATTGGCTGGAGTTCGGCTGTCACTGGCTACAGCTTTTTGAAGGTCATGAGAATTAAGGAAAGGCACAAATGAGATCATCAATGCAAAAATTGTTAGGCCGTATATATATTTAAAATTGTTCATAGTATTTTGTAATGTAATTAGTTCTGTTAACTTAATTTAACCCTTTATGTGCTCAATGAGCAAGGTAGGAACGTTATGCGTGTTAGATTTTATTGTTATCACCAAAGTATTCTCTTTTATCCCTTTTTTTATAGGGGTGACTTTAACACCCTCAGCTACAAGCCTTTTATGCGCCTCTTTTATACTTTCAACCTCCCATGAAAGACCCCATAATCTATCATTGCTATCTTGATCATCTTTTTTTTCTATTACCTCAATCGTTGTTTTATTCAGTCTAAAAAATAGCATTCTACTTTTCCAATGATCTATTACCTTGTCTAAGGCCAGCCTTATGCCAAAAATATCTTTATAAATTTTTATAAAGCCATCTGCATCATTTGTATTGATGACAAGGTGATCAAGCTTATTTATAACGGATGGCTCCTGCGTTTTGAAAAGGGGAAGCTCTCCTTCTGTATGTTGGATAATAAATGAAAATATTCCTCTTGTTAGTTCTGGGGGTAGAAAAAGGTTTTTCCATTTTCTTATTTGTTGGTCTTTAAAATTTATTCCCTCACCTTCGGTATGGTCTGCAACAGCAAACCCTTTATCTCGGATTTCTGTTGTGGTTTTAGAGATATCATCCGTTCCAAGCACTACTCCAATAAGGCCTTCTCCACTTTGCTCTAGATAGTAGTCAACAAGTGCTGCTCCAAGCCCCTCTCCTTTGACTGCTAGAAGTTCAAAATAAGTATTTTGAAAATTAAATAAGGCATTAGCGGTGCCTAGCTCTTTGTGCTCGCCCTTCCATACAGGAGGCATGCCAAATATTTTGGTATAGTTTTGCTCTGCCTTTTCTAAATCTTCAACAGCAACAATAAGGTGGTCTAGGGTATTAACCATTGTTAATTAGTAGGAAGGTTCTGTTGTAAGAAAGCGAACATATTCCCACCCATTACCTTTCTAATCTGAAAGTCGCTTAGGCCTAACTCAAGTAATTCATGAGTTATAGCTACGAGCTCTGAGCTATCAAAACCTGGAGTAATAGCTCCATCAAAATCTGACCCGAGCGCCACATGATCAACACCAATAAGCTCAATCCCATAAACAATAGCTTCTGCAACTGACTTAGGAGTATTGTCACAGACTGCTCCATCCCAAAAACCAACACCAATTAACCCTCCTTTTTTAGCAATTGATTGCATTAAACCATCGTTAATATTTCGAGGAGATTCACAATGTCCATTAAAACCTGTATGACTAACAACAATTGGTCTATTGGTGATATCCAAAACATCTTTGACAACATTTTCAGAGGAATGAGATACATCAATGATGATATTTAAGCGAAGCATCTCAACTATGGACTGCTTTCCAAAGTTAGTTAGCCCTTGTCCAGTTATGCCATGCAATGATCCTCCAAGCTTATTATCAAAGAAATGATGCAGGCTCATCATTCGAAACCCTTTGTTATAAAGTCGTTCTATATTATTTAAATCTCCAT
>OLHU01000040.1_pt1 | contig 27491 bp, 19 predicted proteins | sample 1609321 | NCBI WGS metagenome assembly OLHU01 (sample SAMN05416716, study PRJEB24817) | seawater metagenome | isolation source: Sea water | place: Canada:Atlantic | collected 2013-07 | reverse complement strand
TAAGGAACTCGAATTAAGAAACAGAGCTTGCTCTGTTTTTTTTCGTCTAAAATTTAGCCAAGGAGTTTAATCATTACTCCGGCTGCAATTGCCGATCCAATCACCCCAGCAATATTAGGACCCATGGCATGCATCAAGAGATGGTTTTGAGAATTTGCCTCAAGGCCAACCTTGTTTACTACCCTTGCTGCCATTGGAACTGCTGATACACCAGCGGCGCCAATCAAGGGGTTTATTTTTTTTGTACTGAAAAGGTTAATAAGTTTAGCAACCAATATCCCCGATGCTGTTCCTATGGCAAAAGCTATCATTCCTAGGAGAAGTATTCCTAATGTCTCTGGAGTTAGAAATTTATCTGCCGCAAGCTTAGAGCCAACAGAGAGGCCTAAAATAATAGTAACGATATTAATAAGAGAGTTTTGAGCGACGTCACTAAGTCTGTCAACAACCATAGACTCCTTCATCAAATTCCCCAAACACAGCATTCCTAATAAGGGCGCGGCACTTGGAAGTAGCAACCCTACTAAAAGTAAAAGAACTATAGGGAAGACTATCTTTTCTCTTTGGGTAACATGCCTTAATTGAGTCATGGTTATTTCTCTTTCTTTTTTTGTAGTGAGGGCTCTCATTATGGGTGGTTGGATAAGAGGTACCAGAGCCATATATGAATATGCAGCAACTGCTATTGCTCCAAGTAATTCAGGAGCAAGTATCGATGAGACATAAATAGCAGTAGGCCCATCGGCCCCTCCTATTATTCCAATTGCCGCAGCCTGCTTTAATGTAAAGTCTATAAGGCCGTAGTGATTTAAAAGAAGGGCTCCCATAACAGTAACAAAAATACCAAATTGCGCTGCCGCTCCCAGGATTAACGTTTTGGGATTTGATAGAAGGGGGCCAAAGTCTGTCATGGCTCCAACACCCATAAAGATTAAGAGAGGTGCAATCCCTGATCCTATTGCCACCTCATAAAATGTATAAAGAATACCTGGCTTGTAACCCATACCCTGGGCTGAATTATTTATTGAAATAAGTTCTGAAAATGAAGCATTTTTAATTGCCGTGTTAATGCTTTGACCTACTTCAAAGTAATCTAAAAGAATATTATTAATGTGTTCAAGATTGTTTGCATATATTAGTTTCTCAATTGGGCTAAGTGAAAGGCCTATCTCAGGTATATTAGTTAAGAGCGCCCCAAATCCTATAGGCAATAGAAGCAATGGCTCAAATTTTTTGTTGATTGCGAGGTAGAGGAGAAGTAAGCCAACCATAATCATGATCGTCTGACCTCCTGTTAAGCTAAATATACCCAGACTGCCAAGAAATTCAGTAAAACTCATTATTCTGCTACCTCAAATAAGGGGTCGCCTGCCGAAACTTTATCACCATTCTTAACGAATATTTTTAGAACCTTTCCTGGTACTGGAGTTTTAATGGTAGTTTCCATTTTCATAGCCTCTAGAACTATAACCGTATCATCAAGGACAAGATTTTCATTTTCATTTTTAATTATTTTAAAAATATTCCCACTCAATGGGGCCTTTATTACAACCCCACTATTATTAATAGGGGCAGTATTGCTTATATCTTTTTTTATTAAATTATTTTCATTGAAGATCTCGGGCGCATCTGATTTGGAATATTTAACTAGATACTCCGACTCATCAATCAATACTTTATAGAAATTATCTTTGTCCTGGGTAAATTCAAGAGGAGCACTTTCAAAGAACTCTGGGTTGTCTTTATTTTCAAAGAATTGAACGCCCACTTCTGGAAATAAAGCATAGGTTAGAATATTTTCTTCGTTTGCTTCTATTGCTATATTTTTTTCTTTTATCAAGGAAATAAATTTTTGTTTTGTCTTAATAAATTCGTCATTACTTAGCAAGTCAGCGGGTCTGCAGGTTATAGGTAATTCACCATTTAAAGCCTTTTCCTGAAGGATATTATTGACTGGTGATGGGGTAGATCCATACTCGCCCTTCAGCAAGGAAGCAGTTTCCTTTGTTATTGTTTTGTATCTCTCATTGCCAAGTACATTTATTACCGCCTGAGTTCCAACTATTTGTGAGGTAGGAGTTACAAGGGGGATGAAACCTAGGTCAGACCTGACCTTTGGTATTTCATCTATAACCTCATCAAATCTATCAATTGCATTTTGTTCTTTAAGTTGATTCTCAAGGTTCGTAAGCATACCACCTGGAACCTGTGAGCTTATTATTCTTGCATCAACCCCTCTAAGTGACCCCTCGAACTCAGAATATTTTTTCCTTATCTTTCTAAAATGAGTTGCAATAGGCACAAGTTTCTCTAAATCAATATTTGTATCGTATTTTGTATTATTAAGAATACCAATAAGCGTTTCGGTTGGGGAGTGACCATAGGTCATGCTCATTGAAGATATTGATGTGTCTACGTTATCAAGACCTGCTTCAATGCACTTAATAGCCGTTGTTGTAGACATTCCAGTGGTTGCATGACTGTGAAGATGAATAGGAATCTCAATTTTTTCCTTGAGTTTTGAAACAAGTTCAAAACCCACATAGGGATCAAGTAAACCTGCCATATCTTTAATTGCTAATGAGTGACATCCAAAATCTTGAAGCCTTAAAGATAAGTCAACCCATGTATCTAGATTATGGGCAGGACTAGTGGTGTATGAAATTGTTCCTTGTGCGTGTCCTTCAAAATCTATAGTTGCTTTTATAGCTGTTTCCATATTCCTTGGATCATTTAAGGCGTCGAAAATTCTAAATACATCAACTCCATTTGACTTAGCTTTTTCAATAAATTTAATTACAACATCATCAGCATAGTGCTTATAACCCAAGAGGTTCTGTCCTCTTAGAAGCATTTGCTGCGGTGTTAAAGGCATTTGCTGTTTAATTTTTCTTATTCTCTCCCACGGGTCTTCGCCTAGATATCTAATACACGAATCAAATATTGCGCCACCCCAAGATTCAACAGACCAAAAACCAGCTGAGTCAATATCTTTTAGAGCAGCCTCCATATCCTCATATCTTAGACGAGTTGCAAGTAGGGATTGATGACCATCCCTAAGAACAACCTCTGATATTCCAATTTTTTTTGTATCCATTATGTAATTCTCTTATTTATATGATTTATTATTTTTTGATGATCACTTGATATTAATACCTTTGATTCTTTACCATCTTGCTTGGCTTTGTCAGGAGTTTCTTTAAATAAAATAGATGAAATATAGATAAGTATTATCAATAAACCAAGAAACATAAACACAGTAAACATGCCTGTAAGCATTAGTGTCATACCTTCATTCACAATTAAAGAATTATTCATTTACAAATATATTTTAGATTATTTCCATGCCATCAACTAGATAAGGACATCACTTTCATTTTTATGTTTAACATAAATATTATAGCTTATTATTTATTATCTTATGAAAGTATTATACAATATACTAAATATAACATAATAAATGTAAACTATTTACATTTATAAAAATAGATAATAATGAAAGTTGCAATAAATGGATTTGGCAGAATAGGAAAAAACATCACAAGACACTTGATTGAAGCTGGCTGCTTAAATGGAATGGATGGTGAGCTGGAATTGGTTGCCATAAATGATCTTGGCGATATTGGCTCTAATGCTCATCTATTAAAATTTGATTCCATTCATGGTCAAATATCAAATAATGTTTCAAACAGTAAATCTAAAATAAATATAGATAACTCCTCTATTAATTATTTCTCAGAACGTGATCCATCAAATCTTCCATGGTCCGAGCTTGGCATAGATCTAGTTTTTGAATGCACAGGGTTTTTTACAAGCAGGGAGGGTGCATCAAAACATCTTGATGCTGGTGCAGGCAGAGTTTTAATTTCAGCCCCTGCTCAGAATCCAGATAAGACAATTGTTTATGGTGTAAACCATGACCTACTTCTAGCTACTGATAGGATTATTTCAAATGCCTCATGCACAACAAATTGCTTAGCCCCACTTGCAAAACTTATAAACGATCATTTTGTTATCAAAAGTGGTCTTGTTAATACAATCCATGCAAATACCAACGATCAAAGTTTATTGGATGTAGCTCACTCAGATTTATATAGAGCAAGAGCGGCTTCAGCTTCGATCATTCCCTCAAAGACTGGAGCTGCCAAGGCTATTGGTCTTGTTATTCCTGAACTTGAAGGCAAGCTTAATGGAATGGCCACAAGAGTCCCTGTTCTAAATGTTTCATTGTTGGACCTTACTTTCGAGACAGAGAAGGATTTTGAAATAGATGAGCTTATTGATATTATTAAAAATGCCTCACAGCGGGAGCTCAATGGTGTTCTGTCTGTTTGTGATTTACCTCTCGTAAGTTCTGATTTTAATCACAATGATTCATCGTGTATTTTCGACACAAATCATATCTATAAAATAGGGAATCAAACTAAAATACTTGCTTGGTACGATAACGAGTGGGGTTTTTCAAAGAGAATGGTTGAAATAGGTTTATATATTGACCAAATAGCCTCTATTTCCTTAAAAGAAACTGCTTAAAAGCCTATTATAGGTATAATCCTAGACGTTATTAGATTAATATGCATTCATCATGACTTTCACAAGAACAAAAATTATTTGCACTATTGGGCCTGCTACTGAGGACCTCAACTCGTTAAAAAAACTTCATAAAAATGGGATGAATGTTGCCAGAATAAATATGTCCCACGCAACTCATAAATCAGCAAAAGCTGTTATTGATCGTATTCATAAAATTAATAATGATGAAAAGTTAGCTTTTGGTAAAATAGGAATCCTACTTGACACCCAAGGACCAGAAATTCGAACAGGTGATACTGAAGTAACCCTTGATTTGAAAGTCGGCGATGAAGTAACTCTTACAGTTAGAGATGAGGTTGATGTTGAGACCTCCTCAATAAAAATTAACTACAAGGACTTAATCAAAAGCGTCAGCAAAGGCTCGAGAATTACTGTCGATAATGGACTTATTAATTTTGAAGTCCTTTCAAAAGATGAAGAGACACTTCTATGCAAGGTTCTCGATGGAGGAAAGCTTGGTTCCAAGAGGCATGTTAATTTGCCAGGTGTTAGGGTTAATCTTCCTTCTATTACTGCAAAAGATATTGTAGATATTAGCTTTGGAATAGAAAACGATGTTGATTTCATTGCTCTCTCATTTGTAAGGAATAGCGAAGATCTTGAAAAGCTTCAAGAAATCCTAGATAAGAAAAAATCAAAGGCTAAGATTATAGCCAAGATAGAAAATCAAGAAGGCCTCGATAATATTCATGATATATCCAAGGCGTCGTGGGGTGTCATGGTGGCGAGGGGAGATTTGGGAATTGAAACAAGCCTAACAGACCTGCCTAATATTCAAAGACGGATAATGCATGCATGTGCCAAATGGGGCAGGAGATCTATTGTAGCAACTCACTTACTTGAATCTATGATTCAAAATCCAACACCAACAAGGGCTGAGGTTACTGATATTGCTAATGCTATATATGAAGGTGCAGATGCTGTGATGCTTTCTGGTGAGACTAGTGTGGGTAAATATCCAGTTGAGTGCGTAAGATTTTTAAAATCTATTGCTGAAAAAACTGAAAAATTTAGAACCCTTGAATATGAAAAAAGCTTATCTCCTAATTCAGATTGGCAGCACATAGGCGTTGCAGCTAATGCTCTAGCTGAATCTATTAAGGCTGACGGAATTATAGCTATAACGAGAACAGGTAAGACAGCAAATTATATTTCAAACTCCAAGCCAAATGGAATTCCTATTTTTACATTTACTAATAATAAGAAAACACTCACTCAACTAACCCTTGTAGGCTCATCAGTTCCATTTTATTTATCAGGCTTAAATAGCCACGAAAAAACTGTTAACAATATTACAAAAATACTTAAAGAATATTATGGTAATAAAAGTTTAAAATTTATTATGGTTTCCGGTATCTTTTCAGAGGAGCACTCCGAAGCCATTCAAATAATTAATATCTAAAATGTTTGATACTTTTATACAAAGCGCATTGTTGATGTTTATTGCTATTGATCCTATCTCGCTAATACCAATTTTTGCTGGTCTTACTTCCGGGCTAACAAAACAGCAAGTTAAATCAATTTACATAAGAGCTTCTATAGTTTCTCTAATAGTTCTTTCATCATTTTGGCTTTTTGGTAATGCAATTCTAGATGCAATGAATATAAGCATGGATTCTTTTAGGATAATTGGTGGTCTATTTCTTATTGTTATAGCCTTTCAAATGGTTTTTGAGCAGAGGCAGTCAAGAAGACAAAATACAGCTGATACAGCAATAGACGATGAAACCATCAAATCAATAGCAATTTTTCCATTATCAATTCCTCTAATTGCTGGCCCAGGAGCAATGGCAACTTGTTTATTATTAACAAAAGATTCTTATGACAGCCTTGCTGAGGCTTTTGTTTTTTACCTTCCAATTCCTTTGATTGTCTTCTTGGCTTTTATTGCAATGTGGTTATCTTCAAAGCTTGCCTCAAAAATAGGCCCAACGATCCTTACTGTTCTCCAAAAAATATTTGGATTACTGCTCGGCGCCCTAGCTATTGAGTTTGTTATAGAAGGCATACAAAACTCATTCAATCTAGTTTAAAAATGAATATTCACGCCCAATCAATCTACGAAGCCTTAAAAAATAATATTGATAAGAATGGTAGTGCTAGCTTTGTTGTAAGTGGAGGTTCTAGCCCTGTAAAAATTTTTAATGATCTGAGTAAGTCTGACTTAGATTGGTCTAAAGTTTCAGTAACACTTGTTGATGACAGGGTTGTTTCCAGTGAACACTCTGATTCAAATGAAAGGCTTCTTAAAGAAAATTTGTTTATTAATAATGCCTCAGTTGCAAAATTTATTTCTTTAAAATCAGAATCAGATGAGGTCATGAATATAAATAGACCTTTTGATATTATGTTATTGGGTATGGGAGAGGATGGACACTTTGCTTCTTTATTTCCTGAGCTAATAGATAATTCTAATTATTTTGATTTATCAGCTAATCCAGAAATTATTTTTACAGAGCCTATGGGAAATCCATGCCACAAAAGAGTAAGCATGAACTTGTCTATGATTATGAAGTCTAAAAAAATCATACTTTTAGTCTCCAGTTCAGCTAAATCAATTTTGGTTGATCAAGCGCTCGAGAATAAATATTTACCAATTCATTTTTTGTTAAACCAACAAACTAAAGCTATAGAGATTATTAAAACCTATATATAAATTGACTATAATTAAACTCTAGTTTTTTCAATATTTTTAATTACTTCATCTCTACTAACATCAATATTTGATCCAAACCTCGCCTGAACGGTCGCTGATAAAATATCAATAATTGCAAGGTGGGCTAATCTAGAGGTCATTGGTATATGTAAATTATTTTCTAATGGCGCATCTATATGAAGAACTACATCTGATAACTTTGCTAATGGAGAGTTCTTAGAAGTTAGTGCAATTGTTTTAACATTATTTTTTTTAGCTACCTTTGCTGTTTGAACAATCTCAGCAGTTCTTCCAGTAAAAGATATCAGAACAAGAACATCATCTTCACGCATCATTGAAGCAATCATTCTTTGGTTTATGTAGTCAATATGAGCAACAACAGGAATGCCAAACCTAAAGAATTTATGTTGAGCATCGAGGGCTACCGGCCCTGATCCACCTAAGCCAAAAAAAGTTATACTTTTTGCAGTTGCAAGCATATTAGTTGCTATATCTATAGATTTTGAATCTAGATTTTGACCAACACTAACCACTGTAGATTGAATATCGCTCATAACTCTTTTCACAATTTCAGGAGTATCCTTGTCTACGTTAAAACGATCTAAAAGCATTGAATTTGTATTCGTAGTTTCTTGGGCAACTTGAATTTTAAAGGCAGGGTAGCCTGAAAAACCTAGTTTTTTACAAAACCTATTTACAGTTGGCAAGCTTACGCCTGCCTGAAGAGCGAGTGAAGATATTGATTGACTAATAACTTTAGAAGGGTTTTTTAAAACCTCCAAGGCAATTAATTTCTCAGATTTACTTAATTTGGTCTCACCGTTTACAAGATTTTCTAGTATCATAATTTCATCTATTAATATGTAATAAACTTACATTAGTTGCCATTCTACTATACATTTAATGTAATTTATTTACAATATAATATTTTTTTACTAGGTTTTGTATATTTTTAACAGATTCTGCAGTAAAATTAGCTTACTAATTAAACGAAGTATAGGGAGTTAATTTGTCAAAAGATCTAGATCCAATTGAAACAAGTGAGTGGTTGGATGCGATAAGCAGCGTTATAGAAGAAGAGGGTATAGAAAGAGCCTCTTTCTTAATGACTAAATTAGCCAAAAAATTAAATGAAGAGGGTGCCATACCCTCATATAACTTAACCACACCTTTTCGTAACTCTATTCCCGTAAAAGATGAAGCTACGATGCCTGGTGATTTGTTCATGGAAAGAAGGATTAGATCTCTTATTAGGTGGAATGCTTTGGCAATAGTCTTGAGAGCAAATAAAAATGACGATGAACTTGGTGGCCATGTATCAACATTCTCTTCCGCTGCTACTTTGTATGATATTGGTTTCAATTACTTCTTTAAAGGGTCAAATGGTCAACTAGAGGACTTAATTTATTATCAAGGTCATTGTTCTCCTGGTATATATGCTAGAAGTTTTTTAGAAGGCTATCTTAATGAAGATGACTTAGATAATTTTAGAAGAGAGGTTGAAAAACCTGGCTTATCCTCATACCCGCATCCTTGGTTAATGCCAGAATATTGGCAATTTCCTACTGTCTCCATGGGGCTTGGTCCAATATTAGGAATATATCAAGCTCATATCATGAGATATATGTCTGCAAGGGGCCTTGTCCCTAGGGACGATCGAAAAGTATGGGTTTTTTGTGGCGACGGGGAAATGGACGAGCCGGAATCTAAGGGAGCCATAGCATTAGCTGGAAGAGAAGGCCTAGAAAACTTAATTTTTGTTATAAATTGCAATTTACAAAGATTGGATGGACCGGTTAGAGGTAATGGCAAGATTATTCAAGAACTTGAGGGCTCTTTTAGAGGAGCCGGTTGGAATGTCATTAAAGTTGTATGGGGAAGACACTGGGATCCTATAATGGCTAAAGACAAAGAGGGCAAGCTCCAAGACATTATGGATGCAGTGCTTGATGGTGAACTTCAGAACTTTAAAGCTAAAGGTGGTGCTTATACAAGAGAGAACTTTTTTGCTAAGGATCCTGATGTATTAGAAATTGTAAAAGATCTGACTGATGAGGATATATATAGACTTAATAGAGGCGGACACGACCCATATAAAGTTTATGCCGCTTATCATAAAGCCGTTAATTCAAAAGGTGCGCCAACTGTCATTCTTGCCTTAACTTCAAAAGGTTATGGTATTGGCTCAAGAGAAGCTGATAACACTACGCATCAAGTAAAAAAACTTTCATTAGATAATATCAAAGCCTTTAGAGATAAATTTAGTATCCCAGTATCAGATGACGATATTGAAAATATCCCTTATGTTAGACCCTCTAATGACTCTCCTGAAATTCAGTACCTAAAAAAAACAAGAGAAGCTCTTGGTGGTCCCATTCCGAGAAGGCGTAATGTATCAGAAGCTTTAGTCTTACCAGATGATAAGGCATTCTTAAAATTACACGAAGGCACAGAAGAAAGAAAAATATCTACAACAATGGCTACTGTAAGAATCATCACAGACTTACTCAAAGATAAAAAAATTGGTGAAAGGATTGTTCCAATCGTTCCTGATGAAGCAAGGACATTTGGAATGGAAGCATTATTTAGGCAGGTTGGTATTTATTCATCAGCAGGTCAAAACTATGAACCTGAAGATGCTGACAAGGTGATGTGGTACAAAGAATCCAAAGATGGCGTAATGCTAGAAGAAGGAATAACTGAGGCAGGCGCCTTTTCCGCATGGTCTGCTTTAGCAACAGCTTACTCAACTTACAATTTTCCAATGATACCTTTTTATCTATTTTACTCAATGTTTGGCTTTCAGCGTATTCATGATCTAGCATGGGCTGCTGGAGATGCTCAAGCTAAAGGCTTTTTAATAGGAGCCACATCTGGTAGAACAACGCTTAACGGCGAAGGCTTGCAGCATCAAGATGGACACAGCCATGTACTTTCATCAACTATTCCAAATTGCCTCTCTTATGATCCAGCATTTGCTTATGAAGTTGCTGTAATCATCAAAGATGGTATCAAGAAAATGTATGTTGATAAGGAAAATTATTTCTACTATATAACTACGACGAATGAGAACTATGAACATCCACCGATGATTGAGGGAGCGGAACAGTCAATTATTAAAGGCATGCATAAGATTGAAAGTGCAGAAAATCCAAATATTAGATTAATTGGCTCGGGAGCTATCCTTAGAGAGTCTATTAGAGCTAAAAGTATTCTAGATACCTATAAAATTAAATCAGAAGTATGGAGTGTTACAAGTTTTAACTTATTAAGAAAAGACGGAATGGAAGTTGAGCGTTTCAATCAATTAAACCCCGATTTAGAAGAAAAAATATCTTATGTAGAAGAGTGTTTTGATGGTGAGTCTATTCCAGTGATAGCCTCAACTGACTACATGAGATCATATGCTGAACAAATAAGGCCTTACATCAAGGCTAAATATAATGTCTTAGGTACAGATGGCTATGGAAGAAGTGACTCTCGTGAAATGTTAAGGGGCTTTTTTGAAATTAATGCAAGTAGCATTGTAAGAGCTTCTGCTTATTCTCTTTTTAAAGAAGGCACTATTGATAAGAAGCAATTAGACATTATTTATAATGATATGGGTGTCGATCCATCCAAGCCAAATCCCTGGGAAGTTTAATGTCAGAATTAATTACAGTAAATATTCCAGATCTCGGTGATGTCGAAGAGGTGGAAGTTATTGAAATTTGTGTTGAGGTTGGTCAGGTTATAGATTCCGAAGATTCAATCATGATATTGGAAACAGATAAGGCTGCTATGGAAATTCCAGCTTCAGTCAATGGCATAGTTAAATCTATAAACATTGCAGTTGGGGACATGGTTAAACAAGGTATGCCATTTGTTGAGATTGAGGTTGTAAAAGATGCCATTGCGGTAGAAAAGGAAATAGCTACTGAAACCCCAAACGAAATACCTAATATTATAGATGCTCCATCAAAGAAAACTGTTTTATCTAATACCCCAATAAACTTTAATAATTCATCTATTCATTCAGGCCCTGCTGTAAGAAAGCTAGCTAGAGAATTTGGAATAAATCTTAAAGATGTAAAGGGATCTGGTCCAAAAAGTAGAATACTAAAAGAAGATCTTCACTCTTTCGTTTCTAATAAATTAAATAACAATAATAAAGAAAGAACAGGATTTCAGCCATCACAGCCAGATATTGATTTCTCAAAATGGGGCATCATTTCCATTAAGAAATTATCTAAATTTCAAAAAACTGCTGCTAAGAACCTTCATTCGTCATGGATTAATATTCCCCATGTCACACAACATGACGATGCTGATATTAGCGACTTACTCTCACTTCGCTCTGAACTCAATCTAGAGCATGAGGTAAAGGTATCTCCCCTGGCTTTTATAATTAAAGCTACCGTAGAAACACTTAAATTATTCCCAACAATGAATACATCCTTGAATGCAGAAATGGATAGCATTATTCAAAAAGAATACTTCAATATTGGTATTGCTGTTGATACACCTGATGGCTTGATAGTTCCAAACATTAAAGATGCAGATAAAAAATCTATTCTTCAAATTTCTGATGATGTAATTATGCTTGCTACACTTGCCAAGGAAAGGAAGCTTAAGGTAGATCAGCTCAAAGGAGCTACTTTTACAATTTCTTCACTTAGTGGAATTGGTGGTAAGTACTTCACTCCAATAATTAACCCTCCAGAAGTAGGAATATTAGGACTATCAAAAACTTTTGATAGTTTATCTTTTAAAGATGAAAAAGTTGTTTCTTTAAAAACATTGCCTGTATCTCTGTCATATGATCATAGGGTCATTAATGGAGCATATGCTGCTAAATTTATCACTGAATTTTCAAAACAACTTAATAGAATAGAATTTCTCAAGGAGTCTTTTAATGAGTCTTAATACTTTCTCACTTTATCTTTTTGGTGGAACGGGCGATCTTTCTACTAGAAAGCTCCTACCAGCTCTATTTCGTCAAGAAACAATTTCCTCAATTAGCCATGAAAGCCAGATAGTAGGAATTGGCTCAAAAGATCTCACCGTTGATAGTTATACATCCATGGTTAAGGAATCTCTTTCAAAGCATTTTCATGGTTTTGATGAAAATGGAGATGCCTGGAAAAGATTCTCCATGAGACTTAGCTATAAGAAACTAGACATCAATTCAGATGACGACTGGAAGAATTTTGGCAATATACCTCAAGATAGACCAGCAATATTTTATCTAGCAACACCTCCTAATTTATATAAAGTTATTTCTAAAAGTTTGAAATCGGGTAGTTTAATTAATTCTAATTCAAGAATAGTCGTAGAGAAACCAATTGGATCAAACCTTGAAACGGCTAATGAAATTAACAATATGCTGGCTGAGAGCTTTCAAGAAAATCAAATTTATAGAATTGACCATTATTTAGGTAAAGAAGCAGTTCAAAACCTACTGGCTATGAGATTTGCAAATACAATCTTTGAACAGAGTTGGTCAAGTTCAGCTATTGATCATATTCAAATAACCGTAGCCGAAGATTTAGGTGTTGAGGGGAGAGGAGATTATTATGATGAAACTGGAGCTTTACGAGATATGGTCCAAAATCACCTACTCCAAATCCTCTGTCTTATTGCAATGGAGCCACCTGTCTCTATAAACAGCGAATCTGTTAGGGATGAAAAATTAAAAGTTCTTAAATCTTTGGCTCCTTTTAACAGTGAAACAATTAAGACAAATTCTGTGAGAGCTAGATATATCGACGGAATGTCCAAGGGTGCCGTTGCAAGCGCTTATATTGATGAAGAGGGTGTTGATTCTAAAAATAATACAGAAACCTTCGTCTCGCTTAAGGCATCTATAAACAACTGGAGATGGTCAGGAGTCCCTTTTTATCTTCGGACTGGCAAAAGAATGCAATCAAAATCATCTGAGATTGTTGTTAGATATAAATCTGTTCCTCACAACATATTCTCTGACAAGTCGTCTATTGTTCCAAATCAATTGGTTTTAAGAATTCATCCAGATGAGGGAATAGTTCTTAAATTAAATACGAAGGAACCCGATGTTACTGGGTTTAATTTAGAGGAACTTCCCCTAAATCTAAATTTACATGACTATCATGAAATAGGACATCAAGATTGTTACGAAAGACTTCTGTTAGATGTAATAAAAGGAAATCCTGCACTCTTTGTTAGGCGTGATGAGGTTGAGGCATCTTGGGCATGGATTGACAATATAATTAATCTCTGGGAATCTGAAAATGTTCCAATGGAGGACTATATTTCAGGTGGTTGGGGCCCATCTAATTCAGATCTTCTTCTGAAAAGAGACTATAGGTCATGGAAAAATGGCTCTAAAAAATAATATGAAAATACACGAAAAACTTATTGAAATTCAAAAACGAATAGAGTTAAGGAGTGCAGATTATCGCTCCGAATATCTTAATAAGATTAATTTATCTTATGAGCATAGCAAGTCTGCTAGAGGAAATATGGGTTGTAGTAATTTGGCGCATGCTTTTGCCTCCTGCGATAAATCACAACAAGGTGAGGCTGTTGATGGCGCTGAAGTGATAGGTATAATCTCTGCTTATAATGACATGCTCTCAGCTCATGCTCCGCTAAAGGACTACCCAGACGTTATTAAAAAATCAGCCTCTGATAGAGGTGCTATAGCGAGAGTTGCAGGAGGCGTTCCTGCAATGTGTGATGGTATTACGCAGGGAGAGCCAGGAATGGAGCTTTCTTTATTTAGTAGAGATGTTATTGCACTATCTACTGCAGTAGGTTTTTCTCATAATGTTTTTGATGCAGGACTCTGCCTTGGTGTATGCGATAAAATTGTTCCAGGACTTATGATTGGGGCTTTAAGTTTTGGTCATCTTCCAATTGGTTTTATTCCAGCAGGCCCTATGCCTACAGGGATATCAAATGCTGAAAAATCAAATACCAGAAAACAATTTGCGAATGGTGAGGTAGATAGATCTACGTTAATAAGTTCTGAGCAAGCCGCTTACCATACATCTGGTACCTGTACTTTTTATGGCACAGCGAACACTAATCAGCTTATTATGGAGGTCATGGGCATGCAATTACCTAGCTCTTCATTTGTGCCACCTGAATCACAAGAAAGACAAATGATTATAGATAGCACGGTTGAATCTTTAATAGAGTTAACAAAAAAAGGCTCAAAGATGGGTGAAATGCTTAATGCTAAAAGTTGGGTTAATGGAATGGTGGGTCTTATTGCCAGTGGCGGATCTACAAACTTAACCATTCATCTCATTGCAATGGCAGAGGCTGGAGGCTATAAAATAACCTTAGAGGATATGGATGAGTTATCAGCAGTCATCCCAACTATTACCAGCGTCTATCCCAACGGCTCTGCCGATGTAAACGAATTCCATAACGCAGGTGGTGTTGCTGCGTTTATAGGCTCTCTTTTAGATGGAGGATATCTTTTTTCAGATGTGCAGACTCTCTTGGGAGATAGCCTAGAGGTCTATAGAAATAAATTAGAGATAAAAAATAATAAATTGGTATGGAATAATCCTGCAAAAATACTAGATCAAAGCATCATTCGCGATTGCTTTAACCCTTTTAATTCATCGGGCGGTTTAAAGCTAGTAAATGGCAATATAGGAAAAGGTATTATAAAAACCTCATCCTTAACTGAGCCAGATGCGGAGATTGTTGCCCCAGTATCTGTATTTAATGATCAAGAAACTGTTCTTGAGGCCTTCGGAACAGGTAGATTGAATAAAGATTGTATTATTGTAGTTAGAGGACAAGGCCCGTCAGCCAATGGAATGCCTGAACTACATAAGCTAACATCTCCATTAAACGTTCTTCAATCAAAAGGCTATAAGGTTGCAATAATTACTGATGGCAGGATGTCAGGTGCATCAGGAAGTGTCCCTGCAGTAATCCATATAACACCGGAAGCTAAATTGGGCGGCACTTTGGCAATTATCCAAGATGGTGACATTATTAAAATTGATATTATAAATGGAGTATTTAACTTATTAGTTGAGGATGATTTACTTGTTAAAAGAACTCCGATGGTTTTTGATGATCAGCCATCTGGTATTGGCAGAGAATTATTCAAATCATTTAGGACAAGTGTGAGCTCGGTTGAGACTGGAGCTTCAATATTCTGATGAGCATTTTAAAAACTATTAAAAAAAATAAAATAATACCCTTAGGCACTCTAGTAAACGAAGATGAGGTATTAAATATCTGCAACTGTTTAACTGAAGCAGACATACCACTTATCGAAGTAACTCTTAGAGATAAAAGGGTGATCGATGCAATCCCTAGCTTTAAAAAGTATCCAAATATATATTTAGGTATTGGGACTATAAGAACAACTGAACAGGTTGATTTAGCTATAAATGCCGGAGCATCATTTGCTATCACTCCCGGCTTTTCTCCAAAAATATCAGATTACGCATCAAGCAAAGGCTTGGTTTTAATTCCAGGTGTTCAGACTGCCAGTGAGGTAATGGCAGCAAGTGAGGCGGGACACAAGGTTTTGAAATTTTTTCCTGCTGAATTATCCGGAGGTATTGATAAATTAAATGCATTCAAATCTGTATTTCCAGACATAACATTTATCCCAACAGGTGGCATTACAAACAAGAACATTGCTAACTACCTTAGCTTAGATAATGTAGTTGCTGTAGGGGCATCGTCAGCAATGCCAGAGTCATTAATAAGATCTAAGTCTTGGGATGAAATTACTAATAATTTATTAGAAATAAAAACTATAATAGAAACTACTTAATTTATAAATAGGGGATTGGGGAATGTTTAATACATTAGATTGGATTATTGTTGGAATATATTGCTTTGGTATTATTGGTTTGGCTACATATGTTTCAAGAACAAATTCAGGTAAGGAGAGAAGTGCAGAAGATTACTTCCTTGCTGGAAGATCCCTTCCTTGGTGGGCTATAGGGGCCTCACTTATAGCCGCTAACATTTCAGCAGAGCAAATCATCGGAATGTCCGGTCAAGGCTTTGTTGTTGGCATGGCTATAGCAGTATGGGAGTTAACAGCAGCAATAGCTCTTATTGTTATGGCTAAGTTCTTTTTGCCATTATTCTTAGAAAAACAAATTTATACAATGCCTCAATTCCTTGAGCAAAGATTCGATAAACGAGTTAGTTTAGTGTTGTCATTTTTTTGGCTCACAGTTTATGTATTTATTAATTTGACCACTGTCTTGTGGCTGGGATCATTAGCGATTAACACTTTAACAGGGTTGTCACTAACAAATGGGTTGATTGTTTTAGCAGTCCTATCGCTAGCATATTCTTTATCAGGTGGCTTAAAAGCAGTAGCTATGACAGATATAGTACAGGTTGTTCTTTTAATTTTTGGTGGTTTGGCTGTCTCGTACATCGCTTTAAATAAAATATCTGGTGATCAAGGTATATTCGAGGGGCTAAGTATTGTCTATACAGCAATGCCTGAAAAATTTGACATGATTCTGTCACCAGAAAATCCTTCTTATAATAACCTCCCAGGTATATGGATATTAATTGGTGCCGGAGTCTGGATAGGGCACTTTGCTTACTGGGGTTTCAATCAATATATAACGCAAAGAGCATTAGGTGCAAAATCTATTAAAGAAGCACAAAAAGGAGTTATGTTTGCCGCATACCTAAAGCTTCTTATGCCATTAGTTATAGTTCTTCCAGGAATATGTGCAGCAATATTATTTCCAGTTCTTGAGAAGTCAGATCAAGCATATCCAATGATGATGTCATTATTACCAAATGGATTACTAGGACTGACTTTTGCTGCGCTTATAGCAGCTATTGTCTCGTCCTTGGCATCAATGACAAACAGCATAAGCACCATATTTACAATGGACATCTATAGATCATTTTCAAAAAATACTGTGTCTGAATCAAAGCTTATAAGTATTGGAAGAAATACAGTTGTAATATCCCTTCTCGTTGCTGTGATAATTGCAAAGCCATTATTGGGTAATTTTGATTCCATATTTCAATATATACAAAACTTCACTGGACTATTTACCCCTGGGATATTGGTTATCTTCTTAGTTGCTCTTTTTTGGAAGAAAGCTACAACATTGTCAGTTATGGTAGCTGCAATATTATCCCTAGTTCTCTCGATATTAATAAGTGCTGTTTTACCAGAATTATCATATATCCATAGAATGGGCATCGTATTCTTTATGTCAGGCTTTGGTTGTTACTTAACATCATTGCTTCAAGGCTATGCAGATCAAGAAAAAGCAATTGATTTAAAGGGAATCGATTTTTCTACATCAAAATCCTTCAATATAAACTCATTAATAGTTATTACTGTTCTTGTTTTAATATATGGAGTTTTTTGGTAAAACCTAAACATTTTAAATTTTAGTTATGAATAAGTATATTTTATTAATTTCAGTCTTTTTAGTTAGCTCTTGTGGTTTTAATTCTAATTCTGATTCAGTCGATGCAACTAAGTTATCTGAGGTAGATTGGTCTAATGTCAATTCATGTAAGTCCTATGAAGTGCCAGATTTTATAGATGAGCTAATTAATAAAATGACCTTAGAACAGAAGGTTGGGCAAATAATAATGCCTGATATTGACGAGGTATCTCCCGATGAAGCCAAGGAATATCACCTCGGCACATTTTTAAATGGTGGGGGGAAATTTCCTAATAAGAATAAAAATAGCTCAGTTAGTGATTGGAAAAACCTAAGTAAAGATTTCTATGAAGCATCAACATATGTAGATGGGATAATGGTGCCTATTTTATGGGGCACAGATGCAGTTCATGGTCATAATAATGTTATTGGCGCGACCATATTTCCTCATAACATTGGTCTAGGATCTACGATGAATACCGATTTAGTTAAGGTTATTGGAGGTGTTGTGGCAAAAGAGCTACTATCAACTGGTATACCCTGGACTTTTGCCCCCACTATTGCTGTTCCTCAAAATGATTTATGGGGAAGAACTTATGAAGGCTATTCCGAAGACCCAAATCTCGTAGCAATTATGGGTGAGGCCATGATACTTGGCTTGCAAGGAGAGGGAGATGAATTCCTTGATAACAATCATGTGCTGGCAACAGCTAAACATTTTCTTGGTGACGGCGGCACGGAGAGTGGAATAGATCAAGGCAATACAATTCTTTCAGAAGAGGATTTTAAAAACATCCATGGAACTCCTTACTTTAATGCAATTAATGCTTGCATTCAGACTGTTATGGCTAGTTTTAACTCATGGAATGGTACTAAGATGCATGGAAATAAATACCTTCTATCAAGTATCTTGAGAGATGAAATGGGATTTAATGGTCTTGTTGTTGGTGACTGGAATGGACATAGTCAAATACCTGGATGCACTAATGAAAGTTGTCCTGAGTCTTTTAATGCTGGTGTTGACATTTTCATGGTTCCTGATGACTGGAAATTACTTTATAAAAATACTCTTGATCAAGTTAACTCAGGAGTGATAACGAAAGAAAGATTAGATGATGCTGTTAGAAATATTCTGCAAGTTAAGCATCTGCTTGGGCTGTTTGATGAAAGAAAGCCTCATCAATATCCCCATAATTTTATAGGCTCACAAGATCATAAAGAGATCGCAAGGCAGGCTGTAAAGGAGTCAATAGTCCTTCTAAAAAATAACTCACATACCCTACCAATTAAATCTGGTAAGCATATTTTAGTCGTGGGTGAGGCATCAAGGCAAATAAAAAATCAAATGGGTGGTTGGACTATTTCATGGCAGGGTAGAGATGTAGTAAATAAGGATTTTCCGAATACCTTAAGTATTTATGATTCTCTTGAATCTAGAGCAGAGTCAGTTGGTAGTACCATTGAATATTCTATTGACTCTTCCTATACCAAAAAACCAGATCTTGTTATATTTGTATATGGAGAAGAACCATATGCTGAAGGCGATGGGGACAGAAAGTCATTATTTTTTGTTAACCAAGATAAGAACTTTAAAAGTTACATGGAGAATATTAAGTCCAAGGGTATATCAACCGTTTCTCTATTTCTTTCTGGCAGGCCTTTAATAATTAACAAGGAACTTAATTTATCTGATGCTTTTGTTCAGTTATGGCTGCCTGGATCAGCTGTAGAGGGAATTTCAGATGTTATATTTACTAAGAAGGATGACTTGGTAAATCATGATTTCAAAGGAAAGTTGTCCTTTTCATGGCCAAAGAAATCATCTCAATTAAAACTTAATTACGGTGATGAGATATATGATCCTTTATTTGGTTTTGGTTACGGCCTTACCTATAAAGACAATCTTTACATAGAAGAAGTTGCAATAGAGGACAGTAATTCTAGGTTTGACGAGATAACTATATTTCTAGGCTCAGCATATCCCTCATACCATGAAGTAATTTCATACTATGATCCTTTAAAAAATAAGGAGATATATGAGGGAGTTAGTACTGATATTTTTTCAAATATAAAATCTGGAATAAAACTTTCAAAATTTGATTTTAAAAAGCAAGACGATGCCAAGAATATCAACTTTGGAGATATAAATGTTAATAAAACTTGGAATATTTCTAGCGGGGCAACTGAGGATATATCTTATATGCAAAATGGAAGTATTCAGCTAATTATTAGAGCAAATAACCTGCCAAAAGAGGGCTTATATATAAATTTTTCATGTAATAAAGATAAGGATCAATTAGTTTCATCAAAAAGCACAAAGTGTTTTAAAGGCTTTGAGGTCTCAGAAAAATTTTCTGATGCTAATCTAAATAAATGGCAAACAGTAAACATTCCTCTTTATTGTTTGGGCGGAGATGATTTTGAATTATCTTCAATTTCTACTAGAACCCAAATTCAAACTATTGGTAACTGGGATATAGATATTCATTCAATTAAATATATTAGCAATCAGGGATATAATTCTTGCAAAATTTACACACAGGATTATGAGTAATATATTACTAGTTGATGTTGGAGGTACAAACCTAAGGTATGCATATGCAGAAATAGGTGCAAAAGTGATCTCTGAATCAAAAAAAATACCATTAGAATCTATTGAGCAATTTGATTTAACTCTTGAGGAGTTAATGAGGGCTAATGATGTGATGAATCTTGTAATATCTGTTGCTGGACCGAAGATAGGCAGTTCAATCTCAATGACTAATAGGAAGCTTGTAGTTGATCAAGATAAGCTCAAGAAAAAATTTAACTTACATTCTTGCTTTCTTTTGAATGACTGGGAGTCTATAGGCTATAGCTTGGCCAATATGAATCAAAATGAGATTGATATAATTAAAACAGGTAAAACCTTTAACAATAATAGTTTTTTTATTGGCCCAGGAACTGGTCTTGGCGCAGCACTTCTAATTAATAACACCAATGTTTTACCAACAGAGATTGGGAATACTACTGGACTGACCAAGAGCCTTATTAAAAACTATAACTTAAAAGACGAAAGTGATTTTATTACGCTGGAAAATGTTGTTTCAGGCTCTGCAATATCTAAAATATTTGAAAATTTAACCGGGCAATTAATTAAATCAGAGCAAGTTATTGAACTTTACAAAGAAGGAAATAACGATGCTGTAAATGTAATCAACGGTTTTACAAAATCACTTGCTGAAGTTATGTCAGATATGGCTTTAACCTTCATTGCAGGTAATGGTGTTTTTTTTGCAGGGAGTCTTATGCGAACCATTGTTGAATTAATGGATAAGGAACTTTTTATTAAACACTTTATTGGTAATAAGAAGGGAACTCATAAAGACCTTTTAGAGATGATTCCTATAGGATTGATAAATAGAGAGCATGCCTGCCTAGCAGGAAATTTAAACTACTTTAATATCCAAGAAACACTAATTTTAAAAAAATAAATTTTCATGACAAACTTAAATAATATCCATATTGGAAAAACGCCACTAGATATCTCTAATAAAGATGTCGGAGGGGTTGAGGTCTTAATTGATGGTGAAAATTTTTATAAAATTCAAAATGCTAATTCAATGAGACCATTTTTTATGAGTATCGTTAGCCCTTCGAATCATTGGCTTTTTATCTCAAGTAACGGATCTCTATCTTCTGGAAGGAGGGATAGTAATAATGCATTGTTTCCATATTATACAGACGACAAAATAACCGAAGCTCAAGAAATAACAGGCAGTAAGACAATCTTTCATATACAAAAAGATTCTAAGAGTTTTTTATGGGAACCTTTCTCTTATAAAAATGAAGGCAGTTATAACACTTCAAGAAATCTATATAAGAATTTTAGTGGAAATAAAATAATCTTTGAAGAAGTTAACAACGATCTAAATATTAAATTTTCATATCAATGGAGTATTGGTGATTTATTTGGTTTCATTAGAGAGTCTAGAGTTAAAAATATTGGGACTGAAGACCTTGATATTAGGTTGTTAGATGGTATTCAGAACATACTTCCTTCTGGTGTTGAAGAGGCTCTTCAGAACAGTAGTAGTAATCTTGTAGACGCTTATAAGAGAAATGAGTTAGATAGTTCAAGTGGAATTGGGATTTATTCATTAAGTGCAATTATTGTAGATAGAGCAGAGCCCAGTGAAGCACTTAAAGCAAATATTGCATGGTCTATAGGTCTTGATAACTCGAAACACTTATTGTCCTCAAAGCAGCTTGATAATTTTCGAAACGGCATGATTTTAAGTGAAGAGATTGATGTAAAGGCTGAAAAAGGAGCATATTTTTTAACAGATGATATTACACTTAAATCCGATAAAAGCTCTGCTTGGTATATTGTTTGCGATGTAAATAAATCTGCCGCAGATATCATATCTTTATCTGAAGAAATTCAATCAAATAAATCTTTAATAAAAGAAATACAAAGAGACATACAAGGTGGGTCGGATGAGCTATTTAAACTTGCAGGATCCTCTGATGGCATGCAAACATCATCAGACAAAAGAAGAAATACCAGACACTTCTCTAATACCTTATTTAACATTATGAGAGGCGGTATTTTTGATAATGACTACCAGATTGAAAAAAATGATTTCATTAAATACTTAACCAATGGAAATAAAAACTTATCTATAGAAAAATCATCGCTCTTAGACAATCTTCCTGATACTTTTGATATAAGTTATTTAAGAGAAATTGCAGGTGATGATCTGGATAATGACTTTCAAAGACTTTGCTATGAATATCTTCCTTTAAAGTTTAGTAGACGACATGGGGATCCTAGCAGGCCTTGGAACAAGTTCTCTATCAACACTAGGGATGAACTTGATGGTTCTAAGATATTAGACTACCAAGGTAACTGGAGAGATATTTTTCAAAACTGGGAGGCCTTGGTTCACTCATATCCTGAGTTTATTGATGGCATGATTTTTAAATTCTTAAATGCAACTACATTTGATGGTTATAACCCATATAGAGTAACTAAGGATGGTTTTGACTGGGAGTCATTAGAGCAAGATAATCCATGGTCATATATAGGGTACTGGGGAGATCATCAGATTATCTATCTTCTAAAATTTTTGGAGTTTATAGAAAACTACTACCCACAAAAGATCAATAAATACTTTGAAGATGAAATATTTGTTTACGCGAATGTTCCCTATAAAATCAAACCTTACAAAGATATTTTATTAGACCCAAAAAATACAATTAATTTTGATGTGCAAAGTGAAAAAGAGATAAATTCTCTAAGAAACTTACTAGGTTCTGACGGCGCACTTCTTAGAGATGTAAAAAATAAAATCTTAAAAGTTAATTTTATTGAGAAAATACTGGCTACGGTTCTTGCAAAGATGGCTAATTTAATTCCAGAAGCTGGAATTTGGATGAATACACAAAGACCTGAGTGGAATGATGCTAACAATGCATTAGTTGGAAATGGTGTTTCAATGGTTACATTGAATTATCTAAGAAGATTCCTGTATTTTTTTAATAATATTCTTAAAAGCCATACTTCTGAAATAATATTACTCTCAATTGAACAAAATAGATTATTACTCAACATGAGTAATGCTCTTGAGAAGAATGTATCTTTGCTTAAAGGCAAGATTTCGGATAAAGATAGATTAAATATAATGAATTTACTTGGAGAATCATCAAGTGAATTTAGGGAGTCTATATACACAAAAAGTTTTTCTGGAGATAAGAAGGCTACCAGCAAGATTGAAATTATAGCGTTTATAGAGATATCAATTAAATATATAGAACACTCCATAGACGCAAGCAAGAGAGACGATGGCCTTTATCACGCTTACAACCTAATTTCATTTTCTAGTAATTCAGCATCCATCTCGCACCTTCCTGAGATGCTTGAAGGACAAGTTGCTGTGCTTAGCTCAGGCCATCTTTCTGCTAAGGAGGGCCTAGATGTTCTTGACTCATTAAAAGAAAGTAAACTATTCAGAGAGGACCAATACAGCTACATACTTTATCCCAATAAAGAATTACCGGGATTTTTACAAAAAAATAATATTCAAAAAACCAAGATTGATAGTTCTAAATTATTATCACGACTGCTAAATGAGAATAATAATAAGATAGTGGTAAAGGACAGCAATGGCGGCTTCCATTTTAATGCTAATTTCAATAATGCTGATTCTCTCAAGCGCGAGCTAGAAGTCCTTCCAAAAGAATTTAAAGATCTTGTAGATGAGGAATACGATCTAGTCTTAGATATCTTTGAAGAAATATTTGATCACAAATCTTTTACAGGTAGATCAGGAACATTTTTTGGTTATGAGGGCCTTGGATCTATATATTGGCACATGGTATCTAAATTACTTTTATCAACATTTGAGATTGCAAATCAAGCTGTGACAGTTAATGAAGATAAGTCAGTTATAGGAAGGCTATTTGAGCACTACTTTGAGATCAATGAGGGCATAGGCGTTAATAAATCACCAGAATTATATGGAGCATTCCCAACAGATCCATATTCACACACACCTGGTGGTAAGGGAGTACAGCAGCCAGGTATGACAGGTCAGGTAAAGGAGGATATTCTCAGTAGGTTTGGTGAATTAGGTTTCTCAGTGTCCAGTGGCTTGATATCTTTTAATCCATCTATTTTAAGAAATAGTGAATTCGTTAAAAGCGAGACTGTTTTTAACTATACAAGTCTAGATGGCGAGCTATCCTCAATCGTGATGCCAATAAACTCTCTAGGATTTACTATTTGCCAGGTTCCAATAATATACAAGTTATCAAATGTTAATAATATAAAAATATTTCTTAACAATACTGAAAGTACTTTGCTTGATGGAGACTCACTAAGTCTAGAGTTAAGTAAAAGTATATTTAAACGGGAAAATATGATTAATAGGATTGAGGTTCAGGTTAAATCAACCTTAGAGTAAATGACTTTATATTGGAGGCCTAAATTAATATTGTTACTAACTTTTTGCTTTTTACTACCTAGCTGTAACAAAGTTGAACACAACACCATAATGAATAAATCAGCACAAGAAATATTAGGCAACTCCAGCTATCCAGCAATTTCATATGGAGGATATAGAGAGCTAACTAGAGTTATCGAACCAACCAAAGATCAAATTAAAGAAGACATATTAATTCTTCATGCAGCTGGTTATAGGGTCATCAGAACATATGATGTCCATCTTTCTCTTGCAGAAAATGTCCTGAAGGTTATAAAAGATCTTAAATCATTAGATGACAGTTTTGAGATGTATGTCATGTTGGGCGCATGGATTACTGCCGCGAACCCTAATACAGAAAATGTAATTCATGATATTGAAGACAAAGAATTCAATTCTTTTGAAATAGAAGAAACTGCAAGATTGGCTAGACTATATCCTGATATAGTTAAAATTATTGCTGTCGGTAATGAGGCAATGGTTCATTGGGCTTCAGGCTATTTTGTGACCCCAGATATTATTCTTAGATGGGTAAATTATCTCCAAGATCTAAAGAAATCTGGTCAATTAGCTAAGGATTTATGGATTACTAGTTCAGATAATTTTGCAGCATGGGGAGGAGGAGATCCCGTTTATCATACAAAGGAATTAATTAGTCTTATTAACGCTGTTGATTACATTTCAATGCACACGTACTCATTTCATGATAGTTATTACAATCCAAGTTTTTGGAATTATAGTAATAAATCAATAACTGAAACAGCAAAGGCTGAGGAGCTGGTCCTCAAGGCAAAGAATTATTCAAAATCTCAATTCCTTAGCGTTAGAGATTACCTTGAGTCCATTGGCATAAATAAGCAAGTTCATATTGGTGAAACTGGCTGGGCAAGTAATGATAATAGTTTTTACGGCTACGAAGGTACAAGAGCCGCTGATGAGTTCAAGCAATATTTGTACTTTAATCATATGAATGATTTATGTGAAGAGTTAAAAATTTCATGTTTTTATTTCTCAGCATTTGATGAGCCATGGAAAGACCCTTCAAGCATAAATGGATCTGAAAATCACTTTGGTTTATTTACTGTAGATGGAAAAGCTAAATATTTAATGTGGGATAAGGTAGATAAAGGATTATTTAAAGGTCTTAAAAGAGGAGACAGCAAGATTGTAAAAACTTATGAAGGAAATAAAGACATCTTAATTGAGACTATCAAAAACCCAGAGACTTTTTAATGAAAACACAAAATACTAGTTTAATTTTTTTAATACTTTCTATTTTAATATTGCCAGAATCTATCTTGGCAAACGTAATCATCGTTGATAATAAACTTAACATTAATAATGAAGCTTTTTATATAAAAGGTATTGCCTATCATCCTGTTCCAAAGGGAAACTCAGGAAACCAAAGAAGCTTTAAGAATATTGACAAAGACTTAGCTTTAATGAGAGAGGCTGGAATTAATACCATAAGAGTTTACAAGCCAATCGATGATGAAGGAATACTTAATAAAATCAACAATGCAGGCATTAAAATAATAATTGGCTTTGGATTCAATCAAGATGGGTTTTATGATATTAAATCTGGAAGTTTTATTAATTATGTCAAAAAATACAAAGATCACCCAGCTATTCTTATTTGGGAGCTAGGCAATGAATATAACTTCAATCCTCAGTGGTTTGATGGGGATATCAGTATTTGGTATAAGTATTTAAAAAATGCAGTAGATTTAATTCATGAAGTAGATATGAATCATCCTGTGTCAACATCCCATGGTGAAATCCCTGACGAGCTTGCTATGTCGATGATGTCAAATATTGATATTTGGGGCTTTAATATTTACAGGTGGGACAAGCCTGAAAGTTTTATTAAAGAATGGGTTCAAATAAGCTCCAAGCCAATGTACTTCTCTGAAGTGGGAGCGGATAGTTATATGACCATAGAGAGAGATGGTTTTAAAAAAGGGATTAATCAAAAGGCTCAAGCTCATGCTAACGCCATAATTCTTGAAAAGATTCTAAAAAATTCTAATCACAATTTGGGGTTAGTTTTATTTGAGTTTCATGATGGTTGGTGGAAGGCTGGAAACCCGCATGAGCATGACTCGGGAGGGTGGGCGCCTATGAGTTCAGGAGTTCCTTATGATGGAACTGCAAATGAAGAGTTCTGGGGTATAGTGGATATCGACAGAAATAAAAAATTAACATTTGATGTTGTTAAAGATAAATTTAATAATTTCTTATTAGATAAACGTCAATAAACTTAATACGGGTAATTATGAATACAGCAAGTCATAAGAAAAATACAGGTATTGGAATAATGCAAAAAATTGCATTTGGAATTGGTATGCTTGGTAATCAGATGTTTCCAGCATCCCTTGGAATTTTTATTGTTGTTCTCATTCAAAATCTAGGATTTAGCCCACTACTTTATGGAGTAATAGCATTTATACCAAGATTTTTTGATGCCATTACTGATCCAATAATGGGTTTTATTTCAGATAATACAAGGTCAAGATATGGCAAAAGAAGGCAATACGTTTTTTTAGGCGCAATTATTACTGGAATTTCTTTTATTCTAATGTGGCAGCTGTATATTGAAAATGGGATAGTTTTTAATTTTTGGTATTTTCTTCTGTGCTCTCTAGTTTTCTATTTAGGAATAACAATTTTTGGTATTCCTTTTGTTGCTATGGGTTACGAGATGAGCGATGACTTTCATGAAAGAACAAAGATTATGGCCGTATCTCAATTCATTGGACAGTTTGCATGGATTATTGCGCCATGGATTTGGGTAATAATCTATGATCCAACTATTTTTGCAGACCCTGCCGCTGGCACACGAGAATTATCCATTTATATAGGTATAGCATGCACCATATTTGCTATTACGCCTGCAAT
>OLHU01000027.1_pt1 | contig 33513 bp, 31 predicted proteins | sample 1609321 | NCBI WGS metagenome assembly OLHU01 (sample SAMN05416716, study PRJEB24817) | seawater metagenome | isolation source: Sea water | place: Canada:Atlantic | collected 2013-07 | reverse complement strand
GTAAAGTACTGATATAAGGTATTTATTTAATGATTATCATTCTCATTCAGCTTTTAAAGCTTTAGTTTGTAATTGGAAGTTCATACCAGTTCGTTGTATACCTAGGAGAGGTCATATTCTGCTTCATAGGTGACCATTGAGTGGTGTTCTGGGAGGCAAAATAAATCTGGGTTTCATGGTTGTTTAGGCAATCAATATATTCCATAAATTTAGCATTATCTTTGGGTTCATTCGGATCTTTAAATAATGAATATTGTTTGGAGCTCTCACTTGAAAACCTTCCTAGCAAGATACCTGCTTTTGCATAATCATACCCAGATTTAAAAATAGGTATTAGGGCTTGTTTTGCTGCTCTCAAAATATCTCTTGTATCATTTGTGGGAGTAGATAGTTCTATAGTTTTATGACCTGAATATTGAGGCTTATGATCACTAAAAGGACTCGTTCTAATAAACACAGAAACTTGAGAACATTTCTGCCTTTCATTTCTTAGTTTCTCGGATGCTCTCGTAGCAAAATTACTAACAATAGGTTTTAAAATTTCTAAATTAATCACTCTTGTTCCAAAACTGCGACTCACTACAATCTGTTTTTTTGCAGACATATTATCTTCTATGTTAAGACACCTTTGACCTCTGAGCTCTCTAACTGTTCTTTCTAGGACAATGCTAAAGTGTCGTTTTATACGTTGAGGGTCAACATCTGCCAATTGAAGTGCATTGACTATCTTGGCCCTATTAAGGTGTTCAGTAAGTTTTCTACCAACACCCCAAACTTCATTCACCGGGGTATTAGATAGAGCATGTCTAATTTCATTTTGTGTAGAAAGTCTATGAACTTTGGTTGGAATATTTAATCGCTTAACTTCATTAATGGCTATTTTTGTTAATGTTTTTGTAGGAGCAATGCCTACACGAACAGGAACACCAGTCCATTGTTTAATTAAGCCTCTCATGTGACAGCTAAAATCATACAGATTATAGTTCTGTTCTAAAGTATCTAGATCTAGGAAAGCCTCATCGATGCTATAAATTTCTATCCTAGGAACAAACCCTTCAAGGATATTCATTACTCTAGATGACATATCTCCATAGAAGGTGAAGTTAGATGAGAAAACTACACCGCCTTGGGCGAGGAAAGATTTTTTTACTTTAAACCAGGGAACACCCATGCCTATTCCTAGTTTCTTTGCTTCAGCGCTACGAGCAATAACACATCCATCATTATTAGAGAGAACAACTATGGGTATATTTTTTAGATCAGGTCGAAAAACTCTTTCACAGGACGCATAAAAGCTGTCGCAATCTACTAACGCAAGAGCCATTAAAATTTATTAATAGCTGCGGTAACAGTTCCTACTATTTCTAATTCTTGACCATGATTAATAAAGATAGGAGGGTACTCAGGATTATCCGGCATTAAACACATTTTTGGCTTGAGCTTTAATCGCTTGCAGACAAACTCACCGTCAAGAGAGGCAACAACAATACTGTCATGTTTTGGTTTGATGCTTCTATCTACAACTAGTACAGCTTGATCGGTTATCCCAGAACCAATCATTGACTGACCTTGAGCTCGCACTAAAAAGGTCGCAGCTCCATTTTTAATAAGATGCTTGTTTAGATCTATAGGGCTTTCAATATAATCGCTTGCAGGGCTGGGGAACCCTGCATGCACAGACTCAAGAAAATAAGGCACAAATATCGCCGGCAGATTTTCTTCAGAAATTTTTCCGATGTAGTTAACTTTCATAAGGGTTTTTAATAAATACTGTACAAATATACAGTATAAATATAGCTACAACAATATCTTTTTTACTCTTATCAAACACTGCGTAATTAAACACAAGAAATAAACTTAAATTAGTATTATATTTATACCAAAATTAAATAAGGAATTTTTTAAGCTCATGGCCATTCTCATCTATTGATAAAAACCAGCCGTGAGTATTCCAGTCACCTAGAACAACTCGTTTAGATAAATTAACATCATGAATATCAGGCCTATGTGTATGGCCGTGTATAAAAAGACTTGGCTTGTGTTCATCTACAAAGCTCTCAACAGCCAAAGCATTCACATCAGTAATAGTATTAGATTTCTCTGCAGTAGCTTCCTGGCTAGCGCCTCTCATTGCTTCCGCAATTTCTTTTCGTTCAGTTAGATCTTTTTGAAGAAAGTTAGCCTGCCATTCTTTAGTACGGACTTGATCTCTGAATGCTATGTAATCAATATCGTCGGTGCATAGAAAATCACCATGGCTTAGAACAACCTTTTGTCCGTTTATATCTAATGAATAAGGATCAGGCAAAATAGTTATGCCTGTATCTTTGGCAAAGTCGTTGCCAATTAGAAAATCTCTATTGCCATGAATAAAAAATGTTTCAGGGCCATTGGTAGTGAATTCAAGAAGGGCTTTTTTTATCTCTTGATAAATAGGGGTATCGTCATCGTCTCCAATCCAGGCCTCAAAAAGATCGCCTAAAATATAAAGATGAGTACAAGCCTCTTTTGATTCGTTTAAAAATACAAAAAAGGCCTGAGTAAGTTCTGGGTGCTTATCGCTTAAGTGAAGGTCTGATATAAAGCGTGGCTTCATTCAGTAATAGTAACCGACTCTATAGTGATAGCCTCAACAGGAACATCTGAATGTCCACCAGTATTACCAGTAGCAACTTCAGCAATTTGATCAACAATATCCATGCCTTCAGATACTTTTCCAAAAACTGCATATCCCCAGCCTTGTGCATTTTCACCAGTGTGGTTTAAGAAGCCGTTGTCATTGTGGTTAATAAAGAATTGTCCTGTAGCTGAATGAGGGTCATTAGTTCTTGCCATGGCAACAGTTCCACGATCATTTACTAAGCCATTATTTGCTTCATTTTGAATTGGAGCAGTTCCACTAGATTTATTGCTCATATCAGCGTTTAAACCACCGCCTTGAACCATAAAGCCTTTAATTACTCTGTGAAAGAGAGTTCCTTCATAGTATCCAGATTTTGCTATAGCAACAAAATTTGCAACAGTAATAGGCGCTTTTTCACCATCTAATTCAAGATGTATATTTCCAGCAGAAGTTTTAATAGTTACTTGTGTCATGCTCGTTTCCTCGATAATTGGCATTACTGTTTCATTTTCCTTCTTAGAACAAGAATTAAGAACAAGTGCTAGAGCAAGAGTACATAAAACCGATTTTATGAGAGTATTCATTTTACAGATTTAGCTTTAAATTTAAAAAAGATGATTTTATCATTAAAAATCATAGTTGAGCATGTAGTCCCTAAATTGTTCTTTTATGATTGTTTCATCCAAACCAAATTCGGTTAACGAGTATTGATGAGAGGGTTTGGAATTAATTTGATCTTTCGAAAGGTAATGCTCAATAGCATTCTCATTTTCAATAGTCATATCAAAGTTTAATTGATGATAAATATTCTTAACTTGCATCAAAGGGCTTTTGATAAAGTCATGGTAATTTATATCAATAATTTGATCAGGGGCTAATTCTTTTCTATCTTCCATTCCTTTATTGAGATTATGATTCCAAAAATCGATGACTGTTTTTCCAATATCATGTGTATTAACTTTTTTTGAAAAAGCTGATCTCACATTCTTTGTTAAGCTGCAAAAAGACCCAACAGAATCAGCCGGATCTCTGTGTATATGAACAAATTTTGCATTAGGGTATGTTTGTAAAATTTCAGGAATATGTCCTATGTGACTTGGATCTTTAAGTAGCCATCTCTTAGGCTTGCCATTCAACTCCAGGGCTTGAAAAAATCTCTTATGCCACATGAAAACTGAATCAAAAGAGCAATATTTTAAATAGTCTATATATTCAGGAACGTCAGCCATGCACATATACACAAAGCTTCTAGCATTCATAGTTGCTATTTGTTCGCACTCCTCGGGAGTATTGGCACGAATAGTGTGGATGGAATTTAATTTAGGTATCAGAGCTCTTGCTAGTTTTAAATCCCTGTTAACTTTTCTTTCTCTTCTGTCTTTTTCTTTTGCATCTTTGGTTATAGGAAGAGGGCTCATAATCTCCCAGTAAAGAGGTGATCTATGGGCCTCGTCAAGAGATAGAAGGTTGAATAAAAAAGTAGTTCCTGATCTTGGAAGGCCAATTACAAAGACGGGGTCAGAGGGTTCAGAAAATTTATTATCTAAATGCAGTTGATATAAGTCTCGTCTTACTTTTAATCTACTTTTTAATTGGTGATTAAAGGCAATTTTCCCAAATGCATTAAATCTATTATTTTTATTTATTGAATCAATAAGAATCTCAAGAGGTTCGACATAGTCTTCCTCTCCTAATTTCCCATCCAGACCCCTTAGCATGGATTTAATAGTAAATTGTTGCTTCACAATATTGATTACTCCTAGTACTTATAAGATACTCTCAATTTAGTTAATCCTCAATTTTAATATATGAACATACTATTTTTATGTGTTGCTAACTCAGCTAGAAGTCAAATTGCAGAAGGCCTTGCCAAGGCTATGCTTGGAAGCAATCACAACATTCAGAGTGCTGGCTCTATTCCATCAGGAAAGGTTCATCCTCATGCTATAGCAACTATGAAGGACATAGGCATAGATCTTTCAGATCATTACTCTAAATCTACCGATGACTTGGATGATAATTTCTTAGAAAACTTAGATTACGCAATTACATTATGTGCAGAAGAGGTATGTCCAGTTCTCCCCGATAGTGTCAATAGCCTTCACTGGATGAATGAAGATCCGGCAAATGAGAATTACACTGAATTGCAATTACAAAATTCTTTCATGACTACAAGAGAAAATATTTATAAATTGATCAAGAAGTTTATGATCATGAACGTACAATAACCAATTGATTAACAGTTAACTGCCATTATATGTATGCTCAATTAATGCGTGCAGTTCCCCAGTAGTTGTAGCCTGCAAAGCTAGGAGTACTTGGTAAGTACATTTGCTCCATATTTTCTATCACAAAACCGGCAGAGGTGATGAGCTCTGGAATATCTCTATTTAGATGACAGCCACCGGCAATCTTTCCCCAAATTGGATCAATTCTTTTTTGCCATTTAGCAACCTTAGGATCTGGTGCTAAGCCATGCTCACAAAAGATCAATCTTCCATCGGGCTTTAATACTCTGAGCATTTCTTTATTTGCATCCATAACTTCTGGAATAGTGCACATGGTGTAAGTAACTAAAACAGTATCCACATGATTGTCAGGCAGAGGTATGTTTTCAGCACCGCATAGAATAAATTCAACATCAACCTGATGTTCTCTAGCAACATCTTTTGCAAGGTTGTTTAGTTCTACTGAAGGATCAAGACCAATAACCTTATCAATTTTTGTCATATCATAAAATGGAATATTAAGACCTGAACCAATTCCAACATCTAATACAATACCTTTTGCTAAAGGAACCACTTTCTTTCTTTGATAATTAATTGGCTTAGAGCTGCAAGTGCAGTTTAAGAATTTGGGCAGTACATATTTATTATAAAAACTCATACCTAAAGTATATTGCAAAGGTATAAAACTATTTAATTAAATATAAACTTATTAAAATTTGAATTCACTGTATTAAAAATAATAATCTTTAATTACAATGAAATGGCTCCCGAAGTTGGGATCGAACCAACGACCAATTGATTAACAGTCAACTGCTCTACCGCTGAGCTATTCGGGAACGCGGACGTGCATTATAAGTAATTTTTAACACAGAAGTAAATGACAAAATCACTAAAGGTTGTATCTAATTTCGAACCAGCAGGAGCTCAACCCGAAGCTATCAAAAGTTTAGTGGCTGGTTTAGAGGATGGATTGCTTCACCAGACGCTTTTAGGGGTTACCGGGTCTGGTAAAACCTTCACTATGGCTAAGGTTATTGAGGAAACTCAAAGACCTGCAATTATCATGGCGCACAATAAAACGTTAGCTGCTCAGCTCTATGGTGAGTTCAAGGATTTCTTTCCAGAGAACTCTGTAGAGTACTTTGTATCTTATTATGACTACTACCAGCCCGAAGCTTACGTCCCCACCTCTGATACCTATATTGCAAAAGATGCTTCTATTAATGAGCATATAGAGCAGATGAGATTATCAGCAACTAAGGCATTGCTAGAAAGAAAGGACACTATAGTCATAGCAACAGTATCTTCAATCTATGGTCTTGGTGCACCTGAGTCTTATTTAAAAATGGTAGTTCATTTAGATAGAGGGGATATTATCAATCAAAGAGACTTCTTGCGACGTCTTTCTGCATTGCAATACACTCGAAATGATATGGATTTTAGAAGAGCTACTTTTAGAGTTCGTGGCGATACTATTGATATCTATCCTGCTGATTCAGACAGCCAAGCTTTGCGCATAGAGTTATTTGGCGATGAGATTGAAAAGCTTGCTTGGTTTGATCCAATAACAGGAGCTATTATTAATGAAGTTCCAAGAGCAACTATTTTTCCCAAGACGCACTACGTTACCCCTAAGGATACAGTCGTAAATTGTATCGACAGTATTAAAGAAGAGCTTAAAGAGAGACTAGAATTTTTAAGATCTATTAATAAGTTAGTTGAAGCTCAAAGATTAGAGGAAAGAACTAACTACGATATAGAAATGATGAGAGAGCTTGGTTACTGTCAGGGTGTCGAGAATTATTCTAGGTATTTATCAGGAAGGAATCCTGGTCAATCTCCACCTTGTTTATTTGATTATATTCCTAAGGATGCCATCGTATTTATAGATGAATCTCATGTCTCAATACCTCAAATAGGGGCTATGTACAAAGGTGACCGCTCAAGGAAGGAAACCCTTGTGGAATATGGGTTTAGACTACCTTCTGCTATGGATAATAGGCCGTTAAAGTTCGAAGAATGGGAACTGGTAGCTCCTCAACGAGTTTATGTATCAGCTACACCCAGTAGATATGAAAAAGAGCATCAAGATAATCTTGTTGAGCTCTTAATTAGACCAACAGGGCTTACAGACCCTGATGTGGAAATACGTCCAGCTAGCAACCAGATAGATGACGTAATAGGAGAGTGTAACGAACGAATTGCTATGAAAGAAAGAGTGCTTATAACGACTCTTACAAAAAGAATGGCCGAAGATCTTACAGACTACCTATTTGAAAACGGTATTAAGGCCAGATATATGCATTCAGATACTGATACTGTTGAGCGTGTCGAAATTATTCGAGATCTAAGACTGGGAGTATTTGATGTCCTAGTTGGAATTAATTTACTTCGTGAAGGTTTGGATATCCCAGAAGTTAGTTTAGTTGCAATCCTTGATGCAGATAAAGAAGGTTTTCTTAGATCAGAAACAACTATGATTCAGACTATTGGAAGGGCAGCTAGAAATCTAAGAGGGAAGGCTATCTTATATGCTGACAAAATGACGGGCTCTATGGAGCGAGCAATTGCAGAGACAGATAGAAGAAGAGCTATCCAAGAAAAACACAATGCAGAAAATAATATCACTCCAAAATCTATAACTACCAAAGTAAAAAATATTATGGAAGGGGCTAGATTAGTTAAAGGAAAAGATAAAGTTAGGAAGGAAGATATTGAAAAATCTTTACCTTTTAAAATCAAAGATGACTCGATTAAAAATCTAGATGAGAGTATTAAAAAGATAGAAGATCAAATGTATATCTACGCAAAAGAAATGGAATTTGAGAAAGCAGCTCAGTGCAGAGATAAGATAAAATATCTTAAAAGAAGGTTAATTGATCTTTAGGATTTGTACACGAATGGGCCGCCATTAATTCATAGTAATTCTTAATTCTGTAGACATAATCTATGGCTTGCTGCCCTCTAGAATAATCATTTACATCAACAAGGTTTACATCCTCTCCTTTAATTTCTTGAAGCTTATCCTCTATATCAAACCACGTTATTTCCGATGGAATCTTATCAATTGTTTTAGATATATTAATAATATTAGTAGGTCCTAAATTGTAACTAGCTAGAGTTATAGATAATTGATCTCCGGTAGTTTTTCCGTATATATTTTTATCCATTAAAATAGCTAAATACCTAGCTCCACCTTTAATATTCTGCTCAGGGTTTAATCTTTTTTCAACACCAACGAGAGCTGCGGTTTCAAGAGTAACCATCATCATTCCTCTAACACCCATATTGGATTGTGCCCTAGGATCCCACTGAGATTCTTGAAAAGATATAGCTGATAATAAGTCAGTATTTATAGAAGTTTCAATCGACGCTTCATCAAACATTTCTTTGTAAAGTGAATGGCGACTTTCTAGAAGTTTTAAAAATTTCTGTTGCGCAAAGTTATTTAATGGAGAATTTTTATAAACCTCATCAAGCTGAATTTTACATGATTCTGCATGTCTCTTTTCTTGATCAAAGTAATCACAACCACTCAAGAGTAATATCGTTGATATGCTAAAAAAAACTTTAAAGATATTACCCATTTTTAATTAATTTTTACAAAAGACTTTATAATTGCCATATACAATATTTCAGACCGAGAGAAGTGTCAAAGACTAATACCTTTATATTGCAGGGCAAGAAAAGTTTTTCAGACTCCAAGCTTGAGCAACTTAACCTCGACTTTAATAAATCAAATAATCTTCAAGCTCAAATTAACTCGAGCGAAATTTATATTCTTTCATCTCAGAATCAAAATCTAGATTTAAGTGAGCTCAAAGATATCTTAAGTGCTGATGATGAAATCAAATCATTTTCATTCATCGTAGGTCCAAGATCAGGAACTATTTCACCATGGTCTTCAAAAACAGAAGATATTATTAAAAATGTAGGTGTCGCAGATATAGATAGAGTTGAAAGATTTTACGGTTTTGATATTCCTTCATTTAATAAGGACTCAAATTTAGATCTTTCTATGTTCTTTGATCGCATGACTCAATCAATTTATCCCAACTTAGATAATTGTGTAGATTTCTTGCATGTCGATGAACAAAGATCTGTAAATATCATAGATATTCTTAAAGGAGGTATTGAATCTCTTGAAATAGCTAATAAAGATTTTGGTTTTGCTATGAGCTTAGAGGAAATTAAGTACTTATTTAATTTTTACTCTAATGCAGCTAGAAACCCTACAGATGCTGAGCTTATGATGTTTGCGCAAGCTAACTCAGAGCATTGCCGCCATAAAATATTTAATGCTAAATGGACGGTTGATGGAGTATCCAAGGACAACACCCTTTTTGATCTAATTAAAGAAACAAGCAAGCAGTCACCCAGAGGAATTATCTCGGCTTATAAAGATAATGCAGCTATTACTGAGGGTGAAGAGGTAGAGCGTCTTAATTTGAACGCTAAAAATGAATACAGTTTTGTTACAGATAAACTTAATTCTACTATCAAGGTAGAAACTCATAACCATCCCACAGCAATTTCTCCTTATCCTGGTGCCGCAACTGGGTCAGGCGGTGAAATAAGAGATGAGGGAGCAACAGGAAGAGGGGCTAAGCCTAAAATTGGCCTGGTAGGTTTCAATGTCTCAAGTCTTCGTATTCCTTCATTAAATAGAAGTTGGGAAGGTCAAGAGCATAAACCTGAAAGAATTGCCTCGCCTTTAGATATTATGATTGAAGCACCTATTGGTGCCGCAGCTTTTAATAACGAGTTTGGCAGGCCATCTACTTTAGGGTATTTCAGATCTTTCGAGACTGCATTTGATAGTAATCAAAAAGCTTTCGGTTATCACAAACCGATCATGCTAGCCGGCGGTATTGGAGAAATAAGGGATAGAAATAATTTTAAACTTCAGATAACCGAAGACTATCATGTTGTGGTCCTTGGCGGACCAGCAATGCTAATAGGTCTTGGCGGGGGAGCTGCATCATCAGTTTCTTCAGGTGATAGCGATGAGGATCTAGATTTTGCATCAGTACAAAGGGATAACGCAGAAATGGAAAGGCGTTGTCAGGAAGTTATCAATGTCTGCTCCTCACAGGACAATAGCTTTATAGAATTTATCCATGACGTCGGGGCTGGAGGCTTATCTAACGCCATACCAGAGCTAGCATCAGATTCAAACTTAGGTGTTTATATTGAATTAGATAAGATTCCTAATTCTGATAAGTCTATGTCTCCTATGGAGATCTGGTCAAACGAATCTCAAGAAAGATATGTGATGGCTATCCATCAAGATAACAAAGATGCATTTGAAGTTATATGTAAAAGAGAGAGATGTGTGTATGCATTTGTTGGAATTACAACTTCTGAGAAATCGATAAAACTTTACGATTCAACAACGGATTCTTATCCTGTAAATGTTCCTCTTTCTATGCTGTTCGGAGATTTACCCATTACTGATATCTCAGTTAATACTAATAAAACTGAAGATATAGTTGAGTCAATTGCTGAGAGTTATTCTTTTTCACAATCCGTTCAACATGTTTTACAGCACCCCACGGTGGCAAGTAAATCTTTTTTAATAACTATCGGGGATAGAACCGTTGGCGGGATGGTCGCTAGGGATCAGTTTATAGGACCTTATCAAGTGCCGGTCTCTGATTATTCAATGAGCTTGAGATCTTTTACTTCTAATTCAGGAGAGGTTTTAACTATTGGAGAAAAACCAACATTAGCCACCAAAAACCCTGGAGCTTCCATGAGAATGGCCATGGCTGAAGCCATAACTAATATGTCAGGAGTTTATATAAAGGGCTTAGATCAGGTCCAGGTTTCAGCAAATTGGATGGCCGCAACCGGAGAAGAGGTTGAGGATATTGCTTTAAGAGAAGGTGTTGAGGCGCTTTCTAAGTCTTGTGTTGATTTGGATATATCAGTTCCGGTTGGAAAGGACTCCTTATCTATGAGAACAAAATGGGATGAGAATTCAACTGAACATGTTGTCAAGAGCCCGCTCTCCGGCGTAATCACCGCTATGGCTCCTGTAGCCGATGTTAGGACTTCAGTTACCCCTGAGCTAAATATTGATACACCTTCAAAAATTATTCACGTAAGCCTTAATAATCAAAAAAGACTAGCGGGTTCTATTTTTTCTGAAGTAACCCAATCTGAATTCTTAAATACTCCTGATGTTGATGATATGGATAGATTTAAGAAAATGTTTAATGCCGTCCAAGGGCTTATATCAGAACATAAAGTTTTAGCTCTGCATGACGTTTCAGACGGTGGCTTGATAACTTCTCTTTTAGAAATGGCTTTTACTAAAAAAGTTGGTTTGGATATTATGATTAACGATCTTGATCCTAAAAATCTAAATAATTATTTCTTTGCTGAAGAGGTGGGACTAGTTCTTCAGGTAGATGAGGCACATCTCGATGAAGTGACTTCAGTTCTAACTTCAGTCAATTCAGTGGTGAATGCTATTGGTACTATTTCATCATCAAAAGATATTGTTATTAGTAATGCTGAAGAAAATCTATACAGAGAATCAATAACTGTTCTGGAGAAAAGCTGGAGAGAGACATCTCATGCCATTCAAGCAATGAGAGATAATCAATCTATTGCTGATTCTGAACTATCACTGCTAGATGATAATAATTACTCAGGCTTATACGCAGATGAATCTTTTAATGAGGGTCCTGCAAAGATTTTTAGTATCACTAAAACAAAACCAAAAGTTGCTGTCCTAAGGGAGCAAGGTGTTAACGGTCAGATGGAGATGGCTGCTGCGTTTACACTAGCGGGGTTTGAGGCAGTTGATGTTCATATGCAAGACCTTTTGGATAATGAGGTGAACTTGAATGATTTTAATGGATTAGCGGCCTGTGGCGGCTTTTCTTATGGTGATGTTTTAGGTGCTGGAGGAGGCTGGTCAAAAACTATTCTTCATAACAATGCAGTTAAAGATCAGTTTGAAGAGTTTTTTAATAAGGAATCTACTTTTACTTTAGGCGTTTGTAACGGTTGCCAGATGGTATCAAAGTTAAAAGATATTATTCCTGGTGCTAATTATTGGCCAACCTTCGAAAAAAATACCTCAGACCAGTTTGAAGCTAGATTAGCTCAAGTAAAGATTCAAAAAAGTGATTCTATTTTGCTTTCTGGAATGGAAGGTTGGTCTATGCCAATAGCATCTGCACACGGTGAAGGTCATGCTCAATTTGCAGAAGGGTATTTAGAAAAACTTAAAGCTTCCAATCAGGTAGCATTGAACTTTGTAAATTCCTCGGGTGAGAATACTGAAATCTATCCATTAAACCCTAATGGCTCTATAGATGGCACTTCTGGGATAACAGCAGCTAAAGGAAGAGTGACAATCATGATGCCTCATCCTGAAAGAGTCTTTAGAAAACTTCAGATGAGTTGGAAACCAGATCATTGGGGTGAATACTCCCCTTGGATGCAAATATTTATGAATGCTAAAAAATTTAGCGAAGGCTCTTAATTACCAAAGATTTATATCTTCATCTCTAAATATAAAATCACCCGTCTTAACATCTTCCAAATAAAGCTTTAGGGTTCTTTCAACTGTTGGAAATGCAATTTCATCCCATGGTATTTCATCTTCACTAAATAATTTTACTTCTATGCTTTCCGATGTAGGTCCGAAATTATCATCAAGTAAATCAGCTAAATAAAATAAATGAACTTGGTTGATGTGTGGCAGGCTGAACATTGTATATGGCATGACAACACTTGCTTCAGACATAGTCTCTTCCATAGTTTCTCTGAGAGCTCCAACTTTAAGTGTTTCTGCATTTTCCATAAAACCAGCTGGTAGTGTCCATAGACCTTTTCTAGGATGAATATTTCTTTTAGCTAGAAGTATTTTGTTATCTCTAATACAAATTGCGCCAACAATCATATTAGGATTGGTATAAAAGATATTATTACAATCAGGGCAGCAATACCTCTTAATATTGTCACCTTGAGGAGTTTTAAATTCGATGTTTGAGCTTCCGCAGTCTGAACAATATTTCAATTTTGTACCTTAAAAAATAAAGAAAATCATTGCTTAAGAAGTTAAACTTAGCAATATGATTGACAGCATAAAGCAAAAGCTCGAAAAATTAAATCCTCTAAATTCATCAGACTATAAAAAAGCTGGAGTTTTTATTGGTATTTTGAACTATGGCGAGTACCTTAAAGACCCTGAAATTATTTTTACAAAAAGATCATCTTTAGTCTCTACTCATTCAGGTGAGGTAAGTTTTCCTGGTGGTAAGTGGGAAGAGGGAGATGTTGATTTATATGATACTTCCCTAAGAGAGTCATATGAAGAAATGAATCTAGATAGAGCAGGTGTTACTAAACTTGGAGCATTAAGCTATCTTATTTCAAGACACAAAATCGAAGTTCATCCATTTGTTGGAACAATTGATTCTAAACAAGACCTTGTTGCAAACGACGAGATTGAAGTAATTTTTTCAGTACCATTGAGCTACCTAATGAATATAGATAATGCAGAATTTCATGAAATGGAAAGAAAAAATCAAAAAATAAAGATTCCTAGCTGGGTTTATAATGAACATAGAATATGGGGACTAACTGCTATGATTACAGCAGATTTTTTAAATATCTGTTTTGATGCGGGAATACATTCAGATTTAGATATTATTAGAGGCCAGTATGATTATTAGTTTAGAAGATAAGATATTACAAACAGAAGGCGATGATTATTGGATTGCACCCAATGCTACCGTCATAGGTGACGTGTATTTATCGAAAGACTCTAGTATTTGGTTTAACGCTATTTTAAGGGCAGATAACGAGCAAATTTTTATTGGCGAAGGATCAAATATCCAAGATGGATCTGTTATTCATACAGACCCCGGTTTTAAATGCACCATTGGTAAGTATGTAACAGTAGGGCATATGGCAATGCTTCACGGCTGTGAAATTGGCGATGGAAGCCTTATTGGCATTGGCTCGGTTATTTTAAACGGTGCAAAAATTGGTAAGAACTGTATTATTGGTTCTAAGGCTCTAGTTACAGAGGGAATGGAAGTTCCAGATGGCTCAATGGTTCTAGGTATTCCAGGTAAGATTAAAAAAAACTTATCGCCAGAAGAGCAAGAGATGGTTCCATTAGGCGCTCATCACTATATAGAGAACTATAAAAAATATAAAAAATTACTTAACGATTAAATTATGAATACTAGTGAAATCAGAGAAACATTTCTAAATTTCTACAAATCCAAAGGTCATGAGATCGTAGATTCTAGTTCTTTGATCCCTGTTAACGACGATACCCTATTATTTACCAACGCAGGAATGGTTCAGTTTAAAGATGTATTTCTTGGAACGGAAAAAAAGAAATACGTTAAAGCTACCTCTTCTCAAAGATGTATAAGGGCTGGGGGAAAGCACAATGATTTAGAGAATGTTGGCTACACCTTAAGACATCATACTTTTTTTGAAATGCTGGGCAATTTTAGCTTTGGCGATTATTTTAAAGAAGATGCTATCAAATATGCATGGGAATTTCTCACTGAGGTGCTTAAGCTTGAAGAGGAAAAGCTATGGATATCTGTTTACAAAGATGATGATGAAGCAGCTAAGATTTGGAAAGATGTTATAGGTATCAACCCAGACAGAATTGTAAGACTAGGTGATGAAGATAATTTTTGGTCCATGGGTGAGACAGGTCCTTGCGGCCCATGCTCAGAAATATATTACGATCATGGTGAGCATATAGAAGGAACACCACCAGGCTCAGATGGAGACGAGGGTGACAGGTTTGTAGAGATATGGAATCTTGTTTTCATGCAGTTCAATAGAAATGATGCTGGAGAAATGACCCCATTACCAAAGCCATCTGTAGATACAGGCATGGGATTAGAGCGAATTACAGCGGTTATGCAAGGCGTCAACTCTAACTATGAAACGGATCTTTTTAAAGGATTGATAAAAGCTTCAGAAAAGATTTTAGGTAATGAAGGAAGCGTATCTCATAAAGTTATATCCGACCATATCAGGTCAACTAGTTTCTTAATTGTTGACGGTATTACTCCTGAAAATGAGGGTAGAGGATATGTTCTAAGAAGAATACTGAGAAGGGCAATTAGACACGGTTACAAAATGGGTGCTACAAAGCCTTTTTTAAATGAGCTTGTTTATGATTTATCTGATCTTATGAAAGATGCCTATCCCGCTCTAGAAGAAATGAAAGATCATGTCTCCAAAATTATTAAAGACGAAGAAGTTAAGTTCTTTGAAACTCTAGGTAAGGGAATTAGCATCCTTGATGAGGCTATTAATAACTTAGAAAATGAAACTATTCCAGGAGATGTGGTTTTTAAACTTCATGATACTTTTGGATTTCCCTTTGACTTAACTGCAGATATAGCAAGAGAAAAAAATATACAAATAGATGAAGATGGTTTTAAGGTTTGTATGGATAAACAAAAACAATCATCTAAGGCCGGAAGCAGTTTTGTTTCAAAATTACCTGCTGCCTCGGGAGTTGATGAGACTGTCTTTCTTGGATACGAGGATTTGGAATCAGAATCCAAAGTTCTAGTTTTATGGAAAGAACAGGATAGGGTTGACGAAGTCAGTAAAGGGGAAGAAGTTTATATTGCATGTAGTCAAACACCTTTTTATGCAGAATCTGGAGGTCAGATAGGAGACAGTGGAAGATTTACTTCTAAAAACTCATCTGGAACTATTTTAGATTGTAAAAAACAAGGAAAGGTTTTTATTCATAAGGCCATAATTGATGATGGTGGTTTAAAGACAGGCGAGGTTGTTCATATGCATGTTGAGAAGAGTAAAAGGCTAGCAACTGCTATTCATCACTCCTCAACACACTTACTTCATGCCGCTCTTAAGAAGGTGCTGGGTGAGCATGTTCAACAAAAAGGTTCTTTAGTTGATGAGACCAAACTTAGATTTGATTTTTCTCATTCCAAACCTCTTTCAAAAGAAGAAATTGTTTCAATTGAAGAGCTTGTCAATGAAGAGGTTTTAAATAATATTGAAGTCACAACCCAGCTTATGAAGTTGGACGATGCAATAAAATCTGGAGCACAAGCCTTGTTCGGTGAAAAATACGACGACGATGTCAGGGTATTAAGTATGGGATCTAATTCCTTTTCAGTTGAATTATGTGGCGGAACTCATATTAAAAGAACTGGGGATATAGGGCTTTTTGTAATCTCCAATCAATCAAGCGTAGCATCAGGAATAAGAAGGATAGAAGCATTAGCTGGCAAAGAGGCTCTATCTTATATTTCAGAGATCAGAAAGGTTAACAACAGCCTTCAGGAAACTTTAAATGTTCCCGCAGATGCCATGAATGAGAAAATACTTTCTTTAATAGATGAAAATAAAAAGCTAAAAAAATCTGGTGGAGTTGCCTCATCAAAAGCTGATGTTGTTTCATCTGAAGCTATAGAAATTAATGATTGGAAACTTCTTATCGAACATATTTCTATTGAAGATAACAAACAATTAAGAACCTTAGTAGATAAGAAAAAAGCAAATCTTGAAAAGGGCTGTGTAATCTTGCTTAATTCTCAGAATAATAAGGTTGCTATTGTTGGCGGAGTTACAAACAATCTTATCGATATTATTTCTGCTAAAGATGTCATTTCTTTGTTGTGTGAATCATTGAATGGAAGAGGTGGCGGTCGCCCTGATTTTGCTCAAGGTGCCGGAGAGTCAGAAAATATAAAAGAGTTCGTGACTTCTATTCCAGATTTAGTAAAATCGCTCGCGCAATAACAAATAATAATTATGTCTAATATTATTGTCCAAAAATTTGGCGGAACATCTTTAGGAACGGAAGAGAGAATTGCATCTGTCGCAAAGATTGTTAAAGAAGCATCTCAATCTGCTAATGTTATTGTGGTTGTTTCCGCTATGAGCGGAGAAACTAACAGGCTAATTAAACTAGCTAAAAGCTTTGGTGATGATCCAAGTAAAAGAGAATTTGACGCTCTCATCTCTACTGGTGAAAAAGTAAGTGCTGCTTTGCTGGCAATGGCTCTTCATCAAATTGATGTTAAAGCAAAGTCATATACAGCCTCCCAGATATCAATGAAAACAACTAATAGCTACTCTAAAGCGAGAATACTTGAAGTAGATGGTAAAAAAATACAAGATGCCTTAGATGAAGGAATAGTTCCAATTATTACTGGGTTCCAAGGAATTACTGAATCCGGTGATGTTACCACCCTTGGTAGAGGTGGTTCAGATACAACAGCTGTTGCCATTGCTGCGCAAATGAAAGCAGAACGATGTGATATCTACACTGATGTTGACGGTATTTATACAACAGATCCTAGGGTAGTTCCTGAGGCTAAAAAGCTAGATACAATTACCATGGAAGAAATGCTTGAAATGGCTGGTCAGGGAGCTAAAGTAATACAAATTAGAGCAGTAGAATTTGCGAATAAGTACAAAGTACCAGTTAGGGTCTTATCAAGTTTCGAGCCTGGCGATGGTACGCTAATATCTCTTGAGGAGAAAGATATGGAAAATGGGTTAGTTTCTGGAATAGCTTTTCAGAAGGATCAAATGAAATACACTTTACATGGAGTCAGCGATACCCCGGGTATTGCTTATGCAATCTTAGGCCCTTTAAGTGATGCTAATATCGAAGTAGACGTCATAGTTCAAAATATAAGTGTTAACGGAAAAACAGATTTTACGTTTACTGTGTCCAAGGAAGATGAAATCTCCACAACAACCGTTATAAATAAACTAAAAGATTCTCTAAATTTTGATGACCTATTAATTGATTCAAACATAGCTAAAGTCTCTCTAGTGGGAGTAGGCATGAGATCTCATGCTGGCATAGCTAGTAAAGCCTTTAAAGCTTTATCTGAAAACGAAGTTAATATTCTTATGATAAGTACTTCTGAAATTAAAATAACCATCGTTATAGAAGATAGCTCTGTTGAAACAGCAGTTAAAGCTCTTCATAACTCTTTTGAGCTGGATAAATAATATGTATGACCTAATTTTAAAGAACTGTAATATCGTAAATGAAGATTCAATTTATGAATCAGATATAGCAATTAAAAATGACAGGATTGAATTAATAAGCACTGATATACAAGCAGAAGCTAAAGAAGTTATAGATATTAATGGACGATACGTCATGCCTGGATTGATTGATGATCAGGTTCATTTTAGAGAACCAGGGCTTACACATAAAGGTGATATAGCATCGGAATCGTTTGCAGGACTAGCAGGTGGAGTTACTAGTTATTTTGAAATGCCAAATGTAAATCCAGCAACCACAACGCTTGAAAATTTAGATAAGAAATTTCAACTAGCTAGCCAAAGATCGCTTTCTAATTACTCGTTTCATCTTGGTGCAACAAATAGCAACATAGAAGATATTAAAAATGTAGATATTAATAAAGCAGCTGGTTTAAAAGTTTTTATGGGAGCATCCACAGGAGATATGCTTGTTGATAGTATAGATGCCTTAGAGGGCATTTTTAAATACTCTCCTTTAAATATTGTTACTCATTGTGAAGATACTCCAAGAATAAGAGCAAATGAAAAAGCTTTTTTTGAAAAATACGGCGATGATTTATCAGCCATACATCATCCCTATATAAGAGACGCAGAAAGTTGCTACCTATCTAGTTCAATGGCGGTTGATTTAGCCATAAAGCATTCAGCAAACCTTCACGTTTTTCATCTTTCAACTGAAAAAGAAATGAGCTTATTTACAAGCGGACCCGTTGATAATAAAAAAATAACAGCAGAGGTCTGCGTCCATCACCTTCACTTCAATAATAGTGATTATGAGAGACTGGGGAATCAAATCAAATGTAATCCATCTGTAAAAGAAGAATCCGATAGGCAGGCTTTAGTTGATGCGGTGAATCAAGATAAAATTGATATTATTGCAACTGATCATGCACCTCATACTTGGGATGAGAAGAATATGAAATATGTTGATGCTCCAGCAGGACTGCCTTTAATCCAACACTCACTTCAAATTCTTTTAGATTTTTATCATGATGGAATTTTCTCACTTGAGCAGATTGTAAGAAAAACTAGTCATAACACAGCCACAAGATTTCAAATTAAAGACAGAGGCTTTATAAGAGAGGGCTACTATGCTGACTTTGCAATTGTTGATATAGATAAGCCTTATACAGTTAACAAGTCCAATATTTTATATAAATGTGGTTGGTCGCCTTTTACAGATACTACTTTTAAATCTTCAGTTTTCATGACTGTTATAAACGGCAATATTGCTTTTAGAGATGGACAAGTAAATCAAAACTTACCTTTTGGTTCTCAAATTGAATTTAATAGGTAATTAGATAGTTTTTTTATACCTGCAAAGGGTTATAATCCTTCATCGATTTCGGAGAGTTGGCTGAGTGGTCGAAAGCGCCTCCCTGCTAAGGAGGTATATGGGTAACTGTATCGAGGGTTCGAATCCCTCACTCTCCGCCAGTTACATCAACAATCTTATAAATTACTTCCTATATATCAAAAGAACAATCTTCTTTTAGTCATTTGAAATATAGATATTTTTTTGATCAAGCAAGTCATATAATAAATTATGGAAAAAAATAATAATCTAATCAATTTTATTGATGGCTACTCTATAGAAGTAACTCCTAGAGCTTTGTCGAAGATTGATAATTTAGCAGAGGTCCTTCCTAAGGGAACAAGGGTCTATATAGCCCATATAGAAGGAACTTCCATAGATGAAATGGTAAAAACTGCTCGAAAAATTCATGATGCAGGGTTTAAGTCCATGCCTCACTTCCCAGCAAGATTAATTAAGAATAAGAGTGTTCTAGAGGAATGGGTAACAAGATATCAAAACGAAGCAAATGTAGATGAGGCTCTCCTTATAGCCGGAGGCTCTAGTAAACCTATGGGTGATTTTGATTCGTCAATTCAATTAATAGAGACAGGAGTGTTTGATGCCAATTCCTATAAAAGACTTCATGTTGCAGGTCATCCAGAGGGAAATAAAGATATTGATACGGGTGGCTTAAATTTAAATGTAAACAAAGCACTTTCATGGAAGAATGAATTTGCAAAAAGAACCGATGCTCAAATGGCTCTTACAACTCAGTTCTGTTTCGAATCTTCAGTGGTGGTAGATTGGGTGAATGAGATTAAGGGAAAGGGTATAGATATTCCTGTGCACATAGGCATTGCTGGCCCTGCAAAATTACAGACTCTTATAAAGTATGCAATTGAATGTGGTGTGGGCGCATCAATGAAAGTTCTTCAAAAAAGAGCTAAAGATATTACCAAGCTACTTCTTCCTTACGAGCCAATTCAAATACTTGAAGAGCTTAGTGAAATTAAATCAAACGATTCTAACTTCAATATTGAGCAGGTTCATTTTTTTCCACTCGGAGGCGTTAAGCGAGTTACGGATTGGACTAAAAAAGTATCAGAATAATTCAGAAAGCATGCATCTTGCAGAGCCGCCGCCATACCTTTCGACAGTCTCTAAGTCCGTATGCAATATTTTAGAATAGAATTTATTCAATTCATTTTTTTGATCACTTTGTAGAGCTGAATAAGCAGTAGATGACATTATTAGAAACAAATTTCCGTTACCATCTCTTGCTTCTAAAGCATTCCCACAGAAATTAAGTATTTGCTCCTTTGATATTTCAACTATGGAGTGATGCTTTGAAACCTTTTCCTTAATTAAATCACGATATTCTGGTTTAATGACCTCATAGCATATTCCTATAACTTCAGTCCCAATAAACATAAATACATCAGTGTGATATATAGGTGAGCCTTTATGGCTTTCAGTTTCAACCATAACTAGTTCATATGAATTTTCAGAACACCATTGGACTAAAAGATTTTTATCTGTTCGTGGCGATAGTCCTGAATAAACAACCTTATTCACTCTATCAAAAACCATGCTACTAGTTCCTTCTAAAAAAATATTCTCTTTCTCGTAACTTGAGTAATCTTTAGAAAGCTCATATGTCTCTTTTAAATGGCTAATCATTTCGGGTGATTTCTCAGTTCTTCTATTTGGAGCAAGCATGCTAAAAATTTGCATACTTTTATCTTCAAATGTAGTGAACCAATTAGGAAATATATGATCGGGACATTCTTTACTTCCAACAAAAGAAGTAATAGTTATTCCATTTTTTTCTAACATTAGTTTAAAACGATTAAATTCGCTAATAGCCTTAAGTGTAATTATTTTTGTATCTTCACTTTCTTCGTCAGCTTGATAGTGATTTGATTCTATTGTTTGAGAGTTTTTATAAAAAACTGAAGGCTCTACCATAAAGATATGATTTGTAGATTGTTTGCTCACTATTGTCTCTAGAGGAATTCCGTTAATGGGCATAGAATACACCTATGGATAAAACTTTACAAAGTACATATATTGAAAAAGAAGCACTCTACGGAGCGAGCAATTATTCTCCTTTACCAGTTGTTTTAGAAAAAGGAGAGGGGGCTTACTTATGGGATATAGATGGAAACAAATATCTTGATATGATGTCAGCTTATTCCGCAGTAAGTCATGGACATTCACATCCAGAGCTAGTTAAGACACTACACGATCAAGCAAAAAAACTAGCAATTTCCTCGAGAGCTTTTTATACAGAACCATTTGCAGCTTATATAGAGAAGCTATCTAAGTTATCAGGTTTTTCAGCTATCCTGCCGATGAATACAGGTGCAGAGGCGGTTGAGACTGCAATTAAAGCAGCCAGAAGATGGGGATATTTTACAAAGGGAATACCTGACAATAAAGCTGAAATTATAATTGCTGATGGAAATTTTCATGGCCGAACAACGACCATTGTTGGGTTTTCATCTGAAGAAGAATATAAAAAAGGATTTGGTCCTTTTGGAGCTGGTTTTTTAACTGCTGACTACTGTAATAATAATTGTGACTGTAAGCAGGCATGTACTACATCAATAGAATCTATAAAAAGCTTAATTACTAAAAATACTTGCGCAGTGCTTGTGGAGCCCATTCAGGGAGAAGGGGGGATAATTATTCCTAAAGAAGGATGGCTTAAACAGTTACGCGAGATTTGTACTGAAAATAATGTACTTATGATTCTTGATGAAATTCAATCAGGCCTTGGTCGAACTGGAAAGTTATTTGCATATCAGCATGAGGATATTATTCCTGATGGTTTGATTTTAGGAAAAGCACTTGGGGGTGGATTGATGCCAGTTTCAGCCTTTCTTAGTTCCAGAGAAGTAATGGATCATTTTGATCCGGGTTCTCACGGATCAACATTTGGCGGTAACCCTCTGGCAGCATCGGTAGCATCAAAGGCATTAGATCTTCTTTATGAAGATAATTTAATAGATAACAGTCATGAGTTAGGATTATTCTTCTTGAAAGAACTTCAAAGCTTAAATTTCTCATTTATAAAAGAAGTAAGGGGAAAGGGTTTATGGATAGGCTTGGAGCTTCATAAATCTAGCATGCCAGCTAAAGATGTTTGCAAATTATTGCTTAAAGAAGGCATGCTCTGCAAAGAAACGCATGAAACTGTTATCAGATTTGCTCCTCCTCTTATGATTAAAAAATCTGAAATTGAATGGGCACTTTCTAAAATTAAAAAAGTCTTTTCCTCAATCTAATCTATAATATTTCTATGAAATACATATTTAATACTTCGAATAAACCACTAAAAGATTACCTCTTTGAATTAAAAGAGATATGCATTATCGAGCATGAAGATAATTGGTTTAAAGAAAAAACACATACAAAACTATATCCAAATATTGAAGATGCAAAAGCAAAAGTTGCTAAGCCTCACTATTGGATATTAAATTCAATTGATGAATATGAGGAATCAGACAATAAGGAAGCTGCATTATTTCAGTTAGGTCAGTTAGTCTTTAAGTCCAACTACTATAGTCAAAAGCTTACTTCTGAAAACGAAAACCTAGAAGCTAAAAAAGACCTTGTATCTTCTCTTTTAAGCCTAGGATTGCCATTAGATAAAATTTCAGAACAAATAATATCAATGGACACCCCCAAGTACGCAAGACTTGAAGTACCCAAGGATGAGGCTCTAGCTATAATTTCTAAATGGTCCTAATCTTTTATTAATGGCAACAGAATTTCAGAGGTTAGTCTGGGATGAGATTGATAAGATTCCAATTGGCACCACTAAATCATATAAAGAAATAGCCGTAATTTTAGGTATGCCCGATGCTGCAAGAGCTGTAGCAAATGCTTGCGGTAAGAACCCCACTCCCATAAAAAGACCCTGTCATAGAGTGATATGCTCGAACGGTGATGTGGGAGGTTACAGCGCCCCTGGAGGCGCTATAACAAAGAAAAAGCTCTTATTAAAAGAAGGCTTAAAGTTCTAAGGCTTGCCTAATTTTCCAATTTATAAATCTAAAATGATCCTTGGATCCTTTATTTCCATAAGATGTTTTTGTAAAAGCTCTAATTTTAACCAGAGAAGCATAGATAGCTGATCTTGAAATTTCATCATAATCCTCATCTCCTAAGCCTTCGATTAGAGCATCAACATATCTTGACTGAAGGTTCATTTTAAAAGTATTAGGGATTTCCTTTGCAACAAAAATACCCTCAAAAAGATCGTTAAGAACTTCAGATGGCATATAAGTATTGCCGTACTGAGAGCTATCTATTAATCGCATCATTACATCTGGATGTAAGATGTGAGCTAAGACAGTTCCCTGCATCCTTATAACAAGCTTATGTAATTGAGGATCTTCATTTCCTCTTTCCTGACTGCTATAGGCTGCTCTTTTTTGGTTTTGAAGATTCTTTAATAAATTTTCGTCAAACACAAAGGCGTCATTAGCGAGTAGTTTGGAAGTTATTAAATTCATTGCTCTCTTTTGATCATCATAGGCAACTGCTTCAAATGGAGTAAGTTCGTTACTTTGATCCGTTACCATTCTATTAGAGTAGACTCCACCGATTAACCTTGAGACACCTTCCATAAATCTGCCTTTTTCTCTTGTTAAACTTAAGAATGCCGATCTAAATTCAGTTGAAGTTTTACCATCTTTAAGAAATATTGATGGGAGTTCTATAATTTTTGCATCAATAATTTCCATTCTCTCAGATGTATAAGTAACAGGGTCACCTGATAAATCGTATCTTTTTGCTCTTGGATCAATATTTCTTCCAGGAGAGCTCATAGCATCACCATCTGTTCCAAATACGTACTCAGGAATTGAGGACTTAGATAGTATTTCTGATTTTTCCTCAGGAGTTAGGTTTGGAGTGTATCCAAATTCTATAGCCCATCTGTCGTAAATACCCGGTGCATGAGGGAAAAAGTTTCCTTGTTTAGTTCCTTCTGGGGCTAGATTAATTGGATCATAATCCATAACAGAACCAATATGACTCTTCCCTGTTATTGATACGTCGTGAATTTCTTTAGCATCATAAATCCAACTAGATTTAAAATTATGTCTTAGACCAAGTGTGTGACCAACTTCATGCATTGTTAGAGAAATTATCCATTGCTCTAAAGGATCATTATCTTCAGAGTATCCCCATAATTTTCTTAAAGCATAACCTCTTTTAATTGCATTAAATTCTTGAACTATATCCGCAGCAATGATTTCACCAGTTCTTGGATTAGCAATACTTGGTCCGTAACCAGAAAATTGAGGGTTAGGGGTAGAAGCCCATCGAACTACATTGTACTCAACATCTCCCGCATCCCATTCAGCATCATCCGGTTGAATCTTTGCAACAACTGCATTTTTAAAACCAGCTTGCTCAAATGCAGCATTCCATCCCTCAATCCCTTTAACTACAAATGGTCTTATTTCTAAAGGTGTTGAGTTTTCAACCCAGTAAACTATTGGCTCTACAGGCTCTGATAACTCAGCTTCTGGATCTTGTTTAACTAATCTCCATCTGTTCATTAAATCTCTAGCAGGGTAAGTGTCATAAGAAGAAAGATCTGTTACTTTTTCTGAAAAATATCCGATTCTTTGATCTGCTATTCTTGATTCAAAATTATCATCAGGCATCTCAATAAACGAATGCCTAACTGATATATACGTATACCTAACATCAGCAACTGCATCTATTGGAGATCCTGCCTTTGGTTTTGGGTTAAAGAAACCATAATTAACTTCTACGGCTGTATTTTTAGAATAATTTCTTACATCATTTATGAAGGTTTTTGTTTTATCCATTCTTCCTAAATTTAAATCATAATATTCCATATATTCTTTAGGGATATTAGGAGTTATTCCTTCAAGCATCTCACTTAAAAATAACTTATCTACATTAATAACAAACTTACCTTCTTCCTTAACTACAACTTTAAATCTGCCCATAAAAGCTTCGATAATATTGGTAAGTTTTGACTGTGATATTGCATTTGAATCGTCATAGGCATATTTAGTATTAATTTTATATAAGCCTATATCATCTTTAAATTTTCTAAATTCAAGAATGGATCCATCTCCCATTGAGCCTCCGCTAGCTCCCACATCCTGAGGACCATTTAAGATATATGGAAAGTAAATAAATTCTTTATTAAGCTGATTATCTTCAAGTACTAAAAAATATTTATCTTTTTCTGTTTCATGAATAATATTCATAAACCCATCGATAGCTATGTATTCACCGTCTTCTAGAAACTCTTCTATTGTTTCATATTCTTTCTTTTTATCTTTCTTGCCAGATTTTTTTTCACTATCAGAGTCTTCTTTAGTAGCTTCGGATATCTCTTCCTTTTCATCAACAGATGTATCTGCTTGAATGCTCGGAGTGAATGTTGTTAAGCCATAGGCCATAAAAAATATTGATAATATATAAAATAATTTTTGAGTTTTCATGTAATTCCTTTTAAAAATTTAGAGCTAATTCTATCTTAGAAATTTTTATACTGATAGTATATCCATATGAAAAATTCATACGTATTGGTAACAGGCGCTTCGTCTGGAATAGGTTTACAAATTGCTCAAATATTTGCTGAAAAGGGTTACAACATTATCCTTACAGCTAGAAGGAAGGATAAGCTGAAAGAGTTTGCTGAAAGTATCTCGAATAGTCATAAAGTTAAAGTTGATTTTATCCCCAGTGATTTGAGTGATCCTGCGGCACCTCAAGATATTTATAATTTTTGTAAAAATAATAATTACCAAATTGATATCTTGGTCAATAACGCAGGATATGGAATAAAAACACCATTTCACGAAACATCAATGGAAGATGAAGAAAAATTTATTAGAGTTCTAGGTGTGTCAGTCATAGCACTGTCAAAAATATTTATTCCAGGAATGCTTGAAAGGGGCAATGGAAAAATAATGATAGTTTCTTCTGTAGCTGCTTTTGCTCCACCTTCTGCAATTCAAGCGCTATACGGTCCTATTAAGACATTTATGAATAGGTTTAGTGATTCATTGAATATAAATTACAACCATAAGGGCATAACCTCTACTGCAGTTTGTCCAGGATTTACAGTTACTGAGTTTCATACGGCAAGTGGGGTTCAAGGTGAGATGGATAAGGTGCCTGCTTTTCTAAAGTTTAGCTCGCATCAAATAGCAAGTGAAGCTGTGGAGGCAACTCTTAAGGGTAAGCCGTTATGCGTCCCAACTAGGACTTATAGATTTTTAGTTTTTTTACTAAAATATGTACCACAACCCTTGATGACCTTGCTTAGCTCTTCTCTTGCTCCAGGAAGGTATAACGAAAAGTAGTTAGCTAGGAGTTGTTAAGAATATTGTCAGCTACAAATGCGTTATTTATCCTCTCTTGTCCAAAAGTTGACATTGGCCCGTGCCCAGGAATAAATTCAACATCATTACCAAGTGGCCATAATTTCTTAGCAATGGAATCTAGAAGGTCTTGATGATTTCCACCTGGTAGATCGGTTCTTCCAATTGATCCCTTAAAAAGAACATCCCCAACCAAAGCAAGTTTGGATGCTTTGTTAAAAAAAATGATGTGACCTGGTGTGTGGCCTGGACAAAAATATACTTCAAGGCTTAACTCGCCAATAGTTACTTCATCTCCTTCTTGAAGCCACTTATCAGGACTACAGTTTCTTGCCTGCATCCCGAACATTTCACCCTGTGCCTTAAGCTCATCAAGTAAAAATTTATCATCCATATGAGGTCCATGAATTTCTAGCTTAAGAATTTCTGCTAATTCAGAAGCTCCTCCAGCATGATCAATATGACCGTGTGTTAATAAAATCTTTTCTGGAATTAGATCATTCTCTTGCGCCATAGAAAGAAGAGATTCTATATCTCCACCAGGGTCTACAAAAGCGCATTTTTTTGTTGAAGAACAATAAATTATTGAAGCATTCTGTTGGAAAGGTGTTACCGGATTAATTAACGCTTTTATTTCTGACATTGATACAATATTAATGTTGTTTAAATAGTAGTTGTTATTATGCCAATTAAGATTGATAAAGATAAGAGCATTGCTCAAATCACTATAGATTGTCCTCCTGTAAATGCTCTTACTTCTGAGGATCTTAAATTAATGCATATTGCAGTTGATAATCTATCTTTTGATAATTCTATTAAAGTTATAATCATTAATGCTATTGGAAATGGATTTTGCGCTGGCGCGGATAGAACAGAGCATTCACCTGAAGAAGGCACTACTGATAAAAAAATTATAAAAAGTATCCACGATAATTTATGGAAACTATCACTATCTATACATCGCTGTAATGTTCCAGTTATCTCTTCCTGCCATGGCTTTGTTATCGGAGCTGGAGTGTTTATTCCCTTTTCGTCTGATTTCTCTTTAGCAACAAAAGATACTTACTTTAAATTCCCAGGAATTAATTTTAAGGTTCTACTTGGAATGGCTCATGCAAATAGAATAATGCCTATTCAGCTAGTAAAAAAAATGATTTTTACAGGAGAGCCAATTTCATCAAATGACTTACATTCCTTTGGGGGTCTTCTTACTGTTTGTGAGGACAAAGATGAATTAAGTAAGGCTGTTAATTCTCTTGCTAGTAAGTTAACAGAAAAGGACAGAGAGTCTCTTGTCATAGCAAAAAAATTATTAAATGAATCTGAACAGCATAAGATTGATGAAAATTTTAGAAATGAACTTGATGCTACATTTAACTTTAATAATAAACAGTAAGCACCATTATTAAAAAGAATGATAATTATTTATCAAAATTTCTTAATATCATATAAAATATATTAAAATATTTATTCTAAACGGAGAAGTCAATGGCTCAAAAACCATCAAGAGAAGAAGCTTTAAATGCAGTAAGAACCCTTATCTCATGGGCGGGAGATAATCCTGACAGAGAGGGATTACTTGAAACTCCTGATAGAGTAATAAGATCATATGGCTCATTCTTTGGCGGTTATGAACAAGATCCTGAGTCTGTTCTTGGTAAAACTTTCGAAGAGGTTGAAGGATATGATGATGCTGTAATAGTTAGAAATATTCGAGTTGAGTCTCATTGTGAACATCACATGGTTCCAATTGTTGGCGTTGCTCACGTTGGCTATATCCCAAATAAAAGAGTTGTTGGTATAAGTAAGCTAGCAAGAGTTGTAGATATATATAGTAAGAGACTTCAAACTCAAGAAACTATGACTGCCTTGATTGCCGATACTATTAATAGAGTTCTTCAGCCAAAAGGTGTTGCCGTTGTTATAGACGCAAATCATGAGTGCATGTCTACCAGAGGAGTCCATAAAACTGAATCAAGTACAATCACAAGCAGAATGCTTGGAAGTTTTAGGGATAATATCGAGACTAGAGCTGAATTTATGAACCTAATAAATTCACCTAAAAACTTTTAAATGATAAAGGAGTCGATACTATCTAGTATCAATCCAACCATTCCAATAATTTTAGCTTCCGGTTCAGAAAGCAGAAAAGTAATGCTGGAGGATGCTGGCATAAAATTTGATGTAATTACTTCACATGTGGATGAAGATATTCTTAAGCACGAAATATCATCACAACCTTTTGAAAAACAAGTAATTGCCCTTGCTGCTGCCAAAGCATTAGCAGTAAGCAATCAATACCCAGATCATATTGTCATTGGTGGAGATCAGATGTGTGTTTGGAATAATCAATTATTTGACAAACCTGGCTCTGCAGAAAAAGCTATAGAAAACCTCAAGCAATTATCAGGAACAGAGCATTTTCAGCATAGTGGTATTTGCATCTATAAGGATAGCAAGCCTCTGTGGGAGTACTCTGAGAGAGTCACTCTAAAGATGCATGACTTATCAGATGAAGAGATTGTTAATTATGTAAAGCTTGAAAATCCTATTCATGCAGCAGGTGCTTATAAATTTGAATCTTTAGGGTGTAATTTATTTGCCTATGTAGATGGTTCTTCATATACAGTCAGAGGTATGCCATTATTACCCTTACTAAAGTCTTTAAGAGACTTAGAAATTATTAGTTTAAAAAATATTTAATGAAAGCATATCAAGTTATTAAAACCTTTGGAGCCGAAAGAGGATTCTCTTGTGCTTTTAGGCAATGGAGAGCTACTTCTGATTGCAGGTTAATTCATGGTTATAGCCTTGGCTTTAAATTTGTTCTAGAAACTACAGAGCTTGACGATAAGTCATGGGTTTATGATTTTGGTGAATTTAAAGTTATTCAAGATTGGATTAAAGATCATTTTGATCACACTCTAGTTATTTCATCTGATGACCCTGAATACGAAAGCTTAAAAAATCTTGGAGATAAATTAGGAATTGCAAAGGTAGTCATAATGGAGAACGTCGGTTGTGAAAAATTTGCTGAAGCTGCCTATGACTTTGCTAGTAAATTTATTTCAGATCAAACTCAAGGAAGGGTAAATTTAATCTCAGTTGAAGTCTTTGAACATGGTGCTAATAGTGCAGTCTTTAAAAATTTATAATACCTTCGAAGGGAAGAAAGAAAATTTCACACCTCTAGATAAGAGCCATGTAAAGATATATGCATGTGGACCAACAGTTTATAACTATGCTCATATCGGTAATGCAAGAATGGCAGTTGTATTTGATACGCTTGTAAGAGTCCTAAGATACTCCTATCCAAAAGTTACCTATGTTTCAAACATTACTGATATCGATGACAAGATCATAGATGCAGCTAAAGAGCTAAACGTCCCAATTGGTGATATTACTCAGAAATATACAAATATTTATAATGAAGATATGTCTAAATTATCAGTATTACATCCTGATATCCAACCCAAGGCAACTGAATACATACCAGAAATGATAGATCTTATATCTGATCTAATAGCTAAAGAACATGCTTATGAAAAGGAAGGGCACGTTCTATTTCATGTTCCATCGTATTTGAATTATGGGCTTCTATCTAAAAGAAACAGAGAAGAGCAAATTGCAGGTAGCAGGATAGATGTAGCTCCCTTTAAAAAAGATCCAGCTGATTTTGTTTTGTGGAAGCCCAGTAATGCAGAACAACCTGGCTGGGATTCACCATGGGGCTTTGGAAGACCTGGATGGCATACAGAGTGCTCTGCAATGTCTGAAAAAACTTTAGGCCTTCCATTTGATATTCATGGAGGAGGTAGGGACTTAACATTTCCTCATCATGAAAATGAGATAGCACAAAGCTGTTGCTCAACTGCAGATATAAATAACCCTAATTCGTATGCTAATTATTGGATGCATAATGGCTTTGTTACTGTTGACGGTGAGAAAATGTCTAAATCATTGGGTAATATTATCTTGGTAAAAGATTTAGCAGAAAGCTTTGATGGAGAAGTAATTAGACTTGCTCTTCTATCGTCTCACTATAGACAGGGATTGGATTGGAATGAGCAGATTGCCCACCAATCTAAAAAATTATTAGACAAGCTATATAAAATTTATCTAGAATTATCTGACGTCAAAACAGATCCCAATCAAAACCTCCCTGATGAGGTGAGAGACTCTCTTTTTGACGACCTTAATACACCTTCAGCAATTGCTTACCTAAATAAAATTGTTAAAGATTATAAAAATATAAAAGATGATCAAAAAAGCTCCTTTAAATCGAAGCTTTTATTAACATCCTCTCTCTTGGGAATTCTCCAATCAGATCCTTCTAACTGGCTCAAATTAGATAATGATTTATCAGGCATAGATTCAAAAAAAGTTGAGAAACTTATAGCTGAAAGAATGATTGCTAAAGAAGTTAAAGATTTTGAAAAAGCAGATCAAATTAGAGATGAGCTAGATGCTATGGGAGTTATTATAAAAGATTCCAGCTCAGGCTCAGAATGGACTCTTAAGAAATAGATTTAACCTTTCTCTTCGAATAAATTCATGTATTATTCCTATTGGTATTAATTTTTAAAATAGGGAAAAAATATGAAAAAAATAACTTTAATGATAGCCATTCTTGGCATCAGTACTTTTACATTTGCAGACCATCATGCAGATTCTAGCGAGGCTCAAGTTTTAAAAGCTTTATCAGCATATATGGATGCTAGAAACAGCAAAGACTATGAAACTGTAGTTGCTATGTCCAGTAAGGCTGGAACTTTAGACACAAATTCAGACGGAAGCTTTCACAAACCTTTAGCAAAGCAAACAGTAGCTGGCTGGGCTCAAGGCGGCGATGCGGTTACTCAACATTTCTATACTGAAGCAACAGCTATCGCAGATGATGTTGTACATGTTAGATTTTATTCAGAAGGAATGGTTGGTAGTGATGGTGTTATGAGTGACTACAGAACAAGAGTTACTATGAACTGGGTTAAGGAAGATGGAAAATGGGTTGTAAGAAGCGCTCATTATTCACCAGCAAGTTATGGCGGTGTTCATAAAACATTATCATCTGACTTCGAAGACTAGTGATGAAAAAATTATTTACACTATTGCCGCTTCTTGGTTTAAGTTTCTTCGCTTATAGCGCTCATCATGAAAGTGGCGAGCATGACAAGAAGATGTTCGAGAATAATTTTGCATATCTATCAACATATACTATACCTGCAGGATCTAATCCCTCAGTTCTAGAAAGAAGCCTTTTAAAAAATGTTAAGGAACTTGAAGAAGATGGTTACAACGTTTGCGGTTTATACAGGCATTCGTTTGGAGGAGATAGAGCTTTTTACTCTTTTTGTTATTTTGATTCTTGGGAGCAATTTGCTGAAATCAATGACAAGCCTGGAGCTGGAGATGTAAGACAACTCTACGGCGATCATTCTGATAACTTAGTAGCAATAGTTGAAAAAAATCTAACCAAAAAGACACCTCATGTCTTAATGGCATCATATAGCTTTGGTCCTTATCTAACTGATAATGAAAAAAGAACGAACGCTAAGGTTTTATTTGATGCGTATGATAAAAGTTTTGGCGGTTGTAATATGATGGAGCACTTCTGGGGATCAGAACAAGCTTGGTACTTTACATGTGGCTTTGATAGCTACGCTGATTTTACAAAGAAAGTAAAAATTCTTAGCGGTATTCATGAAAATGAATTAGCTGATTTGAAGCTTGATGTAATGGACCATTCAGATAACTTGATGTCTCTTGTAGAGTAAGATTTATTTTATAAATAGAACCCTCCTTTATGGAGGGTTTTTTATATGGTGCCCTCTGCAGGAATCGAACCTGCAACTAATCCTTAGGAGGGATCTGTTATATCCATTTAACTAAGAAGGCAGTATCACTTAATTGTCTGCAAGGATTATAATATTTAAATGAAATTTTTACTAAAGTGTATTTTTGTCATTGTTCTATGTAGTTTTAGCGCATCAATAGTTCAGTCTAATTTTGGAAAGGTTGATGTAAGTTCCATGAAGCTTCCAACAGATAGTGGTCAGCACTTAGTCTTTGACTTGTATAAGCCGAATTCTGCAACTAGTAAAAATAAGGCACCTTTTATAATTGTTGTTCCTGGATTCCAAAGATCAAAAGAAGCACTCTCAAATATAGCTATCGAGCTTTCAAGAAGGGGCATGGTAGTTGCCTTAATTGACCCATATGCCCAAGGTCTTTCAAGTTCATCTAGAAGTAAAAGAGCTGCAACAACTCAGGGATATGGAATGTTTGCTTTAGTTGAGCTTGCGCATACAGGAAACTTTTTAAATTATATAGATACAAATAAGATTGCAAGTACCGGTCACTCAATGGGTGGAAATGCAGCTATTAGAGGGGCTAATTATTTTGGGAAACAGGCAATTAAAAATAATGAACCTAGCATGCTGCATTCAATATTTGTATCAGGTTACGTGCTTACCCTTTTAGACGATGTTCTTAAAGACATTAGATCTAATGTTGGCGTTAGTTATGCTTTATATGATGAGGGAGCTTTTAGAAATGAATTAAAGGGTTGGGATGCCTCAAATATGAAGATTGCTCCAGAGTCTATTAGAGTTGTGAATTCAGGCTTTAATAACAGTGAGAATGTGTTGCAGGAAGTTGAATTAGGAAAATACTATGGGTCTTTAGACAGCAGATCATTGCGAGTAATTCATAATGAAGAGTTAATCCATCCCTTTCAGCCCTACAATAATGAAGCTACAGCCAATCAAATAGAATACTTTGAGAAGGTTTTTAATATCCAATCAAATATAGATTCTTCTAATCAGATTTGGCAATTCAAAGAGTTAATGACTTTAATATCCATGATTACTGCCATGATAATGCCTGTCTCTTATACACATCTCCGAGCCCACGAGACGGACTCCTATCTCG
>OLHU01000026.1_pt1 | contig 36983 bp, 41 predicted proteins | sample 1609321 | NCBI WGS metagenome assembly OLHU01 (sample SAMN05416716, study PRJEB24817) | seawater metagenome | isolation source: Sea water | place: Canada:Atlantic | collected 2013-07 | reverse complement strand
ATGCTTGCATCAAAAATAATTACAGTAAAAAATAGAACTATACACTATTTTAAATAAAATCTAATTAGGAAATATTATGACAAAAAAACTAGAAGGTAAAAAATGTCCAAACTTTAAAGCTGAATGTACAAGCAATCTAATACTCTCAAATAAGGATTTTATTGGTCAGAACTTGGTAATATATTTCTATCCAAAAGATAGCACCCCTGGATGTACGACTGAGGGTCTAAATTTCACAGATAATCACGAAAAATTTAAAAAACTTAATACAGAAATAATTGGTGTTTCTCGTGAAAGTATTAAATCACACGAAAATTTTAAGTTAAAACAATCTTTTCCTTTTGAGCTTCTATCTGATCCAGATGAAAAGGTTTGCAATGCTTTCGATGTGATGAAATTAAAATCAATGTACGGAAGGCAGTATATTGGAATTGATAGAAGTACTTTTTTAATAAATACTGAAGGTAAGGTTATTAAAGAATGGCGAACAGTTAAAGTTAAAGGTCACGTTGATGAGGTCTTGGCTGCAGTTAAAGATTTAAATTAATATTTTCTTAATTTGATGGCCAAGCATTCCAGACGGCTTTAATAAAAGTAGCCATCGGTATTGCAAAAAATACGCCCCAGAAACCAAACATGCTCCCAAAAATAAATACTGCCAAAATAATAGCAACTGGATGAAGCTTTACAGCATCTGAGAAGATAATAGGAACCAGTAGATTGCCATCAAGAGCTTGAAGCAATAAATAGAGCCCTAAAAGTATATAAAAAGGAGTCTCTAAGCCAAACTGGAGCAATCCAACTATTATTACAGGAATTGTAACTAAAAAAGCGCCTACGTAAGGAATAATTACTGACAGGCCAACTAAGACTGAAAGTAGTGCAGAATATTTAAGTCCCAATGAGGTAAAAATAATTGCAGCAGACACCCCAATTATAAATATCTCAAGAGTTTTACCACGAACATAATTACTCAACTGCCCATCCATCTCACTCCATACATTAGAGAGCATCTCCCTCTTTCCAGGTATTATCTTAATAAGGCCATCTATTATATTTTTTCTATCAAATAAGAAAAAATACACCAAGATTGGAAAAAGTATTATGTATAAAAGAATTGTAATAGTACTTTGAATCCCTGATATTGATGACTTAACTAGATTCTGAGTTATAGATGATAGCTCAGACGATACTGCTTGAAAGAATATAGAAATCTGCTCTGAAGAAATAAGATCTGGGTATGAGGTTGGAAGAGCTGCAACGAAAGTTAAAAACTCATTGAATAAGTTAGGTATATCTAAAACAAATGCCTGCAGCTGAATATATAGAAGAGGCACCAACCAAATCAAAAGTGTCAGAGAGGCGATAATAAATATTAAAAATGTAACTATTAAGGATATTTTTTTACTTACATTGAATGACTCAATTTTCTTTTGAACACCAACCAAGAGATAGGCAACAACTATACTAACTAAGAAAGGAGTTAAAACAGGCCCAAAAAAGGTAAACATAATCAAAGCAAATAGAATTAATACAGAAAAGATAATGGTCTCTTCATTATTAAAGATTTTTTTAAAAAAACTATTCAATTGTTCAATCATATTTTAATTTTTAAATTTTTTATTGAAACTATGCATACATAACCATGGTCAAATAAATTGTATATATAATAATGTATACAATAATAAAAGTTTATAGTAATCCAAAATACTCTTTTATGTTAGTTTTACAGGTAAATCGATTTGCATGACACTTAAAAAAATGAAAATAAAAAATTATATTTTTTTTATCTTGGCTGGTTTTATTGCCATCTCTTATGGTGATGAGGAAACAGATCAAGCTCTTCCAGAACTTGGCGATAGAGTCTCTGGAGCAGTATCTTCAAGTCAGGAAAGAGCGATTGGAAATGAGTTTCTCAAACAGATATATTCGCAAGCTCCATTAATTAAAGATCCATTAATTCAAGAATATACTGAATTATTAATTTACAGACTTTCTGAGTATAGCCAAGTAAAAGATAGGTATTTTTCTGTATTGATGATCGATGATAGTTCGCTGAATGCATTTGCGGCCCCAGGTGGAATAATTGGTGTCAACGGTGGTCTTTTTCTAAATGCAGATAATGAAGGTCAATTTGCATCAGTGCTTTCTCATGAGCTTGCTCATTTAAGCCAAAGACACTTTGCTAGAAATGTTTTAAAAGCTAAAGATACTGGCTTAGCCTCGGCATTAATTATGGCCTCATCCATTGCCATTGCTATGATAAGCAAAAATCCTCAAGCAATTGCCCTTGGTCCTGCAGCTATTAGGACAGAAAGCCTAAGATATAGCAGGCTTTTTGAAAGAGAGGCAGATAGAGTTGGCTTTATTAATCTTACCAAGGCAGGATACAAGCCAGAATCAATGGGCGAAATGTTTGAAAATATGAATAATATTAGAAGATTATCCGGTGACATTCCTCCAGAATTTCTTCTTACTCACCCTCTCTCCTCATCAAGAATAAGTGATGCATTTAATGCAGCAGAAAATATTTCTGAACCAGGTACGAAAGAAAATAGTCTTGAGTTCTCTTTTATTAAATCTAGATTAGAAGTTTATTATGAAAAAATACCATCTAACTCTGTAAGAATCTATGAATCTAGAGTTAATGAGAGCCGGTCTGATTCAAACGTGTATGGCCTAGCTTTGGCATATAACAAGGTTAATGATTTTAATAATAGCCTAGTGCTCATTGATAGCTTAATAAGAAAATACCCAAAAAACTTACTTTTAAATACATCTAAAATTGAAATATTAACTAATGCAAAAAAATATGATGAAGCGATATATCTTTCTGATCTTTTTTTAGATATCTCTCCCAAGAACTATCCTCTTTCAACAACTAAAGCTAAATTACTTGTTGAGATGGGTGAATACTCGCAAGCAGAAGAGCTTATAAGAGATCAGCTATTAAGGAAGAATACCAATCCAGAGTTATGGTTATTTCTATCAGAAATACAAAGAGATGGTAAAAATATAGTTGGCTATCATCAAAGTAGAGCTGAATACTTTTTACTTCTTGGAGAAAATGAACAAGCCTTAAATCAATTGGAATTTGCAATAAATCTTACAAAAAATAATTTCCAAACTTCAGAAAGAATAATGACAAAAATTGTTGCAATTAAAAAAATAGTTGAAGGATCTAGAGGTCTTTGAGGGAAGAGTTTTTTGAAATTCTAATTCCGGTGTAAGAAAGTACAGCAGCAAATGGAATTGCCAGAACGGGCATCACGCTGAAGCCGACACTTGCCATCTTACCTAAGGCAATAAAACTAACCCCCGTAAGATCTCCAAATCTTGTAATAAAAGTATCTATAAATACTGATGATTTATATCTATCATTTTTATTTAGGAAACTATAAATAGTTTCACGCGTTGGTTTGTTAATTCCGTATTCAAATAATCTAAGAGCCACTGTTGCAATCGCCACCACTGTAATGGATGGCATAAGGCCATAGGAAATAAAGGCTAATAAAAATAAGAATCCATAGGAAATGAGTATATTTTTAATACCCCAGTATTTAATAATATTATTTGTTAGAAATAACTGGGTAATCAATGTCAATGGCGTGACTACTTGCTCTATTAAGCTAAAAAATATTATTCGTTCTTGGGGGTCTTGCGACCAGTCGTCGATAATTGTTATGGCAGTAACCCAGTGAACAGTCATTAATGCAGTCCATATCCATGTATATAAGGCTATGGATCTGATTTCAGAAGTTTTAATTACATTTTTAATTGCATCCAAGCTTCCGCCGCCAATCTCATCTGATTGATGGGCGTCTTTTTCAGAACTTAAGTTATTGATGATAAAAATAGCAACAAGCATTGCAAGAAAAAGTAAGATAGCTGCTGAGAATGAAAAGAACTCTAATCCAAATTCTTCGAATGTATATGCAAATCTTTTAGATATTTCAGAACCAAAAAAAGCTCCCATGGAACCACCTGCGGCAATAACACCATAAAAACTTCTTGATTTAGAATTTCTAAAAATATTTATTATCAGTACCCAAAAAATTGATACCACAAAGAAGGAATAAACATTACACCAAATATAAAATATTTGACCAAGGAGAATTGAATCTCCCATATCTAGAACTCTCCAAGAGTATAAAAAAGCTAGTAAATTAAGAATTAAAAAAGAATAGCAAGAAATAATAATTTTTTTAAGATTTGATCTAGATGCTACCCATGAGTAAATTGGATTTACTAAAAGCATTGCAAGAGCTCCTGCTGCAAGCAAGAGTGGGAGATCTGAGGCATTTTGAACAGCCATCTCATTCCTTACAGGCCTTAAAATATACCAGGAAGAAAGAACTAAAAAGAATAAGAAACCGGATAGCAATGATTCTTTTGAGAAAGTTTCGAGATTTCTTCCGATTGCATTTTTTATAATTTTCATAATTAATTATGTGTAAAAAGTGGTGGGTCGCACAGGATTCGAACCTGTGACCAATTGATTAAAAGTCAACTGCTCTACCAACTGAGCTAGCGACCCGAGGTTATACACATTAAAAAAAGGTGATTATTCCATATTTTTCAATAACTGCAAGGCTAAAGATGAAGCAGTGTTATTTGGGTACTCTCTAACAACAAATCTGTACCTATCTTTTGCCATATCTAAGTCATTATTTTTAAGGTAAATATCACCGATTTTTTTATGAGCAAGTGGCACTCTATAGTGCTCAGGAAATGAAGAAATTAGCTCCATAAAGTAATCTTTTGACACATCTAAATTATCGTTAATAATAGAAATTTCTCCAAGCCAAAAGTACGATAGCGGTGTTTTCTCATCATCTTTAAAACTCTCTACAAAATACTTAAAGAGAGTAAAGGCTCTTTCAAAATTCTGAGCTTCTAGTGCCTTAGTTGCAGAACTAAAGACATCCTCTTTGCTTTTTACATCCTCAATCCCTTTAAATCTAATTAGAGAGTTCGTACTTAAAGGATCAGACTTTTCATTATCTGCATCATTTTGCGAACCTGCAGACTCTTTTATGAGCTTTTCAATGAGGTATTCCTGGGATTCAACTTTATTTCTTAAATCTGCAATCTCTATCTCAAGCTCTTGCATCTTTAAAAAAAGAATATCGGCCTGAACAATTTCTTTATCTTCAGCAAGTATTGGAAATGATAAAAATCCTAATAAAATTGATGAGAGTAAAGAAAAATGAAGTTTCATAAATTAATTTATCTCTGCTCTTCTGTTTTTTGCATGACTAACCTCATCAGTTCCGAATGCAAGAGGTCTTTCTTCCCCATAACTCTTTACAGATACTCTAGATTTATTTACCCCATTAAGAGCAAAATAATCTTTGACAGACTCTGCTCTTCTTTGCCCTAAAGCCAAATTATATTCTCTTGTCCCTCTTTCATCAGCATGACCAGATATCGTTATCTTAATTGCTGAGTTATTTTTCATTGCAACAACTGCTCCTTTTAAGGTTTGAATAGACTTACTTGAAAGGTTGAAGCTATCAAATTCGAATAAAATTGTAGCATTGGTAAAAATTGCTTTAGTTTCATAATCTAGGGTAGCTTCCTCTGCAACCGATGCTTGAACTGTTTGAATATTTCTATCATACAAAGTTTCTTCAGTTACATTCATACTAGAGCATGATGATAGAACAAAGGTAAATATAACCATTGCGAAAAAATTTTTAGTAAGTTTGTTTGATGTATTAGACATTATTATCTCCTGTAAATTATCTTAAAAATCCTGACCATGAGGGCTCTCTAACCTCTCCTTGTTTTGCAGGGAGCTTGAATCTGGCACCGCTAAGAGTCACTCCAGCAAGCAAACCTAACTCATCTTCAGTTGTAGCATAGATTATCACATTCCCATTAGGAGAAATACTAGGAGATTCATCTAATCTTGACTCTGTAAGAGGCCTAACAAAGTTTTCATCAAAGTATTTCAATGCAATTTGAAATCTATTATTAGATCTATGAACAAAAATAGCGCCGTCCCCATTTGCTAAATAGGATGCTTTAGCATTGTAGTTGCCTTCAAAAGTAATTCTTCTTGGTTTGGAATTAGATTTTCTTAAATCAATTTCATAAAGCTGAGGAGACCCGGCTCTTCCAGAAGTAAACATTATTCTTGAACCATTTGGAGACCATGATGATTCGGTATCTATAGAATAATGATTCGTTAATCTTGTTAAATTTTTATTTTTTAAGTTCAATATATATATTTCTGCATTGCCATCTTGGAACAAGGTTAGCGAAAGAAATTTCCCATTTGGTGACCAGGATGGAGAGCTTATTTGTGTACTATTTTCTAATGCGATCTCTCTTTTACCTGATGCAAGGTCCTGGATAAAAACCTTTGCCATTCCTGTTTCAAAAGAAACATATGCAACTTTTTTAGAATCAGGTGACCAGGACGGTGAAATGATAGGCTCAGTGCTCTTCAGAAGGATTTGCTCATTAGCTCCGTCAGCGTCAGCAATAACAAGTTGAAATAATGATCTATCTGGAGCTCTCTCTTCTGTTACATAGAGAAGTTTTGTTGATGCCACACCCCGCAACCCTGTTATTTCTTCATATATTCCGTCACTAATATAATGTGACAGCTGTCTTATTTTATTAGGAATTCCAAAAACCTTTGACGTTCTTATTTTCTTTTCTTTTCTCACATCATAAATATCATACGAAACAGATAAATTAAACTTACTCTCTGAAATTAATGAGCCCAGGACAATAAAATCTATACCAAGTAATTTAAAATCCTTGTATTTAATTTCTTCCTGATTTAGAGGCACAGAGATAAGCTGACTATTATCAAGAATAACAAACTCACCTGTTCTTTTCATGTCACTCTTAATAATACTATTGATCTTTTTACTGATTTTTTGGGGGCCATTAAAATCAATTACTGCCAAGCTGTATGGATTATCTGATCCTTGAGTAATTTCAAGAACAAGCTCAGCATAAATAAAATTTGGAATTAACAATAACAGTAATAATTTTTTCATGATGATGGATTAAAGGTGATAACTATATTTCTAAAATTATTTTGATACATATTGTATGGAATTTTATTAAAGAAGCTAAAAGTTTCAACTCTTTTGATAGCCTTAATGGCAGAATTATCAAAACGTATATTTCCACTACTCTTAATTAAATCAACATCTACAATTCGGCCATTTTTATTTATAGTCATCCTAAGATCACAGATTAAGTCACTTTGAATGTTCTGAGGCTTTACCCATGCTGATTGAATAAATTTAATAATCATGTTGCTAAAAACATTAATTTGAGATTCTTCTGAATTTTTAGCTATTAGCTGATCCTCTTGAATTAGAGAGTTAATATTTGTAGATTGTATCTCTGGGACAAATTGAATTTTATTTTCTACAACTATTTCTATTGGGATTTGTGTAATAGCTTTTTTAATTGCTGGGGTGATCGTTTTTGTTAATTTTTTGACTTCTTCTTCAAAGATTAGATTAACGCTTACTGACTGACTTAAAACTGGTCTAAGTTGCTTTTCTGAATAAAAAAAACCTATCAGGTATAGAGCAACCACAGCATGTATTGAAAATGATATAAATGAGGCTATAAAATAATCGTATTTAATCTGCATAGCCTGTGGTCACTATTCCTATTTTTGATATGCCAACACTTTGCACAGCTGCCATTGCTTTTGCAACGCTATCAAAAATAACCCCCTTATCACTTTGAAATACAATTTCAATTTCTGGGTTAGCCTCAAAAATAACAGAAGATTTTCTTTTTAGCTCCTCAAGACTTATTGGAAGAGTTTCCTCTCCTACATTTAAGTAATAGTTTCCTGAGACATCTATAGATATAACTAAAGGCTCATTCTGTATAGACATTTTAGTGGTATCTGTATTTGGAAGATTTACCTCAACTCCTTGAATTAATAGAGGAGAGAGAACCATAAATATTATTAGAAGTACCAACATTACATCAATATAAGGAACTACATTGATCTCTGCTTTCAGTTTCTTTTTTTTTGAAAGCCTATATATCATTTATTTTTGATTGACTGCTTATAAAAGATACTGGCAAGCTCTTCTGAGAAGATAACTGTTGACTGCGTTATGGACTCTGACTCAGATACATATTTATTGAAAGCAATAACTGCTGGTATGGCTGCAAATAAACCCATTGCAGTTGCTACTAAAGCCTCAGATATCCCAGGTGCCACTGCATTAATGGTTGCTTGCGTTGCATCGGATAATCCCTGAAAAGAAGTCATAATGCCCCATACAGTTCCTAGAAGACCTATATATGGACTAACAGAGCCTACATTGGCTAAAAAAGATAAATGTTTGTTCATTTCCTCCTCATCTGAAGCGATTGCTACTCTCATAGATCTATTAAGACCCTCTAGATCTAACTCAGTAATTTCTTTATCTGAGCTGATTTGAGAGAACTCTTTGAAAGCACTTTTAAAAACACTCAAGGATCCGTGAAGTGGAATATTCTCATTAGAAATTTCTTTATAAAGATCAGTTAAATTCTCTCCGCTCCAAAATTTTGTTAAAAAACTAGAATTTATATCTTTAATTTTTTTATAGAAGTTATGTCTCTCAACTATGACGATCCAAGTAAGCAAAGAGGCTACAAGAAGAATTAACATGACTGTTTTTACAACTACCCCGGCTTCTAAAAATAAATTTATTACAGATATATCATTCATTTGGTTCACCTTTATTAAAGATTAATAGTAAATCATTAGGGAAGATTTGTGGTTTTTTTGTAATAAGATTGATGAGGCATACTTCTACAACACCCCTGCATAGAACTTGTTCATGTTCCGGATTAACTATAAATTGATTAAAGACCATCCTAGCATTAGATTTTTTTTCAATCGAAGTTTGAATAACAAGACTATCTTCAAGTTTGGCAGGGAGAAGAAAATCTATCTCTGCTCTCTTTACTACGAATGCTAGATTTTTCTTTACTAACTCTTTATGAAAAATTCCATTTTCAAATAGAAAATTAGATCTAGCCCTTTCAAAAAATTTTAAATAGTTGGCATGATAAACAAAGCCTTGAAAATCAGTATCTTCAATGTAGATATCAAAAAGAAATTCTCTATGCTGTATATGTTTTTTCATGCAACTCTATATCTGCCTGAAATAACTCAAGAATAATTTGGATAAAATCAGGCCATAAAAGATCAACGGTAACTAGATTATTCTTAATTTTAGGGTTTATGGAGCAAGCTAAAACCCTTACTTTTATAGGTCTATTATTAAACTTGTAGACAAGTGCTGGTTTTAGATGATTCTGTCTTGATGAGGCAATAACCTGATCCCACCAATCCGGTCTAGGTTCAGCGCCACTTCCGTAGGCTTTACATTCAATACACCAATTACCGAGCATTAGATCTGGAAGCTCTTTTGTTCTTGTTTGTTCTAGTATTCTTTTTACTGGATTGGATAAATTAAGATCTTTAATGAATAGATTAGCTATTTGCCTTTCAAAGGCAGCTCCTTTTGCTCTTGAGTTAACAGGCAAAATTAATCCTCAGCCTCAAAATTATCTGGAAACTCTGCGTTGGTATGAACTTCCTGAACATCATCAAGGTCATCCATAAAGTCCATTATTTTCAATACCTTTTCAGACATCTCTTGATCAATTGCAATTGATAATTCTGCTCTAAAGGTTAAATCTGCATTGGTATTATCTATATTTTTAGCCTTTAGTGCTTCTAGGACATTATTAAGATCAGTGCTTCCGGTAATGATTTCAAAGTATTCGCCCTCGTCAACCAAGTCCTCAGCTCCTGACTCAAGGACAATCTCCATTAAATCGTCTTCGGAGTAATCTTTAGAGATATGAATAATGCCGATTTTATTAAAAAGATATGAAACGGATCCATCGGTTCCTAAATTACCACCATTTTTTGAAAATGCGTGGCGAACATCTGAAACTGTTCTATTTCTGTTATCCGTCATTGTTTCAACTAAGATAGCTACTCCACCCGGTCCATAGCCCTCAAAAGTTATCTCTTCAAGTGACCCAGTTTCACCTGTGCCTGAGCCCTTTTCAATTGCCCTCTTAATATTGTCCTTTGGCATATTAGCTGCATTTGCTTTGTCTAATGCCAATCTCAATCTTGGATTGTCATCTGGATCAGGACCGCCTTTTGAAGCAACTGTTATTTCTCTAATAACCTTTGTCCAAACCTTTCCTCTAGAGGCATCTTGCCGGGCTTTTCGATGCTTTATATTTGCCCATTTTGAATGACCTGCCATTTATTAATCTTCCTTGTGCGTGCTGACTATTTTAAGTTCTTCAAGTTGCGCATCATCAACTTTACTTGGCGCATCAGTTAAAAGGCATGTGGCACTCTGCGTCTTGGGAAACGCTATAACATCTCTTATGTTAGAGGTATCTGTAACTAGCATAACAATTCTATCTAACCCAAATGCTATTCCACCATGAGGAGGACATCCAGATGAAAGGGCTTTTAATAAAAAGCCAAATTTACTATCTGCCTCTTCTTTAGATATATTTAAAATCTTAAATATTGCTTCTTGCATTTCCGCATCAAAAACTCTTAAAGAACCTCCACCAATTTCATAGCCGTTAAGGACTATGTCATATGCATGAGCAATGGCCATTTCTGGAGACTCTTCTAGTTCGTTAGATGAGCATTTTGGAAGTGTAAAGGGATGATGAAGTGAGGTAAGATTTCCTTCTCCATTTTTTTCAAACATTGGGAAATCCACTACCCAGCAAGGCGCCCATTTTGAAGTAAATAGATCTAAATCTTCGCCAATTTTTTTAATAAGGCTACTCATACTTAAATTAACAACTGACTTCTTGCCAGCTCCAAAAAATAATAGATCATCATTTTTAAGACCTAACTCAGAAATTAATGAAGCAATAGTTTCTGGCTTTAGGAATTTTAGGATCGGTGATTGAAGGCCATTCTCCATATCACTAACATCGTTCACTTTTATATAAGCCAAGCCTTTAGCGCCAAGCTTAGAAACAAAATTAGTATATTCATCTATCTGGCCTCTAGATAGAGAGTTACCGCCTGGAATTTTTAGAGCTACTACTCTTGAATTATCATTTTTTGCAGGCTCAGCAAAAACTTTAAATTCTTCATCTTTTACTAAATCAGATATTTCTACTAACTTAAGGGGTATTCTAAGATCAGGTTTGTCACAACCGTAGTCTCTCATTGAGTCGTGCCAGTCAAGAATAGGGAATTTATCTAGCTTATCTCCACAAAACTTCTCGATTAATAGTGAAATCATATCTTCGCCAACTTCCATAATGTAGTTTTGATCTATAAAAGATGCCTCTATGTCAATTTGAGTAAACTCTGGCTGACGATCAGCTCTCAAGTCCTCATCTCTAAAACAACGAGCAATTTGATAATATTTATCCAAGCCGCCCATCATAAGTAATTGCTTAAATAGTTGAGGTGATTGAGGCAATGCAAAAAATTTGCCAGATTGAACTCTACTTGGAAGAACAAAATCTCTTGCTCCTTCTGGAGTTGCTTTTGTAAGAATAGGTGTTTCTATTTCATGGAACTCTTTTTCATCTAAATAGTTTCTAACTGCTGAGGTAATTTTTGATCTAGTTACTATCCTTTGATTCATTTCAGGCCTTCTAAGATCAAGAAACCTATTTTTCAGACGCACATCTTCATTTACATCCTGATAATCGTCTAAAGGAAATACTGGAGTTACGGCTTTGCTTAAAATCTTTATATTTTGAGCCTCGAGCTCAATCTCTCCTGTAGTCATGTTTTTATTAGCTGTGCCTTCAAGTCTAGCTCTTACAATTCCTGATATCTCTACAACAAACTCATTCCTTAAAGTTTCTGCAATGGCAAATGATTCAGCATTATCTGGATTGATAACTGCCTGACATAGACCTTTAATATCTCTTACATCTAAAAATATCACCCCTCCATGGTCCCTTCTTTTATGAATCCAGCCACATATAGTTACCTCTTGATCAAGATTAGTAGTTGTAATTGCTCCACAATAGTGAGATCTCATAGCGTTTCCTTGTTTATTTAGTAATCTTATCTTGTTTAGGCTGCTTCTTGGAGTCAGAACTCGAATTTGTTAAAGATTTTTTATTTGAAGATGTATCGTCAGAAGCTATATTTTTCTTTTTACCTGTTTTGAAATCTGTTTCATACCATCCTCCACCTTTTAATCTAAAAGAAGGCGCTGAAACCATTTTCTTTAACGTTTCTTTCCCACATTCAATGCACAGAGTTTTAGGCTCATCACTGAACTTCTGAATTACTTCTATCTGATGTCCGCAATCTGAACATTTATAATCATAAATCGGCATAAGTCTTCAAAAAAAGATAAAATTATAAACCATAAGGATTTATTCATATAACTAAATTATAAAATGTTGCTATCAAAATTATTATTACCGACTTTAAAAGAAGCTCCTCAGGAAGCAGAAGTAATTAGTCACAAGTTAATGCTTAGAGCGGGGATGATAAGAAAAGTTGCTTCAGGCATTTATACATGGCTCCCACTTGGTTTAAAAGTCCTAAGAAAAATAGAAAATATTGTTCGTGAAGAGATGAATGCCTCAGGGGCTCAAGAGGTTTTAATGCCTATGGTTCAACCCAAAGAGCTTTGGGAAGAAACCAATCGATGGGAGAAGATGGGTCCAGAGCTTCTTAGAATTCAGGATAGACATCAAAGAGACTTTTGTCTTGGTCCAACACATGAGGAAGTCATAACAGATTTAATTCGTACAAATGTAAGAAGCTATAAGGAGCTTCCATTAAATATATATCAAATACAAACAAAGTTCAGAGATGAGATTAGACCGAGGTATGGGGTAATGAGAGGAAGAGAATTCCTAATGAAAGATGCATATAGCTTTAATGCCGATGAGGCGTGTCTTCAAGATACTTACCTAACAATGAGGAATACTTATAAAAAAATTCTTGAGAGATTGGACCTTGATTATAAAATTGTTGCAGCTGATTCTGGTGCAATAGGCGGAGATGCTTCAGAAGAGTTTCATGTTTTGGCTGAAAATGGAGAAGATACTATTGCAATAAGTGATTCATCAGAATTTGCTATTAATACTGAGGTGCTTTTAAAAGAAGGTGAAGATATATCGTCTCTTGAAGGCAAGCCATCACCGGATGGGAATGGAACTATACAAATCAAAAAAGGTATCGAAGTTGGTCATATTTTTCAACTTGGTAAAATCTATGCAGAAAGCATGAAAGCGAATGTTCTAAATAAAGAAGGAAGGGCTTCAACACTTCATATGGGTTGCTATGGAATTGGTGTTTCAAGACTAGTTGCTGCAGCCATTGAGCAGAATAATGATGAAAAAGGTATTGTGTGGCCTCATAGCATTGCCCCATATGATATTAATATAGTAGCAATTGGGTATGATAAAAATGAGCAGATTGCCGAAGCATCTCATGAGCTATATGAGCAGCTAACAGGCATGGGTTATGAAGTTCTTTTGGATGACAGGAAAGATGGTTACGGAACTAAAATGAAGGACTCTGAACTAATTGGAATCCCTTTAAACATAATTATTGGTAAACAATTTATCGAAAATAAAGAAATTGAATTAAAGTCTAGAGCTGGTGAGAGTTCTATAAATCCAATTTCTGATATTGAAACTGTATTAGATTTCTTTAAAGATAAATAACTGCTATTTTTTTAGTAAGAGTTGACGTCTTTTTTTTCTTTACTCTTAAAGAATTTTTGTATTAAGAAAGATAGGACTATAGAAATTAAACCCCATGTAACAAGGGCATATGCCCAACCTTCTATAAAAATAAAATTGTAATTAACTTGAAGTTTAAATATGAAGCCAACACATAAGCTGGCTATGCCTAATGGAAGAAATAAAACTAGTGATCCTATAAATATTTCAAAAATTATTAGCCCAACTCCAGCAATTAACCAAATATCAGGATTTTCTAAAAAAGTAATATCCATTAATCTTTTTTACTGTCTGTAAAACTTCCTAGGATCAATTCTAAACTGCCTAAAGCCTTAGTTACATCAGACGGTATGACTAGAGTTTTAGATTGTCCTGATGAGGCTATAGCAGTTAAGCCATCTACCTGTCTTTTCATGATCTCAAAATTTACAGCTGGTTGACCGTCATCTTTAATAGCTTTACCTACCACTCTTGTTTGCTCGGCATCTGCTTCAGCTTTAATTTTAATAGCATATGCATCAGCGTCAGCAGTAATTTTGACTGCATCAGCAATTTTTTCAGCTTCATATAGTCGAGCTTCTGCATTTAATTCTGTACTTCTCTTTTGACCTTCAGCGGTTGCGATAGTTGCCCTTCTTTCTCTTTCTGCATTTAGCTGCTGTCTTTGAGAATCCTTTGTTTGTTCATCAACCAAAACATCTAGGATTTCTGTTCGTGTAACTTCAACTCCCCAAATTTCAGCGGCTTTACTTAGCCTGTCTCTAATCTCATTATTCATTGATTCTCTTGAGCTCTGCAAATCATCTAGCTCTAATTTACCAGCCGCAGATCTTATTACTGATATAGCAGTATTTTCAACAGCTGAATCAATATTTTTAATTCTATAAACAGACTTAGATGCATCTAATACTCTAAAAAAAACAGTGGATACCAATCCAACCTCAACGTTATCTTTGGTTATTACGGATATTTGGAACTTAGGAAGTTGTCTTTCCAAGATATCTGTTTTATGCGCCACTCTGTCAACAAAAGGAATGATTATAGAAAGTCCTGATTCAAGCGTTTTTGTATACTTGCCAAATCTTTCAACTACATAAACTTTTGATTGAGGTACAACTTTAATAGCAAGATATAGAGCAGAAATAATAAGAAGAGTAGTAAAAGACAGAAAAATATTGAAAAGCATAGTTTAAAAGTTATTTATTTATGAACTTATATTACAGTCTTAACTCTTATATGTAAAGTTTACTTTACATATAAAAGAATCTTATAAACTTGAAACTGGCTTAAACCAAATAGGTGAAGACCATGCTCTTTCTTGAATTGTGGCCGGTATATCTGATCTAGGCTTAACGCCCTCTCTGACAGAATCCCATGTTGACCACCTGCATACTGGATTTTCAAGGACTCTTGTATAGTAAAAAGCTTCTTGGTCAGCTTTGAAATCAGGATCCTTCCAGAAAGCTTTTAGTTCCACAGCCCCTTTATTAGAACTTATTGAACAGCTATCAAGGTCAACAATAGCTCCATTATTAGGACAGCGATATGTCTCTGGATCAATACTCAATCCATCAGAACATGAGACATCAAAAACTTTTTCCCGATGCTCCCCATCTTCCAACCAGCCTTTTATAATTTGTGTTCTCTGAAGGGGAGCTCCAAAAGGATCTCGAGCTGCCCAAACAAGAAAAGTTGGTTCATTAATACCTTCTTGGGTAAGTGTTCCACCCATAGATGTTCCCGTCGCATATAAATTTTTAATAAGACTTTCATCTTCTAACTTAAAATTTTCTAGATCATAGCTTGCAAAAAAACGAACTTTGATTCTAGGGCCGCTTGTAGCAAATGTTTCTTTGCGACGAAAAGCGTCATAAATTGATTCTCTAGTATTTTCTTGAGCCCATACCCCCGCCACACCAGAAGCTGACCATTGTATAAGTCGATCACTCAAAGCAAGATAGTTTTTTCCATCAACTTTATCGAGAGACTCTGGTCTAATAACTTTTGCAATAGTTCCATAAAACCGACTAAATGGAATAGAGCCTCGTAACTCAGCAGTACCATCTAAGAGTCCAATTTTAGAAAAATATACTTCTTCGTTATCAGAGCCCCCGCCGACATGAGTGTCACTTGCTCCTATAAGACCAAATTTATAAGGATTGGTAATGCCCTTTTCAGCAAGTGCTAAACCCCGTAAATATGCATCTCTTATAAAACTTCCTTTGGGTTGATCTATAGGTTGGTCTATAGATTCACCTAATTCAAAACTTGCCCATTCATCATTTTTTGATAGCAAAGGGTGGGTCTCTGAAGTTCCTTTGACCTGTGTTATTTCTACCAGTGGCTCATTGAGAGCTCGTTTTTGAGCAAAATCTTCATCAATTTCAACTCCGTTAAAATCATCTAACATAAAGGAAAGACCGCCTGAGAGGTTTGAATTATGTGGAATCGCTAAACTTTCAACTCCCTTAGCTCTGAGATTATCCATCCAGTCCCATAACTTTTCTGGATCATTACTATCCAGTCTTGAAAAAAGAACTGCAGGCAAGTTCTCAGTGTCACGAAATATTACATTACGATGTAAAGTATTTAGAATAGGAGAGGCACTTCCTTCAGAATATTCATAGCCTGCAAAAGTAGTAAAAGTGCCAGGAACATATGCATTATCTGCAGCCTTAATGGTTTCTTGCCAAACACTACTCCCAACTTTGAGTATTTCAGAATTATCTATAGTACCTTCTTCTATACCCTTACGAACATCTCTTGCAAAAGGCCTAAAGAGATTTGCTCTTTTCATAATTGAAAGTAGTCCACTATTTACAGATTCATTAAGATTATGGAAAGGCTTTGAAAGCTTATATTGAGAAAACTTAGAACTTGTATCAGCCGCCTCTACTAGCAAGCCTAGAAACATTGCATGATCGGTAACTGCATAAAAATCTAAAGGACGACTAAGTTGTATTTGATACCCGGTGGGATGCACAATTGCTTGCCCTTGAGCATAACGATATGCGTGTGCAGGAGTACTTATTGTTCCAAAACTATAAGCATCAAAAGAATTTTGTGTATGAACATGCAAATCACCGAAATAAGCATTCTTGTCTGGATTTGGAGCAGGCCTTAATTTAATCTCATTATCTATTAATTGATTAGCTTGCCTTGGTGAGTTGGAATTATCTACTTGAGTAACTGACTCAGAACATGATGTTGTTATAAGAATTAATACAAAAATAATGTTTAATTTTTTCATAAGTTCACATAAAACATATGTTAGAAACTAGATATTATTTATCTAGAATAAGTTCGGTGAAACCAAATTTCTCTTTCCATGGTGTTAAGTCCAAATCATTGCCATGTGTCTGAGGGTTAAAATCTTTATTAAAAAATAATTTGTAATCAGCATAATTCATTCTTAATGCGCCTTTCTTTGAAAAGAAGAATTTGAACATGCTTTTAAATGTAGATAGTTTCCAAAATTGTCTGTCATGTCTTAACATCTTGATTGCAACTCTTGTGTTTGCATGAATCATATCAATCAATGCCAATTTCATTACAATCCTCATCACCTTATCTGAACCATTGACTGCTTTATAAACATCGTATGCAACTGATTTATGTTCTACTTCTTCTAGACTGTGCCACTTCCACATATCTGCTACAGGGTTGTCTGACTTAACAAGATTGCCTTTTAACATACTTGCACCCATTGATGCAGTAATGTGTTCCATTGCAGTTGTGATTGCCAATCTTATTTTGTTGTCTACTTTAGGTGAATAGGATTTTTCAAGTTTTTTTGCAAATATACTTTCTAACTGTTCTACGTCATAGCCTTTGAGTTCACATAACAATTTGTTGTACTTGATATGCTCTCTGGTGTGCGTTGCTTCTTGTAGACAGAACATACGAATCTCTTCGGACATTTCTGTGTTCACTTCATCTTTAAATGCTCGAACACTATTCATAAAGAACTTCTCACCTTTTGGAAAACTGATACTTAAAGCATTAAAAACTGCTGTTAAGAATGCATCATTATTTGCCCAATTTGAAGATAAGTGTTTCTTCAATTCAAACGAAGGATTTCTTTTTATCATTGTCATAAATCTAGAGTAATAAATTATTTATAAAATTAGGAATCATTTTCGGACAATTTTGAGAGTAATTTCAGACAATTTAAATAAATAAATATCTAGTTAAAGTTGTGCATCTTGTAAAACAAAGAATTATAGCCTTTCTATAATCGTTGCATTTGCAGTTCCACCGCCCTCGCATATGGCTTGAAGAGCATATTTACCATTTCTTCTCTCTAGCTCGTGAAGCATAGTTGTCATTAACTTAGTTCCAGTTGAGCCTAAAGGATGGCCCAGGGCAATAGCTCCACCATTAACATTAAGTTTTGATTTATCAGCGCCAAGTTCAATAGCCCATGCTAGGGGAACAGGTGCAAAGGCTTCGTTAACTTCATAAATATCCATATCATCGATACTAAGATCAGCTTTTTTCAATGCAAGTTTAGAAGCAGGTATTGGACCAGTGAGCATAAAGACAGGATCATCTCCGACCACAGTAATTGTTTTGATTTTAGCCCTAGGATCTGCTTTCAGTTTTTTAAGACCAGCGTCATTACAAACCATGATAGCTGATGCTCCATCAGTGATTTGACTAGCGTTACCCGCTGTAATTACACCGCCCTCAATAACTGTTTTTAGGCCTGAAAGAGCCTCAAAAGAAGCATTAAAACGAATTCCCTCGTCAGCAATAATCATAGAATCATTCCCATTATCATTTCTTCCCTGTAGAGGCAATATTTCTTTATTAAAGAATCCAGCATTTGCAGCTGCAGCTGCTTTTAAGTGGCTTTCAAAGGCAAATTGATCCAAATCCTCTCTTGATAAATTCCACTTATTTGCAACAAGCTCAGCTCCAGTAAATTGTGAGAAGAAAACTCCTGGGTATCTTTTTTCAATTCCCTCAGCATTAAATGGAAAACCATGACCTGCATTCATTCCATCTGTAACACTTGCTCCAATTGGAACTATTGACATTACTTCAACTCCACCTGCTATTACAATATCCTGAGTTCCAGACATTACAGCTTGAGTTGCGAAATGAAGAGCTTGTTGAGAAGAGCCACACTGTCTATCAATCGTTGTTCCTGGGACTGATTCAGGAAGACTAGAAGCAAGAACTGCATTCCTCGCTACATTTCCTGATTGAGCGCCAACTTGATCTACACAACCGAAAATAACATCATCAATATCTTTTGGATCAACTCCAGTAATATTTACTAGCTCATCCAATACTGCCGCACCTATATCTGCAGGATGCCATTTACTCAGAGAACCATTTTTTTTGCCGCCAGGTGTTCTGGTAGCAGCTACAATATATGCATTTTCAGCCATAAAAAAATCCCTATTAAATTACTCTAATAGGGATTGTATCAACAAACCTTTTATTTTGTAGGATTAGCTCTACTAACTATATATTCGTCCTTAATTTGTGATAATAGGTCTTCACGGATTTTTGCATTTTCTTTCAAGAATGCTCCTGCTTTAAGTTTTCCTTGACCAATAGTTTCACCATTTAATTTATAAAAAGCTCCAGATTTTTCTATAATTCCAAGCTTACTTCCGTAATCAAGAATTTCACCTTCTGAGTTAATTCCTTGACCATACATAATTTGAAATTCTGCTTGCTTGAACGGAGGAGAGACTTTATTTTTTACAACTTTAACTCTTGTTTCATTACCCATTATCTCATCGCCCTCTTTAACAGCTCCGATTCTTCTTATATCCAATCTAACAGATGAATAGAATTTAAGTGCATTTCCACCTGTAGTAGTTTCAGGACTTCCGAACATTACACCAATTTTCATTCTGATTTGATTAATAAAGATTACTGTTGATCCAGATCTCTGGATATTTCCTGTAATTTTTCTTAAGGCCTGGGACATTAATCTAGCCTGAAGTCCAACGTGGTGATCTCCCATCTCGCCCTCTATTTCAGCTCTTGGAACAAGTGCAGCCACAGAATCGATAACAACTAGATCTACACTATTAGATTTTACTAGCATATCAGCAACTTCAAGAGCTTGTTCTCCAGTATCTGGCTGTGATAACAAAAGCTCATCTACATTAACACCTAATTTTTCAGCATATTGCGGATCTAAGGCATGCTCTGCATCAATAAATGCACATGTACCACCATCTTTTTGACACTGAGCAATAATCTGTAATGTTAGAGTTGTTTTTCCTGAGGATTCAGGTCCATATATTTCTGTAACTCTACCTTTAGGGATCCCGCCTATGCCAAGCGCGATATCAAGACCAACAGAGCCTGTTGATATTGACGGAATATCTACAATTTCTTTGTCTCCCATTCTCATTACGGTACCCTTACCGAAATGACTATCTATATCTGCGAGTGTATCTTTTAATGATTTTGTATTCGTATCTTTTGATTTAGCCATTGTAATCTCCTTACTGTATGTTTATACAGTATAATACTTTATTGAAAATATTCAACATCAAAGTATATTTTTATATATTTTTTATTTTATTTATTTTAAAGTCACACATTAAGTTTACTTTACTATTAAAATTTTATTATGACGTTCGTAGTTACAGAATCATGCATTAAGTGTAAATACACAGATTGTGTAGAAGTATGCCCTGTTGATTGTTTTTATGAAGGTCCGGATTTTCTAGTAATTCATCCTGACGAATGTATAGATTGTGCTTTATGTGAACCAGAGTGCCCTATTGATGCAATTTTTTCAGAAGATGAACTACCCTCAGATCAGATAGATTTCATAGAAATTAATGCAAAACTTTCTGAGGTTTATGAAAATATTACCGAGGCAAGACCGCCCCTTCCAGAAGCAGAGAAATATAAAGATACTAAAAATAAAAGGGAATTAATAAAACTTTAGATTAGTCACCTTTAGAGGTGCTCCACTCTTTCTAATTTGAAACTTTAGTGTTGGCCGATTAATCTCTGAAGAACCGATAGTAGCTATTTGCTGCCCGGCAATAACTTTTTGACCCTTTGAGACAAATAATTTATCACAGTGAGCATATAGACTTAAATAGCCCTTGCCATGATCTATCATCATGAAATTACCATAGCCAGGAAGTGATGACCCGGAGATTACTACCGTTCCTCCAAGTACCGTGAATACAGGATCTCCAATCTTGCCATTAAATATTAACCAATAACTTCCCTCATATTTTTTATCAGTAGATTTAAGAGTTGGTAGTTTCCAGCTAGGAGAAATTATTTTCTTATCTAGTTTTACATTATCCAAGTCCCTGAGATCTAAGTTTTGGCCAGGATAAATTGTGTAAGGTTTTTTTAAGTTATTTTTTTTGGCAATTCTTAACGGATCATTGTTTGACTTAATAGCTATAGTCCAAAGCGTATCCCCTTTTTTTACTTTATAAGATGATCTTTCAAGAGGTAAAAAATTTAAATTCTTCATGCCTGAAAGATTAATATTCGAAGAACAGCTCGACAAAATAAAAGCCACTAAAATTAATACTCTCATTAAATTAGAAGCAAAGCTCCTGAGATGAAAATTAATCCAGAGAAGAGGCTAATAGTATTATTTTTATAATTAGTCATTAAGAATAAAATTAGCTTTGGCATTATTAGAAGAGAGAGGAGGCAGCCTGAAGCAAAGGGAATAAGAATAGCTAGGTCTAAATTAGCTATTGATGATATAACTAATTTATAGGCTCCAAGAGATAGCAAGATTGCACTTCCTGAAATACCAGGAATAAGAAAAAATGAAAAGGCAATAAAACCAAAAATAGCTATTAAAGCAAGCATCGGCTCAGGATTAATGTCAGGAATCATCTCCAATAAAAAGCCAAGACTTACTCCAATTGTAAGGTAGGTAATTAAAATACTTGGAGATGAGTAATTTAAATCTTTTAAAAGAAGAATGCTAATCAATATCATAGTTATAGCAAGAAATACCTCAAAAGAACTCGTATATTCTGTATACAAAAATAGTATTAATTTAGATGCTATCAATACACTTAAAGCCATTGCCAGGATGAAAGGAACTAATAAATCCAAGTAAAATATTTTATTGAGCTTGGTAAGGTTAAAAGATAAATTTTTTATTCTAAGTTGAGATAGAGCTGTTACAAATTTTTCGTATACTCCGAATGCAAGGGCAACTGTAGAACCTGAAATGCCAGGAAGCAGTTCTGCAACTCCAACAAAAAAACCAGCAAATATAAATCTTACTCTTTCATTCATGAGTCATTGCCATCTAGAGATGTTCCTGGGAGCATCGGCACAAAAGCTACTTCATCATGAAGATCTTCTTGAATTTCTCCTTTGGCTAATTTTGTTATCACATGCAATTGTTGAAATTTAGCATTTCCTACAGGGATGACTATCTTTGATTTTTCATTAAGTGCGTCTAATAGGTCATGAGGATATTGTCTTGGAGCTGCTGCACATATTACTCCATCGTATTTTATATCTTGATCCCAGTCTAAAAAACCGTCTCCATGCTTGAAGAGAACATTATTAATTTTTAACTCACTCATGTTTTCTCTAGACTTCGTAACAAGTGGTTTGATTCTCTCAATAGCATGAACTTGTTCGCAGAAATAGGAAAGAATTGCCGATTGATATCCACAGCCGGAACCTAATTCAAGAACTTTATCAAAAATCTTTCCCCTAGATTTTGTATGTGAAATAAGCAATTCCGTCATCTTCGCTACAATATAAGGCTGAGAAATAGTTTGCTTAAAACCTATGGTCAGAGATCTATTTTCATAAGCTCTGGATCTTAATGCTTCATCTAAAAAAATATGCCTTGGTATTTGTGACATGGCATCCAACACTCTAAAATCTTTAATGCCCATGTCTAGGAGTGTTTCTATCATCTCCTCTTTTACTCTTCGAAAAGTAAATCCCGAACTATTCATTTAAATGATCTTCAAAATCTTTTATATGTTCTTTTTTAACTAGGCTGTAATCTAAAACTGACATAGAAATATAACCATCTCTTACAGCATCTGCATCTGTTATAGAGTCATCTGGTATTGGGCTTCCTTGCAAACTGTATCTATATTTTTTATTTGCATTACCAGACTCAACCTCAACCGGCCTAGATGGAGAGCCCCTTTTAGATAAGTTAGTTACTTTAATACCCCTACACTCTTCTTCTGATAGATCTGGAAAATTAATATTAATAACTTTTCCAAGAAATTTATCTGGAAGATTGCTAATCTTATTGATAAGTTCAGCGGCTTTATTAACAATGAAATCTGAATTCTTTGTATCGTATGATGCAACTGAAAGAGCTACGGGAGGATATTTAAGACTTCTTCCACCAATAGCCGCTCCAACAGTCCCTGAATATAAAACATCACTTCCTATATTGGCTCCATGGTTAATCCCTGAAACTACAATATCAAATTCAAAATCTACGATACTGAGAAGTCCAAGATAAGTACAGTCTGCTGGAGTGCCATCAACTGCATAAATTCTTTCATCCACTTTTCTAACTTCAATTTCTTTTAAAAAGGAAATTGCACAGCTCATACCACTGCAGTTATTTTCTGGAGCAACCATCCATACTTCATGCTCTTCGCTGAGTTTTTTGTATAAATTTTTGATATTAGGAGCATCATAACCATCATCATTTGTGAGTAATATTTTCATAAAATACCTTTTAAGTTTACCGATGATTGGACGGCTATAGCTTGATTTCTTCCTATAATACCAATCTTTTCTGAGGTTGTGGCTTTTAAACCAATTTTTGATATTGGTATCTCTAAAATCTCAGATAGAGAGGCTAGAATCCTATCCCTATGGGGATTAATTTTTGGAGATTCGCAGATAATAGTTGTATCTACATTATATATCTCAAGCCCAAGCTCATTAATCTTAGTAAGACAAAATTTTATAATCTCCTTGCTATCCATTCCCTGATTAACCTGGTCTTTATCTGAAAAAAACATACCAATGTCTCCAAGACCAGAAGCTCCTAAGAGTGAATCAGCGATAGAGTGCAATAAAACATCTCCATCTGAATGAGCTTCAATAGAATAATCACATTCAATTATGCATGCTCCGATTAAAATACCATTTCCAGCTTTATAAGTATGAAGGTCGAAACCAGTCCCTGTTCTTGTTAAAAATTGACTGAGGAGTTCTAGATCTTCTTTATGGGTGATTTTAATATTCGAAGATCTACCATCAATTCTTGAGATAGTGTAGTTTGCTGATTCCATTGCAAATGATTCATCAGGAGCTATTATATTTTTGCTTAAGAGAGTTTGGATTGACAGTTTTAATTCTGGATATTTACAGATTTGGGGTGTTTGAACTAAGTAAAAATTAGCCTTGTCTTCTGAAAGGTCCCTGTTCTCTCCAATCCTTTTTATAGAATCTACAACTGGTATTGAGAAAATAGAGCAATCTACTTTTGATCTTATTAGTTCATTATAAATATCTACTATGTCATGCTCATTTATATTTGGCCTTGCTGCGTCATGGGTAATGACAAAATTAAATTCAGATGCTTCCTCATGACTTAGTGCGTTCAGAACAGATTCAGATCTAGAATTACCCCCCTCTACAATCAAAATTTTAGAGTTTCCGTAAAAGCTTTGATTCTTAATATACGCATCATCAGAAGAGATCGGAATAATAATTTTAGAAACAAGATTTGAATTTAAAAATGGCTCAACCGAATGCTCGATAACTGATTTTCCGTTCAAAGAGGCGTATTGTTTTGGAAGAGAGGAATCAAACCTTTCGCCTATTCCCGCTGCTGGGATTACTGCTAGTAACTTATTAGTCATCTTTTTTGTCTAGTTCCTTTTCTTTAAAAGAGATAAATTCCTCATCGGGATAAGTTAAATTTAATTTTTCTCTAGCAAAATTTTCAACATGTTCAGTAGAATTTTGTGCATTTTCAATCTCGAACTCTAGAATATCATTTTGGTCTTTTAAGGAGTTATTTTTTTTAACTTGGAGGTTATTTTCATTTAGAAGTGATAATTTTTTAGAATAACTATTTTCACCAAAAAAAATACTGTTAAGAAGAATTATAAGAACTAATAACAAGAATGAGGCTAGTAAATAGAATAGTCTATTCATTAAACAAACTTAAGCCTGAAAACTCCTCTTCTATCCAAAGCAACCTATTGTATTTAGCCACCCTATCAGACCGGCAAGGAGCTCCAGTTTTAATTTGTCCAGCTCCAAGACCCACGGCTAAGTCTGCTATGGTGGTATCTTCAGTTTCTCCAGATCTGTGAGAGATAATAGATTTATAGTTGTTTAAATTAGCTAAATGAATAGTTTCAATAGTTTCAGTAATGGAGCCTATCTGATTAAATTTAATTAATATTGAATTTGCTAAACCATTATCTATGCCTTCTTTAAATATCTTTTTATTAGTTACAAAAAGATCGTCGCCAACCAATTGGCATTTAGACCCAATTTTTTTAGTTAGGGTCTTCCACCCATCATAGTCGTGCTCATCCATTCCATCTTCAATTGAAATAATTGGATATTTATCTACCAAGCTCTCCAAATAGGAAGCAAATGAGTCTGAATCTAGAGATCTTCCCTCTCCCGATAAATTATAATTAGTCCCATCAAAAAACTCACTTGCAGCGCAATCTAATGCCAGAAATACATCCTTACCAGGTTCTAAATTAGATGCCTTTATAGATTGAAGGATCAGCTGAATAGCCTCTTCATTGGATTGAAGATTGGGTGCAAAACCTCCTTCGTCTCCAACAGAAGTAGAGAGATTGTTATCTTTTAAAATACTCTTAAGGTTCCAGTAAATTTCTGATGACCATCTCATGGCTTCCTTAAAAGTGCTTGCACCTTTAGGAATAATCATAAACTCTTGAATATCAATATTATTATCTGCGTGCTCTCCACCATTTAAAATATTAAGCATCGGCATGGGCAGGTTGGATGAAGTAACATCTCCTGTAATATCTCTATAAATATCGGAAAAATGACTATGCAATGGTATCTTTTTATCTTTAGCTGCAGCGTGAGAGACCGCTAGTGAAACAGCAAGAAGTGCATTTGCACCTAAGTTAGATTTATCATCAGTTCCGTCAAGCTCGATTAATTTTTGATCGATTAGTTTTTGATTTTTAGGGTCAAGTCCTATTAATACCGGGCAAATAATATTGTTAATGTTATCTACGGCTTTTTCAACTCCCTTTCCCATATAAAAGCTATCCCCATCTCTTAACTCTAAAGCTTCCTTTGTTCCTGTGGATGCACCACTTGGAACCATAGCCATAGCATTAGCACCAGAATCAAGAACGATATTGCATGAAACCGTGGGAAGACCTCTTGAATCCAGAACTTGTATAGCTTTTATTGATTGAATTGATGTCATTAATACTAAGAAATATGTAGGTTATCTTGTTCCTTTATAAACATATCAAGATCTTTAACTTGCTTAAGAAAGGGTTCCAGCATATCCAATCTTAAGGCACATGGACCATCGCACTTTGCATTATCAGGATCAGGATGAGCTTCTAGAAATAATCCAGCTATCCCTTGGGAAATTCCAGCTTTTGCTAAACTTAAAAGGTACTCCCGTCTTCCTCCAGCAGCATTGCCAAGGCCTCCTGGAAGTTGCAGTGAATGTGTTACATCAAATATTACAGGTTTATTTAGATTCTTGAGTATTTGAAAGTTTAAGGTGTCTACTATTAGATTGTTATATCCAAAAGAATTTCCCCTCTCACATAAAGTTATTTTACTATTGCCGGCAGATTCACATTTTTGAATAATATTCTTCATTTCTGGAGCTGATAGAAATTGTGGTTTTTTAAACTGAAGAATCGATTTAGTACCAGCTGCAGCTGCAACTAGATCAGTTTGACGAGCTAAAAAAGCTGGAATTTGAACAATCTCACATACCTCACTTACAGGCATTGCCTGATCTGGTTCATGGATATCTGTAATGGTAGCAACATCAAATGTATCAGAGACCTCTTGAAGAATTCTTAATCCCTCATCAATTCCCGGACCTCTAAATGATTCAATAGAGCTTCTGTTGGCCTTATCAAAAGAACCTTTGAAAATATAATTAATATCTAGTTTTACAGAAATTTCTTTAAATTTTTCTGCTACTTGCATTGCAAGATCCCTAGACTCTAAAACATTTACTCCGCCCATCAAGGTCATTGGCTCATTGTTTCCAATCGTAAAGTTTTTTAGTTCAAGATCATTCATAATTACTTGGTTATTGTACTCTTAATATAGCTATTGAAAATAGGATGGCCATCTCTAGGATTTGATGTAAATTCTGGATGGAATTGACAGGCTAAAAACCACTTGTGATCCGTAATTTCTATCATCTCAACAAGCTTGCCATCTATAGATGTTCCAACAACATCGAGCCCAGAGCTTATGATCATATCTTTGTAATGAGGATTGACCTCATACCTATGTCTATGTCTTTCAACAATCTCTTCATTCTTATACATCTTATATGCTTTAGAGGTTTTTTTAAGCTTACATGCTTGGCCTCCCAATCTCATGGTACCGCCTAGATCTGAATTTTTATTTCTTTTTTCTTTTTTTCCAGAAATATCATTCCATTCTGTGATTAATGCTATTACTGGGTGCTTAGTTTCAGAATTAAATTCCGTACTATTAGCCCCTTTTAACTTTAAAACATTTCTTGCAAATTCAATAAGAGCAACTTGCATACCTAGGCAAATTCCAAGATATGGTATTTGATTTTCTCTTGCAAATTTACAAGCCTGAATCATCCCCTCTACACCTCTTTCACCAAAGCCACCCGGAACAAGAACGGCATCGGCATTTGATAGTACCTTGCTTACATTTCTTGAATTTATGGTTTCGGCTTCAATAAGATTAATATTTACCTTTGTTTTGTGTTTAATCCCAGCATGCTCTAAAGCCTCATTGATAGACTTATATGAATCCTGAAGTTCAGTATATTTTCCAACAAAAGCTACATTCACCTCTTTCTGGGGGTTTAATTTAGCGCTTACAACCCTTTTCCAGTCTGATAACTTTGGTTTGATGGATTTAATTTTTAATTTTTTAAGAATAATTTCATCAACCTTTTGTTTATTTAATAAAAGCGGGATTGAGTAAACAGTTTCCACATCATGCATTGAGATGACGTTATCCTGAGGTACGGAACAAAATAATGCTATTTTCTTCTTTTCATCCTTAGGGAGCTCTTGATCAGACCTGCATATTAAGCAATCTGGGCTAATTCCTAGAGATCTTAGCTCCTTGACTGAATGTTGAGTTGGTTTGGTTTTTAGCTCACCTGAAGCTTTAATAAAAGGGACTAGTGTTAAATGAACAAATGCCCATGATGTTAATGGAAGCTCTAAAGCCATTTGTCTAATCGCCTCAACAAAAGGCTGACTTTCAATATCTCCAACAGTTCCACCTATTTCTACAATTGCGATATCCCTTCCTTGACCGCCTTCTTTAATTCTTTTTTTGATCTCATTTGTAATATGAGGGATGACTTGAACAGTTCCACCAAGATATTTACCCTTTCTTTCATTACGAATAACAGTTTCATAAACTTTACCTGCAGTAAAGTTATTTTTCTTTGAAGCCTGGAATCTTACAAACCTCTCATAATGACCTAAATCTAGATCTGTCTCTGTACCATCATTGGTAACAAAAACTTCACCATGTTGAAATGGACTCATAGTTCCTGGATCAACATTTATATATGGATCTACTTTAATTAGGGAAACTGATAAGCCTCTTGCCTCTAACAAAGCCCCTAATGAAGCTCCAGCTATGCCTTTACCGAGTGATGAAACCACTCCGCCTGTTATGAATATGTACTTAGTATTTGCCATCATTTAATTGAATCATGATGGGATAACAGAATAACAGAATAAGATTAATAGTAAAATAATAATTTATAAATGAATAAGAAATACTAGAGAGCTTTATAAGTTCTCTTCACTCTTGATTTAATTCTGATCATTAGGTCATAAGAAATAAGCTTATTAAAACTTGTTAAGTTGTTTATTGAAGATTCTGGAGAAAAGAATTCACACCAATCACCAATTTTACAATCTTTAACGTTTGTAATATCAATGGTAGTGACATCCATGCTTACTTTCCCAAAAATTAATACATCTTCATTATTTATTTTTAGTTTTGTGCCATCTTTTAAAGAATGTGGAAGTCCGTCTGCATAACCTATATAGACAGTGGCAATCTTCATATCTGATTCTGCAACCGCCCTTCCATCATAACCAACTCTTTCACCTTTTTTTATAGTTCTTATATTTACTATAGGGGATCTGAGAGTCATTGCGGTTTGCATCTCCTCATTGCCAATATAGCCCCCAAAAATTCCTATTCCAACCCTAACCCAGTCAAATGAATATTCAGGAAAATTTATAACACAACCAGTGTTTGCGATACTTTTGGACACATTTGAGCTTAATCTTTTAGATATACCTTCAAAAGATTTAAACTGCTCACTATTTGAAGGACTGCTCTTATCATTTGATGCAGAAAGGTGAGACATTAAGGTAAAATTTTTATCTGATAGATGATTGTTATAAATATCTAAAAATTCGTTAATTTCAAAGCCAAGCCTATTCATTCCTGTATTGATTTTAAACCAGAGATTTTCATAAAATTTATTTTCTCTTATTATATTGAATTGATGTTGGTTATGAACAACCAAATCTAGAGAGTGCTTAACTGACTCAATAAAATCATCCTGAGAGTAAACTCCCTGCATTAACAAGATCTTTTTTTTTGAAATTTTTCTTAACTCTATTGCCTCCTCAAGTCTAACAACACCATAACCATCGACGATATCATCTATATCTTTAACTATATTTGGTAGAATATGACCATATGCATCAGACTTGATAACTGCCATGAACTTAGATGAGTTGACTATCTTAGATTTAAGATAGATTATATTTTTTCTGACTATTAAGGGATCAATTAAGAGTTCTGTCTTTAGCCTTGTCACTTAAAATTTGTCGGAGTATCCATCTGGAACATAGCCATCATTAGCAAAATTTTCGAAACGTGTGAATTCTTTTAAGAATGTTAGATTAACTGTTCCTATTGGCCCATTTCTTTGCTTGCCTATTATTATTTCTGCTTTATTTCCTTGGTCTGTGTCCTCGTTATAGACTGCATCTCTATAAATGAAGAGAATCACATCAGCATCCTGCTCAATTGCACCAGAGTCTCTTAGATCCGCCATGATAGGTCTTCTATTAGGTCTTTGCTCTACAGCTCTGTTTAGCTGAGATAATGCAATGACGGGAACATTAAGCTCTTTAGCTAATGATTTTAAAGACCGAGATATCTCAGAAATCTGATTAACTCTATTTTCAGCCGAGGTAGGTAGCTGCATTAACTGAAGGTAGTCAACAACTATCATAGACAAACCACCTTCTTCTTGTCTGGCAAGTCTCCTGGCTTTTGCTCTAAGTTCCATTGGTGAAAGCATGGAGCTATCATCAATCCATAAAGGCAGGTCTTTTAATCTTCCAGCTTCTTGAAGCAATAATTTAAGCTCGCCATCATTTAATTGGCCTGATCTAACCTTTTGCTGATCTAGCTTACACATTCCCGAAAGCATTCTTGTAGTAAGAGATTCCCCAGGCATCTCTAAACTAAATATAAGAACAGCTCCTTTCCTTTCTCTATCGAGCAAAACATTCTCAGCCATGTTCATTGCAAAAGCTGTCTTACCCATACTAGGTCTTCCCGCAACTATAATAAGGTCTCCATCTTGGATGCCTAATAACTCTTTATCTAAGTCTTTAAAACCAGTGGAAGATCCTATTAAACCTCCTTTTTTTTCTGATAATTCATGTAACTTATCCATAGTACTTGGGATAAGGGTTTTCATTGATTTGAGAGTATCGTTGTCTTGGCTGGCTTCATCATTCAAAGCAAAGATCATGCTTTCAGCTCTATCTAATAGAGCAAGACCGTCCTGCCCTTGAGGACTTTTAATAAGCTCTGAAATATCAGTATTAGTCTTTATTAACCTTCTGGTAATCGACCTTTGTCTTATTATTTCAGCATAAGCTTCGAGGTTTGCTGCTGATGGTGTGGAGGTGGCAAGTTCTATTAAATAATTTTTTCCACCAACCTTATTTAAAGAATTTTTATTATCTAATTTCTCAGAGACAGTAATAGGATCAAGAGGTTTATTTTCCTCTACAAGCTCTGACATGGATTCAAAGATGATCTGATGGTCTCTGCCTTCAAAATCACTGTCTTTGATTACTTGAATTACTGTATCAAACCTTTGAGTCTCGAGCATAAGACCGCCCAAGACAGCTCTTTCAGCCTCTCTGGATTGTTCGTTTTGGTTTATTAATAAGTCAGACATTGGAATATGATTTTTACATCATATTTTAAAATATACAACTACTCTGCTAATACTTTTACAGTTACTTCAGCTGAGACTTCTGGATGAACGCTAATTACAATCACGTGATCGCCAACTTCTTTAATTGGTCCGTCTGGTAATTGAACTTCGCTTTTATCAATATCAACATTAATAGCAATAAATGCTTCAGCTATCTCTCTAGTTCCAACTGAACCGTATAGAGCTCCTTCTTCGGTAACTGGAACAGATATTTCACAAATAGATCCTTCGATTGAGTCCGCTCTTCCCTGAGATCTTGTTAGCTGATCAGCTGATGCTGCAGCAAGCTCACCCTTTTTTGCTTCAACTTCTGCAACATTTTTGTCGCTTGCAAAGGCTGCTTTCTTTTGAGGAATAAGGAAATTTCTAGCATAACCAGAATTAACCTGAACTACGTCTCCAATCTCACCAAGTCTTTGTATTTTGTCTAAAAGTATAATTTTCATAATCTTATTTGTGCATATCCGTATATGGTAAAAGAGCTAAAAATCTAGCAATTTTAATTGATTTAGTAACTTTTCTTTGATTTGAAGCTGATATACCAGTAACTCTAGCAGGAATAATCTTCCCTGTTTCAGTTATGAATTGCTTCAATATATCTGTATCTTTGTGATCAAACTTTTTTGGTAGGTCGTACTTGCTCATATTATTCTGTTCCCTCTTTAGCATCATCAGATTTATCTTCTTTTACTTCTTTTTTTGGAGCTTCTATTTTCACTTCTTTTTTAGAAACATCGTTTTCTGATGAAATTTCAGGCTTCTTATTTCTAGATTCTATGAGAAGACTTGAATCTTCAGCTACATGCTCTTTTACAACTAAAAATAAATGTCTAATGATTGATTCATTATATTTAATTTTTGTTTCTACCTCTAATAACTTTGAAGGGTCTCCTTCTAGATTAAATAAAATATAGTGACCTTTGTTGTGGTTTGTTATTGAATAGGCTAATTGCCTTCTACCAACATCCTCTGTTTTAATAATTTTAAATGAATTATCTGATAATAATTTTTCAAAATCTTTTTTGAACTCGTCTACCTTAGAAGAAAGGTTAGGGTTTAGGATGATAACTGCTTCGTATTTATTCATTTTTTACCTTATGGTTAAAGATTTTTACCTTTATTGGTTAAAACCAAGGAAGACGCATTCTAATGTAATTGATTTTTAGAATCAATACTCGCTTTTAACTATTTTTAAAAGCTTTGCAAACCAGCTTTGTCCCTGCTCTGCTATTAAGTCTTGATTTGTCTGCTTAAACCCATGATCAACGAGCCCTATTGATGTGGCATAGATTGGATTTTGTAGAATACTTTCCATACCAGTAAATTTATTGGGGATACCTAATCTGACTGAGGTTTGAAAAATAGACTCAGCAAGTTCAACGACGCCTTCCATTTTAGAAGTGCCTCCAGTGAATACAATGCCTGCAGAAATTTTATCTTCGAACCCGTTTCTACTTATTTCAGCCCTTACTAATTCAAATAATTCTGTATATCGAGGTTGAACAATATCTGCTAGTGAGGTTCTTGATAACTCTCGGGGGGGCCTACCTCCAACACCAGGAACTTCAATACTTTCATCTTCTTTAGTAAACTCTGCAACTGCGCAGCCATGCTTTTGTTTAATATCTTCAGCCTGGGGAGTTGGAGTTCTTAATGCTTGGGCAATATCACTTGTAACTTGATCTCCAGCTATTGGAATAACGCCTGTAAAAACGATGGATCCAGAATTAAAGATAGCTATATCTGTAGTGCCTCCTCCTATATCAACCAAGCAGACACCCAACTCTTTCTCATCTTCAGATAATATAGAATGTGAACTAGCTAGCTGTTCTAAAACAAAACCATCAACTCCTAGACCGCAATTTTTAATACATTTCTCTATATTTTTTAAAGCGCTGTTTGCACAGGTGACAAGATGAACCTTGGCCTCAAGTCTTACCCCTGACATTCCAAGAGGATCCAGACTTACCTCTTGGTTATCAATAATATATTCCTGAGGAAGAACATGGAGAACATTTTGATCCGAAGGTATGGATACAGCTTGTGCAGAATCTATGACCCTATCAATATCGTACGAGGTTACTTCTTTGTCCTTGATGCCTACCGCACCATGTGAATTTAAACTCTTTATGTGATTGCCTGCAATTCCAACATAAACTGATTTAATCTTATCCTCGATCATAGACTGCGCTTGCTCAACCGCTTTATTAATTGCATCTGTTGTAGCGTCAATATTAACAACAACTCCTTTTTTTAAACCGCTAGAAGGGTAAGAGCCCAGTGCAATGATTTCTAATTTATTTGATTCATTGTATTTTCCTACAATACAAACGACCTTGGATGTACCAATATCCAGTCCAACAATCATATTAGAATTTTTTGTGTTATTTGCCATAATCCAATGCAACTCCGTCTTTGTATCTTAGATCTATCATACTAGGTATTGATCTTCTTTCGTACAAGTAATTTAGAGTATCTTTTAGGGTTTTAAACTTACTTTTGGGAATGTTTTTCCCAAACTTAATGTTAAATTTCTGAGTTTTGACCTGCCAACCAGATACATGATCATAATTAATCATCTCTATGATTAATGGGTAGTTTTTTTGCTGAATTTCTTTTATAGATTCGATAATAAAAAGAATTTCATCTCTATTGGTTATAGGTCCATTGACTCTAATTAAGTCTAATTGAGTTTGATCAAACTTAAATAGATTAGAATTTTCATCAACATAATGTTTTTCATTAAGAATGTAGATTGGTTTTTTATTAATTATTGAGACTGAAACTTCTTTTGTAAACGGGTGTGATTTTAGATAATAAGATTTTATCCAATCTTGGTCGAGTAAAATTTTCTCAACATCCTTTTTAGATTTAATATTATTTAAATCTTTTGTTAGTTGCGTTTGAGAGCTTAGGTAAAAATCTGATTCATAAGTAATATTAATAATGAAGTTGTTTGCTGATAAGTTAAAGCAAAAAATTACCAACAAGGCCGGTAAATAAATATTAGTAGGGCGACGCATCTATAATTTTTTTGACAATATCTTTGTATGAAAGTCCAATAAAGCTTCCTGATTTAGGAACACAGCTATGAGATGTCATACCAGGAACTGTATTAATTTCAATCACATAAAATACGCCTTCCCTGTCTTGTAGAAGGTCAACTCTTGCACAGCCACTGCATCCCAAAGCATTATAAGCATTTAATGAAATATCATTTATCTCATTTAATGCAGTGTCAGATAGCTTTGTCTCGACCAAATCAGTTTCATTAGAAATATATTTTGCATCATAGTCATAAAATTCATTGTCCGTAACTATCTCTATTGCCGGCAAACATTTATTGTTTATTATGGTTACTGTGAATTCCTTTCCGTCTACATACTCTTCAAATAGAAAGCCTCTTTTACGATTAGTGCATGATTCATAGGATTTCTTTAGATCTTCATCATTGGTAATTTTAAAAATATCTACGCTTGAGCCATCTTCCTCTGGCTTAAGAAATATTGTATTGAAAGGCTTAAATTTATCAAAAGATTTATCTTGCAATCCATTCTGTAAAATATCTTTACTAAACTCGCTAATCTCAAGCCATTTAGGAGTATTTATATTATTTGCTTTCAATATTTCTTTAGATTTTCTTTTATTCCACGTATTTACACACGCAGAAGATCTGGACCCAGTGAATGGAATATTTAGTTCATCTAATTTTTTTTGGAGACCGCCTCCCTCACCTTCGAAACCATGTAAGGCAATAAATATTAGATCATTATTTTTAAGTTCGGTGAGGTCTATAAGGTCATTAAAATCAATTAAGCTAGATTCATGGCCGAGCGCACGGACTGCTTCATAAATTCCGCTACCACTCTGCAAAGAGATCTCCCTTTCAGATGAAGAACCTCCGTAAATCACCGCTATATTCTTTAGATTTTCCATTTATCTTTTATTAATTCACATACACCGGAAACACTTCCGGCTCCCTGTGTAACAAATATATCGAAGCTGTCTGATGTAGCTTCAATAATTTTTAAGATATCATCATGATCTTTAATATGGGATATATCTTTATGTCCTAGTTGTTTTATAGTCTCAACCATTGTTCGTGAATTTATTCCCTTAATTGGTTTCTCGCTAGCTGCATATATATCTAGGAGGATAAGTGAATCAATTTTATTTAAAACATTTATAAAATCATCAAAAAGCTGCGCTGTTCTAGTATATCTATGTGGTTGAAAAACCATGCATACCCTGCTTTTGGGATATTCCTCACGAATAGCCTTAATATTAGCTAATATCTCAATAGGGTGATGTCCATAGTCGTCTATTAAAATTTTACTATTTAGATTTATTAATAAATTATGCTTTTCATATCTTCTGCCAACTCCAGTAAAGTCTTTAATTCCTTTTTTAATATCCTTCAGAGGTAATCCCTCCTCAATACAAACAGCAACAGATGCAGCGGCATTGAACACATTATGAAGACCTGGGATTTGTAATTGAAAAGCATGTATCTTATTTCTCTGATGATCTTTAATTTCAAAGAATTGATATCCATCTTTAAATTCTGCGCCTAGGATTTGAAAGTCTGATTTATATGACTTGCCGAACGTAATTTGTTTTCTTGATATTCTCTTAGCTATTTTCTTTATATTCCTGTCATCTCTATTAATTACCATATATCCAAAAAAAGGTACGTTCTCTGAAAATTTAATAAATGCATCTAAAAGGTTCTCAAAATTATTATCATAGTGAGCCAAATGATCGTCATCTATGTTAGTAAGAACTGCTACATCAGGCTGAAGATGTGTAAATGATCCATCACTTTCATCAGCTTCTGCTATTAAATAACTTCCTTCACCTAAGTTTGAATTTTCATCAGTGCTGAGAACCTTTCCTCCTACAACATATGTCGGACTCAGACCAGCTTGGCTAAAAACCTTAGCAATCATACTAGTTGTTGTTGTTTTACCATGACTTCCAGCAACAGCAATACTTTCATATCCTTTCATAATACTTCCAAGCATTTCAGCCCTAGGTATTATGGTTATTCCTTTATCTTGAGATTCAATTATCTCAGGATTTTTTTTATCAATAGCAGATGAGACAACTACAAGGTTAGCTCCGTTGATTTGATTTTTTTTATGGCCTATAAAGACCTTTGCTCCATTTTTTCTTAATTTTTTTAACTCAGATGAATCGGTTAAGTCAGAACCAGAAATCTTATAGCCTTTTTGCAATAAAACTCTAGCAATACCAATCATGCCGGCACCACCAATTCCTACAAAATGTATATTTTTAATTTTTTTGAAAAAATTCATCTTATGCCTAAACTTTCTATAACTTTTGTTGAAATAGTTTGAGCTGCTTTTATATGATCCATATTATTATTTTCTTTCCATTTATTGAAAAGTCGCTGAGAGATTATGCTATTAATCTTTTCCTTTAAAGCAGTCTCCCCAGATTCTTCTAGATGAATTATACCCATATTAATACTCTCAATATGTTTAGCATTATAAAACTGATGATTATCAATTGATGATGGTAGAGGAATCATTAGCACGCCTTTAGACATTGAGGTAATTTCTGAAATACTTAATGCACCGGACCTACTAATAATGAAATCAGACCAATCTATCAAGCTTTCTGGATTTTTATAAAATTCCTTAACCTCAAAATTTAATTCTGTTTCTTGATATAGCTCATTTACTAAATCTAATTTATTCTCACCACATTGATGTTTTATATTTATCTCATGGGGACTATTTTTGAACGCAATAGGTATATTCCTGTCTCTTATACACATCTCCGAGCCCACGAGACGGACTCCTATCTC